>JADMIO010703487.1_pt1 | contig 11469 bp, 13 predicted proteins | sample 8958161 | NCBI WGS metagenome assembly JADMIO01 (sample SAMN16585339, study PRJNA669376) | soil metagenome | isolation source: Crop rotation soil | place: USA: Cullars Rotation, Alabama | collected 2011
CGCGACAACTTGTCCACGTGGAATTCTAAGCTTAGGATCCCAATGTGCTGGAAAGCGATCGAGGCCGGAGAGCAGCATGTACTTCAGCTCGGTGTATTCCTCGGCGCCGTGGCGTGAGCCTTCGCGGCCGATGCCGGACTCCTTGACGCCGCCGAACGGCGCGACCTCGGTCGAGATCAGGCCGGTGTTGATGCCGACGATGCCGTACTCGAGCGCTTCGGCGACCCGGAACACCCGGCCGAGGTCGCGGGCGTAGAAGTAGGTCGCGAGGCCGTACTGCGTGGCGTTGGCCTGCGCGATCGCGTCGGCCTCGTCCTTGAAGCGGTAGACGGGCGCGACCGGGCCGAAGGTCTCCTCGCGCGTGATCAGCATCTTCGTGGTGACGTTGGCGAGCACGGTCGGCTCGAAGAAGGTGCGCCCGAGCGGATGGCGCTGCCCTCCGACCACCACGCGCGCGCCCTGCCCCACCGCATCGGCGATGTGGTGCTCGACCTTCTCGATCGCGGCCGGGTTGATCAGCGGGCCCTGGTTGACGCCGACCTCGATGCCGTTGCCGACCTTCAGCTCCATGACCTTGCCGGCGAGGCGCGAGACGAAGTCGTCGTAGATGCCGTCCTGCGCGTAGATGCGGTTGGCGCAGACGCAGGTCTGGCCCATGTTGCGGAACTTCGAGACCATCGCGCCCTCGACCGCGGCATCGAGGTCCGCGTCGTCGAAGACGATGAACGGCGCGTTGCCGCCGAGTTCCAGGCCGACCTTCTTCACCGTCGAGGCCGCCTGGCGCATGAGCGTCTTGCCGGTCTCGGTCGAGCCGGTGAAGGTCACCATGCGCACCGCCGGATGCTCGGTCAGGACCGCGCCGATCTCGCTGCCCTTGCCGGTGACGAGGTTGAGCACCCCGGCCGGGATCCCGGCGCGCTCGGCCAGGACGGCGAGCGCGAGCGCGGTCAGCGGCGTCTCGGTCGCGGGCTTGACCACGCAGGTGCATCCGACGGCCAGCGCCGGACCGACCTTGCGCGTGATCATCGCGGCCGGGAAGTTCCAGGGCGTGATCGCCGCGACGACGCCGACCGGCTGCCGGATCACCAGGATGCGGCTGTCGGCCCGGTGGCTCGGGATGGTCTCGCCGTAGATGCGCTTCGCCTCCTCGGCGTAGTACTCGATGAAGGAGGCGGCATACTCGATCTCGCCGCGCGACTCGGTCAGCGGCTTGCCCTGCTCGCTCGTCATCAGGAGCGCGAGGTCCTCCCTGTTGGCCAGCATGAGATCGTGCCAGCGCCGGAGGAGGACGGAGCGCTCCCTGGCGGTCTTGCGCGACCAGGCCGGGAACGCCTGCTCGGCCGCGGCGATCGCGTCGGCAGTCTCACGCGCACCGAACCGGGGCACGCGGCCGACGACCTCGCCGGTCGCCGGATTGAGGACCGCCTGGACCGGCTCGCCGGTCCAGGCGCCTGCCACATAGCAGCGGTCGACGAGAAGGGACGGGTCGGCGAGCTTCAGGGAGCGAGTCATGGCACGGCCTTTCGGGGTATCGGGGTTGCCCTCGCTCTATCACGCCGGCAATCCGCCGAGAAAGGCCGGGCCCCAAGGGACCCCCAAGGGACGTTTCGAAAGACCTCCGAGCGCCGATCCGCCGGCCGGACGTCAGCGCTGGCCCGGCGTCCGGCCGGTGGCCGGCGGCACGCCCGACGGCGGCGACGCGGACGGGCTGGTCTGCGGCGTGCAGACCACCTTGTCCTCGAAGACGTAGCACACGCTCATCTCGCCGGTGCGGTAGTTCACCCGGAACACGCCGCCCTCGCGCTCGTGGCGGGAGGCGATCAGGCCGTACTCTCCGGGCGGCTGCGGGCCGGCGCCCTCGCCGCCGCCGAAGCAGAGCGTCGTTCCCACCGTGCCTTCCTGGAGCCCGTACTGGCAGGAGCTGACCTCGCCCGTGATCCGGTCGACCCGGTAGATCCGGTTGAGGTCCGTCTGCGGCGCCGGCACGAAGTCGTAGGGGGCCGCGGCCAGCGCTGTTGCAGCAAAGACACAAGCGAGGCCCGTCGCGAGCCCCGACCACGCATTCCCCCTTTCCGGCATCGTCAACTCCGTCTTAAGCCGAACCGAATCATGCCTGATACCATAACATCCGGCCGCCGCGGCCGGTCCGAAGCCGCCCGAGGCCCCATGCCGAGTCGCTCCGCTCCCATCGTGGTCTTCGACCTGGACGGCACGCTCGCCGACACGGCGCACGACCTCGTCCTCACGCTCAACGTCATCCTGGCCCAGGAGGGGCTGCCGGCCCTGCGGCTCGCGGAAGCACGCAACCTCATCGGCGCGGGCGCCCGCGCGCTGATCGACCGCGGCTTCGAGGCCGTCGGCCGCGAGCTCGCTCCGGCGCACCTCGAGCGGCTCTACCGCGACTTCCTCGCCGTCTACGCCGACAACCTCTGCGTCGAGACGCGGCTCTATCCTGGCGTGACCGGCGCGCTCGACCGGCTCGAGGCCGACGGGTTCGGGCTGGCAGTCTGCACGAACAAGATCGAGCGTCATTCGGTCTGCCTGCTCGACGCGCTCGGGCTGGCCGGGCGGTTCGCGGCGATCTGCGGCCGCGACACCTTCCCGTTCGTCAAGCCGGATCCGCGCCACCTGACGATGACCATCGGAAAGGCCGGGGGCAACCCCGGCCGGGCCGTCATGGTCGGCGATTCGCGCACCGACATCGCTACCGCGACCGCCGCCGGCGTGCCGGTCGTGGCAGTCAGCTTCGGCTACACCGACGCGCCAGTGCACACCTTCGGTCCGGACAGGGTCATCGACCGCTTCGACCAGCTGCCCGAGGCGGTGCAGGACCTGCTGCCGATGCCGGTCTGCTGTTGAACGGATGCGAAGGGCGAGCGTGGTGGGCGCGACAGGGATTGAACCTGTGACCCTTCGCGTGTGAAGCGAATGCTCTCCCGCTGAGCTACGCGCCCGCTCCCGTCTGTGTAGGAACGGACCCGGAGGGCGTCAAGCCTGGGCCGCTCCGGAAGGCGCATGTCCCGTGCGCCGCGACGGCTGTGTCGGCAGGATCATCCGAAGCGGTTGTTCTTCGGGAAGCCCTTCGGCGGCAGGCGGCCGGCCTCGGCGCGATTGGCGACCCACTCCTTCAGATCGGCCGCGCCGACCGTCCAGGTGCGACCCGAGGCGTCCTTCCAGGTCAGGCCGTCGGCGAGCGCGAAGGTCTTGGCGTCGGAGACGCCGCCGTCCTTGTAGCGCTGCAGGCGCACGCCCTTGCCGCGCGGCATCTCGGGCAGTTGCGCCAGCGGGAACACGACGAGCTTGCGGTTCTGGCCGACGACCGCGACGTGGTCGCCCTGGACCTCGACCGCCACCGCGGCCGTCGCGGGCGGATCGACGCTCAGCGCCAGCTTGCCCTTGCGGGTGTTGGCGACGACGTCGTCGGCGCGGGCGACGAAGCCGCGGCCGTCCGAGCCGACGAGGAGAAGGCGCGTGCCCGGCCGGTAGGGGAAGGCCGCGACCACGTCGCAGCCCTCGTCCAGGTCGACCATCAGCCGGATCGGGTCGCCGAAGCCGCGTCCGCCGGGCAGCCGCGCGGCCTCGATCGTGAACACCTTGCCGTTGGTCGCCACGACCAGGATCTTCGCCGTGGTCTCGGTGAAGAACGCGGTCTTCAGCGCGTCGTCGCCCTTGAAGGACACGGCCGAAAGGTCGGCGGCCTGACCTTTCAGCGCCCGGATCCAGCCCTTCTGCGAGACGATCACCGTGATCGGCTCGCGCTCGACCAGCGCTTCGGCGAAGTCGATGCCGGAGGTGTCGGGTACCTCGGCGAACGTGGTGCGCCGCCGCCCGAGTGGCGTGTCGGGCCCGAAGGTCTTGCGCACGGCGCGGACCTGGGCGGCGACGCTCTTCCACTGCTTCGCCTCCGCGCCGAGCAGCGCCTCGAGCTCCGCCTTCTCGCCGGTCAGCGCGTCGAGCTCGCGGTTCAGCTCCATCTCCTCGAGCCGGCGCAGCGAGCGCAGCCGGGTGTCGAGGATGGCGTTGGCCTGCAACTCGGTGAGCGCGAACGCGCGCATCAGCTCCTGCTTCGGCTCGTCGTGCTCGCGGATGATGCGGATGACCCGGTCGAGGTCGAGGTAGACGGTGAGCAGCCCGCGCAGGATCTCGAGCCGGCGTTCGATGGCCGCGAGCCGATGGCGCGAGCGGCGCACAAGGACGGCGCGGCGGTGATCGAGCCACTCCCGCAGGCACTCGGCGAGGCCGAGCACGCGCGGGACGCGGCCGCCGGCGAGCACGTTCACGTTGAGCGGCACCCGGCTCTCGAGCTCGGTCAGGCGGAACAGCGATTCCATCAGCAGCGTCGGATCGACCGTCCGGGAGCGCGGCTCCAGCACGATGCGGACGTCCTCGGCCGACTCGTCGCGCGCGTCGGCGAGCAGCGGCAGCTTGCGGCCATCCAGGAGCTCCGCGATCTTCTCGATCAGCCGCGCCTTCGGCACACCGTACGGGATCTCGGTCACGACCGCGGCCCAGGTGCCGCGGCCGGTGTCCTCCCTCGTCCAGCGCGCCCGCACCCGGAACGACCCGCGCCCGGTGCGGTACGCCTCGGCGATCGCGGCCGGCGGATCGACGACGATGCCGCCGGTCGGCAGGTCCGGCCCGGGCACGAAGGTGACCAGTTGCTCCGAGGTCGCGTTCGGGTGGGCGATCAGATAGAGCGCGGCGTCGCACAGTTCGGCGGCGTTGTGCGGCGGAATCGAGGTCGCCATCCCGACCGCGATCCCCTGCGCCCCGTTGGCGAGCAGGTTCGGGAAGGCGGCCGGGAGGACGACCGGCTCGTCCTTCTCGCCGTTGTAGGAGGGACGGAAGTCGACCGTGTCCTCCTCGATCCCGTCGAGGAGGAGGCGCGCGACCTCGGTCAGGCGCGCCTCGGTGTAGCGGTAGGCGGCCGGCCCGTCGCCGTCGATGTTGCCGAAGTTGCCCTGTCCCTCGATCAGCGGATAGCGCTGCGCGAAGTCCTGCGCGAGGCGCACGAGCGCATCGTAGATCGCCTGGTCGCCGTGCGGGTGGAAGTCGCCCATCACGTCGCCGACGATCTTGGCGCATTTCTTGAACGCGGCGGTCGGATCGAGCCGCAGCAGGCGCATGCCGTAGAGGATGCGCCGGTGCACAGGCTTCAGCCCGTCGCGGGCGTCGGGCAGGGCGCGGTGCATGATCGTCGAAAGCGCGTAGGCGAGGTAGCGCTCCTCGAGGGCCTCCTTGAGGTTGACGCTCTCGATCGCGCCGCCCGGGGGCGGGTTCAGCGGCTTGCCCATGGATACCCTCGTGCCCGCGGTTCGCGCGCGCCTGTCCAAGAACAGAACGGAAACGATGTCAACGGTCCCTGCGGGCGGCGCCGGCGGCGAGGGCGATCAGGCGGACGCGCGCTTCGGGCGGGGCGAGGCCGCGCGGGGCGAAGACGTGACGGTCCAGGAAGTAGCCGGTGAGCGCGAACCCGGCCCTCAGGTCGTCCCCGTCGGGCTCGCCGTCCGCGCCGCGCAGGAACGCCGGCAGGGCGAGCAGCCGGTCGCGGTAGGGCGCACCGGCCCCGGCGCTCACCGCGCGCCCGCTCTTCGGCGAGACGTAGCTCAGATCATCAGGCACGCCGGTGGCGGCGCAACGCATCAGATCGAGGCCGAAGCCGAGCTCGGCCAGCATCTCGAGCTCGAAGCGGACGAACAGCGCCGGCGCCGACGGCTCGCACAGGCCGTCGAGCAGAACGGCGGCGGCCTCGAACACGCCGGGATGCGGATCGCGCTCCGGCAGGAGACGCAGCAGCGCCGCCATCGTGGCGACCCCGCACAGCGCGAGCGGCGAGCCGATCAGCCGCGCCGCGCGCAGCCGCTCCGCCTCGACCGCGTAGGTCCCCAGCTGCTCGTCGAGGCGCGCGCGCCACACCGCCCGCACGGCGTTGCCGGGCTGAAGCACCGGCTGGAGACGGCGCGAGCGCCCGCCGTGGACGAGACCGAGATGGCGCCCGTGGGCGCGCGTCATCAGCTCGAGGATGACGCTCGATTCCCCGTGCCGGCGGCACCCCAGCACGATGGCGTCGTCCGACCAGTGCATGAGGCAGAGATGGTGCCGGCGTCCGCAGATGGCAGCCGTCCGCCGGGATCAGCCGCGCGGGAACTCGAGGCCCATCTCGCGGTAGCGCTCCGGGTCGTCCTCCCAGCCCTCGCGCACCTTCACGAACAGGAACAGGTGGACCCGCGCCTCGATCAGGCCGGCGAGATCGAGGCGCGCCGCCTGGCTGATCGCCTTGATGGTCTGCCCGCCCTTGCCGAGCACGATCTTGCGCTGGCTCTGGCGGGCGACGTAGATCGTCTGCTCGATGCGGACCGAGCCGTCGGGGCGCTCCTGCCACTGATCCGTCTCGACCGTCGAGCGGTACGGCAGCTCGTCGTGCAGCCGCTCGTAGATCTTCTCCCGGGTGATCTCGGCCGCGAGCAGGCGCAGCGGCGCGTCGGACAGCTGGTCCTCGGGGTAGAGCCACGGGCCCGGCGGCATGCGCCGCGCCAGCGCGCGCCGCAGGTCGCCGACGCCGTCGCCGGTCAGCGCCGAGACCATGAAGGTCTCCTCGAAGCGCAGGCGAGCATCGAGCTCGGCCACGAGCCCGAGCAGGCGGGGGCGCTCGATCAGATCGATCTTGTTGAGCACCAGGATCTTCGGCGGCCGCAGGTCGGGCAGCGTCGCCAGGATGGCGTCGTTCTCCTCGTCGACGCCCGTGCGGACGTCGACGAGCAGGCAGACCGCGTCGGCATCCCCTGCCCCGCCCCAGGCGGATCCGACCATGGCGCGGTCCAGCCGCCGCTTCGGCCGGAAGATGCCGGGCGTGTCCACGAACACGATCTGGGCGTCGCCCTCGATCGCGATGCCGCGCACCGGGGTACGCGTCGTCTGGACCTTCCGGGAGACGATCGAGACCTTCTGGCCGACGAGCGCGTTCGTCAGCGTCGACTTGCCGGCGTTCGGCGCGCCGATCAGCGCGGCAAAGCCGCAGCGCGTGCCCTCGGGCTCAGGCCCGGTTCGGTCCGTCATCCGGGGTTTCCTTCCACACGCCCTCGCGCCGCAGCAGGCTCAAGGCCGCGTCCTGCTCCGCGGCGCGCTTCGAGAGGCCCTGGCCGAGGCCGCAGTCGAGCGTCCCGACCCGCGCCGCGATGCGGAACACGGGCGCATGGTCGGGCCCGTGGCGCTCGACCACGTCGTAGACCGGCGTCGGCAGTCCCCTCCCCTGCGCCCACTCCTGCAGAGCCGTCTTGGCGTCCCGGGCCGGCGCGGCCTGCAGCCGCTCCGCGAAGGCGCGCGCGATCAGCGTCCGGGCGGCCTGGTAGCCACCGTCGAGGAAAACCGCGCCGATGATCGACTCGCACACGTCGGCGAGGATCGTGCGGTTCTGCCGGCCGCCCGCCTGCAGCTCCCCGGCGCCGAGGTGCAGGAACGGTCCGACATCCCAGGCGAGCGCGACCTCGGCACAGGTCTCGCGCCGCACCAGATCGGACAGGCGGCGGGACAGTTCCCCCTCCGAGGCATCCGGAAACGCGCCGAACAGGATCTCGGCGACCGCGAGGCCGAGCACCCGGTCGCCGAGGAACTCGAGGCGCTGATAGCTCGTGCGGCCTCCGGCCGGGCTCGCCGGCGCGCCCAGCTGCGAGCTGACGTGGGTCAGGGCCTCCGTCAGGAGCTCGCGATCCCGGAACGGGTGGCCGATGCGGTCCTCGAGCGCGGCGACGTCGGGCTTGCGGCGGCCCATCGGAGCGCCGGGGCTTCAGTGGATCGTGCCGAGCATGCGGTTCCAGCGCACGGTCCAGGGCCACTGCCAGACCTTCCAGGCGGCCGAGTTCTCGTCGATCGAGAAGAAGATGATCTCGGCGCGGCCGACGAGGTTCTCGTACGGGACGAAGCCGACACTCGATTCATCCCGGCTGTCGGTCGAGTTGTCTCGGTTGTCGCCCATCATGAAGAAGTGGCCGGGCGGCACGTGATACTCGTTCGTGTTGTCCCAGTAGCCGCGGTCGCCGTCGCGCTCGATGATCGGATGCGTGACCCCGTTCGGCAGGGTCTCCAGGTATTGCGCCACCTTGACCGGCCGGCCGAACGGGTCCTGCGTCTCGTAGTCCTCGATCCGCTCGCGCTTCACCGCCTGGCCGTTGATGCGCAGCACGCCCCCGACCACCTGGATGCGATCCCCGGGCAGGCCGATGACGCGCTTGATGTAGTCGGTCGCGTTGTCCTTCGGCAGCTTGAACACGGCGATGTCGCCGCGCTTCGGCTCGGAGCCCCAGATCCGGCCCTGGAACAGCGGCGGTCCGAACGGGAGCGAGTAGCGGGAATAGCCGTAGGCGTATTTCGAGACGAACAGGTAATCGCCCACGAGGAGCGTCGGCACGAGCGAGCCCGAGGGAATGTTGAACGGCTGGAACAGGACGGTCCGGACGATGACGGCGATCAGGAGCGCCTGGAAGATCACCTTGATGGTTTCCCAGACTCCCTCGTCCTTCCTGGTCTTCTCGCCCACCCGCGCCTGGTCCATCAACGAATCTCCCGGCGGCACCGCAGCCGCCCGCACGCGCCGAAGCGGGCGTCTAACCCAACGGCACCCGCGCCGCAACGCAGGGCCGTCATTTCCTCGGTCGCGCCTCGATCACCACGAACGCCTGCGCGAGCGGAGGGTCGTCGGTGAGCGACACGTGCACGACCGCGTCGTATCCGGGCGGCGTCAGGGCGTCGAGACGTGCGCGCGCCCCACCGGTGAGGCGCAGGGTCGGCTGGCCGCCCGGCCGGTTGACGATCTCCAGGTCGCGCCAGAACACGCCCGCCCGCATGCCGGTGCCGAGCGCCTTGGCGCCGGCCTCCTTGGCGGCGAAGCGCCGCGCATAGGAGGCCGCGCGCGCCGCGTGGCGGTCGCTGCGGGCGCGCTCGATCTCCGTGAAGATCCGATGCGTGAAGCGGTCGCCGAACCGGGCGAGCGAGCGCTCGATGCGCCGGATGTCGCAGAGGTCGGAGCCGATGCCGAGGATCATGGGCGTCAGGTCGTGATGACGCGCCCCGCCGCAAGGTCCGGCGCGGCCGGCCGCGTCTCCCCGCCGCGCCCGTGCCGGTCGGGTTCCGGTCCGGGCCGGCGGGCTTGCGCCCGGACCCGGCGCGGGGGCAACCTCGCGCGCATGGCACCGTTCCCAGAGTCGGCCGTGCTCGGCTGGATCGTCGGCATGGCGGTCGCCGTCGTGCTCGTGGCCTGCATGGTCGTCGGCCTCATGGCCCGCTACTGGCGCTCGAGACGACGGCGCCGGTAGCGGTGCGGCGCCCCGGAGCGGAACCCTGCCGCCCACCAGATGCGCCGCCCGAAAAAGAAGAAGCGCCCCGGTGGGCGCTTTGTGAAACCAGTTGGCCGGCCGTATAAGGGGATCGTCAGCACGCCGACACTTCCTCAATGCTCAAGCTCGAGGAAAGTTCCGCCCGGGGCGCGGTCCGTTCGGGACCGGCCGGCAGGTGCGTGGTGTGCCGCGGGGCCGCGAGGTGAGGAGAGCGCCATGGCGCTGACCGGACATTGGCAGTTCCGAAAATCGTTCCGGGGCAAGGTCGTGCTCCAGATCGAGGAGGAGGTGACGCCGTTCTGGTCCCGCTCGGGCGACGCGAGGCGGCGCTGGCGCGACGCCACGGTGTCCGACCTCGCCGAGGCCGAACTGCGCGCCGTCATCGATCTGGGCCTCAAGCGCCGGCCGGGGCCTCTCCCCGCCGACACGTCGCAACGCGCCCAGGGCCCTGGCGGCGCGGGTCGGCCCGCCGCCCCGGATGTCCGCGGCGATCCGCACCGCGTGGCGCACTGACCGGACGGTCCGGCCAAAGTCCCGAGGCGGCGATCCCTTGGGCTCACGCCGCGCCGCACACCAGGAAGTGCGAGATGGCGGGGCGCTGGTTCGAGGACTTCGCGGTCGGCGACGTGGTCGAGACCCGCGGCGTCACCGTGACCGACTCCCAGATTCTCGACTTCGCGCTCGTCTACGACCCGCAGCCGTTCCACATCGACGTCGCGGCGGCGGCGAATGGGCCGTTCGGCGGGCTGATCGCCAGCGGCTTCCAGACGCTCGGGCTGTCGTTCCGCCTGGTGCTGGCGACCGGCGTGTTCGACGGCACCAGCCTCGGCGGCGGCGTGATGGACGAGGTCTGCTGGCTCAGGCCGGTGCGGCCCGGCGACACCCTGCGCGTCCGCCTCGAGGTCGTGGTGGTGCGTCCCTCACGGCGCGGCGACCGCGGCACCGTGCGGTGCGCCTACACGACGACGAACCAGCGCGGGGAGGCGGTCGCGACCTTCATCATCGACCAGATCGTCGCTGCCCGTCCGCACGCCGACACTCTCAGCTGCTGAGCCGCGTGTGCAGGCTCGGCCGGGCGTGCCGCCGATGTGGACGACGCAGAAGTCGCGCCGCCCTTCGGATTTGCCGTCAGCGGCCGAGCGTCGGGCCGCCGACGGGCGCCTTGATGCCCGGCTTGATGCCCGGCTGCCCGGCGCCGCCAGGCTGCGGTGCCGGCTCGGGGGCGCCCGGCTGCGCGTCCCCCGGCTCGATCGTCTGGTTCGGATCGAACACGGTGATGCGGGTGCGGGCGACCACGTAGTTCGAGCCGGACGTGAAGGTCGCGACGCGCACGTCGTAATCGCCCGGCATCGTTCCGTCGAACACGACCACGCCGGAGCGCTTCCGTTCCGGAGTGGTCAGGTCCATCTGCTTCGTGGAGACCACCCGGTCCTCGCCCGCCGGGGAGAGCGTCGCACTGGCATAGTTCAGCGAGGTCGGCATGTTCGACCACTGCACGCGGATCGGTTCGAAGGCGCTCACCTGCCGCTCGACCGGCGCGATGCTCGGCCGGATCACCGGCTGCTGTGCGGCGGCAGGAGCGGCGAGCACGAAGGCGAGCGACAGAACGGCATTGCGGATCGGGTTCGTCGGCATTCTCTGGTCTTCCTGTCGGGATCGGCAAGGGGCCATGGGGCGGAGCGAGCCCGTACGCAAAAAGCGCTCGCGGAACAAGGCGCCCGAGCTTCGATCGGGTCGACCGCGACCGGCTTGACACCCGGCCGGAGACGGCCGATAGCGCCGCCCCCGCCCCGAACCGTCAAGCCAGGTGCCCGATGTCCTCACCAGACATGACCCCGTCCCCTGCGGCTCCGCGCAGCCGTCTCTATCGCTGGTTCATCGGAGCCTGCGGCCTTGTCGTCATGCTCGCCGGCCTGGTCAAGGTCGGGGCCGGCCTCGAGTCGTTCCGGCTGCCCGATTGCGACGCCTCGAGCACGATCGCCACGGTGAAGGACCTGTTCAAGAAGGCGAACGCCGAGCTGGACGACGTCACCAATGCGAGGCTCGTCTCCGACGGCGACGGCAGGAGCTGCGCCGCGCACATCACTTTCCAGCACAGTGGGATCCGAAGCTTGGAATTCACGTGACTTGAAGTCGCGGC
>JADMIO010960151.1_pt1 | contig 11469 bp, 9 predicted proteins | sample 8958161 | NCBI WGS metagenome assembly JADMIO01 (sample SAMN16585339, study PRJNA669376) | soil metagenome | isolation source: Crop rotation soil | place: USA: Cullars Rotation, Alabama | collected 2011
GGGAGTCGGGTCGACGGGGGCCTTGCGACTCATTGAGGAAGTTTAACGGTGCCGCCGTAACAGCTCCAACTGAGCCGTCCAAAAAGAGACGAACGGTTCCGCTACAAGCCCGACAAATCAGCGACTAGAACGGGCGGCGCGGCGACATCCTGACGCGAAGCCCTTCGCGGTGGACGTTGACGTTGATGACCGACTGAACGAGTTTCGAGTCTCCGGCGAATTCCAGTTCGTACCAGCTCGCCATCTTCTGATGATCGGCCGCGAGCCGCTCGGCGATGCTGCGCAGTCGGTTCGGCAGGCCGCTGTCGACGATCAACGAGAGGTACATCCCGCCCATGTTCTGCACGAAGTTCTGGGTAAGGTCGGTCACTGGTCCGAAGTGCTTGCCCTGCATGATGATCGCGTGCGCGCTGCCGCCGCGCGCGAGGTAGTCGTTCATGAAGCGGTTGTAGCGCGGGATGTCGGGCTCGCGGCGCACTTCACCGATGTCGGTCGTCAGAATCACCACGACAGGCCAGCGGGTGCCCGCCACAGGTTTCAGGAACCGTTGATCGGCTTCCATCAACGTTTCGAGAAACGCATTGGCGCCGCCTTCCGATTGCAGCAGGCCGATTTGTGTCTTCAGTTTCTGGCGATCCGTTGACGGCTCGGTGCGGACGCGAATCTGGCTGCCGCTGGTGATGAAGCTCACCTCGTGCTGCGGCGGCAACTCGTCGACAAACGCGTCGAGCGCGTTGCGGAACATCGTCATCATCGGCTGCGTCGAGGTGCTCGAATCCACCATCAAGACGATGCGCATCGGCACCGTGCCTGCCGTCAGGCGCGTGACCTCGCGCGGCGATCCGTCCTCGGTGAGCTCGAAGTCCGCCGCCACCATGTTCGCCACCGGCCGGTCGGCCTCATCGACAACCTCGATGAACACACGCTTCGCAGCGCGCTGCGCCACGAGCGCTGGCGACAGCAGGGCGAGCACCGCCACGGCGGCCGCCGTCGTTTGCAGCGCGAGCCGCATTCTGATCATGAGCGCGCGAAATGTAGCATGTCCTCGGCTACAATTCAGGCTTCATGAATATGTGGCTCTTGGCGTTTGGCGCCGCAATCGCCGGGCTCGTGCAGGGCATTTCCGGATTTGCGTTCTCGATGGTCGCCGTCTCGATCTGGGTCTGGGGCATCGATCCCAAACTGGCCGCAACGCTCGCGGTGTTCGGCGGGTGGTTCGGCCAGTGCATCTCCGCCTTGCGCGTGCGGCGAGGCTGGCACATGGACATCCTGTGGCCGTTCGTCGTCGGCGCCGGCATCGGCATTCCGATCGGCAACTACATCCTGCCGATGCTCGATCCCAATCAGTTCAAGCTGGTGCTCGGCTCGCTGCTGGTGGTGTGCTGTTCGTTGATGCTGGCCACCGCGCGCCTGCCGCAGATCCGCAGCGGCGGAAAGACCGCGGACGCGGGCGCCGGCCTCCTCGGCGGCGTGATGGCGCCGCTCAGCGGATTCAGCGGCCTCGCGCCGGCACTGTGGTGCACGCTTCGCGGCTACAACAAGGACGAGCATCGCGCCGTCATCCAGAACTTCAACCTGATCGTGCTGTCGGCCACCGTCGCGTCGAACATCTACGCGGGACGTCTGAAAGCCTCAATGTGGCCGCAGTTGACGCTCGTCGCCGGCACGTTGATTCTGCCGGCGATCTGGGGCTCGAAGATCTACATTGGCATGAGCGGTCCGGCATTCCGCAAAACCGTACTGTGGCTGCTTGTGCTGGCCGGTCTGGTGATGCTCTCGGCTGTGATGCGCGCCTGGCTGTAGCGCCCCTGCGGCCCGGCACCCTGCGGGCCTACCGACCTGCCGACCTGCCGATCTTCCTTACACCGCTGTAATCCTCGAGGGCGGGTTTCTTGCATACCATGGGAAGTTAGCCCGTACGACCTACGGGCATTTAGAGCGGCGCCTGCACGTTCGCGTCGAACGCGACCCATTCATATGTCCACAGTGGCCTTGTTAGAAGAAGACGTGTCGTTAGACCCCTCGATCGCGGTTGCGGAAACGCCCGCGGTCAAGACCGGCGTGACGGTGCTCGTTCCCGCCTACAACGAAGCGGCCTCCGTCGCCGACACGATCAAAAGCCTTCAGAATCAGACGGTTCCACCCGCAGAGATCATCGTCATTGACGACTGCTCCACGGACAACACGTCGGATGTGGCGCGCGCGCTGGGCGCGACCGTGATTCGTCCGGCCGTCAACACCGGCTCGAAAGCGGGCGCACAAAACTACGCGCTCCGGTATGTAAAAACGGAATTCACCATGGCGATCGATGCCGACACGACCGTGTCGGCGGACTCCATCGAGCGGTTTCTCGAGGTGATGGAACGAACGGACGTGGCGGCGGCGTGCGGCTTCGTCGTGCCTCGTCACGTCAACAGCGTCTGGGAGCGCGGCCGTTACGTGGAGTACCTGCTCGCGTTTGCGTTCTACAAGCCCATTCAGGATTACTTCACCAAGCCGCTGATTGCGTCGGGCTGTTTCTCGATCTATCGCACCGACGTGTTGCTCGCGCATGGCGGGTGGCAGACGCGCACGATGGCCGAAGACATGGACCTCACCTGGTCGATGTACCAAGCGGGACGCACGGTGAAGTTCGTTCCCGAAGCGGTCTGCTATCCCATCGAGCCGCACGATTTTCATTTCATGCGCAAGCAGTTGAAACGCTGGTCGCACGGCTTCATGCAGAACGTGCAGCTGCACTGGCGCGGCCTGCTGCCGATTGGCTTCCTGCGGTCGGTGATCGGCGTGGCGCTGTGGGAATCGACGATCGCGTCGGTCATCTACCTGGGCGTGGTGCCGTTTACGGCGATCACGCTGCACAATCCGCTCGTGCTGCTCGTCTACATTCTCGATGCGCCGGCGCTGATGGTGCCGGTGTTGATGCAGGCGTCACGGCGCAACGAGTTCTGGAAGGCCCTGGTCAGCATCCCGTCGTTCTTCGTGCTGCGGGTCATCAATTGTCTGTTCGTCCTCGAGGCGATTTGGTCCGAGTTCATCATCGGCAAGCGCCTGGCGGTGTACGAGAAAGGTCACTGAGTCATGTTTGCAGGTTTGCCGGGCATTGGCGTCGGCACGTTGTTCTATGTGGTGATGGCGTTCTGGATGCCGATCCGCGAGCTGCCGCGGCTGTTCGACGGCACGAGCACCGTCCAGAACTGGAAGCTGATCCTGCGGCAGATGTTCTACGCCATCGGCATCATCGTCACGGTGATGATGGCCGAGAAGGTCATGCTGTGGGTGCTGGGCGACAGGAACATCAAGCCGTTCAGCCCCGCGACATGGGTGCACGGCGAGCTCGGCACGCACGCGGGCGGATCGCTGCTCGCCGCGCCGATCATGGCGTCGGTGTTGCTGCTGGTCGGGGTCCTCGCATTCGTTGAAGTACTGCGCGTGACGGTGAAGCGTCCGCGGGTCATCGAAACGCAGCCTGAGAATCCTGCGCTCGATTCATCAGCCGCGCTGGTCCAGGATTAGCGATTGAACTTATAGACGCGATAGCGATCCGTGATCCGGACGAGCGTGGCCCGGCGGTCCAGCATCGCCTGGAGATCTTTTTCGGCCGCGAACGATCCGAGATCGGTGACGATGAAATAGCTCGGGCCCCACGCTTCGTAGTCCCTCGCAAATCGCGCGTCGGCGTCGATGGCGGGGCGGCCGTCGATCGCCTCCGCCGCCAGATCATCGACGTTGGGCCACGAGTCCCCTGAAATCTCCGCGTGATACATCATCGCGAAGCCGTACTCGGGATCAAGAAAGAGCGCTTTCGTGTCGTGCTCCGCAAGCGCGCCGATCTCCTTGTACATCGGTTCGAACCTTGCGGCGTCGTCGACGTGCAGCCGCGGCCACGCGAGCACCGCTCCGCCAGCCGCGATCACGGCCGCCAGCCAGAGTGCAGCCAATCGCGGCAGGCGTCCGCCTGCCCTCGCATACATGGCGGCGACACCCAGCGCCGTCACCGCAATGTAGGGCAGGTGGTAATAGTCATGCGTCGGCATGTGATACGTGAACACGATCGCAAACATCGCGTAGCCGCCGAACAATGCGGCGAGCACCCGTCGCGTCAGCCGATCGGAGGCGATGAAGATTGCCGACACCGCGAGCAAGAAGAACGGGATCGTTTCAACGCGCGAGACCATCCGCGTCAAGCCGCCATAGAAGAACGGTGTTGGGATCAGCTGCGGCTCGAAGCGCATTCGCATTTGATCCTGCACCAACGATCCGGCAACGGCGCTATATCCGTAGTACGCGACCGGCGCCAGCAAGCCGGCCGCGCTGGTTGCAAGCGGACGCGCCAGGACCAGGGCCACGGGAGCCGTCAGGAACACACTCATCGGCTTGATCAGCCCGGCAGCCGCGACCGCCCCCGCCGCGGCGAGAAACCTCGCGCGCGTCGGCTCATCGTGATGCCGCACGAGCGCCAGGATCGCGATCACGCTGGCCACCGTCATCAATTGATCGGGCTGAAAGTTGCGGCTGGCGACGATCGCGTAAGGCAGGAACAGATACAGCGCGGCCGCGATCAAGGCGCCAGGCCGCGAAGCCAGGCGAACGGTCAGCAGATATAGCGGGATCGCGCCGAGCACCCAGATGAAGACGTTGAAGAGACGTGGGATCATCACGTTTTCGTGACCGATCGCCAGGTAGGCGCCGCACGCGACCCATTCCATCAGCGGCGGCTCGCCCGCTTGCTGCATCTCGCGGTTGGCGCGGCCAACTCGCTTCGCCCACTCGGGAACGTCGCTCGCGTGATCGTAATAGCAGGCCCGGGCGATCACCGCGGACCGATAGTGCCGGGTTGGATGAAATCGAACAATGCCTTGATCGATCTCACGCGTCCTGACCAGGACCGCCAGGATCATCATCACGCCGAGCACGACGCCGCCGCGCATTTTCCGTTCAGCTTACCGGCAAACACCGCAGGTTGTACGATGGATAGGTGCGTCGTCTTCGCGTCGTCGTCATGTCTGTCGCAATGGCAGCCGCCTGTCATGCGCAACCCGACGCGCCAGCACGGCTGGACATCGCCACGACGACCAGCGTGCAGAACTCCGGCCTTCTTGAAGCACTGCTGCCATACTTCGCCGGCGCAACCGTCAACGTTCACGCGACTGGGAGCGGACGCGCGCTCGAAATGTTCGCGAAGGGCGACGTCAAGGCGGTCATCAGCCACGCGCCCGAGACCGAGGCGCGCTACCTCGCCGAGCATCCGGACTGGCACTATCGCAAGATCGCATCGAACCGCTTCATCATCGTCGGGCCGCAAGACGACCCCGCTCGCATTGCAGGTGTGACATCGGCCGTCGATGCCTTCCGAACCATCGCAAGCTCAGGGGCGATGTTCGTTTCACGCGGAGACGGATCGGGCACACACGAACGCGAACAGCGCCTGTGGACGATGGCCGGAGCGACCCCATCGAGCGGCAAGCTGATCGTCAGCGGCCGCGGGATGGCGCAAGCGTTGCGGCACGCCGAAGAAGCGCACGCTTACACGCTGACGGACGAAGCGACGTTCTGGCAGCTTGATCGCGAGCTGAGCCTCGAGCCGATGGTCGAGGGCGATCCGGTGCTGTTGAACACCTATGCCGTCATTCACGCAGGAGATCCAGTCGCCCAGCGTTTCGCGGAATGGCTCGCGGGCGGCGACGGACGGCAGCGCATGGCCGATCATCGCGTCGCCGGAAGGCCGGCCTATATCGTGTGGCCACCGTCGTGCCCTGACGACCGGCCACAGTCTCTCCCCTGCACTCGGTAACGACGCGCCTTATGCCGAACCGAGTGAACAGATGTCGTTGAGCAGTCCCGCTGCGGTGACTTCGGCGCCGGCACCCGGTCCGCTGATCACCAGCGGCTCCTTGTAGCGCTTCGAGTGGAACGTGATGATGTTGCGCGTGCCCTCGGCCGCGCCCATCGGGCTCGTCTTCGGCACGGCAAGGAGTCCCGCCGTCACTTTTCGCGGTGTGGCCGAGACTACGTAGCGCAGCACCGCGCCCTTCGCCGCTTCGGTTTCCGTTTTGTCTTTCCAGGCGCCGTCGAGTTCTTCGAGGCGATCGAGAAACTCCTTCAACGGCAGATGCCGATAGGCTTCCGGCACCAGATCGTGCGCGACCGGCGCCGCGCCGCGATAACCGATCATGCGCGCGAGTATCAGACCCTTCCTCGCGGCATCGCGGCCCGACAAGTCGTCACGCGGATCGGGTTCTGCGTAGCCGCGATCCACAGCTTCGCGGACCGCGGCGGAAAATCGCCGGCCTGCTGACACTTCCGAAAGCACGTACATCAGCGTGCCGCTGACGCATCCGTCGATCCGCAGGACGCGATCGCCCGATTCGTCGAGCTTGCGATAAGTGTCGATGATCGGAAGCCCGGCCCCGACCGTTGCTTCAAAACGGACGCGCCGCCCTCGCGACTGGGCATCATCAAGCAGCCGGGCATACGAATCGTAGCTGCCTGCAAGCGGCTTCTTGTTCGCGAGCACGACGTCGAAGCCACGCGACACCGCCGCCTGGAGCACGCTGCCGGTCTCGTCGCTCGTCACGTCGACGACAACGGGTCGCGACACTGCGTGCTCGGAGATTGTCGCAAGCGCGTCAGCGGCGCTGGCCTTTTTGCCGCCGAGTGCGGACAGCAGCGCGCCCTTGTCCTTGGCCTCCGCGAGCGCGCGCAACCGCGATCGCGATAGTCCCTTCGCGTTGAACAGATAACCGGATCGATCGAGCAGGCCGACAATGCGAACGCCGTCATTGGTGCCCGACACGATCTGATCGGACAGCGCGCGGCCGACGCGTCCGTATCCGAGCAGCACGACGTCGGTATGCGGCTTCGAGACGGGACGGCCGCCGCCGATCTTCGACAACTGAAATGCGGCGTGGACACGCCGCGCCGCTTCGGGCGCATCGGCGGCCGAGACGACAAACGAGATGTTGCGTTCGGAGGATCCCTGCGCGATCGCGACGACGTTGATGCCGCCGCTCTCGAGCGCGCTGAACACGCGCGCGGAAATGCCCGGCGTGCCGACCATGCCGTCGCCGACGACGGCGATCACGGCCAGCGGCGCTCGCGCGGTCACGCCATCGATCAGCCCGTGCTCGAGCTCGTGTCGAAATGCCTGCCGCAGCGATGCGACCGCCGCATCGGCCTGCGCCTGCGGCACGGTGAAGCCAATCGAGTTTTCAGACGAGGCCTGGAAGATCGTCGACACCGACACGCCCGCGGCGTCAACGGCGCCAAACGTCCGCGCTGCGATGCCGTGGACGCCGACCATGCCCTTGCCGGCCACCGTGACCACGGCCTGCTCCGGCAGGATCGCGAGTGCCTTGACCGGATAGCCCTTCAACGACTGACGCGCGGAGACTTCGGTGCCGGGCAGGCTCGGATCGACGAACGATCGAATGCGCAGCGTGATGCGCGTGCCCGCGACCGGAATCAGCGCGCGCGGATGCAGTACCTTGGCACCATAATGCGCGACTTCCGATGCTTCGCGATGATGCAGATGCGGAATGACGCGCGCGTCGGCGACCAGCCGCGGATCGGCGGTGAGAATTCCCGGCACGTCCTTCCAGAAGACGACGCACTTCGCGCCGATCGATCGCGCGATCAGCGTCGCGGTGAGATCCGTGCCGCCGCGTCCGAGCGTCGTCACGCTGCCGTCAGGGGCGCGGCCGATGAACCCGGGCACCACCGGCACGACGCCGCGATTCAGCAGCGGCAGCAGTGTCCGTCGCGCCCTCGTCGCGCACGCGCTCAACTCCGGAGCCGCGTTGCCGTAGGCAGCGTCGGTCGCGATGACGTCGGCGGCATCGACGAACTTCGCCTTCGAAGTCGAGATCGCCGCGGCCAGCAGTAACGAGGACAAGCGCTCGCCTCTCGAGACGAGCAGGTCACGCGCGCGAGCCTCGACGTGCCCGAGCATCGCCAGCGCCTTGCAGAGATCCTCGTACTCCGTCGCCGCCGCATCGATCGCCGAGAGGAGACGATCGCGCTCGCTGCCCTTGGCGATCGCGCGCGCCACGGCATGATGCTTCGCGCGGAAGGTGTCCGCCGCGGCAGGCGTAGCCGACAGCAGCAGATCGGTCACGCCGGCAAGGGCGGAGGCGACGACGACTACGGGACCACGATGCGCGTTGATTTGATCAGCCGCGCGACGGATGCCGTGTTCATCCGCGAGCGCCGCGCCGCCGAACTTCCAGATCTCGAGCGCTGCCTTCACAACTGCCCCCAAATGAAAAAGGCCATCACCCTTGCGGATGATGGCCCTTTGAAGCCCCGTGAGTCTTGCCTCACATCACCCGCTGCATTCGACAGACGTCGTGGTGCCCACCGTAGTGGTGGTCGTCGTCGTGCGCGTAGTAATGGAGACGCCGAACATGTGAAGCGCTACGGTATCACAGGGTCTCTGCAATCGTGTGAACTTGCGCGGAATGGGGCCGGTTGTCGTCTCTCAAGTGTAGACGCTGCCGTCGCGCCCGCATGGCGCGACGATCGCGCTGTTAGTCAGCGTTGACCGTCCGCGCCTGCGCCTGACTACTTCGCAATGCGCTGACCAGCGCCTCCAGGCTGAGCGGCTTCGGCAGCACGACGCACTCGCCGTCCTTCAAATCAGCCGCGACCCCGATGTAACCGGTCGTCAACAACACCGGCAAGGACGGGTTGCGCCGCCGGATTTCTCGCGCCAACTCGATGCCGCTGGTGCCGCCGGACATCATGATGTCGGACAGCACGACGTCAATCGAGGTCGAACGCGCAAGGGCGCTCAACGCCTCCGACGCCGACGCGGCGTGGGGTGGACCGTGGAGGCGTCTGCCGAGATGTCTACGGGTCTGGCACCTTAACATCGGTTTTTGATTCAATTCCTGCGCGCTAGGGTCTGAGACACGACGCAATAAATTCCATCTCGTCGTGCAAGCTGTGGATGGCAGCGCTGTTGCGTGATGGCACCGCCGGAGGTGTCTCATGCCCAGAGATTTAAGGAATTTGCCACCCGGTTCTGTCGTGCACTGCGTGAATCGGGGAAACGACAAACGCTTTCTCTTTGAAAGAGCGCGAGATTACGAAGATTTCCTTCGAATGGTGATCTGGGCGAAGGCGCAGTGCGCCGCGCGAATACTTGCGTACTGCCTCATGGCAAATCATTGGCATTTCGTCTTTTGGGTCCAGCAACAAGGCGATGTCTCGCGGTTTCTGCATCGGCTCACAACCACCCACGCCAAGAGCTGGCGTCGGCGAACAAGGACGATCGGTTGCGGCCACGTCTACCAGGATCGTTTTCACGATTCGAAGATTTTTTCGGAGCGTTACTACTACAACGTCATGAGATACGTCGAACAGAACGCGTTTCGCGCTGGTCTCGTCCATGCATCACGCGATTGGCAATGGTCCAGTCTTCGCGAGCGGCTTGGTGATGATCGACGCATCATCGAGGACGGTCCCGTCGCGCTGCCGATGGGATGGCCAGACCTCGTCGACCAGCACTTGCCAGGGGCCGACCTCCAGGAAATCCGCAGCGCACTGCAGAGACATTGAAGAATCCGCAAGTAATGTCTCGCCGCACTAGGCAAGAACTGCATCAAAAACCCGTGTTAAGGTGCCAGACCCGTTTACAATTCAGCGGTCGTTAGGAGGACTCATGCGTCGAGCTGCAACTGCCGTTATCGCCGTCCTTGCCCTCTGTTCCGCTGATACGTCGGGGCAATCCAAGACACCCTTCGGCATGCCAACCGCCGAGACCCCGCAGCCGGGCGCCGACATCAAGGCGGTCCGCGGATCGCGCGCGCAAGGCTGGCTCTCACAGGGCCGATCCGAGGTCCTCGCGCGCCACGGCATCGTCGCGACCAGCGATCCGCTCGCCGCGGAAGCCGGCCTCGAGATCCTTCGCAACGGCGGCAACGCGATCGACGCCGCAGTGGCGACCGGCGCCGTACTCGACGTCACGTCGCAGAACGACACCGGCATCGGCGGCGACCTGTTCGCGCTCGTCTACGTCGCCAAGGACAAGAAACTCTACGCGCTGAACTCCGCGGGCTGGGCGCCGAAAGGCTGGACGCCGGAGTTCTTCACGACGACGCTCAAGCAGACGCGCGTGCCGAACAACGGCGTCAACGCCGCGACAGTGCCCGGCGCCGTCGCCGGCTACGACGCGTTGATGTCGCGCTTCGGCACCATGACCTTCAAGCAGACCTTCGAGCGCGCCGCGCGCCTGGCCGACGAGGGCTGGGGCATCGCCGAGCGGCGTCACAACGATCTGCGCAGCTCGGTCAAAGGACTCCTCGCCGATCCCGACTCGAAACAAATCTTCCTCGACGGCGAACAGGCGTTCCCGCTGTACAGCGTGATCAAGAATCCGAACCTGTCGAAGGCGCTGCGCCTGATTCAAGCGAAAGGCAAGGACGGCTTCTATAAGGGCGAGATCGCCCAGGCGATTGTCGCCAAGGTGAAATCAGGACAAGGCGTGATGTCGCTCGAAGATCTCGCCGAGTTCCAGCCGGAATGGGTCGAGCCGCTGTCGACGAACTATCACGGGTTCGATGTCTTCGAACTGCCGCCGCCGGGGCAGGGCTTTGCCGCGCTCGAGATGTTGAACATTCTCGAAGTCTGCGTGCCGAAGCTCGGATACAACCTTTCGACGCTCGGGCCCTCCGATCCGATGAACTGGCACCTGCTCGTCGAAGCGAAGAAGCTCGCCTATTCGGATCTGCTCGCCAAGAACGGCGATCCGAAATTCTCGAACGTGCCGGTCAAGGAGTTGATCTCGAAGGAACACGCGGCGAGCCTCTGCGGCAAGATCAATCCGAATGTCGCCGGCAAACCGGGCACGGCCGGCGGCACCGAAGGCGGCACGATCTACCTCACGACCGCCGATCGCTGGGGCAACATGGTGTCGCTCGTGCACTCGGTGTTCAGCGTCTACGGCAGCCGCGCGACTGTCGGCCCGTACGGATTCGTGCTGCACAATCGCGGCTCCGCCTTCTCGCTCGATCCGAAGAGCCCCAACATCGTCGCGCCAAGGAAGCGGCCGTTCCACAGCATCATCGCCGGCTTCGTGATGAAGAACGGCGAGCCGGTGATGACATTCGGCAACATGGGCGGCAGCGTGCAGCCCGAGACGCACGCGCAGCACATGGTCAACATGATCGATCACGGCATGAACGTGCAGATGACGACCGACGCCGCGCGATTCACACACAACCAGAACTCGAATCAACTGTCGCTCGAAGCTGCGCTCTTCGATCTCGTCGGCGCGGCGCTGAAGGCCAAGGGGCACGACGTGCGCAGCGTGAACGGCGGCGCGGTCGGCGGATACCAGGGCATCCTGTTCACGCGCGATGCGCGATTGCCCGTCCCGGTCTTCGATGCGTCGTGGGCGAAGGAAGATCGCCCCGTGAACGGTGTCTATCGCGGCGGTTCCGATCATCGTAAGGATGGCCAAGCGGTAGG
>JADMIO011260433.1_pt1 | contig 11469 bp, 9 predicted proteins | sample 8958161 | NCBI WGS metagenome assembly JADMIO01 (sample SAMN16585339, study PRJNA669376) | soil metagenome | isolation source: Crop rotation soil | place: USA: Cullars Rotation, Alabama | collected 2011
GTCAGCGGGTCGCTGGCGTAAGACTCGTAGACACCTGCCGCCACCGACAGATTGATGACGCGGATGTTGAACTGCTGGCGGTGCTCGACGACATAGTCGAGCGCGGCGATAACGTTGCTGATGTAACCAAAGCCGTCGCCATCGAGCACTTTCAGGACGACCAGATTCGCAGCCGGCGCGATTCCGCGGCGTGCCCCATTCGAGTCGTAACCGCTTCCGGCGATGATGCCCGCGACGTGCGTGCCATGGCCGTAATCGTCGTACGGCGTCGGTTGGAAATCGACGAAGTCGGCAAAGTGAACGACGCGATCGGTTCCGAGATCGTCGTGCCAGGAGGTGACGCCTGAATCGATAATCGCGACACCAACGCCGCTGCCGTCAAAGCCGAGACGCTCACGCACCCACGTCGCGCCGATCGTCGCCGAGGTTCGCTCCATCGTTCCGCGAACCGCACGGTCGAGGCGAATCGCGTTCACGCCGGCATGCCGTGCAAGCGCCTCCAGCGCGGCATTGGGAACTTCCGCCACCTGGCCGCGGAGCAACCCCAACCGACGGCCGGGCTTGCCCTTGAGCGACCGAATCAGGACGTCGGTTCCGTTGGCGTCTGTCGTTTCGATGATGACGCGCGAGGTGCCGGCGGTGTGCGTACGAGCTTTTAACGGGGCGTCCAGCTTTGCGTCGGCATGTTCAGCAGCCTGTGCAGGCAGGGCCCCCACAAGAATCGCGAGGAGGACGAACGAGCGTTTGAGCATTTCCAAGGGTCGCCGCCGAGTGATCAGTATTGATCGCGTGCGCGGGTGCAAACTGCCTGCCGTCACGGGGTTACCCCGCCTTGCAGCAGCTTTGGCGTCGGGATGGAATGATTTGCGGGGAGCAACCACGGTGTATTGTCAGGGTACGAGAAGCCAGAACCGTGATCGATCGGACGGTTTCGTAACGACGAATACAAAGCCGTGATCGGTACTTTAGTCTTTTACAACCCCACTCGCGTCGGAACGTGTCAGTTTGTGCCACCGCTGGCCGCTGTTTTTGCCGCTCGCGAATCGCCCTCGAGTCCGTATTCGACAATCTTCCGGTAGAGCGTTCCGCGGCTGATTTCCAGTACGCTCGCAGCCTGCTTCTTGTTCCAGTTGACCGCTTCCAGCACGCGCACGATATGGGCCCGTTCGGCGTCGGCCAGCGACGGCAGCCGTTGACGCGTAGCGTCGGCTGGCGCTTCGACGGCGTGTAGAAACTCGACGTCGGTGCCACGAATCGATCGGCCCGGCGACGAGAGCGCCGCTCGCGCGACCGTGCTTTCCAACTCCCGGATGTTGCCCGGCCAGTGATACTGCATCAGCAGATCCATGGCCTCTTTCGCAAACGTTTTGCCGTCGAGCGGCAGCCCGTTTGCCGCGCAGTAGCGCGCAAGGAATCGCTGCGCCAACACCGGAATATCGCTTGCGCGCTCGCGCAACGATGGCAGCCGGATCGAAAAGGCGTTGACACGGTAGTACAGGTCTTCGCGGAATCGACTGTCGCGAACGAACTGATCGAGCGGCCGATTGGTCGCTGAAATCAACCGGAAGTTCACTTCAATCGATTCATTGCCGCCGAGTCGCTCGAACCGCCGCTCCTCGAGCGCGCGCAACAGCTTGGCCTGGCCGACCAGCGCAAGATCGCCAATCTCGTCGAGAAACAGCGTGCCGTTGTTGGCCATTTCAAGCCGGCCGGGCTTGCGGTCGTTCGCACCGGTGAACGCCCCTTTTTCGTAGCCGAACAACTCCGACTCGAAGAGCGTGTCGGGAAGAGCCGCGCAGTTGACCCCCTGGAATTTATTGGTACCGCGCCGGCTCAGCTCGTGGATCATCCGCGCCACGACTTCTTTGCCCGAACCGGTCGGTCCGAGAATCAGCACCGAGATGTCCGACTTCGCTGCGGTCCGGATCCATTCGAATACAACCAGCATCTTCTCGTCGCGGCCGATCATCTCGCGGAAGCGCTGAACCGCCGGCGATCGATCTTCGTGGCTGACGGTTGCGCGGCGCTCGAGGAATTCGTCGAGCAGGTCGCGGACGGTGTCGTTGGAGGGTTGCTGAAAGGCGTAGCGCGGCGTCCCGGTCCCGGCAATCTTGCCGGCAACACCGAACGTCACCAGTTCGCGCATGCAGTTTTCGACGTCCAGCCGCATGCGGCCGAACGTCTGCATGAGCGATTCGACTTCGAACGATTCCTCGGGACGCGCACAGAGGAATCGCAGCAGTCCAGCGCGCAGCGGCGACTGAACCAGTGCGTGGAAACGGGACTCGATTTCCGCCGGATCCACCCGGCGCCCCGACACCGACACGTTCTCCATATCGCTCACGTCCGAAGGTCCCCGCGGGGGGACGATGGTGGCGGCGTGCCGCGGGTCCGATACAGTTCGGACTGAAAGTCCTCGATCAGCCGTTTCATTTCAACGGCATCCGCTTTTCGATGGCCGTGGCAGCGGACGGGACTATCCCCTCCGGAACTTTCGATCATGACGTCCGCAAAGAATAAGTTTCGGTCGATCAGCACCGACGCGACATGGGCGATGTGTATGGATTGCTCACGCGCGCCAAAAAACTCGGGCGTGAAATGGACGATGCTGGACGGAGTGACCGCGACCTGGGTCGGGAACCACAGGTTGCCGCGACTGAGGCGGCTGGCGCGGAACACGTGCGGACCCGGAATCTTTCGGCCTTTGTACCAGAAGAAGGCAATCGCGGCTCCCGCGACCACGACCAGCAGCAGGGCAATCCCCAGCATCAGAGATCCGGAATTCTGACCGATCTCGTTCATGGTTCGTATTTGGGGGAGCGGATTACGTTCGCTCCGGAACGCGCCGGCTGTCAAGGGATTTCAGCCGCCTTCGCGTCGACTGATGCTATGTTAGGCAAAGCCGGCCACGGAACAGCACGGCTTGACCCGGCCGCGGCAACACGCCGTCTGGAATACGCCTGCCGCGGTCCCGTCCGTCATTGGTCCTGCGCGGAGGTTCGTCAGTGCCCCACCGAGCGCCCGGTTCGCCGGGCCACAGCAAACCCGAAGACTACCTTACCGGAAAAGCGATTACCTATTATCGGCCACGCGGCAGCGCCGAGGTACGCCAGCTCATCGACGGCGGCTTCCAGGCCTTCAATGCCGGCCGGTTGTCCGAGGCATGCCAGATATTCACCGAGAAGATGCTGGCGCCCGAGAACGACACCACCATTGGATTGACGGTGGCCGGTGCCCTGACCCCAGCCGGCCTGGGCGGCTGCGCCATCGAGTTGATGGAGCGGGGACTCGTCGACTTCATCATCAGCACGGGCGCCAACCTCTATCACGACCTGCATTACGCGCTGAACTTCACGCTGCACCGCGGATCCCCGTTTCTCGACGACGTCGAGTTGTACGAGCAGGGGATTATCCGGATCTACGACGTGCTCTTTCCTGCCAGGGTCCTGCTCGAGACCGACGCCTACATTCGCGACTTTCTCGTGCGATCGAAGTTGACAGGCCCGATTCCAACATCCGAGCTGCACTATCGGCTCGGGCTCGACCTGCTCGACCGGCATCCCGGCAGCCACGAGTACTCAGTGCTCGCGTGTGCCGCGAAGTGCGGCCTGCCGATCTACACCTCGTCGCCGGGCGACAGTTCGATCGGCATGAACATCGCGTATCACGAGTTGATGAACGGATCGGATCTGATGATCGATCCCAACCGCGATGTGAACGAAATCTGCGCGATCATTCTCGCGGGAAAGAAAAACGGCTGCGTGATTCTCGGTGGCGGATCGCCGAAAAACTTTTACCTCCAGGGTCAGCCGACACTGTGGGAGGTGTACGGGATCCCGAAGGGCGGCAACGATTTTTTCATCCAGATCACGACCGACCAGGTGGTGTGGGGTGGTTTGTCCGGCGCGACACCGGCCGAGGCCGTGAGCTGGGGCAAAGTCAATCCCGGAGTGCTTCCGGACACGGTGGTGGCGTACTGCGACTCGACCATCGCGTTCCCGCTGTTCTGTGAGTACGCGGTCGGATGCAAGAATGGACGCCGCACGCGCAAGGAACTCGTCAACAAGCGCGACGCGCTCGTCGCCGATCTGCTCAGGCAAGCGAAGCAGTCGAAGCACGATGCCAAAGACATGGCGGCCGAGCCTGCAGAGATCGATCGACATCGCTAGTCCAGCCGGGCTCGGCGACTAGCCGGGGCGAGCGGACGAGCGGGCGCGGCCACGCGATCAGCGCCACCCGCAAAGTGAGAATGTTGACAGCATGGGCACCCTTTCCAGCGAACTCAGTCCACACCTCGCACGCATTGCCGACGAGCCGCGAATCTACGCCGACGCCAACATTCCGATCGGGATCGTCGAATTCATGCGCGTGCGCCTGAAATGGGATGTCTTCTTCGTGCTCGAACACGAGGAGCTTCGACGCGCCCGCGATATCGAGCATTACCGCCTGGCGCGACAACTGGGGCGCACGATCGTGACGCTCGATCGCGACTACATTGACGATCGTCAGTTCCCACCGGCCGAGGGAGCGGGGGTCATCGTCCTGTGGGCGCCCGATGAACAGCGACTGCGATCGCTGCTCAAAGAAGCGGACCGAACGCTGTTTCGTGCCGAAGGCGCCGGGCCGCTGCCGCTCGAAGGACGAAAGGTTCACTGGCCGGTCGACGAAACCGCCTGACTCTCCCGCTTGCAAACTCGATGATCATCCTCACCGGCGCTGACGTCGTCCTTCCCGATCGGATCGTGAGCCCCGGCACCGTGGTCATCGAGGGGGACAGGATCGTCGAGATCAGCTCGGGTCCGCGTGCGGTCTCGGCTCAGGATCGCACGATCAATTTCGGCGGCCACTTGATCGTGCCGGGGTTCATCGACGTTCACATCCACGGTGTGCAGGGCACCGATACGCTCGACGACGAACAGGCGATTCGGACCATGGCGGAGCGGTTGCCCAGCTTCGGCGTCACCGCGTTCTGCCCCACCTCGATCGCGTGTTCACCGCCGGTCCTTCGCCGCCTGCTCACGGCGATTCGCGAATGCCGAACGAAGCCGTCGCCGCTCGGGGCGCGGGTTCTTCCGGCGCACCTCGAAAGCAATTTCATCAATCCGGAGTACAGAGGGGCGCAACCGCTCGAGTGTCTTCGTGTGCCGCGCGGATCGACCGACGGTGATTTCACCGGTGAGGAGATCCTTCAAGAGATCGCCGCGGCTCGTCCTGACGTCGGCATTCTCACGATCGCGCCCGAACTCGACGGCGCCCTCGACCTGATTCGCGATCTCGTCCGCAACGGTCATCACGTCTCACTCGGGCATTCAGGGGCGTCCTACGATCAAGCGCTTGCCGGAATCGAAGCCGGTGCGCGGCAAGCGACGCATCTTTTCAATCGCATGACGCCGATCAACCACCGGCAGCCGGGGCTCGCTGCCGCCGTCCTCGACCGCGAGGAGATTGTCGCCGAGGTGGTTTGCGACGGTCTGCACGTGCATCCGTCGATGGTTCGGCTCGCACTGTCGGCAAAACAGCCGTCGAATGTCATGGCGATCACCGACGCCACCGCAGGCGCCGGTCTGGCGGAAGGATCGCGGACGACGATCGGCGGGCGTCCGATAACGGTCGGCAGCCTTGCTCTGCTGAACGACGGGACGATTGCGGGCAGCGTTTTAACCATGGACCGCGCGTTCGCGCGTCTCGTGACGATGATGGGGGTCGGCCTGGTCGATGCGGCGACGATTTGCGCCACAACGCCGGCCCGAGCGCTCGGGCTTCACGGGCTGGGTGTCGTGGCCGCCGGAGCGATTGCGGATCTGGCCATTCTCGACAGCAATTTGAACGTTGCCCGGACGTTTATCGCGGGAAAGCAGGTCTTTCCGGTGGAACCTCGTAAAACGTTCTAGTACGCCTGGAACCGGTAGAACTCCGGTCGAACCAAGCAGGAGCGGATCTCGTCTATCCCCACTATGAGGGTTTCTGTCCTTGCCGGCGGCATGCTGGTCACGTGTTTTGCGGTGGCCGGCTGCACGGTCACCCTCGATTCTCAAAGTCAAATCATCCGCGACGAGAAGCGGTTCGCGATCAAGGCATCTCCCACCCTTCACCTCACCACCTTCGACGGGACGATCCAGATTCAGTCATGGGACAAGGCCGAGGTCCTGGTCGAGATCGAAAAGCGCGGTCCGACCCGCGAGGCGGTCGAGGCGCTTCAGGTGAAGTCATCACAGGATGGAGACGAGATTCAGGTCGAGGTGCTGAAGCCGCACAGCAGTTTCGGGTTGGGCGTTCGCGTTTCGCCCAGCGCGAGCCTGAATGTGTGGGTCCCCCGCGAGTCGGATCTCAACGCGCGGAGTGGCGACGGTTCGATTCTGGTCGAGCATCTGAAGGGCCGAATCGACGTGCACACCGGTGACGGGACCATCCGTGTCAACGATGCATCCGGAGAACTCACGCTGAATACCGGGGACGGATCGGTCACAGCGGAAAACGTGAAGGGCAGCGTGAAAATCGATACGGGCGATGGCGCGGTCTCCGTGTCTGGCAGTGTGTCGGCGCTGCGGCTTCATAGTGGCGATGGATCGATCATCTATCGCGCGGAGAGCGGCGCCAGCATGTCCGACGACTGGGAGATCACGACTGGGGATGGCGGTGTTTCTGTCTACCTGCCGAAAGATTTCTCAGCAGACCTGGATGCGCACACCGGCGACGGCGGCATCCGGAACGAACTGGACGTCAGCGCGGATGGTGGTGGTGAAATCAGCCACGTCACGGTCCGAGGTCGTCTTGGCGAGGGCGGCCGGCGCCTGCGCATCAGAACCGGAGATGGATCGATCAGGTTGGGAAAGTGTCAATGCTGATCGTGGATCGTCGATGATGATTGCTCACTGGGCGCGCGCTTAGATTTCTTTTCCATACTCCGCCGGATCTTCCACGCCGGCATCTCTAAACGCCTCGATCCTTTCGCGGCACTTGCTGCAGCGGCCGCAATGACGGCCGTCGCGCGGCCGCATACATGACAGCGTCAGTTCAAACGGCACACCGAGCTTCCGGCCGAGGCCGATCACGTCCGCCTTTTTCATCGACACAAACGGCGCTTCGATAGTTATCGGTGCGTTGAGGCCGGTGGAAAGCGCCCGCGCCATGGCTTCGAAGAAGGCCGGCGTGGCATCGGGAAAAGGATTGCCCGCGAGCGGGCCAATCAAGACGCGCGGAATACGGTGGCGCGCCATGAACACGGACGCCTTCGAGAGCAGGACGATATTGCGTCCGTCGAGATACACGTCCTCGTCCGGCGTATCGTAGCCGGGTGGTTCTCCCTTGACCGCCCAATGTGTTGCGGGATACACGTCGCGCATGTCGACCGTCAGCGACGCGAGCGGCGCGATCTGCGCACGTGCCGACAGCGCATTGAGATAACGCTGCGCCATCGTGCGTTCTTCGCTTTCCCAGGCCAGTCCCGTCGACACGTAGATCGGCTGAATCGTCGTCTTCGGTGATTGCCAAGCGGCCTGCGCGAGCAGGACGGCGCTGTCGAGACCAGCGGAAAACAGGACAGCGGTCCCGCTCAATTCACTCCCCGTCGTAGGTCGCGAACGAGGTTGGCGTTTCCCATACTCGGACGTTGACGATGTCGATCCCGAGCTCGCGTCCTTTGTCGAAGATCAAACGGGCAATGCGCTCGACCGTCGGGTTGCTCTCGAGCAGATACATCGGTTCGCCGAGTTGCTTCAACGGTGGCACCAGCGGATCGTCCTGTCGAAGGATCATCTTGTGATCGAGTTCGCGATCGATCCAACCCTTCACCACTCGTTTGATGTCGGAGAAATCGGCCACCATGTTCCGGCTGTCGAGTCGATCGGTTCTCACCTCGACCTCGACGACCGCATTGTGGCCGTGCGGATGCTTGCAGACGCCGTCGTAATCGAGCAGTCGATGGCCGTAGCAGAAGTCGATACGCTTCGTCACCAAGTACATGCGACTAGCTTACTTGTGAATCGTGAGTCCGGACAACGGACTCGGGTCGCTTCAGTTCTTTCGGAATGGCAGCTCGTAGGACGCGTAGACGAACACGCCGGTGCTGGTGTCGATCGCCCACGTGACTGGAACCGCCAAACCAAGCACCACCTGTTTCTCCCCGATATCCCACCCGCCTCGAACGCCCGGCGACAGCGTGAACGTTCGCTGACGCTCTTTGCCGTCGACCTCGATGGATTGATCGAAAGTGGCGAGCGACTCGAGCATGAGGTGCAACATCGGGCGAACCCGGTAGATGGCGCTGCCGGCGAGAAACGGTGACGCGAGTCGATCGCGACGGACGATGGTCAGATCGCCGACGTGAAACGTCGCTCGCGCGCGCTCGAGCCAGGTGAGGCCGACATTCCAATGCCAATACCAATCACCCGTCTGCTTGCTGAATGGAACGTTCACTTGCAGCCCCACCGAGCCGTTCCCCAGTCCTTGATTGGAGTCACCGGTCGGCAGTATCAGGCTCGCACGCGGCGCGCAGGCCGGCTTTCCCGGTCCTTCCTCGAGCAGCTGATAGCGATAGTTGATGAGCGTGTCGCCGATGCCGCTGTTCTGATCGCTGTGGAGGAACAGCAATGTGTACGAGAGCTGGTGTGATTTTCCGGGCACCGGCCACTCCTGGGTAAAGGTCGCCACCCAGGAGCCGGCGATGTGCGTCGCGCCAAAGATGTTCTGAAACACTCCCTTCTCCTGATTGAATGCTTCTTCAACCAGAAACGAATTGTCGGTAATCCTGAATGGCTCCGACGCCGTGCCCTGTGCGAACAGCGATCCCGCCGCAATCAGCAACAGCATCACCGTGCGCAGCGTATGCACCAACACTTTCGAGGCGGCGCGTGCGCCGATGGTGAGGCGCCGGTTGTGGCGCACGCGGAGACGGCAACTGTCCGCTTCAGCGCTGCGCTCTTCGACCTGCACGATGTCGCCCGGACGCAGCTCGTTCTTTTCGGCGAACTGCAGGAACGCTCGATCCTGATCGCTCACGCGCGCGATCGTGACCGGCGTTCCAACCGGGCAGGTCATCAAGCTGTCGTACTCGTGAGCGGCCAGCGCGCCGTGGCGATCTGGAATCGGATCGCCATGAGGGTCCACCGCAGGATGGCCGAGCATTTCGTCGATCAATCCGATCAAGCGATCGGAGACGGCGTGCTCGAGGTTTTCGGCTTCGTCGTGAACTTCTGTCCAGCTCATGCCCATCACTCGCACGAGGAACAGTTCGATTAGCCGATGGCGGCGAAGCACCATCGCCGCCAGCTTCTGTCCCGCCGTCGTCAGGCGCACGCCGGCATAGGGCTCGTAGTAAGCCAACCCGGACTCCGCCAACGCTTTCACCATCGTCGTCGCGGTTCCCGGAACCACACCCATCGACTCGGCGAGTTGTCCCATCGAAACCAGCGTGTCATCCGGGCGGGCAAGTTGCGCCTGATAGATCGTCTTGAGATAGTTCTCGACGGTTTGAGAGGGAGCAGCCATGGAATCACTTGTATTATGCAATTTTTGAATAGTCAAAAATAGAATCGACCACTCATCTCCCAGAACTGCACGTTGTGGCACACGTGACTGCAAGCGATGCGTGCGAGACCACAGCTGTGGGCCAGGTCTCGAAGGGCGACCCCGCGGGGGAGCGCTACAATCATTGAGGAAAGCTTTGCCAAAGAGTGCAGAGCGCGTCTGCATCGACTATTGATGGCCTTTCGCGACGCCGAAAATTAAACGACACGTGACCCTTCTCGACTCTCTTTTCGACGCGATCATCCGACTTGATGGTGACGCTCTCGTCATGCACGTCGGCGAGAAGCCGTACGTCGTGTTGAGTTCCGCCAGCGTCAGTGCGTTGCGGGGTCCGCTCGCGTGGGGACAGGTGGAGCTCTCATCCCGGCCGCTTACGGGCGCGGCGATGTCGTCGATGCTGACGCAGATGTTGACCGACGATCAGCGTCGCGCGCTCGACGAGCTGGGCGCGATCGAAGAAGAGATCGAGGTCTCAGCGGACGGCGGCGGCCGATTCATTGTGACCGCGGCCCGCGGCGGCGAGGACGTGTGGGTCGAAGTCCGGCGGTGGAAAGAGACGCCGCCGGCCGCCGCCGAGGAATTGCCGCACGCGAGCGTTGACAGCGACGCCTTTGCCGTTCCGACCGAGACAGCGAGCGCCTCGCCCGACTCCTCTGCTCCGCCACTATCTGAAACTCCCGCCGCGGTTCTCGACAGCATCACGCCGGAGCGGATCGAACCCTCGATCGAATCACCGCGGGCCGAAAGCCAGCCTGCGGCGGAAATCTCTCGCGCTGAGGTTGAGGAACGGATTGCGGCGCTCGAGCGGGAAGCTGCGGAAACGCTGGCAGCGCGCGAGGCGGAGCTCGCCGCGGAGGCCGAGACGGCGCTCGCGGCCCGGCGCGCGCAGCTGGAAGCAGAAAGCGCGCGGGCCTTGGCTGAGCGGGAGACATCGCTCGCATCGACAGCCGAAGCCGCAATTGCCGCGCGCGAAGCAGAGTTGATTCAGCGAGTGGAAGCATCGCTCGCGCGACGGCATGCGGAGCTCGAGGCCGAGAGTGCGCGCGTGTTGTCCGAGAGGGAAGCGGCGCTGGCCTCGACCACGGACGCGGCAATCGCTGCGCGCGAAGCGGATCTCATTCAGCGAATGGACGCGGCGCTCGCGGCGCGGCGCGCTGAACTGGAAGCCGAAGCGGCCAGAACGCTCGCCGATCAAGAAGCCAGCCTCGCCTCGAAACTGGACGCCGCCATCGCCTCGCGCGAGGCGGAGCTCTCCGAGCGAACCGAAGCGGCAGCCGCCGCGCGGCGCGCGGAACTCGAAGCGGACCTGCAATCCACGCTCGCGGCTCGCGAGGCCTCACTTCGCGACGAATTACAGCGCGCGATTGCGGCCAGGGAATCTGAACTGAAGGCGAGTTCGGATGCGTTGCTCGCTGAAAAAGATGCGTTGCTTCGAGCGCAAGCCGCCGCGGCTGAGGCGGCGCGCGAAGCAGCCGCGAAAGCAGAGGCACAGGTCGCCGCCATCAGCGAACGGGCGCAGGCGGCTCTCGCTGAACGTGAGGCGGCGCTCAAAGCCGAAGTCGAGACGGTGCGTGCCGGGTTCGCGTCGGCAGTGGCCGCCGAAGTCGATCGCATTCTGTCGGCGCGGACCGCGGAGATCAGCGCCGACGCCGAACGGTCGATCGCGGAACGGGAAGCCGCGCTGATCAGGGAATCGCAGGCGGCGATTGCGGCGCGTGAGGCAGCGATCGCTGCCGAAGTCGAGCGCGTGCTCGCCCAGAAGCAGGCGGCGCTCGAAGCCGAGGCGGAACGTACGCTGAGAGCGCAACAGGCGGCTGCCGAGGAAGCGCGAGAGTCGCTTGCCGCGAGGGAAGCGGCGTTGAAGGCCGACGCTGAACGGCAAGCCGCCGAGATTGCGGCACTGCGTCGTCAATTCGAAGAGAAGGAATCGGCGGCCGCTGCCGA
>JADMIO011426309.1_pt1 | contig 11469 bp, 11 predicted proteins | sample 8958161 | NCBI WGS metagenome assembly JADMIO01 (sample SAMN16585339, study PRJNA669376) | soil metagenome | isolation source: Crop rotation soil | place: USA: Cullars Rotation, Alabama | collected 2011
TAGCGTTCATCCTGAGCCAGGATCAAACTCTCCATTGTAAATGAGTTGTTTGAACGTGACTGTGTAATTTCATTGGAAATTAACGTCAAATTCTAAATTAATATTTGCGCTAACATTACCTTGATAATCAAATGATTATTTGCTGCTGTTTCCAAACTTTCAAAGAACTTTTAGACTATACTTTGTACCCTTTTTTGAATTGGGAGTGCAAAGGTAATGGTCTTTATTTTATCACCAAAATTTATCTGAACTTTTATTCTCTTTTTTCCTTTGAAAAAACCCGTTTTTTAATTGGGAGTGCAAAAGTAAGAGCGGAGAGTTTACCCACCAAATATAATTTCAGTTTTATTGAAATTATTTTTGGCTTTAACAGTACTTTTTGAGTGAGATTTTTCTAAGAACTAGTGCCTTTTTTCAAAAGCGGACGGCAAAGATAAGGGTGGAAAAACTGCTGCCAAAATAAATATGCATCTTAATTATTAACACCGGCTCAAATCGGATGTAGATATCACGTAGAAAGTGCGACAGCACAGTGTTTCAGGATTTAAAAAAAATATCGGTTTTTTTTAAGGAAAGCCTGTTATTTTATTCTTTCAGCTTAAATAAGCCTGATCTGAAGCTAAATAATACTTAGCTTAAACTGAAAATGAAAACACAAGAGAGGGGCAAAACATCCGAAAATTATTAAGGAAATGCTACTTGTTGCAGAAATAATCCGCCAGATGGTACCGAAAAATCAGCCTTACTGCAATCTTTTGACTCAATTATAGCTCTGAATTCATTTAAATCTATTTTCCTTTTACCCACCAGGAGCATAGTACCTACCAATCCTTTTACCATCCCTCTTAAAAAACGATTAGCTTTTACCTTATAGATAAGGCAATCGGCCTCCTGAACCCACTCACTTATATATATATTACACTGAAAAGTTTTAACCTGGGTATTTCTTTTAGAAAAACTGGTAAAGTCATTATGTTTCACAATCTCATCTGCAGCCTGTTGCAACAAAGCTATATCAACAGGGTAAGGCACATAACAGGCCCTGTCCTGTAAAAAAGGGTTCTTTTGCTGGTATATATAATAATGATACTCCCTGCTTATTGCATCAAACCTGCAATGAGCATCTTCAGCCACATGAAATATCCGTTTACAAACAATATCATCTGGAAGGATCGCATTGAGATTATAAGAACCATCTTCTATGGGTGTATCAATGTCGAAATGAAAAAAATTCTGCAAAGCATGCACACCGGCATCTGTACGGGAAGAGCCGGTGAGCTCAAATTTCTGCCTGTAAAAAATCTCCAAAGCTTTTTCTACCTCTGCCTGTACAGAATTTGCATTATGCTGCTTTTGAAACCCAGCGTAATTGGTGCCTTTATAGGAAACTTCAATGAAATAACGTGGCATTTGTAACCTTTCAGCGTTTTGTTTAGTATTAGATCATGATTGCCTTTCAAAAATACTTATTCTGCCTGTTTTTGCCATTTAAATAAAAACCTTCTCAACATTCATTATATCACACTTATTTTTGTAACCTAAATTTTAAATATGAAAAGAATTCTTTTTTTACTTGCTTTAATTGCAGGGCCATTTTTTGTAATGGCACAGCCCGGTGCCGAGCCCAGGGATACTTCCTGGAAAAAAATATACAGGGCTACCAGTACAAAGGTTAATGACCTGGTACATACTAAACTTGATGTGAAGTTTGATTATGACAAGTCGTATTTGTACGGCAAAGCCTGGATAACTTTAAAACCACACTTTTATAATACCGATTCTCTTTTGCTTGATGCAAAGGGAATGGACATCAAAGAAGTGTCAATGATGAAAGGTGCTTCTAAGTCAAAGTTAAAGTATGACTATGATGGTATGGAGTTGAGAATTACGCTTGACAAAACCTACAAAGCAGGGGAAAATTATACGGTCTACATTGATTATGTAAGTAAACCCAATGAAGTAAAAGCCAAAGGCAGCGCTGCTATTAACGATGCCAAAGGATTGTATTTTATCAATCCTAAAGGAGAAGAAAAAGATAAGCCAACGCAAATATGGACGCAAGGTGAAACAGAAGCTAACAGTGTGTGGATGCCTACCATTGATAAACCAAATCAAAAAACAACTGATGAGATCTACATGACCGTTCCTAATAAATATGTAACACTCAGCAATGGTTTACTGATCAGCAAAAAAGTAAATGCCGACGGCACCAGAACTGATTACTGGAAAATGGATCTGCCGCATGCACCATATCTATTCTTTATGGGCGTGGGTGATTTTGCTGTTATAAAAGACAGTTATAAAGGAAAAGAAGTTAGTTATTATGTAGAGAAGGACCAGGCCAATTATGCAAGAGGTGTATTTGGACTTACACCTGAAATGATAAAATTCTTTTCAGACAGGCTGGGTGTAGAATATCCCTGGCAAAAATACTCGCAGATGGTAGGCAGGGATTATGTAAGCGGTGCGATGGAAAATACCACTGCAACCCTTCACCAGGAAAGTGCCTATCAAAATGCAAGAGAACTTGCTGATGGCATTGGCTGGGAAAGCACCATTGCACATGAATTATTTCACCAATGGTTTGGCGACCTGGTAACTACTGAAAGCTGGAGCAATATAACCGTAAACGAAAGTATGGCTGATTACAGCGAAACACTTTGGTTTGAATACAAATACGGAAAAGATAAAGGAGACGAACAGAATCAACAGGATAAGCAGCGTTATTTATCAAACCCTGAAGATGCCAAGAAGGACCTGGTACGTTTTTATTATGCCGATAAAGAAGATGTATTTGATAACGTAAGTTATCCAAAAGGTGGCGCCGTACACCACATGCTACGTAATTATGTTGGTGATGAAGCATATTTTAAATCACTCAACAATTATTTAACTACCAATAAATTCAAGAATGGCGAATCACACCAGATGCGCCTTGCTTTTGAAGAAGTTACAGGTAAGGATATGAACTGGTTCTGGAACCAATGGTTCTATGGAAGTGGTCACCCGATCGTAAAAATTGATTACAATTATGATGTACCAGGCAAAGCCATGGTGATCATTGAGCAAACCCAAAAAACAGGTAAAATTTTCAAGCTGCCAATAGCCATTGATGTTTACAATGGTGCAACAAAGAAAAGATACAATGTTTGGGTTGAGAATAAGATCGATACTTTCAGCTTTAATTATTCGCAAAAGCCTGACCTGATCAATGTAGATGCTGACAAAGTAATACTTTGGGCCAAGACAGATAACAAAACTGCAGAGAACTATGTACACCAGGTAAAATATGCTCCATTGTATATGGACAGGAAAGAAGCGCTCGATTATTTTGCAAAGAAGAATATGCCTGAACTGGCAATTGGCTTAACCGACAAATTTGCTCCATTAAGAAGAAGTACCATCACCAAACTGGAAGCATCTAAAATTGCAGAAGATCCAAAAGTGATAGAAGGAATTGAAAAAATTGCCAATACAGAAAAAGACCGGAGAACAAAAGCGGCAGCTATTTCTTATTTGGCCAAAACCAGCAATGCCAAATACAAATCGCTTTACGAAAACAATATCAACGACAGCAGCTATTCTGTTGCCGGTGCAGCTTTGGAAGGTTTGATCGGTTTAGATGCAAGTAAAGCTTACGAACTTGCAAAAAAATACAGCAAAGATGCCAAAGGCGATCTTGGTGATGTAGTAAACGAAACGATCATTAAAGAAGGCACCGAAGCTGATTTTGATTTTATTTTAAAACGCTTTGATGATATGCCTTTAAGCCAGGAAAAATTACAGGCTGTTGCAACTTTTGCCGGTTACCTGGAAAAAGTACAGAACATTGCCAATGTTAAAAAAGGAATTGATGCTGTTATCAAATTCCGCAATGCAGTGCCTGAGCAATTCAGGGGTTTTGTTGATCCTATGATCACCGGTGCATTAGGTAAAGTAGGTAAGGCAAAAGGAAAAGAAATTGAAGATTATATCAGCAATGGAATGAAATAATAGAAGTCCCACCAAATAAAAATGCCTCCGCAATGGAGGCATTTTTATTTATCTAACATTTTTTATGCTACCAGCTACCGCTTGCTCCGCCGCCGCCAAAACTGCCACCACCAAAACCACCGAAGCCACCACCACCAGAGCTTCCGCCCCCACCACTCCATCCGCCTCCGCCTCTTCCGCCACCGCCGCTTAACATATTAGCGATCGTCCAGGCAGCAAAACCACGCCTGCTCATGAAAGACCCGCCGCCCCCTTTACCACCGCTGATCGCAAGGAATATAATAATGATAACAATAATAAAAATGATCCGGCCAATACCTCCGCCCTTCCCTTTGCTATGATAACCTTCAGGCGCTTTGTATTCGCCTTTTACAGCTTGCATAATAGCATCTGTGCCTTCTTCTATACCACGGTAATAATCATCGCCTTTAAAGTTGGGTACAATTACTTCTTCAATAATGTGTTTGGCTGTTATATCCGGCAAAGCGCCTTCCACACCATAGCCCGTGGCAATGTATAATTTCTTATCTCCATTTGCCCGGTCACCATTAACGATCAGCAATAAAACACCATTGTTGTGTTCTTTACCTCCGATACCCCATGCCCTGCCAAGTTTTACGCCATAATCAGTAACATCATTACCATTTAAAGTTGGGATGATAACAACCGCTATCTGGGTTGAAGTGCTGTCATCAAAAGCAACCAGTTTATTTTCTAAAGCCTGTTGCTGATCGGCAGTAAGCGTGGTAGTATAATCATTTACCAGCTTATTGGGTTTTTGCTGAAGCAGTTTCTCAAGATCAAAACTGTTCTGAGAAAATGAAAACAGTGAAACAAGCAGCAGAAAAAATATGGAGAAAAAATTTTTCATCTTTTGATTATAGAAGCCAGTTGCTTTGATCATTTGCCAAAAACAATTTCATCTGGCAATTCATTTTTATCTTCTGTTGGTATGTAAGGAAATTTTTCTTTTAGTGTTTGCCCTATCTGTGCAATGCATTGCTCAATACCATTGCTGATGTTGTCTTTGGTGAATTGGCTAAGCATTTTTTTTACCGCAGCATTCCAGTATTCTGCTCCTGCTTTCTGATAGATACCTTCGTCGGCAAATAACGCCAGTTCCTGGTGATCCATTGCAATGTACAGCAACACTGCATTGCGATGTTCCGTTTCCTGCATTTTTAATTTAAAGAAGATCTCAGCAGCCCGGTCGATCGCATCTACATAGGCATTCTTGCTTTCTACATAGATACGTATCTCGCCACTCGTCTCCCTCTCGGCGAGACGTATAGCTTCTACGATCTGTGCTTTATCTTCAGCAGAAAAAAATTCTCTCTTTTTAAATAAAGAAAACATGCAGGAGGTTTTATAAAACTTATGATCCACCCGGCTTGGATGGATCATAAGCATTTATGAATTATTTTATATCGAACTTGATATCAGGATTCTTTTCACTGCCGGCCTCGGCTTTGTAAAAAGGTTTTTCCTTAAACCCGAAAACACTTGCCAGTATACTTTTCGGGAAACGTTTTACTTTCAGGTTATAGCCTTCAATGGATTTATTATAATCCTGGCGTGCAATATTAATGCGATTCTCCGTTCCTTCGATCTGTGCCTGGAAATCACGGAAAGCCTGTGTTGTTTTGAGATCAGGATATGCTTCAAAAGAAGCGATCAGTTTACTAAAAGATCCCTGCAGGTTTGCCTGTGCTTTTTGATAAGCTTCCAAAGAAGCAGGATCATTGATATCTACATTGATGGAAGTAGCTTTTGCCCTTGCTTCAACCACTGCTGTTAAAGTTGATTTTTCGAAATTGGCCGATGCTTCCACAGTTTTGATGATGCTGCTGTAAAGGTCGGTACGGCGCTGGTAATTGGTCTCTACATTGCTCCATACTTTTTTTACATCCTGATCGGAAGATACCAAACCGTTATATCCGCTACATCCCCAAAAAACAAGGATAAGAACAATCCCAAGGGTAATTAATAATCCTGTACGTTTCATGATTTTTTTGTTTTAAATGTTAAGAGTTTAAAAATAATATTTTCCGGGTATAATTCATATTAATTACGGGTTAATATAAAAGTAACCCGTTAAAACTGTTAATCCTTTACCGCAGCTATGCCTGGCAAAACCTTTCCTTCAAAATATTCAAGCATGGCGCCGCCACCGGTGCTTACATAACTCACTTTATCGGCCAAGTTAAATTTATTAACGGCTGCAACACTGTCGCCGCCGCCAACCAGGCTGAAAGCACCATTTGCAGTTGATGCCGCAACTGATTCAGCTATTGATCTTGTTCCCGCCTGGAATTTTTCCATCTCAAAAACACCCATGGGACCGTTCCACAAAACCGTTTTCGATTTGCCGATGATCTCGCTGAATATTCCAATGGCTTTAGGCCCAATATCCAATCCCATCCAGCCATCAGGAATGGCGTCGCTGGGACGAACTTCTGTATTTGCATCTGCCGCAAACTTATCAGCAATAACAGAATCCTCCGGCAAATGAATGCTTACATTCTTTTGTTTTGCTTTTTCCAGGATATCCAAAGCAGTTTGTAAACGGTCATCTTCGCAAAGCGAAGAACCAATTTTTCCACCACGTGCTTTTAAGAAAGTGTAAGCCATGCCTCCACCGATAATAATATCTGTTGCTCTCTCCAGTAAATTTTCAATGATCAAAATTTTATCTGAAACCTTTGCCCCGCCAATAATGGCACAGAAAGGCTTTTCAGCTTCATGCAAAACCTTTTCAGCACTTCTTACCTCTCCTTCCATCAGCAAACCAAACATCCTTTTTTCTGCAGGGAAGAATTTAGCAATAATAGCCGTAGATGCATGCGCCCTGTGTGCAGTGCCAAATGCATCGTTCACGTACACATCACCCAGCTTGCTTAATTTTTCAGCAAAAGCTTCATCGCCTTTTTCTTCTTCTTTATGAAAGCGAAGATTTTCCAGAAGCAACACTTCTCCTGCTCTTAACATGGATGCTGTGAGTGCGGCCTGCTCTCCCACGCAATTATCTGCAAAAAACACCCGGGTGCTTCCATCGCCTATTGCCGGATTGGTATGCCCCACATTCAATAATTTGTACAAAGGATTTACCAAATGCTTTAATGAATACTTATCTGTTGGCCCATCTTTTGGCCTGCCCAAATGGCTCATTAAAATAACACTGCCACCATCGGCAAGCACTTTTTTTATAGTAGGAATGGTTGCCGTCATCCTGGTATTATCGGTAATATTAAAGCTCTCATCTAAGGGAACATTAAAATCAACACGGATAAGGGCTTTGTGGCCTGCAAAATTAAAGTCTGAAAATTTACTCATACCCCTGTCCCCTAAAGGGGAACTTAGTTTTAAAGATTATTAAATAAATAAAGCTTCCACATATTTTGGAAGCTTTAATAGAAGACGTTTTTAAAAAGAACTTATTTTAAAGAGAACAACAAAATCAGTTATCTACTAGAATTTATTAAAGATAAGTTGTCTGCACTATAAAAAACAAAACACAATCTTTTGGTCTCTCCTCCATAAGTTCCCCCTTTAGGGGGCGGAGGGGGCTGTTATTTTATCAATCCTGCAAAATGGTGCACCGTACGCACCAGCTGGCTTACATAGCTCATTTCATTATCATACCAGCTAACGGTTTTCACCATTTGCTTATCGCCCATGGTCATCACCTTGGTTTGTGTTGCATCAAACCAGGAACCATAGTGAATACCGATCACATCGCTGCTAACGATCTCATCTTCGTTATAGCCAAAGCTTTCGTTGCTGGCAGCTTTCATGGCAGCATTTACCTCGTCAGCAGTAACTGTTTTTTCCAGGATCGAATATAGTTCGGTAACTGAACCGGTAATAACAGGCACACGCTGAGCGCCGCCGTCTAATTTACCTTTCAGCTCCGGTAAAACCAGGCCAATTGCTTTTGCAGCACCGGTGCTGTTAGGTACGATGTTAGCAGCTGCAGCTCTTGCCCTGCGCAGGTCTCCTTTCGGATGCGGAGCATCCAACGTATTCTGATCGTTTGTATAAGCATGAATGGTGCTCATGATACCGGTAACAATGCCAAAACTGTCATTCAATGTTTTTGCCATTGGCGCCAGGCAATTGGTAGTACAGCTTGCACAGCTGATCACTGTTTCGCTGCCATCCAGAATTGAATGGTTCACATTATATACCACAGTTTTCAGGTCGCCGGTTGCAGGAGCAGAAATTACCACTCTTTTTGCGCCGGCAGTTAAATGAGCTTCAGCTTTTGCCTTATCCGTAAAGAAACCGGTACACTCAATAACCACATCCACATCGTGGCTGCCCCATGGAATTTGTGCAGGGTCTTTTTGTGCATATACTTTTATATCATCGCCGTTAACCACAATTGAATTTTCTGTAGCCGTTACCAATTGGCCAAAACGGCCCTGGGCGCTGTCGTATTTTAATAAGTGAGCCAACACAGCAGGGCTGGTGAGATCATTGATGGCTACAACATCAATACCTTGCATGTCGTATATCTGGCGATAAACCAAACGGCCAATGCGGCCAAATCCATTGATAGCAACTTTTACTGTACTCATAAATAGCAATTTTTAATTAATTCCCCGCCGGGCGGCAGGCTGTTTATAAATGATGAATTTGCGGTGCAAAAGTACATTTTGTGGAACATATATTGCCTTAATATTTTTACAATGATTTAAATTATTTGGCTGAAAAACTGCCGAACGTTATCTTTGCCGTCCTTTAACAGGAAACGCCGCGTTGGTCAAGGGGTTAAGACGCCTCCCTTTCACGGAGGAATCACGGGTTCGAATCCCGTACGTGGTACAACTGGCAAGCCTTTCAGTAAAATGAAAGGCTTTTTTTATTTTTACCTTATGGTAACTGTATATGTGCTGCTGAGTATAAAAGATAAAGCAACTTATGTTGGAATGGCACTATCTGTCGAGAACAGATTAAAAGAGCATAATTCCGGCAAGAACCGCTACACAAAAGCACACATACCCTGGAAAATAATTTATACCGAACAATTTCCTGATTGGGCAACGGCCAGAATAAAAGAAAAATACCTGAAATCTACTGCAGGTAAAAATTGGCCTAAAAAATATTTTGATGAAAACGAAGGAATCATGGGTTCCCTGCCTGCTTGACGCAGTCAGGCAGGGAATCCCTGTTTGCTCTGCAAAGCAGGCAAGCCGTACGTGGTACAACAGTAAAGCCTTTCAGAGATTGAAAGGCTTTTTTTATTGGGGGCTTTGAGCTTTTGAAATTCGATTGGGCATTTGCCCCGGCTATCCGTTCCAAGCTGCACTTTGTTACGCTTTCCACTCCTATCCGGCAGCCATTGGGCAATATCACTCTCTTCAGCAGGAAAAAATAATTCCCGGAATAAAAAATGTCCCCGTTAAAAACGGGGACCAGCGTTTCATTTTCAAAGGGATCAATTTTTCTATATTACTTTATGCTGCCATTTTTAATATTTGTACTTTCTTCTTTAAGGCCGCTTATCTCTTTAAATTCTTTGATATTCACCAGCCTGTTCCTGGGAATATCCCTTACTTCCGTAACCGGTTTCTGATGAACATCAAAGTCGACTTTTGACTTTTTGAATGTGAACTTACCGGCCAGCAATACAAACGAAAATCCGCAGAGAACAACTATCACAAAATGTAATCTTAGCGTTTTCATATATTCAGTTTTAGGTTTATGATTTAATTGTCAAAAGCAGTGATCTTGATCTTTTTGCCATTTACTTTCAAACTGCGGCCGTTCTGCTCCAGCAGTTTATCCTGCTTCTCTTCATTTTCCAGCAACTGGTTTAAATAGGTGTACACTTCGCCATCGGTAATGGTAACCTTGCTGCCATTGTAAACCGCTTCGGAAATATATGAGTTCAGTAAGTTGGCAGCATTGCTCCTGAATAGCTGCGGTGTACCATAAATATCGCAGCCGATGATCTTATCGCCGGTAACAGCCAGCACACCTACGATCGTAGAATCTTTTGCAATAGCTTTTTTAAACTCATCCATATATTCCTTTACTTCTTTATTATAATCGGCCGATTGTGTTACAGCCGTATAAGTGCCCGTGCTGGTAGCAGTGCCGTTCGCCGTATTTATCTGTGCCACTTTTTCCCAAACCCTGGTTTGGCTTTTTTCCTTTACAATGCTTTTGCGAACATCATTATTGATATTGCTGTGGTAAGAAGAAAAGTTTGCTGTTAAGCCATAAGTATTACTGTTTCCTGAACTCCACCTGCCATGTTCAACACAGTAAACGGGTATTTGCAATGTTTTACCCGGGGGGATCAACGTATCTTTTTCTATCACCCTGTCCTGCTTGCCCCCTTTTACAATATCACCCATGCCTATGATGACGGTATCTTTTGAAAGGTTCTTAAACTTCAATGTATTTACCTCCCCGCCGTTCGAAACCTCCTGCACCAATATTTTAGATGTTTTGAGGGCTTGTTCCAGCGTGGTATATTTTCCCATGCCTGCAAACTCTTTATACAAAGAAGGCTTTGCTTTGATGTAATAGAGCTTTATCTTTTTATGCTCAGTTACAAAACCACTCCTGGCAGCATTATTAGCATCTGCAACCGGCATATACAGGTTGTCTTTTTTTAACTGAGCCTGCAGGTTTAATGTAACCAGCATACATACTACTGCAATAATGGTGCGCTGCTTTTTCATGATCATATTAGTTTTATGGGTACGGATTAAGTAATTAGCTTTTGCACTATGAAAGTACTTCTGCAAAAAGGCCATTTAACATAACACTTGGTGAAACCCGCATTTCACTTGGTGAGGCTTAAAATTATTGCCGGCAAAAGATGTTAATTTGCAATAGAAACCCGTAACAGAAGATGAATAAACGGTTGGGGAAGTTTATACAGGTGTTGATGATACTGCTGTTGATACATACTATCGGCATAACATCCGTATTTGCCCAATCCAAAAAAAGTGATAAGTTCAAAAAAGCCACTCAAAAAGTTGAGACCGGCATTGATGACCGCAACGAAGACTCACTTGCACAGGGATATTTTGATATGGGCAATAATTTTTACCAGCAAGGTGAATTGGAAAAAAGTGAAGGGTACTATAAGAAGTCGAAAAATGTTTATGAGCGCATAAAGGACGCTGCCGGGATAGCGAAAAGCAGCAGGGCTTTAGCCATTGTGCAGGAAGACCTGAACAAAAGAAAGGAAGCCCAATCAAATTATGCCACAGCACAAGGCAGCAGTGTTATTACCGGCGATTCTGTTGCTTACTGGATGAATACAAATGATGCCGGGAGGCTTTTAAAAACCGACTCCACCAAATTCCAGAAACAGGCATTGATCAGTAATATAAACCTGGGCCTGAAAAACAAAGACACAACAGGCTTAATTAACTCTTACAACAGGCTGGCTGATTTTACTTTCCAGCACATTGGGATCCTAAGCTTAGAATTCCACGTGGACAAGTTGTCGCG
>JADMIO011618505.1_pt1 | contig 11469 bp, 12 predicted proteins | sample 8958161 | NCBI WGS metagenome assembly JADMIO01 (sample SAMN16585339, study PRJNA669376) | soil metagenome | isolation source: Crop rotation soil | place: USA: Cullars Rotation, Alabama | collected 2011
CCCGCCGTCGAGACCTTGCTGGCCACGCCGTGGGAGGAACTCCATCTCCTCGCCCTCGAGCCCGGCGACGTCCACGAAGAGGAGGCCGGCCGGCGGCTGGCCGCCGCCGTCACCGGGGACGGCGTCGAGGTCAAGGGCTACACGGGCGGGCAGTGGACCCTGAGCGCGACCCGGCGCGGCCTGCTGCGCATCGACACGGCCAGGCTGACCGACGCCAACGCGCACGAGGGTGTGTCGGTCTTCACGCTCTTCAGCGGACAGCCGGTCGAAGCTGGTGAAACGGTCGCCAAGGCGAAGGTAACGCCGCTGGCCATCCCCGAGCAGACGCTCCGCGCGCTCGAATCGCTGGGCGGCGGTCTGGTGGGCGTGGCCGGCTTCCGGCCCGTCACGATCGGGGCGGTGGCCAACGAGCGCCTGGAGCCGAAGCAGCGTGCGCGCTTCGAGTCCGCGCTCAAACAGAAGGTGGACTGGTTCGGCAGCCGGCTGCTGCCTGTGCGCTTCAGCAGCGCGACCGATCAGGGCGTGGCCGGCGAGCTGCGCGCGCTGCGCAAGGACGGGGCCCGCGTGCTGATCGTGGCCGGCGCCTCGGCGCTGGACCCGCTGGACCCGGTCTTCAGCGCGCTCACGCTGATCGGGGCGCCGATGGAGCGTCACGGCGCCCCCGCGCACCCCGGTAGCCTGCTGTGGCTGGCCCGCTGGGACGACGCCCCGGTGCTCGGCATGCCCACGTGCGGGATGTTCTCGCAGGCGACCACGTTCGACCTGGTGCTGCCGCGCCTGCTGGCCGGCGAGACGATCGGTAACCGCGAGCTTGCGGCGCTGGGCCACGGCGGGTTGCTCTCCCGCGAGATGGCGTACCGCTTCCCGCCCTATCGCGCCAACGTCGCCCGAGGCGAGCTCGAATGACGCCCGTGGCGGGTGCGGGACTCTACAGCGACGTCATCCGCGAGCGCTGGCGCCACCCGCGCTTCCGCGGAGAGCTGCCGGGCGCGAGCGCGACGGCCGAGGACGTCAATCCGCTGTGCGGCGACCGCGTCCGGCTGACGGTGCGTCTGGCCGGCGACGTCGTGGAGGCGGCGCGCTTCACCGGTGACTCGTGCGCGATCTGCAGCGCCTCCGCCGACGTTCTCGCGGAGATGGTCCAGGGGCGCGCGACGGCCGAGGCCAGGGCGCTCGAGGCCGTTGACGTGCTGGCCGTGCTCCAGGCCGACGTGCGGCCCACGCGGATGCGCTGCGTGACGCTGCCGATCACCGTGCTCAAGCAGGCGCTCGGGCCATGAGACTCGACGAGCAGACGCGCGGCGACTTCCCGATCCTCGCGCGCGAGATCAACGGTCACCGGCTCGTCTACCTGGACTCGGCAGCGTCGAGCCAGAAGCCGCGCACGGTCATCGAGGCGATGACGCAGTACTACGAGCGCAGCCACGCCAACGTCCATCGCTCGATCCACACCCTGGGCGAGGAGGCGACCGAGCTCTACGAGGCCGCGCGCGATCGGGTACAGCGCTTCATCGGGGCGACCAGCCGGGAGGAGGTCGTGCTCACGCGGGGGACGACCGACGGCATCAACCTCCTGGCCGAGGCGCTGGGGCGGGGTCTGCGGCCGGGCGACGAGGTGCTGATCACCGACCTCGAGCATCACTCGAACATCGTGCCCTGGCAAATGGCGGTCCGGGACCGGGGCGCGATCGTGCGCTCGGTGCCGCTCACCAAGCAGGGGCTGCTGGATCTCGACGCCTTCGACCGGCTGCTGAGCCCGCGCACCCGGGTGGTGGCCTTCGCCCACGTCTCGAACGTCCTCGGCACGATCGTCCCCGTCGCGCAGGTGGCCGAGCGGGCACGCCGGGTAGGCGCCGTGACGGTGGTCGATGGCGCTCAGGCGGCGCCTCATCTGCCGCTAGATATGTCGGCTCTGGGCTGTGATTTTTACGTCTTCTCGTCCCACAAGATGCTCGGGCCCACGGGCATCGGGGTGCTGTGGGGCCGCCGCGCAGCACTGGAGGCCCTGGAGCCGGCCCGCGGGGGCGGCGAGATGATCAAGGAAGTCTTCATCGATCACTCCCGATGGAACGATCTGCCATGGCGCTTCGAGCCCGGAACGCCGCCGATCGCCGAAGCCGCCGGGCTGCTGGCCGCCATCGAGTACCTCGAGAAGCTCGGGATGGACCGGGTCGCCGAGCACGAGCGGGCGCTGGCGCGCCAGACTGCGGAGCAGCTGGCCGCGATTCCCGGCGTGACCGTGTACGGACCGCCGCCGACCATGGACCGCGGCGCGGTGGTGGCCTTCAGCGTGGACGGCCTCCACCCCCACGATGTGGCGGCCCTGCTCGATGCCGAGGGGATTGCCGTCCGCGCTGGGCATCATTGCGCCCAGCCGCTCATGCGCTGGTGCGGCGTGGCCGGCACCGCTCGCGCCAGCTTCTCGGTGTACAGCTCGCCGGAGGACGTCTCGGTCCTCTCCCACGCGGTGGGCGCCCTGCGCTCGCGGCTCTAGCGTCATGGCGCCGCAGACGCCGCGCAACCCGTTCGTCTCGCCCCGGTTCGGCCAGATCGCGACCTTCATGCTCCTGCCCGCCGCGGAGACGCCGGCCGGGCTCGACGTCGCGATGCTCGGGATTCCCTACGACGGCGGGACCTCGTACCGCACGGGCGCGCGCTTCGGGCCGCGCGCGGTGCGCGAGCAGTCCTCGCTCATCCGCCCGTGGAACCCCGTGCTCAAGGTGCACCCGTTCGAACGGCTGAAGGTCGCCGACTGCGGCGATGTGGACGTGGTGCCGATCTCGATCGAGCGCACGCACGCGCAGATCGAGGCCAAGATCGACCAGGTGGTGGCGGCGGGGGCGCGGCCCCTGTCGATCGGCGGCGATCACTCCGTCACGCTGCCCATCCTGCGCGCGCTGGCCAAGCGCCATGGGCCGCTCGCCGTGGTGCACTTCGACGCGCACCCGGACACGTGGGACGAGTACTTCGGCAGCAAGCTCTTCCACGGCACCCCCTTCCGCCGCGCGGTCGAGGAGAACCTGCTCGATCCCAAGCGCTTCATCCAGGTGGGCATTCGGGGTCCGCTCTACGGCGCCGAGGACTTCGAGTTCCACGATCAGCATGGCATCGAGGTGCTGCGCATCGAGCCCATCAAGGAGCAGGGGCTCGCGTGGGCGGCGTCCAAGCTGGCGCGGTTGCGCGGCATGCCGCTCTACGTCTCGTTCGACATCGACGCGTGCGACCCGGCCTACGCGCCCGCCACCGGCACGCCGGAGGTCGGCGGCCTCACGTCGTGGGAGGCGTTGTCGCTCGTGCGCTCGCTGGCCGGTTCCACGCTGGTCGGCGCGGACGTCGTGGAAGTCTCGCCGCCCTACGATGGCCCCGGACAGATCACCGCGCTGCTCGCTGCCAACCTCGCGTTCGAGCTGCTGGGCGTGCTGGCGCTCGAGCGGTGACACGGGGCGTGATAGGGGAGCGCCGGCGATTCCGCGGGGCGCTCCCAGGCCTCGTCGCGGCTGCCCTGCTCCTGACGATGGCGCCGGCGGCGCCCGCGCCCGCGGCCCAGCCCGTCTCCACCATCAAGCTGGAGGGCGTCATCAGTCCCGTCACCGTGCGCCTGGTCGAGGCGGCGCTGGCGCGCGCGCAGGCGGAGCGCGCGGGGGCGCTGGTGATCGAGCTCGACACCCCCGGCGGCCTCGAGCGCTCGATGCGCGCCATCTGTCAGCGGCTGCTCAACGCGGAGCTGCCGGTGATCGTGTACGTGGCGCCGACGGGCGCGCGCGCGGCGTCGGCCGGCGTGTTCATCACGATGGCCGCCCATGTCGCCGCCATGGCGCCGGCCACGAACATCGGCGCCGCGCATCCCGTGGCGCTGAGCGGTGGCGTCGACAAGGAGAGCATGAAGAAGATCGAGAACGACGCGGCGGCCTTCGCGCGCACGATCGCCGTGGAGCGCGGCCGCAACGCGGAGTGGGCCGAGAAGGCGGTCCGCCAGTCCGTCTCGATCACCGAGCGCGAGGCGGTCAAGCTCAAGGTGGTGGATCTGGTGGCCGACTCGCTGACGGACCTGCTCGACAAGATCGACGGGCGCACGGTGAAGACCGTGAAGGGGCCGGTCACGCTGGCCACGCGCGGCGCTGCCGTCAAGCCGATCGACATCGGCTTTCGCGACCGGCTGCTGAACGTCATCACCGATCCGAACGTGGCCTACATGCTCATGATGCTCGGCATGCTGGGGCTGTTCTTCGAGCTGTCGAACCCCGGCGTGGTGCTCCCCGGCGTGATCGGCGGGATCTCGCTGATCCTGGCGTTCTTCGCGCTGCAGACGCTACCCATCAACTACGCGGGCCTGCTGCTGATCCTCTTCGGCATCGCGCTGCTCATCGCCGAGATCAAGGTCGTGAGCCACGGCGTTCTCGCCATGGGCGGCGTGGTGGCGCTGGCGCTGGGCTCGATCATGCTCTTCGACGCGCCCGAGCTGGATCTGCGCGTGTCGTGGGCGGTGATCGTGCCGACCGTGGGCATCACCGCCGGTGTGTTCCTCTTCATGATCGGCGCCGGCATCCGCGCGCTCCGCGCGCGCTCGGCCGTGGGCACGCCGGCGCTGGTCGGGCAGGTGGGCGTGGCCCGCGAGCCGCTGTCGCCGGAGGGCCAGGTGCAGGTGCAGGGCGAGCTGTGGCGGGCGGTGGCGCGCGGCGCGCCGGTGGCGGCGGGCGCGCGCGTTCGGATCGTGGACGTGCAGGGCTTGACGCTCACCGTCGAGCCGGCCGGAGAGGGAGGGGCGTGATGTCCAACGAATGGCTGGTCCCGCTGGTCGTCCTGGTGGCGATCGTGGTCCTGTTCACGCAGTTCATCAAGATCGTGCCGGAGTACGAGCGGGTCATCATCTTCCGCCTCGGCCGCCGCACGAAGGCGCTGCTGAACCCGGGCGGGCAGGGCAACGGGCCGGGCCTCGTCGTGCTGGTGCCGTTCATCGACAAGATCCGCACGCGCATCAGCCTTCGCACGCTCGCCATGGACGTGCCGCCGCAGGACGTCATCACGCGCGACAACGTCTCGATCAAGGTCAACGCCGTCATCTTCTTTCGCGTGATCAATCCCGACCAGGCGTTCCTCTCGGTCGAGGACTACATCTACGCCACCTCCCAGCTCGCCCAGACCACGCTGCGCAGCGTGCTCGGCCAGATGGAGCTCGACGACCTGCTCTCCGCGCGCGACAAGGTCAATCAGCAGCTGCAGCGCATCATCGACGAGCACACCGAGCCCTGGGGCGTGAAGGTCTCCACGGTGGAGGTCAAGCAGATCGACCTGCCGCAGGACATGCAGCGGGCCATGTCCAAGCAGGCCGAGGCCGAGCGCGAGCGGCGGGCCAAGGTCATCAACGCCGAGGGCGAGTTCCAGGCCGCCGCCAAGCTGGGCGAGGCCGCCGAGGTGCTCATGCGCTTCCCCGTGGCCGTCCAGCTCCGCTATCTGCAGACGATGCGCGAGATCGCCTCCGAGCGGAACACCACGACGTTCTTCCCGCTGCCGATGGACCTGCTGGGCCCGCTGCTCACGCGCATCACCGACGGCACCAAGTCGTGAGGCGCCGGCGGTTGGCGTGATCCGGGCGGCCATGTAGAATACGGGGGCTTCGGTTCGGGGGGTTAGCTCAGTTGGGAGAGCGCGGCGTTCGCAACGCCGAGGTCGAGGGTTCGAATCCCTTACCCTCCACCATGTAATATGACGCGCACTTAGGCGGTGGTCGGCGCGGTTGGTTGCGCCGGGTTGCGTCTCGGGGCGCATTCGGTCTCGCAGGCGGTCGGCGGGAGACGGTTTCCGCCGGCCGCCTTTCTGTCTCTGCTGCACAGCCGTTCCCTCGAAGCCCGCCCCCAAGGAGAGGACTGAATGACGAGACGGAGCCGCCTTCTTGCTGTGCTGTTGGTCACTGTGGTCGCGGCGGGCACCTGGTTGGCCTGGGACTGGATCGAAGCTGGCTACCGGACCGTCATTCCACATCCGGAGCGATACCAGATCGTGGCTGTCGGCGTCGGCATGCCCGTCGTAGTGCGCCTCAACACCCGGACCGGTTCGCTAGCCATCTACGTTGTCGCTCCAGCTGATAGCGGCCCCGTACCCGACTTCAAGGCGACGCGCGTCGGGTATGAGCCGGGGCCCTTCCGATGATCCCCTACGTCGTCAGGTAGCGGTCCAGGCCTGCTGCAGCCGCCTCATGGCGGTCAGGCTGCACGTGGCCGTAGGTGTCGGCTGTCTGAGCGATCGTGGCGTGGCCGAGCTGCTGTTGCACCCACCGAAGGTCAGCACCGTCGCTCAGGAGCCACGTGGCGAACGTATGGCGGGTCGAATGGTACTTCCTATACGGAAGACCGGCCTTCGCCAAGAGGGGCTGCCAGACGTTCTCGAGGAACTGCCCGTAGTGCGTGATCCGGCCGAGCGTGTTGGAAGGGGAACACGAGCTGCCGCTGCTCCGCCGTCCAGTCCTTCACCTGACCCTCGAGGTCCACGGCGCCCACGTGAGCCTTGAGCGCCGCCAGTAGGGCGGGGGAGGCCGTCACCCAGCGGTCGTCGCTGTCCTTCGGGGGCTCGATCCGCTTGGCCTTCTCACTGAACGTCCGCTGCACGTGAATCCGGCTGCGCTTCCAGTCGATGTCGGTCTTGTAGAGCGCGGCCGACTCGCCCCAGCGCAGCCCGCCCAGCAGGCCCGTCAGCATGAAGGCCGACCACCGCGGGAATAGCGCCTTGGCGGTGGCGAGCAATTGCGGGCCCTCCTCCTGAGCGAAGAACACACCGCTACGCTGCCGTCGGTGCGCGTGCTTGCCGATGAAGAACTTGAGGTCAGCGGCCGGATTCGGCCCGACCATCGCCTTCGTCTCGATGAGCTCGGCGTAGTAGGAGCCGGCCGCGCGCCAGCCCTCGATGCCGCAGATACCGATGCTCGGCAGCCCCGTCTCAGCAACGGCGAGCGCCTTCTTTTCGCCCTCGATGACGTAGACCGGCGCGGCCGAGCGCAGCACGGCATCGAGCGTCGCGGCGGGGAAGTACACGCGGAGGCCCGACCGGCGGGGCTGGAGGTACTTGATCGTGCCGGCCTCGGTCTGGAGTGTAGGGAACACCTTCAAGCGGACGTGTCCATCCAGCCCCCGCGCGGACTCGCGAACGGGATCAGGTACGCGCTCGCCACCTTCGGCGCGGCGAAGCCCAGTAGCGCATCGATCATGTGCGGTGGGACGGTGCGGATCTTCTGCGCGCGCATCGTCTCGTCGGTCAGCCCGCTTTTGCGCAGGTCAGCCAGGTGTTCGGGGTGCAACGTCGTGCGCTCGTATACCGCGCTCAGCAGGAACTCCATCTCGCGATTCATTCGTCTCTCTCGATCGCAGTCGAGAGGTGCGACAGTGCGCGCGCTTTCGCCGTTGGCTCGATGTTTACACGCAGGCGCCGAAAGTATTGCCGCGTGGTCCGCCGGACGGACCGACCACGGCGGTTCATTCTGTTTCGGCTCAGCTGCGGCAGTGAGCTCATCAAGCTCGAGCGACGCAGTGCGCGACCATGGCCAGCCGCAGGCGGCCAACGCGTCGTTGAAACCGGACCTCGCTGCGCGTGCGTAAGATGCTGCGTTCTCGTTGGCTCCATCAGCGGCCACTCCGAGCGCGCGAAGCAGGAGCCGCCGAGCAACAGCACTTGGTCGGCGATCTTCGCGGGTTGCAGTCTGTCGCAGCCGCGCAACGATATCTCGCGGCAATCGAACGGAGAGAATTTCGAACGGGGCTTCTGCGGTTTGACGCTTCGGAATGGCCAAGGGACACCCTCCTGGGTGCTCTGGCCGGTATCTCCTCCGAGAGCGTAGTGAACTACCTGAGGGACAGTGTACAGCGTCTTCGTTGAGCGCCGCCAGACCCAAGCCGCTCTTGACCCAGTGCCATCATCGCTGCGCCGGTTGCTTCGCCCTCCCTCTTAATCAACGGTCTGGATTCGGCAGCTAACGAGGCCCTCCACGGTCAGGGTTCGCCCTCTCGCCAACAGCCACCCGTTGAACTAGAATCCCCCGCCACCATTAGCCAGCCGATTGCCCGCGGAGGAGGCGACCCGTGCGCGACCGCAGCTTAACTTATGTCGTACATCGCGGAGTGCTGGCCGTCTCCTGCGCGCTCCTCGCCGTCATCGTGTCTGGCTGCGACATCGGACGCTGGGAGATTAAAGACGACAAACAGGGCCGCATCATTCGGTTAGATAGATGGTTCGGTGGCCTAGCCGTCGTTGACGGCACGCGATTAGTGGCGATAAAGGACAGTCAGGCGGTTGCGGCGGCAAAGACATGGCCGGAGAAATCGCTTCCAAACCTCGGCCAACGCAAGGCCTACCTTCGGACTGCTTGGCGCGCGGACCGGATGTATTACCAATTCTCTTTCACTCCTGCGCCCGACGAGGAAATCGCAAAGAAGCTGGCCGAGCTAACCGTATCGCTTAGCGACACCTCAGGGTTTGACGTGGTTGAGATACCAATTGCATTGCACAGGATGACGAAGATAGTGGACGCCGAGGGCAAGGAACACTCTCGTGTCGTGAATTCCTCTGTCGCGTTGGACTATGAAGACTATCTGCGTGCGCACCTCTGGGATGTCGGGTGGAAATGGTCTGCGGGGACTAAGTAAACCAGCGCGGGACGAGGGCCTCGTGAAATGAGCGCCTGAGCGCCTGGCTCAAGGGTCACGGCTCAGTTCCGGGCGGGCACGTGTCGGCTCCGTCGTGACGAGAAGGTCGACGCCATCGCCGCCCGCGGCCGCCAGGTCCTGAGGCGAGGACAGGCTCATCAGCCGCCCGGGTCGGGGATTCCCCTCTCGCCAAGAAGGCGGCGCTTGACCTAGAATCGCGCCCCAACATCGGGGGACTCCATGTCAGAACCAGAGCTTTTACCGCCAAGGCCGCCGGATCCGGCGGTCGCCACGCTCTATCGGGCGGCCCTGTCGGTAGCAACCCAAGAGGAGCAGCTGATCTGGACGCGGTACGCCGGATTCTTGGTCCTCAACGGATTCCTCCTTAATGCGTCGCCCGAAATCCCGCGGCTTCTACAGACGACGCCGCCTGGAGGGGGCCTATCCAATCCGACCAGCCCCGAAGTGATCCTGGTGATCGGCATTCTCGGGTTGCTGGTTAACGCGGTTTGGCACCTCTTAAACTTCGATGGCTGGTACCAACACAACCGGTGGTTTCACGTCGCCGCCAACGTGAGTCCAGCGATTCAGGCTTTCTCGCTGCCCACAGAGTGGGCCAGGAAGGTGATTCTGAGACCGAGGGGACGCATCTACGTTTTGGCGCAGCTGGTGCCGGCTGGCTTTTCGCTCGCTGCCGCCGCGGCTATCTTCATCTCGCTTCGTCGCATCGTCCCCTCGGAGGGCCTCGCCGTTATCGTCGCCGGATGCTTCTGGCTTATCACTGCATTAGTTATCGCGCTTATTGAAGTTCGGACACGTATGGACGCCGCCGGTATGCCGATGTAACAGACGAGCCGCCCGGTCGGAGGGTCTGGCTTCAAGTCGGCGTCACGGTCAGCAAGGCACTCTACCGCGGCTGCCTGGCAGGTGAAGGGGTATGGCGGCAACGATCCGGATGGCTGCGAGGGGTTCGAGAATTGAAAGGACTGGCGCCGTGGCTCTACATCCTCTGCATGGAGGCGAGGGGATATCGGCGGCTCATCACGCTGTACTAGGCGGAGATCCTATGACAGAGCCAAGGACCGGAGAGTCAGAGAGCGAAGGCGTTCGTTTCTTACTCGCGGAGTACACCGAGGTGTGGGCGTATCTGCGACATCTTGATTCCACGCGAAATAAGGCCCTAGCGCTGTACCTTATCGTCCTTGGCGCCATCGCGGGCGGTGTCACCAACGCAATTCGCGATCGGGCCGATGCGAAGACACTGAAGCAATTAGTCGATGCGGCCCCAGTCATTCTTGGCATCGTCCTCGTGTTTTCGATGATGGCTAGTACGGCCCTACTCATGCTTTTGATTCGCTACCGTCTGCTCGCTGTCGAATATACCTGGGCGCTGAATCGTATTCGTGCCGCGTTCGTCCGGCGTGAGCCGGCATTGAGGCAATTCCTAGTTTTCTCCGATCAATCACGGCGAGCTCGCGGATGGTCGGGCGCTATGTACATTTACACGTTCGCTGCGGTGGTATCCGCAGTTGTCGTTTGGTTTGGTGCGCTTGGCGTGCTGCGGCACTTCAATGCCTTCGGGACCCATACCGCCGTGGAAGCCTTTGGGCTAGCGGCAGTCTGGTGCGTGTACTGGATCGCAACCTACCATCGCTTGTGCCGGCGTTTTGATGACAATATGGACCGCAGACTGAAACGTCTGGATTCCCCGGCCCCGGCTAAAGGGGCAGCATGAAGGCCGCAGTCCTTACAGTGGTCTTACTTCTGGTTCGGCGAGTTGCCGCGGCGGTAAGGTGTATCGGGTCACTCCCGGCAGAGGAGCGTCCAGTTCTCGGCCATCGTCTTTTGAACCTCCTCGAGCTGGGCTCGGGATCAGGCAGACGACAGCCGTCGTGTGTCTTACGATAGTGAGCGCGCTGCCTGCGCGCCGGCGCCCAGGGCCATCAAGTGGGGCGCGATCCGGGGGCGGCGGTGGATCGACGTCAATGCAAGGGGGCAGGGATGAAGACGACGGTGGCCGCGGCTCTACTCGTTTGTCTCCTCCTGGCTGGGGCATCACCTGCGCGCGCGGAGTTCTTCACCGGCCTGCAGTACGAGATGAGCGTCTCCGGCACCTTTGCCGATCACCTGCTGCAAGGTAATCCAGCGACGTACCCGTTTCCCGCTCTGTACCGCGGCTCCTTCGCAGGGTCGTTCATCTATGACCCGTTGAACAAGCTTCCGTGGACGGCGGAAGTTGACATCATGGACGGGGCCGGATCCGTCGTCAGCCAAATAAGCGACAGCAAGATCGACCTCACTCCGTTGTCGACAATTGGTGAAGCGTTCCCTCGCAATGCGCTCCGGCTGGCCTTCGGTGAGTCATTTGGAGTGGCCTTGGGCCTTCAGGACCTGAGAATCTTCTTGGCAGGAGACTTCGTCCCAGGACAAGTCCCCGGTCCACAGCAGATTCTGGATGGCGACCTCGCGGTTGGCTTCATAGAGACGGATTCGAACTTGACGTCCGGGGAAGGCTGGGATCTCTTAATCGAGCACGCGTCGGTTCAGCTGACGAGGACGAATGAGTATCAATACCTCGTCCCGGAGCCTGGCATGCTCGCGCTCTTGATCTCCGGGCTGATGGGCGTCCGTGCAATAGTGTGGTGCACTGCGCGACGCTATCGAGAACCTTCCCACCACGGCACGCGCTTCGACGGAGCGTGACGCCGACAGTTCGGCTTCTTCTCACTGCGGTCATGACGTCGCTCGTCTGTATGCCGCCGGGCTGGGCCGACATGCTGCAAGGTTTCCAGCACAGTGGGATCCGAAGCTTGGAATTCACGTGACTTGAAGTCGCGGC
>JADMIO010957545.1_pt1 | contig 11468 bp, 10 predicted proteins | sample 8958161 | NCBI WGS metagenome assembly JADMIO01 (sample SAMN16585339, study PRJNA669376) | soil metagenome | isolation source: Crop rotation soil | place: USA: Cullars Rotation, Alabama | collected 2011
ATCGGGTGATTTAATTTTCAATCTGCAAAGATACATGTTATAAATAATGTATGGTTTTAGCTTATGAATATATTTAGATTTATATTTGTAATTATGGCACGGATTTTGCATTTTTAACCGACTTACCTACCATACATTTGTTCACTGTGATATGATTATCGCATCAAATAAAAATATGAAATATAAGATGCGAATATTATTGCCGGCCTTTGTTCTTCTTATTACCAATATGGTTCAGGCAGAAAATAAGCTGCAATTATGTACGTCTTATGATGTAAACGGAACACCGGAAAATACTTATCCTTCATGGAAAATTTCCAAGACAGGAAATTTCATGTATATCCTTTATCAATCAGATACTCCGATAGAAGACTCTTTGTACATTACGCTCAGCAAAACATATAGCAGGAAAGATACGTCCTACTATCAATACGATCATTACTATCTTATTCCTGATGCCTCAAAAAAATTCGCGGCAAATAAATATATTTTCAGCAAGCCGGGAAACTATATCATTTCGGTTTTTGATAAGCATACGGAAGAATTACTTCAATCCTACACCACTGTGATCGACTTTGCTGACGATGATTACAGAGACCCGTATTTCACGGATACATGGTATTATAAATTGTCGCAAATGTATTTCGGTGATACTATGGTTGGAGAAAAATTAATCGGCAAAAGTGAAGTGTTTACTTATAAACCCGGGGGGAACAAAATCACTCTTTATATTTCGCAACAAAATCATAGTCCCCTGAAATCACAGCATCTCATTGTAAAAATTATTTCAAAGGAAACCAATAAACTTATCAAGACGAATTCTTATAATATTTTCACCGATTGGTATTGGACATATTTACCTGTGTATATAGACAATAAAGGAAAGTATACTGTAGAAATGTATAATGAAGATGATGTCTTTATCAATAAAGCAGATCTTGAAATAAAATAATCACCATACTGCGTGATGATCTTCCACAACTCCGAGCGCTGTAAATTTTTCCGGTTTTCCGTTGATCATTAATGTTCCGTCTATCATTCCGAACGGCTGTATAAACTGGCTCTTTAAGATCACTGCATTGATATTTTCGCTTCTCGCACCACGCGGAGATAAATGGCAATTCAGTATTCCATCCTTAGTTTCAATCAGCCAATCTGTTTTATCGTAAGGTTTGTGTTTTGAAAAAACTGCAGGAGATAATATCGTTTTTTGTCCATCTACCCATAAAATATTTTCCATGTTTTCATTGAACCGGTCAACAATGTTTACTGCAACAATTTTTTCTGTTTCGGTATTGCCGATAAATGAAAGCCAATTCCACGTTGTTTCTCTTGGGGGATAACCTTTTGTAAAATCTATAGAACCATACTTTCCACTTGTAGCATATGTACTGACACCCCTGTTGTTGATCTGTACTTTAACCGGAACACATTGATTTTTATAAGTGAAATTAAAAGGCCGACCTTCTTTTGACGGAGCTACAATACTTGCGCCATTGGAAGTATTTTCCGCGTCGATGTACATCTTAAATTTTCCATTATACTGCATGGATAATTTACCATTGTTTGTTTTAATAGAATAATTTCCGAGCGTCCATTCGCTGTTCAGATCGGGATTAAAATTTGACGGGAAGCCCAGGGGGACAGTTGTTTTATCTTCTTCAAAAATACCATCCTTTAACGAATAAAAATAGGAGAATGCTGTTGCCACCATTCCCGCATCAACGATTGCCATTCCGCAAATCAGTTCAGGACTATAGACACCGAAAAAAATCCAGGCTTTGCGTTCTGTTCTCCTTTTTTTTGTGATCATTCCCTGTTTGTCCCAGAACGAAGTATCTACATTGGAAATAAGATCATCATAAACCCCAAAAGGAATATGTGTATCATTTTCGAAAAGTGATGAATGTTTAGGCTGAATCATTTTCCAATGTACAAAAAATATTAAACTAAAACTCCGCCGTATAATTCAGCGCGCTGAGCCTGAACCTTTGGATCTGCTAAGAATTCATCGTAAGTCATCAACTTATCCAGCATGCCGTTTGGTGTAATTTCAATGATCCTGTTTGCTATTGTTTGTGTGAAAGTATGGTCATGAGAAGTGAACACAATCGTTCCTGCAAAATCTATCAACCCGTTATTTAATGCAGTGATCGATTCAAGATCCAGGTGATTCGTCGGTTCATCGAGAATTAAAAAATTAGCTTCTTCCAGCATCGTTTTACTCAACATGCATCTCACCTTCTCTCCTCCCGACAACACTGTGCATTTCTTCAAAGATTCTTCGCCGCTGAATAGCATCCTTCCCAAAAATCCGCGGATAAATGTTTCATCTTTTTCTGCAGAATACTGTCGCAGCCAATCTACTAAATTCAGATCCGGGTTTTTAAAATAGGCCGCGTTATCGTTCGGTACATAAGATTTTGTGATGGTTACTCCCCATTTGATTTCGCCCCTGTTTGGTTTTTGTTCACCGGAAAGCACCCTGAAAAAATTAGAAACTATTAATCCTTCTTTAGAAATGAAAGCGATCTTATCTCCTTTGTTTACCGTGAATGTTACATCCTTGAACAACGGTGTTCCGTCTTCCATGGCATAACCGATATTGTGAACATCAAGGATCATATCTCCCGCTTCCCTGTTCTGCTTAAAGAAGATGCCCGGGTACTTTCTGCTGGATGGCTTGATCTGTTCGATATCCAGTTTCTCCAGCGCTTTTTTACGTGAAGTAGCTTGTTTTGATTTAGACGCATTTGCACTGAAACGCGCAATGAAATCAAGCAATTCCGCTTTCTTGGTTTCGTTCTTCTTGTTTTTATCCGCGCGCTGTTTCAATAACAATTGCGACGTCTCATACCAGAAAGTATAGTTACCCGTATAAAGATTAATTTTATTAAAATCAATGTCGACGATATGCGTACACACCATGTCGAGGAAGTGACGGTCGTGAGAAACAACAATCACTGTATTTTTAAAATCTGCAAGAAAATTTTCCAGCCATGTAATTGTGTTTACATCGAGGTCGTTCGTAGGCTCATCAAGGATCAAAAGATCGGGGTTGCCAAATAAAGCCTGTGCAAGCAAAACTTTGATCTTATCATTAGATGGAAGATCCTTCATCTGCTTGTAATGCTGGTCTTCTTTTACACCAAGATTCGACAATAACTCAGCAGCATCGCTTTCTGCATTCCATCCATCCATCTCCGCAAATTCCGCTTCAAGATCTCCAACTTTATGCCCGTCTTCATCTGTAAAATCCGGCTTTGCATACAGCGCATCTTTTTCTTTCATCACGTCATACAATCTCTTGTTGCCCATCATCACTGTATCCAGAACGGTGTCTTCATCAAAAGCATTACGGTTTTGTTTCAACACCGACATACGCTCGCCCGGAGAAATTTCTACATTTCCAGTAGTGGATTCTATCTCGCCCGAAAGTATTTTTAAAAAGGTTGATTTTCCCGATCCGTTGGCTCCGATAACACCGTAACAATTGCCATGTGTGAACTTTATATTTACCTCGTCAAATAAGACTCGCTTGCCATATTGTAACGATAAATTATTAACTGTAAGCATACAAAATTGAATTTGTGCAAAGATACGAAAATCAAGTCGTAAGTCGTAAGTGATAGGTCGTAAGTATTAGTGATTTAATGATTTTTTGACGTTTTTTAAGCTGCCGTTATCATATCCTTACAAAGCATAATTTAAGTTGTTTCTTTGCAATTATGCTATAACTTTGTGCAAATTATTTTTTATGCATCGCGATTGGTGGAAATGGGGCGACCCGAATGAAGTAAAGCATATCAACGATTACCCTAAGTTGAAAACACTTTTGGAAGAACGCTGGAAGACACATTTGCGCGAAGATTTCTTTCCTCCTAAAAAATTTAATTTACCTCAGCTTCCTGAAAAAAAGAAGGAACAGATACGCGATATTTTTGCGTCGGTTTATCCTAAAAAAATTTCGTTTAACGAAGATGAACGGTTAGCGGTTTCCCTCGGAAAAAGTTATTACGATGTTTTAAAAATATTTAATGGCGAAGGATTTGTTTCGCCGGATATGGTGATTTGTCCGAGTACACACGAAGACATTCAATACATTTTAACGCAGGCTTCCGATAACAATGTACAGATCATACCTTACGGCGGCGGCAGTAATGTTGTCGGCGCATTATCACTGGATAACAATCGTGCTGAAATAAAATGCACATTAGATCTCCGCAAGTATAAGCGTCTTTTAAAAATTGATGAAGAACATTTAACCGCAACTTTTGAATCCGGAATTTTTGGTCCGGAGCTTGAAAAAATATTGAACAACAAAGGTTACACATTAGGACATTTCCCTCAATCATTTGAATTTTCTACTCTTGGTGGATGGATCGTAACGCGTGGTGCAGGACAGGAATCTACTTATTACGGAAAAATGGAAGACCTTGTTGAGCATATAAAAGTGGCTACGCCTGCAGGAACATTGGAAAGCAATGCTTTTACACATGATGCTTCAGGGGTAAATGTATTGCCTTTATTTATTGGGAGCGAAGGTGTTTTCGGCGTAGTTACAGAAGTGACCGTAAAAATAAAAAAGCTTCCAAAAAATTATCGGTGGGTGGTTGCCTTATTTCCAAATTTTCGAGAAGGATCAGATTATTTAAAAGCTTTAGCGCAAGCCGGAGTTAAACCTTCTGTCGTCCGATTATCGGATGCTATTGAAACGCATATGTTTTCAAAGATCGCATCTTCAGAAGAACAACATGGACTTTTAAACGACTTAAAGAAAGAAGCGCAGAAATTATTTCTGCAATGGAAAAATTTATCAGAACCCTGTGTGCTGATCATGCGTTTTCCGCAGGGAGAAATAAGCGTGTCTTCACAAGTGATTTATGCGAAAGGATTAGTTGAAAAATATAAAGGAATGCTTGCACCTGCAACTGTTGGGGATAAATGGGCAGAGCAGCGTTTTAAAACGCCGTACTTACGTGATACACTTGTGGAACACAATGTATTCATTGATACCATGGAAACTTTGGTGCCCTGGAAGGATACCCAAAAATTGCATGCTGCTTTAACGAAGGAATTGAATAAATCGGTTGCGTTTAATAAGAATAAAGGAATTTTTCTTGCACACATTTCACATATTTATCCAAATGCGGCTTGCATGTATTTTACTTTAATGACGCCAATGCAGAAAGGGCGTGAACTGGAACAATGGCAGGATATTAAAACGCTGGTAACAGATACGATCATGCAACACAACGGATCGATCAGCCATCATCACAGCGTAGGAAGTGACCATCAGAAATGGTATAAAAAATATACAGACCCGTTGGCAATGGAAGTTTTAAAAGCGATAAAAAACAAGCTTGATCCAAAAGGTGTGATGAATCCCGGGAAGCTTTTTAGTTAGTAAGGAAAGTTTGCAGTTGGCAATCAGTCAGTTTGCAATTATCTCTTTCAAAAACTATCAACATCTTGAATCCTTTGCCAACTAAAATTTTGCAAACTGCAAACTGATCAATGAATCGTCAACAACAAATACAACGCGCTGCCTCTGAACTCTACGATATCGTAGTGATCGGCGGAGGATTTACCGGCGCGGGTATTGCATTGACAGCAGCACGCAAAGGCTGGAAAACATTGGTGATCGATCAGCATGATTTTGCTTTTGGGACCAGCTCGCGTTCAGCAAAAATGATTCATGGCGGCTTGCGTTATCTCGAGCACTTTCAAATTAAATTAGTAAAAGAAGCTTTGCACGAACGCGAACATTTGCTGAAAGAATATCCGCATCTGGTAAAACCTCAGCCTTTTTTTATGCCGATCTACAAATCGAGATTTAATAAATTAAAACTCAGCATCGGCCTTACGGGATATGATTTTTTAACCGGTGAAACAAGTTTACCGAAGCATAAGAAAATTTCTGTAGAAGAAATAAATGAGCGGTTTCCTCAATTAAAAACCGATGACATGATCGGGGGATTTGTTTACTACGATGCAAAAACTAATGACGCGCGTCTTGTGAACGAAGTAATTCAACAGGCATGCGATCTCGGTGCAAATGCATTGAATTATTTCGAGCTGACCGGTTTTGAAACATCGGAAAATAAAATACAAACTATAACCTGTCGTGATCTCATTTCAAACACTTTGTATAATATTAGATCAAAAATTTTTGTGTCTGCAACAGGCGTATGGACAGATGAATTATTAAAAAAATTTGATGAACACGACCCAAAAAAATATATGCTGCCCAGCAAGGGTGTGCACCTCGTGATGTGTTCCGATCATTTCCCAAAAGATTGTGTGATAATCTTCCCTACTGCTAACGGCGATAAGCGCATGATCTGGTCAATGCCATGGGAAGAAAACCTGAGTATAGTTGGAGCAACAGATACTGAATATTCTGATGGCAATGATCAGATCGACATTTTGGAAGATGAAGTAAAATATATCCTGGATAGTGTGAATGCGCAATTGAAAACGCAACTTACGGAACAGGATATTTTAAGTGTATATGCAGGTATTCGTCCGCTGTTGAATGATAATGATGAAGAGAAATCGAGCAGTAAGCGCTCCCGCGATTACCGCATCTGGTGGAATAATGATAACATGGTGACCATATCCGGAGGAAAATTGACTTCTTTTTTATCGATGGCGGACAACTGTATAAAAGCAATTGAACAAAAATATTCTTTTAATTCCACTATAAAACAAATTGATAATGAGCAAACTGCCGATGGAATTTTGATTGAAAGATTCAAAACTAAATACGGTTTAAAAAATGCAATGCGTATTGCAAATATTGTCCTTGAAGATGCTGCTTTAAGTAACAACTTCGAAAATTATAGTTATTGTCCCGCTGAGCTGATCTTCTTTATCCGTTACCAGAACACGCAGAAAATTGATGATCTACTTACCCGTCGTACATCAATTACACATCAAATGAAAACGTTTGATGAAGTTTTCGTACAAACCGTTTCTGAAATCATGGCAAAAGAGTTAAATTGGACTCACGAACAAATTACAATAGAAATTAATTCGTACAGAAATTCCTGGAAGCTGATGCATTCGTGGAAGTAAGTTATAAGTTATAAGTAAAATGTTATAAGCAATCTTACTACAACTTATAACGGATAACTTATAACCTAAACTATCTGACTATGAAACTTGCTTTTTTGGTAAACGGAACTGCGAAGAACCTGGCAAAGCTGACAAAGAATATCGAAACAGCTTTTAAAGAACACGATCCCAAATTATTTATTTCTGAAAAAGCAGGGCATATCACACAACTTGCTCAAACTGCTATATCTCGCGGCTACGATACAATCATTGTATGTGGGGGTGATGGAACATTGAACGAAGCCATCAATGGGGTAATCGAATCTTTTAAAACAGGTTTAGGCTCTACCCATGACGCTTATGACTGGGAAAAAATCGCGCGTATAAAAGTCGGTGTACTTCCATCCGGTAGCGGTAACGATTTCGCAAAAACAGTTCACGTTACAAAGGAACTTTCCTACCTGAAAAATCTTCTTCAGCAACAACGTTCGCAATTAATAGATATTGGTTGGGTTTCGTTTTTTCTGTCAGATAAAGAACCTTCACACCGATTTTTTATAAATATTACTGATGTTGGAATGGGCGGAGAAACCGTTTTAAAACTGCAGAAAAAAATTCCTCTTGTCGGTCCGGACATCAATTATTTCTGGGCGATCACGTCAACATTAGCTACTTATGAAAAAGTGCAAATAAAAGCTACAGGCGATAATTTTTTCTGGGAAGGCAAGGCCATAAATTTCGTTGTGGCCAATGGGAAATTTTTTGGAAACGGATTGGGTGTTGCACCGGATGCTTCAGTAACCGATGGTAAATTCGAGATCGTTATTATCGGCGATGTTAACCTCCTCGATTATTTTAAAAATCTAAGCACGGTAAAAAAATGCCAGAAAGTAATTCATCCGCAGGTGCAGTATCATCAACTGGATAAGGTTACCATTGAATCCATGGAAACCAGAAAAATATCTATTGATATGGATGGAGAATTTATTGGTTATGCACCGATGACGCTGATCAACCTTCCGGGAAAGCTTAATTTTATAAAGTAAGGATATTGATTAAAAGCTCCGTTACCATTTAGGACAAGCGAACTTATGATGATATGGATTTCTTTTTCCGCAGGCGCCAAAACCAAGATTTTTACCTCCTGCTCCGAGAGACATAGTAAACGTAACCTGAATATGTAAAAACTGATCATTATCTTTTTTGTCTCCACGTTGCTGACCAATTCCAGCGGGTTTTACCTCATCCAAACCGTTTGATGAACTTCTCACACCACCATTGATGTTGTATTGTCCTTCTACAAAATTAAATTGATTAGATGGATAATTTCCGGTATTGGATCTGTTTTGTAGTATTTGTGCAGTTGGTGATAACTTCGAAATATCCTCAGGATTGATATAATTTCCGCTTACATCATCGAGGTAATCAGTAAATGTTTGATGATATACACCTTCCAAAGCAATAGAAAACTTTTCGGTTACATTATATTTTATGCCAACCATTGCTATAAGATCGAATTGAAAATTGCTGTATGTTTTCTTGTAACCGATATTTTGCCCTTCTGTTCCTAATGGTTTTAATTTTACTTTTTGTCCATTCAATTTTGTATAAGGATTAAACCAAAAAAAGCCTACTCCACCTCCAATATATGGAGCCCATCTTTCTTTATCACCCTGAGCAGCATCGTGAACATATTTTTTCAGATTGATTTCCGCCATTCCCTGGAACTCAACAATATGTGTAATAAAATTCAGATTTCTTCTGGCTCTATACCAGCTGTCCGTTGGTCCGTTTGGTCCTGGCGGAGTACCATCCGTATTTTTATCATCTGCTGCCAGCATGCCATACATCAGGTTTCCCCTCACGGCAAGCCACTTATTTACATTATACCTGTAAAAAACGGAGATACAAAAACGGGTTGCCTGGAAATCTATATCGCGGATAAAAGGAGAGCCTATTTTTTTTGCGCCACCCAGATCTGTTAAAGCAAAATTAGGACCTACAGAAAAACCAATATCATGACCACTACCCTCACCTTCTGCACCTTTAGCGACAAAGTTCGAGATAGACAATAATAAGACCAATAGGATATAATAGACGATATTCTTCATCGTGAAAGTTTAGTTCATGTTTAAAGTTATAAAATTAATCTATTTTTCCATTAATTTTCTACCCACTTTGGAACAAATTATGCATTTTTTTACATCGTGACCTCTTGCTGTACAATGCTCGCGACCATAATAAATAATCTGCAAATGTAATTTATTCCATGTTTCTTCCGGGAACAGTTTTTTTAGATCTTTTTCTGTTTGTTCTACATTTTTACCGGAACTCAAATTCCATCTGTATGCGAGCCTGTGAATATGCGTATCTACCGGAAACGCAGGATAACCAAATGCCTGGCTCATAACCACACTTGCCGTTTTGTGTCCTACTCCCGGCAATTCTTCCAGTTCTTCAAACGTTTGAGGAACTTTTCCATTGTATTTTTCAACAAGTATTTTAGAAAGATCTGAAATTGCCTGCGACTTCCTTGGAGATAAACCACATGGACGTATGATTTGTTTTATCTTTTCTACAGAAATCTTTTTCATCTTAAACGGATTGTCAGCAAGTGCAAATAAATGTGGTGTAACAATATTTACGCGCGCATCCGTGCATTGCGCTGATAACAAAACTGCAATCAATAATGTATAAGCATCTTTATGATGTAAAGGAATAAGTGGATCGGGGTACATCTTATCCAATGTTTTTACGATAAAATCCGTTTTCTCTTTTTTAGTCACTCGGTGAAAATAAGCTGAAATGCTTAGATTTTATATTGCCTTTTAAAAAATTACCCTGCTGTTCATACTTAATGATTCCGTTTTTAGTGAATACCCTTATATTCGTGTATATGGTGGAGATTTATACCGATGGAGCATCGCGCGGAAACCCCGGGCCCGGAGGCTACGGCGTTGTATTGCTGGCTAACGGGCATCGCAAAGAATTATCGAAAGGCTTTCGTTTAACGACCAACAACAGAATGGAACTTATGGCGGTGATTGCAGGACTTGAAGCGTTAAAAAAAAATGACCTTGATATTACGATCTATTCCGATTCAAAATATGTTGTCGAGTCTGTAGAAAAAGGATGGGTGTTTCAATGGGATATGAAGGCGGATTTTGCAAAGAAAAAAAATCGCGATCTCTGGAAAAGATTTTTAAAATTATATGAATATCAGAACATCACTTTTGTTTGGGTGAAAGGACATGCATCAAACAAAGAAAATAACCGTTGTGATATGCTGGCAACAGAAGCAGCTGACGGATTTGAACTGGATAAAGACGAAGGTTATGAGAAAGAACTGAATATTAAGAAAGGAATGTTTTAAATAATAAGATGAATGCTGATATTTTCGTTCCTGTTGTAATTTTTTTCGGCGCATTGATCTATGCTACTTTCGGTTTTGGCGATGCACTGTTCGGAATGCCTATACTTTCGGTGATCATCGGCATCAAAACAGCAACTCCTTTAATGACACTAAACGGTTTCACATTAGCTACAATCATGTTCATCAGGCATTACAGCGAAATCGACTGGAAATCTGCCAAACGTCTTATTTTTGCTTCTCTCTTCGGAATTCCTATTGGAATTTATTTTTTAAAAAATGGAAATGAGCTACTCACTAAACTCATCCTCGGAATTGTTATCACAGGTGTTTCAGTTTATAATTTATTTCTGAAAAAAGAATTGAAACTCATCGGAAAAAACTGGGCGTATGCTTTTGGTTTTATTGCGGGTATCCTGGGAGGCGCTTTTAATACAGGGGGTCCGCCCATTGCGATCTTCGGAACTCTAAGCGGATGGACCCAGCCACAATTTGTAGGAACGCTGCAGGGATATTTTTTGCCTAATGATATTTTTATCCTGATCTGCCAGTTTATCGCAGGATTACTCACATTAAAAGTATTTCACTATTATGTGATCAGCCTGCCGTTTCTCTTTGCAGGATTATTTTTCGGAAGCAAACTGCATGCAAAAATACCGGTGAAAAAATTCAACCAGTACGTTTTTATTCTACTGCTGATGATTGGAATACTTTTTATTTTCAGGACGCTGTTATCGACCTAATTCTCCGACTTTTATATCTGCTCCAAAACCGACTTCCACCTGGTTATATTTTTCCTTTGAGAATGGATGCTGCAATTCAAAAGTAGTTGAACGTACCTGGTTTGGATTTTCAACACTTACCCGCACTTGCCTGTTATACGGCGCAAAGATGGAAAGATGCACTACTTCCTGGTCTTTTACTTTTAATACAGTTTTATTTTTCCATTTCGACTGGATCACTAACTTGTCGATCGTCTGTCCTGAGTTGTTATATATGGCACATTTAAAGCTGGATGAAACATATCCAAACAGAAATA
>JADMIO011367319.1_pt1 | contig 11468 bp, 11 predicted proteins | sample 8958161 | NCBI WGS metagenome assembly JADMIO01 (sample SAMN16585339, study PRJNA669376) | soil metagenome | isolation source: Crop rotation soil | place: USA: Cullars Rotation, Alabama | collected 2011
AGTCAATGGATCGAGAAGTGGACATGATGACTGATTGCATTGCACAGCATTTTCCTCTTGACGATTGTTATTCGGACAAGCGACTTTTTTATGTGAGTAACTACCTCAGAGCGACCAAACGGCAGGCCAAAACTTCTTTTTCTTTGTTGAACACCAACACGTTGTCGTTTGCAGCGATCATTGTGCTTCCTTTCCACATGCACATTGGTTGCAAACTCTCGTTGTCAAAATCGAAGATTGACCAACTGCGATCAACTGTTGACTGTACGGGGAAAAATCGATTCTGGATGACATGACGGAGTTCCAAAGCGTGCAGAGGTGGCAAGGAACAAGACTCCACGGCCCCTGCTGCCTCCGCTTGACCACGTAGAGTGGTTGGCTTTCCTTCATCGAACTTAACTCGACAGCATTTCTCTTTCAGGATATAAAAAAGGCATGCCGTTGTCAAATATGCATCATGTACAGGAGAGGGTGTCTTGAGTTCAATTGGGGGTTCCTTTGCATTACGAAGGAGAAGAGACATGGGATGCGACGACACCAAATCCACTCTCCAATCCTCCATTCGCGAATAAGAAGGGGTGTGATCGTCACCATTTACAACATTGACGGGTGCACATGTTTTGTGTGCATAGCACCCGATTGAACCTGATTGAATATACACTTTCTCCTTGTGCAATTCCCATATTCCATCGTCGATGTCAAGCTTCATCTCCCTGGCATTTGTGGGTGGGAAAGAGGAGCATGTCAAAAGCTGCAGAGATCGTCCACTCTCTGGCCGTCCCAGAAAATAGTCATCGATGTTGTCATCATTCAGATGATCCAAGTTTGGATACTCTTCGAATTCAGGTGGTGGAGGGATCTCGTCGTCACCGGACTCGAGTGTGTCGAGTGTGTTCTTGAGCGTGTTGACCACAATGCCGAGACCGTGATCTGCATCCAACAAGAGCGATTCAATATGTCCCTGGCCAGAGAACACTAGTTTCGGAGACACCAAGCTGAAGTAGAGATGTTGATGTAGTATGGATACAATGTCTATTGGGAACAAGGTCGCCAGGAAGGCAACGGTCTTATGAACATTGCAACATTCGACAAACTTTGTTGTCATTATTTGCGAAAAGAAAGAATGAAATTGAAAAAACAGAACATCTTCAGAACATCTTTAGAACATCTTTAGAACATCTTTAGAACATCTTCAGAACATCTACAGCAGTGTTTTTTCTTTTGTGTCCATTGAACCTCCGGGCAATTCAATCACCTGTTTTTTTTTTTGTACAAATGATTCTTGATGATTGTTAACTTGATGTACTTCAAAGTGCTTAGAATGTATCGAGGAAGCAAAGTTATCCAGGAGATGGCAAGAAACGAACCTACTTCTTTTTCGGCCCTGGACGCAATGCAACATGCCTTGCTTCTGGATCCGCGTCTCATTTCAGTGATAACCACTCCCAAGGGAGAGATACTTTTGACCTCGAAAGCTGCTGCCCACAACGAAGAAGTCACAATCAAGGACAGGGTGCCGTCGAGGTTAAATTTGATAGCTTCCACTGTCGAACAGTCCACAACACCACTCACAGAGAAAATCAAGTCGATGATTTAAACTGGAAATTTGAGAAGGACTGCCAAATCAGACCTGTCGATACGATAGGTGAAGGACAAGGAAATTTGGCCACCAAGATTTAGAACTTCACTTGGATTTGTAGTTGCAGTTTGCCCAATCATGTTGCGCTGTAAATTTACAATTTGCCGAATTTTCCCGACGATTGTCTGCTTATGGTGAAGGACCAGTGCAGGTTCAATAGAATTACTGAGCAGGTATTCACCCTGAATTACGCTTCGCATTGCTTGAAATGCATTCCATATTGACTTGACTGTGGTCATTTGGACAACCAATGCAAACAGCACATGCAGCAATGAGCTCACCCTGAAGGTGTTGAGAGGCCAAGGATCTGTTTCGAGAAGGTGGAGTCCACTCACGCAGGCCAAATAGATGGACAAGTGGATGAGATCCATTATGACTTGGGGGAAAAACTGAGGCAAAAAGAATATTCTGAACGGACCTTTTCGCCACCATGCCCAGCAACAATGCTCGCTGAGGCAATAAAAACAGTACACAAAACAGCGCATTGCTCCTGTATAGGTGGTGTGGACTGACAAGAGAGTTAACATCACCGATAGTTTCTTTGCGACCAGAAACGTGTAACAAGACGCTGTTGTTCCCATCACAACCAAGACAACCAGCCAGAGGGTATTCCAACATCCGCGATACGGCCGCGACTCTAACTTTCTGTGGTGAAGAGCAAGGAGTTCTTCCAGCTGCATATTCCTTTTTTTTTTCTGTGTGTGTTGTGTGTGTTATGTGCTTGCCTTTGTGCTTGCCTTTGTTTCGAGTTGCCAACAAGTTTTTCAAAAAGTCCGAATTTCAAGATCGTGGAGTTGGACAGAAACCAAGGACCCACTAGTTGGGTTGGGTTTTAAGTCTTGTGCGGGTGTTGTGTGTTGTGTGTTGTGTGTGGTGTGTGCTTGCCTTCGTTTTGAGTTGCCAAGAAGTTTTTCAAAAAGTCTGAATTTGAAGTTTTTGTTTTTTTTTACAGTGACGGTCCCTTAAAGACAAACCAAGAAAACTCTCCCTTATTGGGAAATCCCAAGTTGTCAATGATACCGCAGAGGATTCGATCCTGCCAAATGGCAACCTTTTTCACTATTGTCGGCGGTTCATTTGAGAGATCGTCAAGATCAACACCGTCTTCAGTAGATTGCGATCGGTACCGTCGGGGATGCGTCACAAGTTTATGTTTTCCCGTTTCCATGTGGACGAGGCGAAGAGCCACCGTTGCATTGTGGGGATTTTTTTGATTGAGAGGCTCATAGAAAGTGATTCCCACTTCACAGGTTATGAAGTAACCCAATCCCACGGTGAACGGCAGAGGGATGTACGACAGTGGTCTTATCCAATGAGTACAACTTACCTCGTTGCACTTCACATTGTAGACAAAGAGGAAATGAACATTCTCAAAGGGTCTCGTGCATTGCCCAACACAGCAAAGATCAGACGCCATTTGCAGGTCACTAATCTGGCTCGCGTCCTCCCTCAAAAACTTACACGACCGTTTTTGTACGCCTTGTTTGTGGAAGAAAAACCAACCTTTGGAAGTCTCCTGCACCAACATGCATCGAGAGTAAACCTGAGAACGCAAACGCAAATTGATGTTTTTCTCTCGCCATTTGCTAAAGCTCTCCTCCCACTCGTCGGGCTGCCTCTCTCGTCTTTGGCTCGCGCTGATTTCTTCTCGGGGTTGAACAAAACGAGCTCGCCAGTCTGGAGTGAATTCCAATTCAAACATTGAGTGTGGAAAACAGTGGTGCAACGGAGCATTGAGGGTGTACCCTTTCCATTTTCTAGCGCTTCTCCATCGACCACTCAGCAAAGCTAGATATTCACGCTCGAGAGAGCCAAAAAGAGAACTTAAGATGGGCCACGCCGAACTGGGACGAAAAGGCAAGTAAGAACGAATGCAAAGATGAAGACATGCTGGAAGAGTCAACATCTCGGGCTTCTTTCTCTTTTGTGTGCTTTTTTTTTCAGCGGGGGGGGGGGGACTTTGAATGGGGCAGCGCGGTAGATAACGAGAAAAATGGAAGTTCCTTTTTTTTCTTTTTCTTACCAAACATACCCATCAACAACCACCACCAACACTTTCGGCAGACACGTAAGAAGAAGTTTAGCCTGTCTCTTCCGCTCAGAATAAACCAAATTTTTGAAAGCACGCCTTGTTGATGTTAGAAACGTTGCAAAAGATTTGGTGCCAGCTTCCTCTGACACGAGACACTTTTCTCGACGCAACAGCAGATGTGTTTGAATGAATCCTCCCTCGGGGGTTGGATAATAAAGTTGACAACAAAATTCTGAGAATTGAGCAGAGAAGAAGGGATCACCATTGTTTGTGAAACAAGACAGCTGAATGTAGAGCGTCAGAGGAAAAGTCCCCAATCTTCCTTTGCAAGAAGTCGCAAACTCGAGATGATCGATCCGACACATGTTGAGCCACCGGCGATACCTCTTGGAAGCCATGTTTATCCCAAAGACTTGCTTCAAAATGTTTGCTTGAGCACAAAATTGTGTTGCTGGAATGTGTGCCCACACAATAGTCAATGTCTTGTTTTCCACCACTGTTACTGTGCCTTTGATGAAATGCCCCCAAGGCAGTTTGTTTGTTACATTTTGGAAGGCGTCACGCAGCGCTTGATCAGCAAATTCTACATCACGCATCTTGAACTTTCCAAAAAAATCAAAATAAAATGTGCAATAGAAGCAAAAATCCATCTCAATCTTCTTGAGCATTGATTCCTGCAACGCAAAACAAGTGGCCGTGCTGCGCTATTCCCATTCAAAAGGACGACGACCTTTCGTGTTGTTGCTGTTCTTCCAGTTGGGCTCAGAAAGCTCGTACATATCATGGGGGGATTCAGGATCTCTTGCAGCAATACTTCCCACTCGTTCTTGCAACACTCATCCAAGATTGGAACTCGATTGATGACTTGCTTGTCAATGGCCAAACCTTTTTGATAAACGCAGTCTCATGTGACAAGTTCCAAACTGTAGACGTTACACAACTACTGGACATGAAAAGTGATCCTTTTCTCTGCGTTGGTGGACATTCGGCGTTTCACATGAATTTGGTTCAATGTCAAGACTTGGCAGTAAAACTGTCTGATCAAACTTCGGATCGCAGAAAGTGTCACGCATTGTTTCTCGCAAAAGCAGAGTTGGTACAGAAAGAAGAGGAATGTGAAGCTTGCTTTGCCTCCGTGCACCTCCTCCACGCGTGCCCTCACACAAAAGCTTATTCGTCCATCAGAAAGTGGACGGACAAAGAACGTTCTTGCTCTTTGGAGTTGCTGAAGAGGGTGGGTTGCAACTGTTACTGGACAAACCGATACGACATCGATTACGAAACAGAGGTTGTTCTTGTCTGGAATTACAGCTACACAGAGAATGAAAAGTTTATTGTTCCCCCAGAGCAGCAACATGTGGTTGTGCATAAAACCATATTTTCAGTAATGGGTAATCGCTACCTCTTTTGGGATATTGCATTGGTCAAGTTTCTGGTTGATGTCTTGTATCTTTTTGTTCAATTTCTCATCGATGTCTGCAATCCTTTTTTCACAATGTCTTTTTACACAAAACATATTCACTGGTTCACCGCTGATCCCAGATCTTCCCACGAGCTCAAGGAAGTAGTACACAGAAGAACAGTATGATCTGTTGCAGTGGTGAGATTCTCTTTTTCCTTTTTTTTTTAAAACTAACCAACCGAAGTGAAAGGGGATAAAACGGTGTTATGAACAAAACCACTGCTGTCTGAGAGGGGTTTAACCAACAAAAGCCCGCTCTCAAAAACCAACTTTTTTAGAGATAACGTTTCCCAGTGATGCGTTTGGCTGCGACCCACTTGTCAATACACTCATCGCAAATGTCCCCATCCGGGATAACAAAAGACTTAGACGTCGATCTATAATTAGTTCCATCATGACGGCTTCCATAACCACAATAAATAGAAACTGGTCCCCATTGGTTGGAAACAACCAATTCCACCTCGCCATTTTGGTAGTTGAACAAGACAATTGCAGCACGTTATCGGAAACTCAGGAACCAATTCATCTTTCGCTCTTCTTGTGTTGATACATGTTTGACACCAAAAGATTCCATGAAGAGAGAGAAATTCCTCCAGAATCAGCAAAACCAACACAAGGGGAAGGAATTTCTCTAGAAGATGCTTGGCTTCCTTTCTCTCTTGTTGGTACGGAGGAGATCGAAAAACGTAGAGACCGCCTGGAAGGAAGATGTTCTGTTCTAATCCATCGTAGATTGCCCAAGATCCAGGAAGCATCCGTTTTAACGTGTCCAGAGACATGGCATTATCGGGTGGAATGCATGTCAAGAATCCTCGAGAGATTTCTCGGGGGGTTGGACGATGACAATCTTCACAGCTTTGAACTCCAAGATTGTTCCAAATGTCTTGATAGGGACAGACGCTACTCAGATATTTTCGTTCTTGAAACAATTGAGCGCAAACATGACACAGATAAGTTGTGTAGTGATGATTGAACTCAATAGGACGTTGTGATTTACAAATAAGCCACCAGAGATAGGTTACTTGCTTTCGACGTTTAGAATGCGGAATAAATCGATACATAAATGAGCTTCCCAGATCGTTGCCATATTGGAGAAACAGAGTTTGTTTCCGAAAAGCTTGGTGACAACAACTGCAAGACGTCATTCTCTCATCATCAACTTCATCCACATGTTTTCTGAGGACCAAGTTGCTGCTCTTCTCTTTTTGAGAAAAGAAGTCCTCATACTCATTTGGATCCAGCGGTGTCTCTCGTTCATCCATTTTTTTGCTTTTCTTTTGAGGAAATTTAGACGACAATATTCGTTTTTTTCCTGAATTGAATCATTGAAAGACATTGCGAAAAAAAAAAAAACAAGACAAAAAGACTTTACTTTGCAACTACATGGTCCAATACGCTAGCAGTGACAGAATAAGGGTCACGGTTAGGGGGAAGGGGGGTTAAGGACTAAGGTTAAGGTTGCGGTCACGGGTTACAGTAATTTTTGAATCCTTGTTGTTTTTGGAATTCAAACTACAAATCCTCATGAAAGTTCATTGTTGAGAGAATTGAGATAGATTTGTGTGAAAAGCTCCGCACATGCACTGCGTCTTCATGCCACCAACTCTGATCCCGGGTTAATTCGATCACACAGTAATCATATGTTTCCTCTCGTTCCACAATTGCTCGGTAATGACGGTGATCAGCAACCGCCGAGTTAGGCGGCCCTGTATGATGGCCTGAGAAATGGCATGGAGGATTGCCGTGGGAATGTCAGGGTGTGCAACAATCAAAGAATTCTCCAGTTCTCTAAAAGCTACTGTGTGGCGATAATGTGAACTGTGAGGACCCACATGGATAGTTCCATATGCTTCCTCCTCATTGACCTTGTCTTTCTTTTGATCATACGAAGGTTCAAACAAATCAAGCAATCCCAATTTGTGAAAGTTTGTATGAGAAGGTTGGATCTCCCACGCCAGTTCGGGGACATCTTTCAGATCAAGAAACAAGGATTGGAACATGAGTGGCAAATAAATGATTACGTTCAATGCCATCTTTTCACTGCTCTTGTAGCTCTCTGATTCTTGTGAGTCCTAAGCTGATTCTTGTGAGTCCTAAGCGCGAAGAATTGAAGAAAAAAAAAACGACGAAAAGTCCCTTTTTCTGCACAATTGCCACCTTTTTTTTTTCCGTGAAGAACTCTTTTCGAATTTCTTCCTCCAAATAATGAAACTTTTGTTTGGATTCATAATGGCCTTGCTCCTCTTTCTATTGTGTTTCATCTGGCATATTCACCAATGTCGTTCCCGTCGTCCTGCAGAGAGACAAGCTTAGGAGGAACTCGAGAGCCAGAAAGTGTAACCAAAGTCAAAAAAAAAAGACATTCCAACAATCATATCAAAACTATCTTGTTAAAGTGTTGTTGGTTTCTCCTTTGTTGTCAGAGACTGCTCAAAACGGAAATCATTGAATGGATCGTATTTGGCCTTGACTTGCAACAAGCGTTCGACATTTTGATCATAGTAGGCCTCCATGTACTTTTGGTTCACTGTGAGAGCCAGAACGGGACCGTTCACATAACTTGGAGGAACTGGCGGTTTCTCCAACCGGTCATACAAATTGTCCACCCAGTGTTCGTGCTCCGCCAAATCGTAGGGATCAAGCGTGGATCCATTGTTGAGATTCCAAAACAAAGCTTGTCTCCAAGGAAACGCGCTATCGGTTGGAGAGCGCGCACTTACGTGTCCCCGCATACTGGTAAAGCTGCAGACATCTCGAGGTCCCACAGCACTCTCCAATGCTTTTTTGTAGATGTTGAGGTTGGTCTTGGACATCGGTTGCAAGTAAAACAAACTGTTGATCTTCTGATACGACTGAGTTGTGCTCGCCCAAAACCGAGCACACTCAGCAAAAGTTTTGAGAAATTTGACCTCGGTGGGAGGCGAAGTAATCCATGTGAAATCTTTTTTGAGGACAGTGTTCCATTCTTGCAAGGAACCCTCGAACTGCCCCTTGAACTCGACGGGTAGCACTGAGAATCTGGGAGAACGCAAATCGAGTTCCGAACTGACGCTTGGATCTGCAAAGGGGGCGGTGGACTGCCAGTTTTCTACCACAGAATCAAACTGTGCCCAGGGGAAACTGTAGCGAAACACGACTGCGCCGCGAAAGGGACAAGGGTGGAGGGTGAGTTCGATAATCACGCCAAAGTTGCCTCCTCCTGCCCCTTGCAATGCCCAGAAAAGATCCGGATTCTTGGTTTTGGATACAGTCACGACTTTTCCTGAGGCCAACACGACTTTTGCCGCCACCAAGTGATCACATGTCATTCCGGCTTTTCGGATAAGAGAAGGCGAAATTCCAGCTCCCAAGGTCAACCCTGCAGCGGCCACCGAGACACAAGATCCTACGTTGATGGCCAGATTGTAGGCACTCAGTTTCTCTACCACCTGCCCCAACCTTGCTCCCGGCCCAACTGTCACGAAGCGATCGCCTCTGTTCCAACTCGCCAGTCGCTTGGATTCTCTATTTCTCCTGAGAATGACAATTTTATTCATCTGGGAAACATCCAATATAATGTCTGGGGTGAGACTAAAAGCAGTCCACGAGTGACCGCTTGAACGCACGACGAAATGCAGATTCCATCTGGAACAAAATTCCAAAGCTTGCTGCACTTGACGGGTGCGTTTGCAACGAATGATTCCCAGAGGGAAAAAACTGTATTTTCGGTTGTACCCCAAACGCAATTGGTCATACGCAGCATCCCAGGGATATACAATGGGAAGTTTTTGTGCAGATTGGACACGGATGAGTTTGCTGTATGTCAGGTGATGCTCGAGAAATCTTGCCAATGTCTGGCAAGAAATTTCTTGCCGCCACTCGCGATTCAACACATTTCCGGGGTCGCAGGCAACAACCGGATTGTACATCAAAAATGGGCTTTTTTTTTCTCCTTCTTTCTTGAGAAGTGAAGAAGTAAAAGAACCTCCGATTGTCAGAAGGTACACCAACCAAGAGGACACCTCTCAGGAGCAAGAAAGAGAGCAAAGAAAGAAACGACAGAAACAGAAAACGAAGGAAAAAAAAAAAAGAAGAATGTCCCTTTCTTTTGTGTGCGAGAAAAAACAAATTCCTGCTCTGTTCCTGATGGTTGACACAATCCCACAGATTGTCTCGGTGGGATTTCATCCGGCAGCTGTAGACAAAAAATTGAAGGAAACTTACCCTAAAGCTGAGACAAGGATTGACTTTGCGAATGTTGACTGCAGTGCAATTTCGAAAAGGGGTGAGGAGAAGTTGGCTGAGTTGTAGCCAGACTTTGACCTCAACAAAACTGTTCTTCATTTACTTCCCAGAACGTCGCAGTTATCGACTCTTTCTCGTCTGATGGGACGTGAGCCCATCATTTTGGATGCACTCGGACCAGTCAAAACACAAGGAATGCAACCACCATCTGAAACCAAGCCCTCGTTGCCTTGGCTTGAAGGGTTTGTCAATGCCTGCTACACTCAGAGGCGAGTTCCCGACAAATATTTGATTGATCTTGCACAGACACATCTCAAATGGAAACGAGAGGATTTAAAGGGCAAATCCAAGTACGATGTGTGTCGTAAGTTAGCCGAGGTTGCCGAGGTCAAGGAATTGATTCCACCCGCGACATGGGAGGATTGGAAGAGGGAAGCCAAGGAGTATGTCGCATTTACTTGCAAGAATGACACGGATTATATTAGCCAAGAGGAATGGTCTGCAATTCCAGCACGGGATTTGATCACAATTTATCAATCACCCGAGGACCCCACCGGGATATGTTACCGTCGTAGCACACTGGTAAAAGCTATGAAGGAAAATCCAGTGTTTCGATGGACGGGGCCAGATGGCAGTGCGTGCTGTCCTGATAAAAGAGTCTTGTTTTATCATCTCCCACTGCCAAATTATTGGATTGACGAAGCAGGATTTAATGCACTCGAAAGGAACTGGTCCAACAAGTATGATTTATCTCTCGTTACTCCAAGAGAATTGATTGGGACAGAGTTTGCTGCTTCTTCTCTCCATGGATTCGCGACTCCCATTTACACAATGCTGCCAAGACGTGAGTGAAAAATGAAAGAGAGCAGGAGATTCACTCCCCATTTACACAGATGCTACCAAGACGTGTGTGAAAAATGAGAGAGACCAAATTCAACACACACAACGTTCAGAAAACGGTCCCAAAAAAAAAACCCAAAAACCCCATAAACACCAGTTCCAAGAAAATGACCACCCCAAGGATCCATGGCCAAGAGCTGGTCGAAGTCTTCCGGCGTGTTGCAGAAAAGAAGAACTGCAAGAAGGTGTATCATGCGCAATTTTTGGCGGCGCTTCGTGGGATTCACATGGATCGCCCTGTGGCACCATCCCGCGGACTCTTCGAGTACATGTTCACCAAGGACAAGGTAAAGTGCTCCAACGGAGGACCGAGACTGCGTCTCATAGTGAGGGATTCCCAGTTGGACGAGGAATGGGACACCTTTTGGAGCGCTAACTCGAACTATATCGTCGTTCCAATCTTCCTCACCCTTTTCTACCGTCGAAAATTAAAAATACAGTATAAAAGTCGTTTGGCAAATGGGAAGTGGATTTTCTTGAAGATACACGAAGGAAGTTCAGAGAAGAAGAAAGCAAGTCCGGAGGATACAAGTCAAGAAGAGAGAAGTCAAGAGGTTACAAGTCGAGAGGTTACGAGTCGAGAGGTTACAAGTCAAGAGGTTACAAGTCGAGAAGAGACAAGTCGAGAGGATATAAGTCAAAAAGAGACAAGTCAAGAAACAACCATCCAAGGGACAATTCAAAATATAATTCAAAATACAATTGAAGAGGTAATTCAAGAGACACGTGATGCTTCAACTCAAACAAGTGAAGAGAGTTGCGAGTCAAATCAAGACGGGGAAACAATTTCCTCCTTGCTTTCTTTGGGGTTTCGGGACGGAGATGTGCTAGTTGTGAAAGGACATCCTCGACCAAGGATGTTTGCGGCGCTTCGGCTGTTTCTTGAAAAAGAAGGAACTCCAATCCGGCGATGCTCCTCCTTGATTGCCAGACCCGCTGAGACTGTTGCTCCTTCTTCTTCTTCTTCAATGGAAAAGCGAGAACGTCTCCTTCTTCGTTACGCCAAGAAACGGGAACGAGAACAACGAAAACACACAAAAGGGAAGAGTTTGCAGAACTCGTCGCGAGGAACCAAAAATAGAAGTGAATCAAGTAGTGAAGGCAAAAGCAAACAGCAAGAAGAGCACGTGGAAAAAGCCTATCGCGAGGCCATTGCCTCGATGACGAATCAAATGGAGAAGGATCTTTGTGCACGAAGAGAGAGATTGGCG
>JADMIO010817247.1_pt1:0-7500 | contig 11467 bp, 6 predicted proteins | sample 8958161 | NCBI WGS metagenome assembly JADMIO01 (sample SAMN16585339, study PRJNA669376) | soil metagenome | isolation source: Crop rotation soil | place: USA: Cullars Rotation, Alabama | collected 2011
CTTTCCCAATATCCATCAGCCGGGTAGGTGTCGAGGCGAAACTCACGTTCCCGAGAGTTGTCGCGCCATTCCGACTTAATACCACATCGGATTTTGTACCAAAAACGCGGATCAATGCACGCTATGAATTTTATGACCGTACGAAACAGTACACACTTAATTCCAGCAGCGGCGCGTATGGTTTTATCTGGAAAACAGATATCCGGATCGAGCATCAGCTGAATGTGCTGAACCTGAATTTCGTACAGCCTGTAAACATCGACCCGGACTTCCAGGTAGCCCTCGATACGGATGTAACACTCGCACGAACTATTGAGCCGCAGTTTATCCTCGGGCCGTCGTATAATTTCAACTACAATAGCAATGCCCGCGCCAACAGGCGGATTCACAATTTCTATTTCAATGGAAATATCGAAGCCCCCGGCAATATACTCGGCGTAATCGCCGGAACAGAGTTTAATAAAGAAAAGCAAGGAACAGGTAAATTTCTCAACACTCCTTTTTCGCAATATCTGCGCGTTGAAACAGACTTCCGCTACTACCTGACTATCGGCGATAAGACTGCGAAAACCACTGTATGGGCCAACCGCCTTCTGACAGGCGTCGGTCTTCCGTATGGCAACAGTGAACAAATGCCCTTTATCAAAGCCTTCTTCGCCGGCGGCGTCAGCGATATACGAGCGTTTCGCGCGCGCTCGCTCGGCCCCGGCTCCTACACAGGGCGCAGTGAGGAAACCAACTACACGGTGCCGCCCGACCAGCCAGGCGATATAAAATTGCTCGCCAGCACAGAGCTCCGGGCAAAGCTGATTTCAATTCTTCATGGAGCGGCCTTTGTGGATGCTGGTAACATCTGGACGATCAAAGAGGATTCGGCGCGGCCAGGGGCTAAATTCACACCCGACTTTCTTAGTCAGGTTGCTGTGGGCGCCGGTCTTGGCCTTCGTCTGGATCTCTCCTTTCTTATTGTGCGCTTCGATCTTGCCATTCCGGTCATTAAGCCATATGCCGTCACGGGCAAGGACTTTGATTGGGGCAATAAGGAATGGCGCAGGGATAACCTGATCCTGAATTTCGCGCTCGGTTATCCATTCTAAAATCTAATAACAGGAAAGGATATTTCCCGCTACTTTTAAGCAAAACTCCTGCTATGGTAAAGCTGGGATACACGATCCTGTATGTTGCCGATGTAACAAAGTCCATTGAATTCTATGAGCAGGCGTTCGACCTGAAGCGTAAGTTCATAGCCCCCGGAAATCAGTATGGAGAATTGGCTACCGGCGATACCACCCTTTCGTTCGCCTCTATCGAACTGGCCAAGACCAATCTCAGGGATGGATTTATTGAGAGCAATGCGAAGAACAAACCCTTTGCTGTGGAGATCGCCTTCACGACCGATCAGGTAGAAGAAGTTTTTCAGCAGGCCTTGAAGGCTGGCGCATTTCCGGAGGCGTCCACTACGGAAAAACCGTACGGTCAGACTTTGGCCTATGTACGGGATATCGATGGCTTTTTGATCGAGATCTGTACTCCAATGGGCTGAACCAAGTATGAGACGTGTTTTCCGCATCTCCTGACCTTTGCGGAAATACCTCGAAACCGAAACAGCCGCCAGCAATGCAATATCTAAGCAGCATCGAACATAAATCGCCATTCGAAGAACTTTATTTGAAAGTCAGGGCTAAAGAGGCCCGGCTATTGCCGGACGAAATCGTTGCAAGGCTGCCCGATGTCACAGCGGACATGTCTCCAAACGCTAAAGAATGGAAAGCGCGTTCGGAGTCTTTTCGCCGATTAAAAAAGCACTTCAGATCTATTAAGGAATCGAAGAGCGTGCTTGATGTCGGATGTGGAAATGGTTGGGCAGCAGCTGGCCTGGCTCGCAATGGTTTGCTACAAGTTTCGGCAGTGGATATTAACGAAGAAGAACTTCAACAAGCGGACCGGGTCTTCCGAAAGCCTAATCTGCACTTTTATTACGGTAATATTTTTGAAGATATTTTTCCCCCGGCGTCCTTTGATTATATCATTTTAAATTCCTCAGCCCAATATTTTGAAAATCTGCAAGCGTTGATCGGACGGCTTTTCCAATTCTTGAAAAAAGATGGAGAAATCCATATTCTCGATACACCGTTCTACACAGATGATGAATGGGCGTCGGCAGAATTGAGGACACAATCCTACTTCAGCTCGATCGGATGCCCGGAGATGGCAGAACATTATTTTCATCACCGTCTCTCCGGGCTTGCGTCATATAAATATGAGATCATATCGCACAGCGGATTTCTGGACCGGATACGATCGCGATACTTCGGCCGGCTCCCGGCAAATTTCTTCTGGATAAGGATCCGGCAATCCTAGTCTAATCTGTCGTCGTTTTTTAACGCGGAAAGACCACTATTAAAACCGGACAAGCAGGAAGAACGCTATTGGCAGCGCCAGTTTTCCTTCTATCCGTTCGTTATCCACAGTAGCAACTGTTGTTACGAGCTGACCGGTACCGCCGCCACCATTGTTCTGGCGTCGTGTGATGGATATGTCGCTATTCTCCTGGCCCTTCGTGTAGTAGAAGCTACACTCTGTACCGATGAGGACTTTATCCGTCACATGATATCTTAACCATCCCATGGCGCCCCCGCCGTAGCTCGTAATTTTTGACGCGGTAACGGTTGTTACCGTATCAAAGCTTCGAACGGCACTTTTGGTATAATCATCATTATGATTCACCACAGCATCGACGCCAATTCCTGTGCTCCATTTACGGGATAGCATAAACATCTTCTCACCACCCAGTCTGAATTGCAGGTTATTTATATCGGTCGTCTTACGCGTAATGCCATCATCGACAGTTACTGATTGATAGTTATAACCGAAGCCGGTCCGTAGTCCCCAGCCTGTACGTGTACTATTTATGCTGTAAACCAATAAGTAGGGATTAGTATTGGCAGCAGTACCATTGAAATTGAAAATCTGCTTGAAAAGCTCATTGATCTGGACACCGACCTGGTGTGTGTATCGTTTGGATTTAAGCGCAGTATCGGGCGTCTGGGCATAAGTGGTTGAGGCTGTAAACAGGATTACAGCGACCATCAGGGGTTTCAGCATAGATTATTTGATCTTGAAAGGATCTGAAAAGTAAGGATTGGTGATCATATCCACATCAGTGAGCGCGCCTAAAAAGGCGATAATCGCTTGTTTCTCATGCGAACTGATATTCATCCGCATTGGCCCGCCTGTGGATGGATTTTTCAGGCGTTCGTCGAGGTTGGCATCGGCTTTAATTCCGTGGCTGTAATGTTCGAGCACGGCATCAAGTGATTTAAAACGGCCATCGTGCATATAGGGAGCGGTGAGCGTTACATTGCGCAGATTCGGCACTTTGAACTTTCCGTCATCCATTGTGCTGCCGCTGATAACACCTACACCTTTATCAGTATAAGGAGCGTCCAGCCCGATATTCATAAATGCGCCACTGAAATAGCCGTTAATGTTCTCGTTATGGCAACCTGTGCAATCATACTTCTGGTTAAAGAGGAACATGCCTTCCTGCTCGAGCGCACTTAGCTGTCCGCCCTTATGCTGTTGATCCTGGTCAAAGCGTGTGTTTACTGCCTTGATAGCATTCACAAACAATGCGACCGACGTCGAGATCTTTTCTTTGGTTATTTCGTCCGAACCAAATGCATCCTCGAAAAGTTCTTTGTAATAAGGCAATGCATTCAGTTTATCTACCATCGCATCCAGATCCGTCATGCCCATTTCAACGTGATTGGAGATTGGCCGGGTGATCAGCTTAGCCATGTCTCTTTCGCGGCCATCCCAAAACAGAGTACCGCCACCGCTAAACGAAGGACCTCCGGGGTTCATCGAAAACCCGGAAAATCCAAGATTTTGAAGCGCAGGGGTATTCCGGGAGGTAAGCTTATTCTCAAATCCGGCGCTTTGCGCAACGTTATCTGAGAATGCAAATGCCTGCTTATGGCAACTTCCGCAGGAAACGGAGTTATTTAACGACAATTGGCGCTCGTAGAAAAGCACCCTACCCAGCGTAGCCTGTCTATTAATGGGCTCCATGGACGAACCGGATGCGCCGTAATAATTATATGTACTGTCAGGCAGATCTATATATGCCTCGCCACCGCCTTCCGGAGTCGGGACAGCGGTACGATTACAGGAAAAAAATATCGCCACGGGCAGTGCAGCTGCCAACAGAACAAAATATTTTTTCATAACTCAGGTTTAAGCGATAGTTTAGGTACTCTAATCTCAAGACTCACAAAGCGGGCAAAAAGTTAGTTTTTGCTTAAAATAAATCTCGCACAAGGAACAAAAATTTTGACTGGAATACAAGCCCATTCCGGGGGGATTTTTAAGGCAATTAGGATGTTAAACGTTACAAGCATTGCCCTTATTATCCCTGAACGTTAAAGACATATGTTTCAGCAAAAATCGGCGGCATCCGCGGGACAATTGTCTCCCGTAGATGGGTGCAGATGGGCGCAGAAGTGAATTTGTCCCGTGGCAGAGTCGGGGCCTTGTCAGGAATGCTGTCAGCCAACGTTGTCTGGAGGATGCGCTGTCGGGAATGGGAGTGGAGCATAAAAAAACCCTCGTTTTTAGAACGAGGGTTTTGTAAATAAGATATGGCGGCTACCTACTCTCCCGCATTGTGGTGCAGTACCATTGGCCATGGGGGGCTTAACTACTCTGTTCGGAATGGGAAGAGGTGGAGACACCCCCGGCAAGACCACCATAAGGTCTTGAAGGGAACGGACGCGCTTTTCAGCTTGACCGTTAACTATAATACGTTAACATATTGGGGCAATTGATTGTTGCGTAGCGGTTTGTTGAATTAAAGTCGTTTCACACAAAGAGAAACAAAAGAAGGAACCGATCTCGAATCAGTGATTCTTCTTGTGGCTTATGTTACCGTCACCCCCTTTAGGGGGCGGGGGGTAAATAAGATTAAAGCTTACGGGTAATTAGTACTACTCGACTCTACTGTTACCAGTATTACATCTGTAGCCTATCAACGCAGTAGTCTGCTGCGACCCTTCTTATGTAAGTAAACTCATCTTGAGGTTGGCTTCGCGCTTAGATGCTTTCAGCGCTTATCCTGTACTGTACGTAGCTACTCTGCACTGCACCTGGCGGCACAACAGATACACCAGCGGTACACGCGATCCGGTCCTCTCGTACTAAGATCACATCCCCTTCAATTTACTAGCGCCCACCACAGATAGGGACCGAACTGTCTTGCGACGTTCTGAACCCAGTTCACGTGCCACTTTAATGGGCGAACAGCCCAACCCTTGGGACCTTCTCCAGCCCCAGGATGTGACGAACCGACATCGAGGTGCCAAACCTCCCCGTCGATATGAGCTCTTGGGGGAGATCAGCCTGTTATCCCCGGAGTACCTTTTATCCTTTGAGCGATGGCCCTTCCATGCGGAACCACCGGATCACTTTAGCCTGCTTTCGCACCTGCTCGACTAGTCAGTCTCACAGTCAAGCTCCCTTTTACTAATGCGCTCTTCGCATGATTACCAACCATGCTGAGGGAACCTTTGCGAGCCTCCGTTACTCTTTAGGAGGCGACCACCCCAGTCAAACTACCCACCATGCAATGTCCCCGTTTCCAGGTTAGACTCTAAGTAACAGAAGGCTGGTATTTCAACGGTGACTCCACCGATACTGGCGTACCGGCTTCATAGTCTCCCAGCTATGCTACACATCTGTTACTCAAAATCAATGCAAAGTTGTAGTGAAGGTTCACGGGGTCTTTCCGTCCCGTGGCGGGTAACCGGCATCTTCACCGATACTACAATTTCACCGGGCTCGCGGAGGAGACAGTGTTCAACTCATTAGACCATTCGTGCAGGTCGGAACTTACCCGACAAGGAATTTCGCTACCTTAGGACCGTTATAGTTACGGCCGCCGTTTACTGGGGCTTCGGTCACAAGCTTTGGATTACTCCGAACAAGCTTCCTTAACCTTCCAGCACCGGGCAGGTATCAGGCTCTATACGTCTTCTTTCGAATTTGCAGGGCCCTGTGTTTTTGCTAAACAGTTGGTTGAACCAATTTACTGAGGCCAGTATCACTACTGGCATGCCTTATCCCGAAGTTACAGCATTAATTTGCCTAGTTCCTTCTCCGCGGCTCACCCGAGCGCCTTAGAATACTCATCTCGACTACCTGTGTCGGTTTACGGTACGGGTTGTTCTTACCATAACTTAGAAGGTTTTCTCGCGGGCATGATTAGGGTCACTATCTCGCCGGCCGAAGCCTTTGAGTACTATCAGGTTCGACAGTCTCTGCGGATTTACCTACAAAGTCTATATCTACACCCTTTAACGATCTATTCCGTAAGATCGCGGACCTTTCACTTCCCTGTCACTCCATCGAAGTAAGAACAAGTGCTGGAATATTAACCAGCTTTCCATCAACTACGCCTTTCGGCTTTGCCTAAGGACCCGACTAACCCTGATCCGATTAACGTTGATCAGGAACCCTTAGTCTTTCGGCGAGGGGGTTTCTCACCCCCTTTATCGTTACTTATACCTACATTTTCTTTTCTATCCGCTCCAGCATAGCTCACGCTACACCTTCGACGCAGAACAGAATGCTCCCCTACCACTGAATACCCTAGGTATTCAATCTATCGTTTCGGCGACATGTTTGATGCCCGATTATTTTCCGCGCCCGGACCCTCGACCAGTGAGCTGTTACGCACTCTTTAAATGAATGGCTGCTTCCAAGCCAACATCCTGGCTGTCATAGGATCCGAACCTCGTTTGATCAACTTAACATGTACTTAGGGGCCTTAACGGATAGTCTGGGTTATTTCCCTCTCGGCCATGGACCTTAGCGCCCACAGCCTCACTGCCACAGATTAATTTATCAGCATTCGGAGTTTGTCAGGGTTTGGTAGGCGGTGAAGCCCCCTAGCCCAATCAGTAGCTCTACCTCTGATAAACCTCTTTATATGTGACGCTGTTCCTAAAAACATTTCGGGGAGAACGAGCTATCTCTCAGTTTGATTGGCCTTTCACCCCTACCCACAAGTCATCCCATAACTTTTCAACGTTAATGGGTTCGGTCCTCCAGTGTGTGTTACCACACCTTCAACCTGCTCATGGGTAGATCACAAAGTTTCGCGTCTGCCCCCACTGACTAAAGCGCCCTATTTGGACTCGCTTTCGCTACGGCTCCGTTGTTTAAAAACTTAACCTTGCCAGTGAGGAGCAACTCGTAGGTTCATTATGCAAAAGGCACGCCGTCACAGAACAAGTCTGCTCCGACCGCTTGTAGGCGTACGGTTTCAGGTACTATTTCACTCTCCTATTCGGAGTACTTTTCACCTTTCCCTTACGGTACTGGTTCACTATCGGTCACTTGAGTCGTATTTAGCCTTACCGGATGGTACCGGCAGATTCAGACAGGATTTCTCTGGTCCCGCCCTACTCAGGATACTACACGTCCACAACAGTTTCTGAC
>JADMIO011227395.1_pt1 | contig 11466 bp, 9 predicted proteins | sample 8958161 | NCBI WGS metagenome assembly JADMIO01 (sample SAMN16585339, study PRJNA669376) | soil metagenome | isolation source: Crop rotation soil | place: USA: Cullars Rotation, Alabama | collected 2011
TTGGCTCCCGCGGGTGGAGCGTCGTCGGAATCTTTGGCAGCGGCAGGTTTGACCTCGTTGGTGAAAGGATTCCAATCAACGTGCGGATTGTTCACCACCACTTCGGGAATGGTTTGGGTGACGATCCTATCCATGACCTGCTGAACAAGGCGTTGCTTTGGAAGCGCATCCTGACCAGCGCCGTAGTCGGCCTTGATCTGGTCGCGAAGATTCCAGTGCGAGAGAAGCCGAAGCTTCGCGGGGAATGCCCGGTTCCCCTTTTCGTCGACCAGGTGATGCATCCAGATGTTGTACTCCGCGATGTACTTGGCGGCGTCGGCCGAGGCCTGCGCGATGGCGAGGTTCACATCGGCGGGAATGCGCTTGGAAAAGCGCTGCGCAAGCCTCGCTTCCGCCCACTGCCGACGCGACCATTTTTCTCCGTCGGTCAGACGCTCCTGAAGTGTCGTTAGGGGAAAGTTGAGGAGAACGATGAAGGCAATCTTGTTCTGGAAGAAGTCGTCGGTGACGTGCGCGGACGGATCATAGCCGGCGAAAACATCGTCGAAGGGAAGAATCGGTCCGGTATCCAGATCCGACTGCTGACGAAACTCGCGCGCGACCTCCTGCATGTGACCGTCAACCTGTTCGAGATTGTGTTGGAAACGCTCGAACATGGTGTCGAGCGTCGCCTGGTCGCCGGCGAAATTTGTGCGGACGAATTCCTCTAACGCCTCTGCCTTCCCGTCTTCGACCCGCCAGAAACTCGCGACCTGCTTGAGCCCTTTCGCCGCGCGGGCCCGCTGCGCTTCGCCATACTTTGCGACTAATTCATTCTCGATCTTCTTCGTCGTCTCGTTCATCCACGGGAGAGCGACAGCTCCCGGTTGAGGAGCGCGCTTTTCTATCGGGGTACGCGCCTGGAGTTCGGCGGTCGAACTCGCCACGAGCAAGATCGACAATGAAACAAAGACTGGAAGTCGGTTGTGAAGGGTTTGCATCTTGATTGCTAACCCTGCCCTATCCGCGCGAGGGGCGCTACATGTCGAAAAAAATTGCGACAGCCGCGGCGGGACAGACCACGACTGCCAGACTGGACCGCTTCGTTTCTCCGCGGTTATGTGTGCGCGTCAGACGAGAACGATATTCAAATCGAAGCCGCCGATGGGACACGCCGGCGCCTGTGGGCAGGTCACTTGCAGGACTTCGCTTCCGCCTCCGTCGTCATCGGCATCGATTTCGTCGTCACCATCACCATCATCGTCGTCCGCATCGGCGGTGTCATTCTCCTGGTCATCTTGTGTGATGGTCGGCGCGATCGCGGGCAAATCCTTTTGCTCGAGCTTCTCGTACCGCTGCCGGACTTCAGCCGGCATTTTGTCGAGCTCTTCCTTGGTCTCGACCGGTCCACTGAAAATCAAGCGTCCTTCGGAATCCTTGGCGGTCAGAACCTTTTTGCCGTCGACATTCTCGAGTTTCAATTCGCCCTGCGGATCGTGATAGACAATTTGCGCGCGGTTCATGTCGATTTTGGTCGTGCGGACCGCACCATTGTCCCGGCGCGTGACGCGAAATTCGCGCGCCCTTTCCCGCGCTTCCTCGCGTCCGGCGCGAGCCCCTTCGCGCGCCGCCTCGCGCGCCTCGCGTTGGGCGTTGCGAGCTTCTTCGCGGATGTTCTCCAGCTCTTCCTTGCTCGGCCCGAACTGCATGTTCGCGAATTGCTCACCCATTTTTTCCATCTCTTTTCCAAATTCCGGACCGAAGGCGCCAAAGCCCTTGCCGTGCATCCGATGATCGAAATCGAACATGCCGTTCCGCTGCGAAACCTCGCGCTTGCCCAGCTTGGCGGTCAGTTTGGTTTCGGCTCCTTTGCGCAAAACAGTGAGCGTCACGCTGGTGCCTTCGCTGAAACTGCGAACGAGTTTGGCCAGCTGATCGGGCTCGGTCAGGATCTGGTCGTTCAACATCTTGAGAATGTCGTTCGCCTGCACGCCGGCCGCCGCCGCCGGTCCATCCGGAACGACATAGTCGACGACGAGTCCGAAGCCTTTGGCCAGCCCGAGCTGTTCGCTCACCACTCGTGGAACTTCCGAAGTTTCCACGCCGAGATAAGTCACGGGAACCTTCGGTCCACGATCGCGGTCGCGTCCACCCGGTCCCGCCGGTGGAACGAGCGGCACCGGAGAAACAGCCGGAACCGGCGGGACGGGTGGAGGTGATTGAGCAAAGCCGAGAGCCGGTAGGAGACTAAGCGCTGCGATAACTGCAATGGTTTTTGTCTTCATAATGTGTTTTTGGTTAATGAGATTTTATTGGCCGGAAACGGGGATGAGATCGACGTCCTCAGTCGGATACGAGACGCGCAGGGAGGCGCCGGTGCGGGTGTCTTTCCAGTGGAGAGTCTCGCGGGAATGCGCCCGCACGCGCCGCACCGGCTGATCGCTGTTGCGCGGATAAAGCAGCCCTTCGTCGCGCGTGTGGTAGACCACGCGGGTCAAGCCATCCGGAACCAGCGCGCGCGTTTGCGGGATGGTGGTCGAGTTCGAGGAAGGCGACGCGAACGCCATCGCCGGCCGCTCTTGCGGCACGCGCTCAACATTGGGCCGGAGCAAAAGGAACAGCGCCGCAGCGGCCGTCACACCGAGGCCGAGCGTGAGCCAGTTGAACCGTGTTGTCGCGCGGCGCGGCAGGATTCCGCCAGACGGCGTAGCCGTGGCCGGCTGCGCCATCGCCTGCTCGACGCGCGTCGCCAATTCGGCCGACGCCGCCGCGGGGCGCAGTCGCTTTAACTCAGCTTCGAGATCAGAGAACTCGTTCATGATTCGTTAGATTTTTCTTCAAAGCCTCCAGGGCATAGCGATAACGCGAGGCCGCGGTGTTTTGCGAAATGCCCAGAACAGTCGCGATCTCGGCAAAAGTGAGCTCGTTCCAAATCTTCATGACGAGCACCTCGCGCTGTTCGGCTGGGAGACGATCAATCGCCGCCGCGAGCGCCTGTTGCGATTCGCTGGTGGAATCGAATTGCGGCGCGATCGATTGATCGGTGTCCGCGAGAGCGGTCGCTTCGCGGCGGGCGCGGCGGGCATCGCGGCGGAGGAGATCGAGCGAAATGGAGCGGACGGTCGCGAAGAGGAGAGCGCGATTTTGAATGGAATGCTGTTTGCGCCAGAAGCGCACGAAAGCTTCCTGCACAATGTCTTCCGCATCGGCGATGGAGCGGACGAACTGGCGTGCAAAAAGGACGAGCCCGGGCGCGAGTTCGGAGAAGCAGGTTTTCCAATCTTCATGAGTAGCGACATCGTCCATGACCTTGGCAGGGTCTTTCAGAGGGAGACGCCGCTGCTCCGCGGATTTGTCTACGCGATGAAAAGAAAATTTCAGAAACGACGTTACCTCAGAAACGGAGCCTCCTAAACCGCATGGCACCGGAGAGGTGTGACCGACGGGAATCATGAACGTTGAAAAATGATTTTGCACATGCGTCGTGAAGTGCCCCGCCTTCTGGCGGAATTCTTCGTTTTACTGTGCAGACGCCGCCAAACGTTTAGTTTGTCTGCGGCGATGAAGGTTTTTCTCTGTTGCAGCGTGTTAACGATCGCGCTCGTCGCGCGAGCGGATGAAACTGATCCTCTGGAAGCTGCGCGGGTCATGCTCGAGAACGAGGGGAAATTCGTCGCGATGGGCCTGGAGCAGGGCACGCGTGCCGCCTCCCTCGCGTTCTTCGCGGATGATGGGATCATATTTGAACCCGGCCCGCTCAACGCCAAAAAAACGTGGACGACCCGGTCCGATGAAGGCGGGCCCTCGGCAAAATGGCAGCCCGTCTTTGCCGCGATCGCGCGCAGTTGCGACCTCGGAATCACCACGGGCCCATCCGAGTGGCGCAAACAAAAGGACGACGAAAAGCCAATCGGCTACGGGCAGTACATTTCCGTCTGGAAGAAACAAAAAGACGGGACCTGGAAGGTGGTGCTGGATGTGGGCGGGACCGTTCCGTCTGGCAAGAAAGTGGAAGATCCGCCCGAGATTTCGGTGAGTCCGTGGGCACTCGCGGCCCTGCCCACGGCGGCCGCCGCGACGGAGAAGAAATTTCGCGAAGCGGAAAAATGGTTCAGCAACACAGCCAAGACGGATTCGACCGCCGCGATCGTGGGTTCAAGCAGCGAAACGATTCGCGTTCATCGCGACGGGGTGTTCCCGGCCATTGGGCGGGAGCCGGCCAACCTGATGCTGAGTGTGCGGCGCGGCAGCCTGAAGTGCGAACGTCTCGGGGGCGCCATGAGCCAGGCGCGCGACCTGGCCTACAGCTACGGAAAATATACTCTCGATCGAAGTGTGAATACCGAGCGTGGCTATTACCTCCAGGTCTGGCAGGCCGACGCCACCGGGGCATGGAAGCTCATCCTCGATTACCAATCGCCGACGCGTCCCGAGCCGAAGAAGGCGGCGGAATAAGATCCCGCCGCCCCCTAAAAAGCTGCCTCCCCCACGGAGGCAAGAACTGACTCGGTTCGACTAGAACCGGATCTTGATTCCGCCGTAGTAGTTCCGCCCGTAGGCCGGGACAATGCCCTCGTCGCGGGTCTCGGCGTAGAAGTCCTGATCGAAGACGTTGCCGATCCCGCCAAAGACTCCAACACGCCCGTTCCAGAAGTTCACTTCGGCAGTCAGATCCCACACCTCATACCCCGGAATGAAACGCTGGTAGCTGTTCGCCGCGTCAAAGTAGTGGTCGTCCACCATGGTGCCGATGAATCCTACTTTGACGATGTCCTTCCAACGATAAATTGCGCCCGCTTTGAAAAGATAATCAGGCGCGAAGACCGGCGTCTTGCCGACCACATTTGGCAGTCCATCGACAAACTCCGCATCGAGGATCATGGCGTTGCCGTAGAGGTCCAAGCGCCCATACGGGCTCTCCTGTCCCCCATTCGCCATCGCGAGGACATCCACTTCCAGCGAGAACTCGGCTCCCCAGTACTCGGCGTCGCCCACGTTGTCGGTGACTGTGAAACCACCGGACTCGAACTCGCTGATCTGGTCGTCAAAACGGATGTAGAAGCCACTCGCCTCGTATTTCACATAAGGAAGCGGCTTGCCTCGGAGGCCAATCTCGGCTTCGACCGAGTGGCCCTCCTCGAGATCGCTATTTACGATGCCGGTCGCACTGGTCGGCGCGAGTTCGCCATAGGTACGCGGACGATAACCCTGCGAGACGTTGCCAAAAAGCTCAGCTCGCGGCGGTCCGCTGTGCGTCACCGTTGTCGTCGTCGCCTTATGATCCTTCGGGTCGACCGTCCCGCCGGTCGAAGTCTCGATGCCATCAACGAGAATGTACGACAGACCGAGGCCAAAAAGGGGAACGGTCGAAAAATCCGACTGCTGGGCCAGCGGCGTGGGCGGATTGTTGCCAGCCTTCGCGAGATTAATCTGCTCATCGAGGCTCGTGTCGATGAACTCCACCCGGAAACCGGGCACAATCGAGAACCGCCCAAAGTGGAAACGGTTTTCGGCGAAGATGGAGAAATCCGTCGTCTCGCCCTCGTTTAGATTGCGCAGCGGACCGTCGTCCGCGAACGGCGTGGTGCCACGCTTGTCGGTGCGCTCCTGAATGGCGTGATAAAAATAAACACCACCCGCGAGGGTAGAAGTATCACCCGCCAGTTGATAGTCGTGCCGCATGCGCGCATCGACGCCCTGACTCCAGACCTGCCGATCCTGCACGGTGTTCGTATTGGCTGCGCCGCCTACCGGGATGGTGCCAAAGCCGCCGCCGCGTTGACGCTTGCTCCAGCGCGAGAGATACCCACCAAAAGCTGTGATATCCAACTGCGTCGACTCGGAAAAATTCTTCTGATACTGCAGGCTCCCGAAGTAGCGCGTGAGGTGAAATTCATCGAACTGTCGCGAGATCTGGTCGCGCCCCTCCTCGTAATAAACGCCGGTGCCGCCTTGCAGAACAGAAAGCGGATCTCCATTCGGATCACCCATGCGGCGCAGACCACCCGGCTCGCCGTGTTCTTCATAATAGAAGTCGCCCGTCAGGATCAAACGGCTGTCGCTATCCAGATCGTAAACCAATTTGCCGCTGCCGTTGCTCACGTCGTACTCGCTGTTTTCGCGGAAGCCATCACGCTCGCGATGGTCGTAAAAGCCGTAGTAGCCGAAGTTGCCAATCGTGCCGTCGATTGCGGTGTAGTTCTGGTAAAACTCGTCGCTCCCAAAAGTATTCTTCGTCTCGAAATGGAAGGCCGCATCGCGGCTCGGCATCTTGGTGATGAAGTTGAGCGCCCCGCCCGGCTGCGGCCCGTACTGGAGCGCCGATCCGCCGCGGATGAATTCCACCCGCTCGATCGAATCGAGGATCGGGGTGTAGTGAGTCTCCGGAAAACCGAACTGCTCATTCTTGACTGAGACGCCGTCCTTCAGCACTTGGGTGAACTCGGCCCGCTGCGAATCAAACCCGCGATAACCGATATTGATGATCGGCGAACTCGGCTCCTCGCTGATCAACACTCCCGGGACTGTTCCAGTCACTTCGCGGTAGTTGTTATTCACCACCGTCGGGAGGGAATCCGGCTTCACGAAAGAAGTTTTCTTGCCGGAATTGATCCGAGTTCCTTCCACTTCCGGCAAAGCGGGATAATCAGGTGGATTGATCTCGAAACCGCGCACGATGATGTGTTCCGCCTCGGCGGTGCCGGCGGTCGTGCTCGAAACCTGAGCCATGCTCAGGGATTTTTTCTTAACTGGCCGACGCTCGCCCTGAGGATCAATCTCATAGCTCGACATCGTCCCTTCTTCGACATCGGTCGCCTCCTCCTCACCACAGACGGGATCAATCGCGAGAAGAGAAGTAACCGAAGCCAACACGGCAACAAGGAATGGATTAAGTCGGGGGGACATGTGGGGGAGCCGAACAGGATCGGCGCGAACCGGCAAGCTCTTAATTGCAAAATTGTCAGTAACTCCGGAATGACCCGGCTCGTCATTCTAGCGCCATGGTGGGTTCCAACTTGCTCTCCCCAACTCCTGCGTCGAAAGCTGCGCAATCGTGGAAATCCCCGAGGACCCTATTCCGACCGGCCTCGCCGGCGTGGCCGCGCGATTGCGTCGCGGCCCGCAAATTCATCCCAGCTCCTTCGTCGCCCAGACGGCGGTAGTCGTCGGCGACGTCAACCTAGAAGAAGAATCGAGCGTGTGGTACGGCGCCGTTCTCCGCGGCGACATCAATCGCGTCGTCGTCGGCCCACGTTCGAACATCCAGGATTGCGCAGTGATTCACCTCTCCGACGATTTCCCCGCCATCATTGGCGAACTCGTTACCGTCGGCCACAGCGCCATCATCCATGCCTGCACCGTTGAGGATGAAGTGCTCATCGGGATGGGCGCCGTTATCCTCGACGGCGCGGAAATCGGCGCCCGCTCCATCATCGGAGCGAACGCCCTCGTCACCGTCGGAAAGAAAATTCCGCCCGGCTCCCTCGTTTACGGCTCACCCGCCCGCGTCGTCAGCCAGCTATCGTTAGACGAACAGGCGTCGATCAAGAAGTGGGCGGTGAAATATGTCGAGAATGCGAAGTTCTATCGCCGACACTGCGAACAGAAATGAAGAGATCGAAGCGTAGGATCTCGGTCGTTGTTGCACTGCTATTACTTCTGGTCGCGTACGCTGTGTGCTACCGCATTCTCCCGCGGCGGATTCGTCGAGACGGCGCCTACATCACCCATCTGCGAGTGTTCACTCGAGATTTTCAGCCCTACTTTTTTGCCCCAGCCGGATTCGTGGAATCACTCATCATCCGCGTCTGGCCCACGTTCTTCTGGCCTGAGATAACGTGTGCGCAGGTCGTCGATCTCAAGACCAATCATGTGCACGTCCGAATCGCGGCACGGAGTGGACCTAAACCGGTTTACCGCCCGATTGCGTGGGACGCGGATATCATCGCGACCGCTTCGCGATACTTTGACTTCACGAACAGCATCCACTCCGCCGACGGGTCGATGCACCAGTGCAAATATTGGGACTGCGATCTGGAGAAGACGGAGGATTTCCTCAGCAGCAGGTTCCCGCGTCCATACACGCTCGACAAGGCGCTCCAGTGGTTCGACCAAGCCGCGGAGGAAGAGACACGCGCGCACTTGGTGGTCTTGCTGGCCGCGAGCCGTGATCCGCGCGGTGTGTTGGTGGCCGCCAGCGCGCTCCAGTGTGCGCATAGCTGCCGCCGAGACTTTACACCGCTATCTGCTTCCTAACCAATGCTCGGTCGGCGGGAACACGGAATCGCAATTCTCCGACACCCGGGATTGGCTTGAACAGAACGCAGGAGAGTTGTGGCGTGCGAGCTATTGGGCGTCATACGGCAAGTCGCCGCCCTAAGTGAGCCGCCGCCGCGCTAGTTCGCGCGCGCGTTCGCTGGTCAGTTCCGTTACGCGGGTGATCGCGTCCCCCGTTGTGAGCGGCGGTCGCGCCAATTCGTAGATATCATCGAAAAGTGCGCGATCCTCCACATCCTCAGCGACCGAACCGACGATTGCATAGACCGGTTTCCCGCTCCGGCGCGCGAGTCGCGCCACACCGGCGGGCGCCTTTCCTTCGAAGGTTTGCGCATCAAACCGCCCCTCAGCGGTAATGACGATGTCCGCGCCGGCAATCGCCGCTTCCAATCCAGTCCTCTCCGCGACGAACTCGAAACCCGACCGAATATGTGCTGAACAAAAGCTCATCAAGCCAAACCCCAATCCGCCCGCGGCGCCTGCACCGGGAACATCGCGACAATCAATCGACAGATCGCGCTCCGCCACGTCTGCCAGGCGGGTCAATGCCTGTTCGAGTAGTTCGATTTGCGTCGGCAAAGCGCCTTTCTGCGAAGCGAAAACTCGCGTAGCCCCTCGATCTCCCAGCAGAGGATTACGCACGTCCGTCAGAGCAATGATTTTTGGCAGCCGCAGTTCGGAAGGCTTTTCAATGTGATCGAGTCGCAGCAGCTCCTCGACGGGGCCGGCGAGATTCGCCCCCTTGCTATCGCAAAAAGTAAACCCAAGAGCGCGCGCCATGCCGAAGCCGCCGTCATTGGTAGCGCTGCCGCCGAGACCGAGGATGATCTCATTCACTCCGCTCCGCGCCGCGTCGAGCAGCATTTCGCCGGTGCCAAACGAGCTCGCCTTTATCGGGTCGCGCTTTGCCGGCGGGAGGCGCCACAGCCCGGATGCTTCACTCATTTCCATGACCGCGCTCGAGCCGTGCGCGATCGTGCAGTAACGCGCTGCGAGAATTTCACCGAGCGGGTCGTGTGCTTCGCACGAATGCCATTCGCCGCCGGCCGCGTCGCAAATCACCTGCGCCGTTCCTTCACCGCCATCGGCGATTGGCAGCAAAGTGATCTCGGCCGCGGGCAGGATGTCGCGTAGTCCGGCCGTGATTGCTACCGCCACTCCCCTTGCGTCTAACGAGTCCTTGAATTTATCCGGCGCGACCAGGATGCGGATGGGACTAACCACAGAGATCACAGAGGGGACAGAAAATTAATTTCAAGTCCCACTCCGTGGGATCTGTGATCTCGGTGGCTAATCCTTCAGCTTCCGCTCAAGGATTTCACCTACAAGCTGCGGGTTCGCTTTGCCTTTCGAAAGTTTCATCACCTGGCCTTTAAGAAAATTCAATGAAGCCGCATTACCCGCGCGAAAGTCAGCTGCCGGTTTAGGATTTGCCGTGATCACTTCATCGCAGATCGCTTCGATCGCGCCGGCGTCGCTCAACTGCTCGATCCCCTTTTCCTGCACGATGGCTGCGGCGAACTTTCCGCTCGCGAACATCTCCGCGAAAACTTCCTTGCCCTGTGCGCCGCTGATTTTTCCGCTGTCGATCAGGTTGACCAATTCATCGAGGGCTTCTGGCGGGATCGGGCAGTCCGAGATGGTGCGCGATGAATTGCCCAACGCGCTTTGCAGCTCGTTCAGGATCCAATTCGCTACGTTCTTCGGTTTGCGTGCGCCTTTCGCGGCGATTTCGAAGTAGCGCGCCAGTTCGAGGTCGTTCGCGAGAATGCCGGCATCGTGCGGGCTGACTTGAAAGTCTGCCACAAACCGCGCTCGCTTCGCTTCTGGCATCTCCGGCAAACGTGTGCGCGCTTCCCGGAGGAGCGTCTCCGTTTTGACCGGCACCAGATCGGGATCGGGAAAATATCGGTAGTCGTGCGCGGATTCCTTCGTCCGCATCAGGAACGTCTCGCCGGCATCGTCATCCCACCCGCGCGTCTCCTGCTGCAAGGTTTCACCGTTTTGCAGGGCCGCTGTTTGTCGCGCGATCTCATAGGCTAGCGCCCGTCGTACGCCGCTGATCGAGTTCATGTTCTTGACCTCGATCTTGGCGCCCAATTCCGTCTGCGTTTCCGGCCGAACCGAGACATTGCAATCGCAGCGCAATTGCCCTTTTTCCATGTCCGCGTAGCTCACGTCACCGTAGATCAGGATTTGCTTGAGCGCGGTCAGGAAGGCGAAGGCTTCCTCCGGCGATTCGATCTCGGGTTGCGTGACAATTTCCATCAACGGCGTGCCGGCACGGTTGAAATCGATCCCGGTGCTGGATTCGAAGTGGAAACTCTTCGCCACATCTTCCTCGAGGTGGATGCGGACCAGTTGCACCTCCTTATCCGGCCTCGCGATCTTCTTCTGCGCGTCCTTCGGATAAGCCAGGTCATGCAAGGGCACGCGGCCATTGGCGCAGAGTGGCTCATCGTATTGCGTGATCTGGTAATTCTTCGCCACGTCCGGGTAGAAATAATTCTTCCGATCGAACTTGCTCACCGCCGGAATGTCACAGCCGAGCATCAGCCCAGTTAGCACCGTCATTCGCAAAGCCTCGTGATTCATCGCTGGCAACGCGCCCGGCAGTCCGAGACAAATCGGGCAGGTGTTCTCGTTAGGCGGCACGCCAAATTCCACCGGGCAGGCGCAAAACATCTTGGAACGCGTCTTGAGCTGGACGTGAACTTCGAGACCGATCGTGACCAAATATTTCATCCATTAAGAATCTTCTTCGCCACAGATAGACACAGATTTAACACAGATGAATGGCCGCGGAGTTTCTCTCCTATCTGTGAAAATCCGCGTTCATCCGTGGCTCAATTTCCCTCTGCCGCGTAATCGAGCGCCTTCTTCAAATCGAACTTCTTCAGCCGCCTGGCCAGCGCTGGATCATTCGCTGCCTCGATCAACCGATCGTCCTGAATCAAATCGAACAGCCTGCCCTCTTCGATCATGCGTGTGATCTCGGGGTCGGCGCGCAGGGCCAGGATCTTTGGGTCGTTAGTTAATTCGGCCACGCCTGGATAACTGAGGAAGCGCGCCGCCTGCTCCGGTTTCGCGAAGACCTGTCCAACTTTGGTCAGCGTGTCATAGATTCCGCTTGGGAGCACGTCCGTCTGCTTGACCACCTCCCCGGCCTTCCCCATCTCGATCGACTTCTTGAGGCGGGCCATCGAAACC
>JADMIO011614296.1_pt1 | contig 11465 bp, 8 predicted proteins | sample 8958161 | NCBI WGS metagenome assembly JADMIO01 (sample SAMN16585339, study PRJNA669376) | soil metagenome | isolation source: Crop rotation soil | place: USA: Cullars Rotation, Alabama | collected 2011
CTCTTCCGATCTCATCGGGCCGCGTTTCTTCGAGACGCTCGGTATCCCGATCATTCGCGGGCGCGATTTCGCCGAGACCGACAACGAGAAAGCGCCGCAAGTCGTCATCATCAACGAAGTCATGGCCAAACGCTTCTGGCCCGAGCAGGACGCGGTCGGCAAACGCTTCAAATTTTTTGGTGATCCGGATTACCGACAGGTCGTCGGCATCGCCCGCGACGTGAAAGTAACCAGCCTTACAGAACGCCCGCGCCCGCTGGTCTACCTGCCGGTGCAGCAGGATTTTGCGCCGGCGGTCACGCTGCATGTGCGCGCCGCCGGCAATGCGACGACGCTGGTCTCGGCGTTGCGCGGCGAGATTCAGTCGCTCGATCCCAACCTGTCCGTGCTCAACGTCGAGACGATGAGCGAGCGCGTCAACCAATCCTTGCAAGGCGAGCGCACGCAGGCGACGCTGCTGGGGTCGGCGGGCTTGATGGCGCTGGTGCTGGCGGCGGTGGGCCTGTACGGGGTGATGAGTTACATGGTCGCGCAGCGGACGCGCGAGATCGGCATACGCATGGCACTGGGGGCCAGTCGCGCCAACGTGATGGGGTTGGTTTTGAAGCAGAGCGCGGGGCTGGTTGCGGTGGGCGTGGTGATCGGACTGGGCGCGGCGTTTGGCCTGACCCGCCTGGTGGCGAGTTCGTTATTCGGCGTCACCGCCATTGACCCGCTGACCTTCGTCGGCACGTCGCTGGCGCTGGTGCTGGTGTCGCTCGCGGCCAGCCTCTTGCCGGCGCGGCGGGCGACGAAGGTGGACCCGATCATCGCCTTGCGCTATGAGTAGTGCTGATTACAAAACGATTCGACGCGCGGATGGGCAGGCTGTAAAAGGTGAGGAGCGTGCGGCAAGCCGGCGGGCGGCGGTTCAGTTGCCGCCTTTGCCGGCGTCGCCCGACACGGAAGTGAAGCGGATGATTTGATTGTAGGAAGGATTGACCTCTTGCGGCGCGGCGGCAGCGGGCGCGGCGGTCGTCGGACGCGCGGCCAGGCTCGCAGGTTGCGCGGCGGCTGAGCCGAGATGCAAGCCGCTATAGCGCGTGTAGATCGTCCGCACGTAATTCTGCGTTTCGAGAAACGGCGGGATGCGGTTGCCGTAAAATTCGACCGCGCCTTCGCCGGCATTGTAGCCCGCCAGCGCCAGCCGCACGTCGCCGCTGAAGCGGTCGAGCAGCCAGCGCAAATACTTCGCGCCCGCCAGTATGTTTTCGCGCGGGTCGAAGATGTTCTTGACGCCGAACCGCTCGGCGGTCGCCGGCATTAATTGCATCAGGCCGGAAGCGCCCTTCGGCGACACCGCCATGCGGTTGAATCCCGATTCGGCGCGCATCACCGAGACGATCAGACAAGGGTCGAGGCTGTTCTGCGTAGCCGCTTCGTAGATGACGGCGTCGAACGCCGCATTGCCGGTCGAGATGTGGCGGCTGGTCGAAGCGAGCGGCACGCTGATCTGCACAGGCGCGGGCGCGGCGGTCGAGTTGGCGGCCTGCTTGTGGGCTTGCCCTTCGACGCGGGCGCGTTCCTGATCGTCGAGCGTCATGGGCACGGGCGAGCGGGCGGGCGGCGTCAGCGGCCCTTGCGCTCGCGCCATCATCGGGGCCGCTAAAAGCAGGAAAATGATTGCCACCCGTTTCGACATACTCGGCGATTCTACCACACTTATTGAATCGTCACATGGGTAATTTCCAGGCGGTCTTCGGCGCGCACGTAGAACGTCAGCTTATCTTTCGGCTCGACCTGTTTCGGGTCGAAGACGATGACGCCGGTCAACGTCTCGCTCGCCGCCAGCTTGTTGTCCGGCTTGTTCTGCACCACCTCGATAGCCAGCGGCTTGGTGTCGGTGCCGAGGCCGCTCTCCAGCGTCAGCGCGGTGAAGCTGAAGTCTTCGTTGCCGGCGTTCTGAATCGTATAACGGATGTACGCCTTCTCGTCGAAAAGCATGATGCGGGGGTCGAGCGTGACGATGATCTTCTTCTTAGTCGTCACCTTCGGGTTAGTAATTTTAACCTCACGCAGGCCGAGCATCAGGGCCTGAAGGAAGCGGCGGTCGGACTCCTGGCCGAGGCGCTCGGAGGTCTGGCGGTTGGATTCGGCGAGTTTGGCTTCGGCTTCGCCGGTGATGCGGTCGGCCTGCTGGCGGGCGTTGCGAAGGATCTCGTCAGCCTTGCGGCGGCCCTGCTCTTCGGCGTCGGCGCGTATGCGGTCGGCGTCGGGGCAGGGGGCAGGCTTCGCCGGCTCAGCGGCGGCGTTGCCGTTGGCCGTTGAATTCGCCGCCGTGGCAGTCGGCGGCGAGGCCGGCGGCGGCGGCGTGGCATCCGTGACGTTGACGACGCGGTGCGCCAGTCCCGGCCCCACTATGCTCAAATCGAAATTGTAAGTATGCTTACCATCGCCGGTCTTGACGAACATGTTGCTCTGCCCTTTAGAGGCGACCGGCTTAACGTAAACGTCGTTGCCCGGCTTGTCGGTAGAGCCGCTGCGCTGGACGACGAAGGTGCCCTTGCCGTCGGTGCCGTTGTAGAGATCGCCGCAGATGATGTCGGCGACCGGCTCAGGGAAAGTGATGCGGGTGGTGATGCCGACCGACGTCTTGACGACGCCGATCTGGTCCGGGCCAAGTTGCAGTGTGACGATGGGTGATTGCGCGAGCGCCACGCGAGCACTCACAGGCAAACACACGACGATGACCAAAATGAACAACCTGAACTTCAATTGCGCCTCCTCGGCTGAATCACAATTTTCGATTTGCGTCGCGCGGTAGAGTTTCCGCGCCAACCACGTCTTTATGGCAAGATATTCTGGCAAAACCGCCTCGCCCTAGCAAGCGAAAACTTGCATCATCCCGGCACCCGGCGTACCGCAGCGATGAGCACGAAAAGCAACAGCGGCGCGGAAGAGATGAAGAGACGAGAAGCCGGGCTGTATCGTCTCCGCGCCCCTGCGCCGCCGCTCCCCAACTCTCACGGGCTCACCGGGTGGTCTTTTTGGTCCCGACGGGTGTTTCGGGCGCGGTCATCCTGTCGATGAGATAAAGGGCGAGCAGCGTCGTGATGAGGATAGTGATCAGCAGGCTAATAATCGTCCGCTGCCGGTTCTTGCGCGAAATCGCGTTGCTCTTGCCGAACCAGCCGCGCCAGCCGCAGTCGTGACAGCGGTAAGGTCTGTAGGGAGAAACCGCCCGGACGAGTTTTTCCTTCCAGTCGCGCGCGCGCGAGCGGTGAACGGATAAGCCACATGCTGGACAAATCTTGATAGACACGGGGAGTCTTCGCGAATTTGCCGGATAGTTAAACGCACGAAGCCCCGACGGGCCATCCGTCGGGGCTTAAGGAGTACTTGGCATAGTGCCTGCGCCGGGCAGTAACGGATTAGGAGCCGCTGACCGGCGGGCGGCCAACCGATGAGGTTTCACCATTGCCGACTGCGATGCCGGTAGCGACCGCCGCGCCGACGCCGAGCAGGGCTAACAACCCGATCAGCCCCGGCCCGACCAGCAGCCCGGCACCCTTGCGGCCACCGCATTCGATCATGACGCTGCTGCCGGTGGTCGCGTTGAATTCCGCCGGATCGTCATAAGTCTCGCGCTTGCCCACCGCAATTGATTCGGTCTTCGGCACGATGACATTGACCTGACCGGCGCGATTTTCGATCCGCACCTTGCCGCCGCAGGTCGTCCGCCCGTGAATCATGCCGCCGGCGCAGTCTATCGTTACCGTCGTGTGATGGCCAAGCTCAACGCGTCCGAGCGCGCCGAGATCAATGATGACGCTGCCGTTGTCGCCGGTCGAAACGACGCTGCCGGTGGTGACGGTCGCGCCGGTCTGCGCCGCATTGCCGTTGAGCGTCACATTGCCGCCCTTGACCGTCAGCGTGCCGGTGCAGTCCTGTGCGACTGGCGATTCACTGGCCACCGCTTTCGGCTCGTTCGCCGCGAAGGCGCGCAACGTAAACAGGCTCGTCACCGAGACGGCCAGCATAAGACTGAGCAGAATTTTTAGATTTCTCAGCGGCAAGTTCATATCTCCTCCATCAACGGTTACTGCTCGGGAATAGGGTGTTTACTGCGCTGCTTAAATAGCAGCCCCAGCATATGGTATGCGCCTACAAAAGTCAACAGCCTTTTTCTCTTTTGCTGTAAACGGTTGGCGGGCAATTAATCGGCCTCGTAAGGCGGCAGTTCGTGGGCCGCAATTTCGGCAAGCGGCAGGTGGGCGCGGTCTTTCGCCGACAGAACAGGGTTGCTGACGCGCCAGTCTATGCCTAAAGCCGGGTCGTCCCACAGCACCCCGCGCTCGTGCTGCGGGAAATAGAAATCGCTGCACTTGTAGAGAAACTCCGCCGTCTCCGTCAACACCGCGTAGCCATGCGCGAACCCCGGCGGCACATAGACCATGCGCAGGTTCTCGGCGGACAGCACCTCGACCGCATGCTGGCCGAAGGTCGGCGAGCCGCGCCGCACGTCTACCACGGCATCGAGCACCGCGCCCTGCACAACGCGGCAGAGCTTCGCCTGCGGGCGAGTGATTTGATAATGCAGGCCGCGCAGAGTACCCTTCACGGAGCGGGCGTGATTGTCCTGCACGAAGTGATCGCGGATGCCGAGTTCGGCGAACTTCATCTCCTGATAGCTCTCGAAAAAGAAGCCGCGCTCGTCGCGCCAGACCGTCGGCTCAATCACCCATACATCCGGCAAGGCCGTAGCGATTCGTTTCATAATCTTGTGACTCGTTTCTTGCGTGGTGCCTGGCGCGCGGCGCGTGATGCGCTGGAATGGCGGTCATCTATTTGTAGTCTACTTCACAAAAAGGTCAGTTCGGCAAGCCGGATTCCGGCGCGTCGGCTTGACCGACGGCCAGTGAGCGGCGCACTGCCGCCGGCTCCATATTGCCGAGTTGCGCTTCAGGAAGAAACTCACTCAGACAGCCGCGCAGTTCCACCTCATGTTCGGTCTCGCTCAAGGTGGCGAGGCGTGCGAGCACGGCGCGCATCTTGTCGGGCGGATGGACGGCGATCTTGCCGATGAAGATTTTCGGGTGGCGCGTCTTGGCCAGGCACTCTTCATCAATTTCGAGTTCCTCAAAGAGCTTTTCGCCGGGCCGTATGCCGGAGAAGACGATGTCAATATCTTCATACGGGCGCAGCCCGGAGAGCGAAATGAGGTCTTTGGCAAGGTCGAGAATACGCACAGGCTCGCCCATGTCGAGCACGAAGATTTCGCCGCCCGCGCCCATCGCGCCGGCCTGCAAAACCAGTTGGCTGGCTTCGGGAATCGTCATGAAGTAACGCACCATCTCCGGGTGCGTCACCGTCACCGGCCCGCCCTTGCGAATCTGCTCGCAGAAGATCGGGATGACCGAGCCCGCCGAGCCGATGACGTTGCCGAAGCGTACCGCCACGAAACGCGTCATGTAGCGTTGATTCAAATCCTGTACGACGAGTTCGGCGGCGCGCTTGGTCGCGCCCATAATCGAAGTGGGCCGCACCGCCTTATCCGTCGAAATCAAGACGAAGGCTTCAACCCGGTTCTCGCCGGCCATCGTCGCCACCAGCCGCGTCGCCAGCACGTTGTTCTTCACCGCCTCGGTGACGTTGCTCTCCATCATCGGCACGTGCTTGTGAGCGGCGGCGTGCAGCACGACCTGCGGGCCGTAGGATCGGAAGATGGCGCGCATGCGCGCCGCATCCCTGATGTCGGCGACCAGCGCGACCACGTGTAAGTCAGGCCACATTTCGCGCAGCTCGCGGTCAATGTTGAAGAGGGCGAACTCGGCGCGCTCGACCAGCACCAGCGTGGCGGGCGCAAAGTGCGCCGTCTGCCGCGCCAGTTCCGAGCCGATGGAGCCGCCCGCGCCCGTCACCATCACGACCTTGCCGGCGAGAAATTGCCGCATCTCCTCTTCGTCGAGCCGCACGGGGTCGCGCCCCAGTAAGTCTTCGATCTGCACGTCGCGGATGCGGCTCACTTCGACGTGGCCTTGTAGGATTTCATACAGAGCCGGGATGATGCGGACGCGCACGGGGATCTTTTCGCAGAGTTCGACGATGCGGCGAATCTCCTGGCCCGGCGCGTTGGCCAGCGTGATGACGACGTGATCAATCCGGTGTTTCTCGACCAGTTCACGCAAGTCGTTGGTGGTGCCCAGCACGCGCACGCCGTAGATCATCGAGCCTTGTTTATTGGGGTCGTCGTCAATGAAGCCCTTGACTTCGATGTCGAGGTTGCCGCGACTGCGAATCTCACGCGCCGCCACGACGCCGGCGCGGCCCGCGCCGATCAGCAGCACGGGCTTTTTCGACAGGCTGCGGGCGACGCCGGTCTGCAACTGCTTCTCGTAGCGTTCGTACAGCGCGCGGCGCAGCACGCGCACGCCGAGCACGCCGCCGTAGGCCAGCATCGTGTCAACCACGATGATCGAAAGCGGCACGCGCCATTGGTGGTAATCCAGAGGCAGGCTGATGCGGATCAACAGAACCGGCAGCAGCGCCCAGTAAGCGGCATTGATGAAGGCGCGCATTTCGGCCATGCCGATGTAGCGCCAGATGAAGGCGTAGACGCCGGCCAGTGCCAGGGTGCCGAATTGAATCAGCACGACGTAAGGCAACTGGCGCAGCCCCGCCAGCAGATTGTCTCTGGGGATGTTGAAATCGAAGCGCAGCAGATAAGCCAGCGCGAAAGCCGAGACCAACACCACGAGATCCATGGTGAATTGAATACGGCGATTGAGCAGCCGCACCCACCAGACGCGCGATCTATTTCGGATGGCCTTCGCTTCGATCATCATGAATCACACAACACGGTATAGCGCCGCACCGGCGCAAGCGTGAGGAGACAGGCGTCCGAGCCGAACCGGCTCAAGCAAAATCGCCGGCAGCATAACACAGGCTTCATCAAAAGCGAAAGGATGAAGAATGAGGGTTATAGCGATGCGTGACCGCGACCGCGCGCGGCCTATGCCGACCGCTCAACCACGTCGGCGAGCGTCGAGACGACTGCTTCGATATGCGCTTCGCTGAGGTTATTGTGAAACGGCAAGGCGATGGTGCGGCGCGCGACTGATTCGGTGATGGGCAACTGCCCGGCGGCGAGACCGAAGCGGTCGCGGACGTAAGGCTGCAAATGCACCGGCGAAAAGTAGCCGCGCACCGGCACGCCGCGCGCTTCCATCTGCCGCATCACCGCGTCGCGGCTCAAGCCTTCGGCGAGCGTCACCACGTAAACGAACCAACTCATCCGCACGTCGGGTTTGACCACCGGCGGGCGCACCCAATCGAAGCGGGCGAGCCGTTCGCTGTAACGCCGCGCCACCTGCTCGCGCTTCATCAGGAAGCTTTCAATGCGGCGAAGCTGGCTCGCGCCGAGCGCCGCCGACATCTCGTCTATGCGGTAGTTATAACCGAGCCGCTCATGTTCGAGCCACGCTCCCATCTCGCCGCGCCCCTGGTTGCACAGGCTGCGGCAGAGCCGCGCCACGCCGTCGTCGTCGGTGACGATGATGCCGCCTTCGCCCGTCGTCATCTGCTTGTTGGGATAGAAGGCGAAGGCCGCCGCCGCGCCGAAGCGACCGAGCTTTATGCCCTTGTAACTGGCTCCCAGAGCCTCACACGAGTCATCAATGATCTTCAAGCCGTGCCGGTCGGCGACGCGCCGGAGGCGATCCCAGTCCGCCGGATGGCCGAACACGTCAACCGCCATGATGGCTTTCGTGCGCGGCGTGATCTTCTCTTCGAGGTCTGCCGGGTCGAGGTTATATGTATCGGGTTCGATCTCGACGAAGACCGGCGTCGCGCCTTCGTAAAGGAAGGCGTTGACGCTGGCCGCGAAGGTGAAAGACGGCACCAGCACCTCATCATCGGCCCCCACGCCGAGGGCTTTGACGATCAGGTGCAGCGCCGCCGTGCCCGAACTGACGGCGATGGCATGGCGCGTGCCGACATAGTCCGCGACGGCATGCTCGAATTCGTTGATCTTCGGGCCGAGCGCCAGTCGCCCCGTGCGCAGCACGCCGAGCACGGCTTCGATGTCCGACTCATCAAGGTCGGCAGAGGCCATCGGAATTTGCTCTTTAGTCATGATTTCCTGGACAACACTCTGGCGGGGACGCCGACCGCCGTAACGCCCGCCGGAATATCTTTGACGACTGCCGCGCCCGCGCCGACCGTCGCCCATTCGCCCACACGGCGACCGGGAATGACCGCCGCGCCAATGCCGACGAATGCGCCGCGATCAATTTTCACGTCGCCGGCCAGGCGCACCCCCGGCGCGAGGTGAACGAAATCACCGATGGCGCAGTCGTGATCAACGGTCGCGCCGGTGTTGATGATGGCGTGCGCGCCGATGACCGTGTCGGGTTGAACGACCGCGCCGGCAAACACGACCGTCCCCGCGCCGAGCTTCACAGACGGATGCACGCAGGTCTGCGGGTGGACGACGCTGACCCATTCGACTGTTTGTAACTGAGATTGCAAAGACTCGGCCAGTCGCCGCCGCGTGACGTTGTTGCCGATGGCGATGACGGCGCGGCGGTAACTTGAACCGGCGAAGTCGGCCAGCGTGCCTCGCACCTCGACGCCGAGCAGCGCGCCTCCTCGCTTTGTCTCATCGTCATCAAAGACGGCGGCGACCGTAAAGCCTGCGGCCTGCAATGTAGCGATCACTACTTTGGCATGACCGCCCGCGCCGAGCACCGCCACCGCCGCGCTGCGATTCGTGCTCACCGGTCTTTCCTCTCCGAGCCGAGGAAGAGCGGCATCGTCGCGTGGCCTTCGGCGCTGATGCCATCGCGCCTGACGAGTCGGATCAACGTCAGCGCGAAAATCTTTAAGTCAAGCCAGAGGCTCACGCGGTCAACGTACCACACGTCGAGCTTGAACTTGTCTTCCCATGCCAGCGCGTTGCGCCCGTTGATCTGCGCCCAGCCGGTCAGTCCCGGCTTGACTTCGTGCCGCCGCGCCTGTTCGGGCGTGTAGCGATCAAGGTACTCCATCAGCAGCGGGCGCGGGCCGACCAGGCTCATGTCGCCTTTGAGAATGTTGAAGAGTTCCGGCAATTCATCCAGGCTCGTCGCGCGCAGGAATTTGCCGAAGCGCGTTAAGCGTTCGGCGTCCGGCAGCAGGCGGCCCCGCGTATCGCGTGCGTCGGTCATCGTGCGGAACTTCATCAAGGTAAACGCCCGCCCGCCCGCGCCGGGCCGCCGCTGGCGAAAGAGAATGGGCGAGCCGAGCTTGACGCGCACCAGCAGTGTCAGCAGCAGAAACAACGGCGCGAGCACGACCAGCGCCGGCAGCGTCAGCGACAGGTCGAGCAGTCGCTTGCCGGCGCGTTGATAAGAGAGTCGGCTGAATCGTTGTTGCCGACTGACATCGAGATGACCGAGCAGCGCGGCAAATTCATTCGCCTGCCGTTGGCGGTCAAAGTGTTCGACAACATAAGCGCGGGCACGACGGCCCATCTCAGCAGCCTGTTGGCGATCCGCGCTCAACGCCAGTACGGCTTCGGCGAGCGCCGCGTCATCGCCCGGCGGTACAAAGACGCCGGCGCGGGCCGCTTCAATGACCTCGCGAATGACGCCGTCAATGGCCAGCACAGTCGGGCGACCGGCGGCCATGTAATCGAAAACTTTGTTGGGATAGGTCGTGCGGAACATCGGGATGTCTCTGAGCGTCGCCACGCAAGCGTCGCTCGCCGCCAGTAACTCGGCTATCTCGGACTTTGGGCGCGCGCCGGTAAAAGTAACATTCGCCACATTCAATTCGCGGGCGCGGGATTCGAGGCGGGCGCGTTCTTTGCCGTCGCCGACCAACAGAAAGTGAATCGTCGTATGCGGGCCAAGTCGTGCAGCGGCGCGCAGAATCGTTTCGATGTCGTTGGCCAACCCCAGCGCGCCGGCGTAGGTGACGACGAACTTGTCTTTCAAGCCGAGCGCCTCGCGCATGCGCTCGCCCCGGGCATGGGGATCAAACATCTGCACATCCACGCCGTTGGCAATCAGCGTGATCTTGTCCGGCGGCACGCCTTTGCCGATCAGATAATCACGGTAAGCCGGCGAATTGACCAGCAGGTGTGCGGCGCGTGCGTAGAGGAATCGCTCCAACCAGCGCGACAACTTGATGAGAGTGCGATTGCGCAGCACGCCCAGATCTATGGCAAATTCCGGCCACAGGTCGCGGACTTCCAGCAACAACGGACGGCGGCGCACAAACGCCACCAGCCATGCCGACACGGCTTGAAAGATGGGCGGCGACGTGCCCATCACCAGATCAACGCGACCGGCTCGCCATGCGGCGCGGATCGAAGTGAGCATAAAGCTCAGGAACGAGACGACGCGCCAGGCGAAGCTGCGGTGCAGCGACGGGTAAGTGTAAGCGCGCAGCACTCGCACGCCATCAAACAGTTGCTCGCTGGTACCTGTCTCACCGGCGATGGTGCGCTGCCCTGTCAGGTAGCTGATGTCGCTGGCGACGATGGTAAATTGAATGCCGCGCTCGACTGCTCTTTTCGCCAGCTCGTAATGCCGCGTGCCGCCCGCCTCGTCGGGTGCGACGAAAGCTTGATGAATCAATACGACGCGCATCACGGCAACTCCAGGCGGTCTTTCACGACGCCATCAAGAAAGGCTAATGTAATCAACTTCTCACTCGCCTCGGCAGCGAATTCGACCCGCGCACGCCAGCCGTCTGCTTCGATATTGAGCGCGGGCGATTCCATCAACACGTGATGATCGTCAGGCGCAAAGACCGTGACGAACATGGCGGCAGCGGCGCGGCATTTCAAGTCAACCGACAGCGCCGGCTCGCGTGCAAAGTAATAAGACGAGCGCCAGCCGCGCGCGCTCCGCCGGTCGGCGCGGGCAATCGTCGCGCGGGCCGCGCCCGACAGGTCGAGCAAGCGCGCAGAGTAAGCGCCCGCCGCCGCGTGCAAGGTCAGTCGCTGCCGCGCCTCGTCCCACTCGAACGGCAGGTCGGCAAAGAGCCAGTGCAAACGATAGTCGTGATCCGATTCACTCGCCAGACGGTCGGCGACGAGCCAGCATTCGTCACCGACTCGCAGGACGCTTCGCCGGTGCGTCACGGGCGATTGCAAACGCCGGTAGCCGTCGTGCTCGCCCTGCCAGTAGACCAGATGACCGCCCGCCGAGCGTTTGTAATTTTTCACACAACCACGCAGCCAGGGCAGCCAGAGGAATTTCCCCGCCCGCTCCATCTGATCGCAGCCGTCTACGGCGACCGTGTTGTGATAAGCCGTGCGCGCCAATTCGTTGTCCCATGGCGCGGGCGCGTTGTAGCTGTAAGTGCCCGCATCGGTCGCAATGTTTTCGCCGCGCCACCACAGATCAACGTGGAGCATGTCGGCCTGTGACGGGCGATCTTTGAAGTCGGCGGCGCGCACGAAAGCGAATCCGGCGGGCGAACGCAATGTGTAATAT
>JADMIO010842106.1_pt1 | contig 11464 bp, 8 predicted proteins | sample 8958161 | NCBI WGS metagenome assembly JADMIO01 (sample SAMN16585339, study PRJNA669376) | soil metagenome | isolation source: Crop rotation soil | place: USA: Cullars Rotation, Alabama | collected 2011
CGGGGCTGCGCCCCGTTGCCGGTGCGAGCGCTCCGCGATGCGTGGGCGCTGCCCCGGAGCTCGCTGCGCTCGCGGCCCCACGTCGTCGCGGCTGGCCCTTTGCGATCCGCGGAGGGCGGCCACGGCCCGCCGCTGATATGGTCCGCGCGATGACCCACCTTCGCGCACGCAACCTCGCTTCCCTCGGCCTCGGCCTCGGCCTCGCCCTCGCGCTCGTCGCGTGCGGCGGCAAGAGCAAGCCGGCTGGCACTGGCCCGCACGCGAGCGGCGGTGGCGGCAAGCCGCCCTTCGATCAGGAGGCGGTCAAGGCGCTGATCGAGGCCACCGCCGCCGCCGACGCCGACGGCTGCGCGGTCGAGGGCGCCGCCACCATCGGCGATGCGATGCGCATCCAGCGCGGCCTGCTCGAGCAGGACGGCAAGGTCGAGGACGGCTTCCACTGCAAGGCGAGCGTGCTCGCCGAGGGCCGCTGGGAGTGCACGCTCGAGGTCGCCCGGGCGCCGAGCGGCGGCGACGACGACGAGGGCACCGCGTTCCAGGCCATCGGCCAGGTCGACAGCGACGGCGTGCTGCTGCCCGGCCAGCTGCTGTGCGTCGCGCCCGGCTGAAGGCTCAGGGCGGGGCGTCGATGGCGGCGTCGATCGCCGCGTCGACCCCGGCGTCGACCGGCGGGCCGACGTCGAACTGCAGCACCGGGTTGGCGGTGCCGGCGCCGACGAAGGTGTCGAAGGTCCCCTGGTAGCGGACCGCGCCCACCGCGTCCATGCCCCACACCGTCAGCCGCGCGGGCCCGAACGGCAGGTTGGCCGCCCGCTCGGCGAGCGAGATCGTCGACAGCACGCACGGCGCGGTCTGGCTGCCGTCGAGCCGGTAGCCCGGCATGCCGTTCCACGTCGTCACCGTGTTGACCGGCACGCTGTTGATCGTCATCAGCACCCGCTGCCGCGCCACCGGCGGCGACGCGGTGTTGCAGGCCTTCATCGCCCACTTGAGCAGGAACAGGAAGGTGCCGGTGTACGGCCGCGACCAGTCGGGCGGCCCGATGACCACGTCGTGCTGCTCGGTCATGTTCGGCTCGGCGCTGGCGGTGAACGTGATCGTCACCGGCGACCGCACCAGCGATGCCCCGCTGTTGTCGAGCGGCGTCACCGCCGCCGTGTAGGTGCCGGCCGGCAGCCCCTCGAACGTGGTCTGGAACTGCGAGCAGGTCGTGGTCTTGCTCGCGGTCCCCGCGCCGCTGAGCTCGACCTTCACCGTCGACGCCGCGACGTCGAGGCAGCCGTCGCCGAGGAAGTCGTGCATCGGATCGGGGTTGAACGACCAGCGCACGCGGGTGATGTGCGGCTGGAACGACCGGCAGTTGCGGCAGCTGTCGGTCTGATCGTCGTTGCCGTCATCGCACTGCTCGGGCGGCATCACCACCATGTCGCCGCACACCGCCGGCGGCGCCGCGTCGGCGTTGCCACCGTCGTTGCCGCAGCCGACCATCGCCGCGCCGGCGACGCTCGCGACGCCGCCGCCCAGGGCTACCAGTACGAGCGCAGCCCCCGCCCGCCTCACGCCGCGGCCTCGGTGCGGACGGTGAGGCCGAGGTGGCGGCGGACCTGGAAGTACTGCTCCGACACCGCGTAGGCGAGCAGGTCGCGCAGGCGCTCCTTCACCGGCGCCGCCGACAGGGTCGCGGTCTCGGTGGCGATCGCCTTGGCCGCCGACGCCAGGTCGTTGGCGAGGATGAGGCCGGCGCGGTTGGCGGTCAGATCGGTCGCGCTGCGCCACGAGACGAGCGCGCCGTTGCCCAGCCGGTCGCCCACCTTCGACGCGATGCCGGCGACCTGCTCGAGCACCGCCCCCGGCACGCTGTGCTTCATCGTCGACGCCAGCTTCTTCGCGTCGTCACCCGCGCCCGCCGCGTCGACGCCGGCGGCCAGGAGGGCCGCCTGGAACGCGCTCTCGAGCTTGGGCACCGTCTGCACCGCGTAGGTCGCGAACCGCTCCGGCCGCAGGTAGGCCAGCCGCTTGCCGACCTCGAACGCCAGCTCGCGCTCGTCGCCCTTGCCCTGGTGGGTGGCGCCGACGAGCAGCGACGGCGCCAGCTTGCCCTTGTCGATCGTGTTGGCGATCCGCAGCCCCTCGCCCTGATCGAGCCAGACGCCCGGCGTCGGGTCGAGGCCGAGCACGCTCGACGCGTACTTCACCACCCGCGCCACCAGCTTGGGGTCGTGCTCGACGTCGGTACGCTTGGCCGGATCGAGCCCGAACGCGGCCAGCCCCTGGCCGGTGGTCGCCGCGATCGGTCCCAGCGTCGAGGCGAAGATGGCGCCGACGTGGCGGTCCTCGTCCGGGTGGATGATCGCCTTCTGCCACAGCTCCTCGGTGAGCCGCCGGGTCGCCGGGATGAACTGCGCCGGCCGGTACTTCACGTACAGCGCGCGCTCGGCGTCCGAGGCGGCGCCGAGGAAGACCAGCGCCTGCGCGAGGCACCAGGCCTTGTCGATCTCGCCCTCCTCCGCGTAGGCCTTCGACAGCGCCTTGTACAGCTCGACCCGCTCGGGCGCGAAGGTGAGCAGCACCTGCAGCTCGCGGATCGCGTCGGCGCGGCGGCCCTCGCCGGCCTCGATGTACAGCTCGGCCAGCTGCTCGTGGCGCTCGCGGCTGTCGGGATCGATCTGCGCCGCGATCTCGTAGGCCTCGATCGCGAGCGCCGGGTTGCCCAGGTGATCGACGTAGAGGTCGCCGAGCCGGGTCCACAGCTCGAGCACCTTCTCGGCCGGCGCCTCCTCGCCCATCCGCTTCAGCTGCTTGCGCACCTGGCGGGCGAGCGCCTTCCAGTCGTGGTGGTCGGTGAGCAGCTTGTCGATCGCCTCGAACGCCTTGGGCGTCTCCGGCGCGTCGTCGAGCGCGGCGCTGAACCGCTCGACCGCGAGCTCGACGTCGTGCAGCTCGTCGCGGGCGATCACCGCCGCCGCGTAGTGGTACTTGCTGCGCCGGGTCGGCGACGCGTCCTGCCCGGCCAGCTCGACGAGGATGTCGACCGCCCGCCGCCACTGCTTCTGCTCGCTGTAGGCGTCGAGCAGCTTGTGCAGCAGCGCCCGGTTGCCGGGCGCGACCTTGAGCGCCTCGAGGTAGGCGCCGGCGGCGGTGCCCGGATCCTTCAGCTTCTCCCGCTGGAGATCGCGATCTCCTCGAGCAGCTTGAGCTTGAGCGCGGGCGAGCTCTCGACCAGCGAGCGCTTGCCCTCGACCACCAGCTTCCAGTCGCCGCGCGCGCCGCCGAGCTCGACCAGCGCCTGCAGGGTCGCCTCGTGCAGCGGATCGCGCTCGAGCGCGCGGCGGAGCGCGTTCTCGGCCTTCTTGTCGTCGCCGAGCGCGCGGGCGGTGATGCCGAGGCGGTACCAGATGTCGGCGACCTGGCCGTCGGCGAGGCCGGTCCGGTGGCGGGCCAGCACCTCGCGGTAGCGGCGATCGATCTCGCGCCAGCGATCCTCGACGGCGCCGGTGGGCGCCGCCGTCCCCTCGACCGCCTGCGCCTCGGTCAGGAGCGTCTGGGCCAGGCCGAGCGCGGCGTCGAGGTTGTCGGGATCCGACTCGACCGCGATCCGGTAGTGGCGGGCCGCCTTCTCGGTCCGGTGGAGCTGCTCGTACGCCTTGCCCAGCTGCGCCTCGCGGCGCGAGCGATCGAGGCGGTCGCCGCTCTCGGCGTGGCGGGCCAGCATCTCGAGCACCGGCACCGCGTCGTCCCACCGCTCGTCGGCGACCAGGCGGTCGGCGACCTTGTGGCCGGCGGCGACGTGATCGGGATCGAGGCGCAGCACCCGCTCGAGGAGGGCGAGCGCGCGGCCCGAGTCCTCGAGCCGGTGCTCGGCGAGCTCGGCGGCGCGGGCCAGCATCTCGATCCGGTCGCCGCGCTGGCCGGCGATCGCCTCGGCGCGCAGCAGGTCGTCGATCGCGCTCGCCCACGCGCCCTTCTTCTCGTGCAGCGCGGCCAGGCTGCGCAGCGCGCCCAGGTGGTCCTTGTCGATCGCCAGCGCCTGGTCGAGGTACTGGCCGGCCGCCTCGGCGTCGTCGTCCTTGCCGAGCGCGAGCTCGCCGGCCTCCGCCCACAGGTGGGCGCCGCGGTTGCCCTCGAGCTTGGCGTGCCGGACCAGCACCGACACCGCCTTGTCCCACTGCTCGATGCGCCGGTAGAGGCGTCCGAGCCCGGCCAGCGCGGCGCGGTTGTTCTCGTCGATCGACAGCGCGTTGAGCAGCGCCTCGATCGCCTTGTGCGGATCGTCGAGCTCCTTCTCCTGGATCGCGGCGGCGTCGAGGCAGAGCTCGACCCGCTGCACCGGGTTCTTGGCCGCGGCGACGTGCCGCTCGAGCAGCGCGACCAGGTCGTACCAGGCGCTGCGCGCGCGCAGCACGCGGGCCAGCCCGCGGTAGGCGTCGTCGGCGTTGGGATCGATGTCGAGGATGCCGCGGTAGGCGGCCTCGGCGCGCTCGCCGGCGCCCTCCTTGTCCTCGAGCTCGGCGGCGACCTTGCGCAGGGTCGACAGCTTCTCGCTCTCGGGCGCGACCTTGGCCAGCCGCTCCAGCGTCCGCAGGTAGTCGTCGGTGCGGCCGGTCTTGTCGTAGAGATCGACGAGCGCCTTCAGCGCCTCGCGATCGGCGCCGTCCTTCTCGAGCGCGGACTCGTAACGCGTGATCGCGCCCTCGAGGTCGCCGAGCTTCTCGGAGCGCAGGCTCGCCAGCTCGCGGCGGATGGCGGTGGCGCGGCCCTGCTCGCCGTGCTCCTCGAGCACGTCGGCGCGGCGCTCGAGCACCTTGGCCAGCTTCGCCCACTTCTCGTCGCGGCGGTACAGCCGCTCGAGCGCCGACAGCGCGTCGTCGAGCCCGTGGCCCTCGCCGACGTCGACGGCGCCCTCGTAGGCCTCGACCGCCTTGCCGCTCTGCGACAGCTGGCTCTCCAGCAGGTCGCCGAGCTGGAGGTAGAGATCGATCTTCTGGCTCGGGTCCTTCTCGACCTCGATGTGCCCGCGCAGCGCGTCGGCCAGCTCGGCCCACTTCTGCTGCCGGCGCAGCACGTCGGCGAGGCCCTCGTGGCCGCCGGGGTTGGCGCGGTCGAGCTCGATCGCGCGCCGGTACGACGGCAGCGCGTAGTCGAGCCGATCGAGCTTCGACGCGTACCAGCTGCCGAGCCGGATCCACCAGCGGGCGGCCAGGATCGGCTCGCTGACCTCGGTCGTGATCTCCGACGCCTCGTTGACCAGCTGCGACCAGCCGCCGGTCGCCGTCGCCAGCCGCTCGGCCAGCGCGACCGAGTCGTCGTCGGACGGATCGATGTGCAGCGCCGCGCACGCGGTCTCGAACGCGTGGGCGTTGTCCTGCAGCAGCTTCTCGTAGACGCTCGCCGTCTCGCGGAGGATGGCGACCTTGCCGGCCGGCTCGGTCTCGTGGTCGAGCTTGCCGAGCAGTACCTCGATCACCCGCTCGCCGTCACCGGCCTCGCGGGCGGTCTGCTCGATCAGATCGATGGCGTCGCGCGCCTCGCTGTCCCCCTCGGCGTGGAGCGCCATCCAGCCGTCGAGGTCGTCGAGGTCGGGCCGGGTCTGCACCAGGCTGACCCCGCCGGCGGCGGTGGCGATGCGGAGCGCGTCGAGCCAGTCGATCACGCTCTTCTCGGCGGTGTCGTCGCCGCCCTTGCCGGCCAGGTTGACCACCTCGATGTGGTGCTCGGCCATCAGCTCGTCGACGGTGACCGGGCCGACGCCGGCGCCGAGGAAGTAGTGGTTCGAACGCGGCGGTTCGAACATGCCGAACACGCGATCGAGCAGCGCCGACATGTCGGGATCGCCGTAGCGGAAGCCGACGAACACCAGCGTGCCCTCGACGTACAGCTCGCGCGCGTAGTCGCGGAGGTCGACGGCGCGGGCGAGCGCGCGGCGGACCGAGTTCGGCGTCACCACGTAGGTGTCGAAGTTGCCGAGCATCTTGACCAGCGTCCGCCGGCGGCGCGAGAGGCCGCCGAGGTCCTGGTAGGTGACGACCTTGGTCTCCGGCCAGCCCTCGGGGCGGTTCTGCTCCATCGCCTGCTCGAGCAGATCGCCGGGGAACGTCGTCCACACGTGGCGGAACGGCAGCTCGGCGATCGCCTTGGCGATGGCCGGCATCTCGTCGGGCGTCTTCCACAGCTCCTGGACGATCCGGTCGCAGGCCTCCTCGCCGAGCGCGCGGGCGAGGTAGCCGATGGCGCGGACCAGGCTGCCCTTGTGGAGGAGCTTGGCCAGGTCCTTGGTCGTGGCGTCATCGGCGCCGTGCTTGGCCTCGAGCTCCTTGGTCATGCGCTCGAGGACTTGCTTCCAGGAAGGGACTCCGATTCCTGCGCCGACCACCAGGGCTGCGCGCCCCGTCTTGATCGCATCGACGAGAGAATCGGGGATCGTGTGCTCGGGCATCCTGAACCCCCAGTTCGTATCGTGGCCTCGCGGCCTTATGGCTGTTGACGTTTCGGTACGGGGGCGGACCGTACTCGCGGGTGGCAGCCGATGGCAAGCCTCACCTGCGCTCGTTCAACACCGCGCCCTGACTCGGCTTCCACCCCCTCGGGCCGCTCAGCGGCGCGTGCGGTCGAGCTGGGTGAACAGCTCGGCGACCGTCGGCGCGAGGTCGGGCAGGAGCGGATGCGCCGGGATCGAGGTGTTGCGATCCAGGTGCAGCGCGCCGTCCGGCGTGACGACGCGGACCTCACGGCGGTCGGGCAGCAGGATCCAGACGACCGCGACACCGTGGGCGAGGTACCAGGCGGCCTTGTCCTCGAGCTCGTCCTCGGCGTCGCCGTCCTCGCCGGCGACCTCGACCGCGAGCACCGGCGGCACCAGCCGGAAGCCGCCGCGGTACGGACCGACCTCGGCGACCCGCCAGACCGCGGCGTCGGCGGCGCGAGTCTCGCCGCGGAGGTGCATCCCGGCTTCGTTGGTACCGAGGACGAAGTCGGGATGGGACCTCACCCACAGGCCCAGCGTGATCACGACGTCCGTGACGGTATCCTGCTGGGTGTCGCCGCAAGGGGGCATGAAGAGCAACCTTCCGTCCACGTACTCGAGGCGACCGGCGAGCTGCGGCCAGGTCTCCACCCGGTCAGGCGCGAAGCCCCGCGGCGGGCGGAACTCGACGGGAAACCGCAGCGCGCGGGGCACCGTGATCATCTCGTCGTAGCGCGCGGCGACGGCCATGGCTGGATCGTGGCACGTCCCGGCGGCGGCCTCAACCCGACCGGTGAGGGGCCGAAAATGCGAAGGCCCCGCCGAGGGCGGGGCGGTCGAGGCTGAGCTGCGGGTGGTCAGTGCGACGTGTTGCGGTGGACGGTGAAGAAGCCGGGCTCGCGCTGGATGATGATGTCGGGGGCGCCGTCGTCGTCGAGGTCGGCGACGTCGACCAGCACCGGCGTGGCGCCCGTGGCGCGCGTCATCGGGGCGGCGAACTGGCCGTTGCCGAGGCCCATGAAGACCGAGTAGCTGGCGTGGTCGCGGTCGGTGACGACGAGGTCGAGGTTGCGGTCGCGATCGAGGTCGCCCATCGCGATGCCGCCCTCCTGGCCGGCGGTGGCGAACAGGTTGGTCGGCGCGGCGAACACGCCGTTGCCCTGGTTGAGCAGCACCTTGGCCGAGCTGGTGGCGCCGCCGGTGCCGACCGCGAGGTCGAGCCAGGCGTCGTTGTTGAAGTTGCCGATCACGATGCCGGCCGGGTGGGTGGTGCCGATGCCGAGGTCGATCGACGTCGGCGCCTGCAGGGTGCCGTTGCCGTTGCCGCGGTAGACCAGGATGGCGCCGTTCTGGCTGGCGACCACGTCCTGCTTGCCGTCGTTGTCGAGGTCGGCGGCGACCAGGAAGTTGGGGATGCTGGCGGTCGCCAGGATCGGCGTGGCGGTGAAGGTGCCGTCGCCGTTGCCGAGCAGCGCGCCCACGCCCTGCTGCGCGTTGCGGTAGCCGACCAGCACGTCGGGCACGCCGTTGCCGTCGAGGTCGGCCGGCATGGCACGGATGCCGCCGGTGGTGGCGCGGTGCTCGGTCGGGTCGGTGATGGTCCACGGATCGAAGGTGCCGTCGCCGGCGCCGTGGATCACGTCGAGCGCGTCGAAGGCGCTGAAGGTGGCGAGGTCGACGTGCTGATCGCGGTTGAAGTCGGCGGCGACCAGGGTCGCGACCCGGGCCTCGATCGGGTTGGCTACCGCCGGCGCGAAGGTGCCATCGCCGTTGCCGAGGCTGGTGTAGAGGAAGGCGTTCACGTTGTTGGTGCCGGTGCGGCAGGTGGTGGCCTCGTCGAGGACGCCGTCCTCGTTGAGGTCGACGAACGCCTGGCCGCGCGGCTCGACGCCGGTCGCGTAGTCGACGCCGTTGGCGAAGGCGACGGTGCCATAGCGGTACTGGAACGTCAGCGGGAAGCCGCTGACCCGGCCGTAGTTGTCCTGCACCATGATCATCGTCGAGCCGGCGAAGTGGGCCGGCAAGACGGCGTGGATCTCGGTGCGGGTCACGCTGGTGACCATCGCCGGGAACGGCCAGGCGGTGACGTGCATGCCCTCCAGCGAGTCGAAGTTCACGCCGGTGATCGTCACCGGGATGTTGCCGGTGGTCGGCCCGAGGTCGGGCGTGATGTGATCGGCGACTGGCTGGCCGAGGCAGCCGGCCGAGCAGATCTCCCCGGCGCCGCAGGTGGTGCCGCACGCGCCGCAGTTGTCGCGGTCGAAGTCGGTGTCGACACAGCTACCGTTGCACTCGGTGAGGCCGGGCGGGCAGACCAGGTCGCACTGCCCGGCGCCGTCGCACACCTCGCCGTCGGCACAGACGTGGCCGCACCCGCCGCAGTTGAGGCGATCGGTGTCGGTGTTGGTGCAGGCGTCGTCGCACTCGCTCAGGCCGGCCTGACACGACAGCTCGCACTGGCCGGCGCCATTGCAGATCTCGCCGGCGTCACACGCGTGGCCGCACGCGCCGCAGTTGGCGCGGTCGCTGTCGGTGTCGGTGCAGGTGCCGTCGCACTCGGTCAGCCCGGCCTGACACGACAGCTCGCACTGTCCGCTGCCGTTGCACACCTCGCCGGCATCGCACGCGTGGCCGCAGGCGCCGCAGCTGTCGCGGTCGGTCATGACGTCGACGCAGACGTCGCCGCACAGGGTCTGCGTGCCGGGGCACGGCGGCTGCTCGGCCGGGCTGCTACAGGCGGCGGCGAGGAGCGCGAGCGCGGCGAAGAGCCCCGCGCGGGAGGACTGGACAACCGGGTGGTGCATGGCCGGTCCCTTACTCAAGCGGCGGGCCAGCGGCGCGCTGCGCGTTCTCGCGCACTTGCCGCGCGCCGATCGTCCAGCGACCCGCGGCGCATCGTTCAACTGGACGTTCGGCCGCGGAGTCGCGGCGGCGGGCGGGGCGGTGTATAGACCGGGCGCCCCATGTGGTCGGACATCGCCGCGATCTACCGGGCGTCGCTCAAGAAGAACGACGTCAACTGGTTCACCACCCGCATCGCCCGGCCGCCGGCGGCGGTGGTGGTCTACGCGCTGCGCAACACGCGCGTCACGCCGAACCAGGTGACGTTCCTGGCGGCGGTGGTCGCGGCGGCGGCGGGCGCGCTGCTGGTGGCGTGGCCGGGCTGGCTCGGCCTCGGCGTCGCGATCGCGGTGTACGAATTCTCGTTCGTCCTCGACTGCGCCGACGGGATGCTGGCCCGCGTGCGCAAGGTGGCGAGCCCGATCGGCCACCTGCTCGACTTCCTGATGGACGAGCTGAAGGCGATGCTCATCTATGGCTGCGTCGCCGTGCGGCTGTGGCGCGCGACCGGCGACGAGCGGCTGCTCATCGTCGGGCTGGCCGGGCTGTTCGCGCTGGCGGCCGGCATCTCGCTGACGACGTTCACCCGCCGCGCCGAGTACACCGGCGGGCCGGCGAAGCTCGAGGACGATGCGCCGGCGAAGCGGCGCGGCCCGGTCGGCCTGGCGATCGGCACGCTCGAGTGGGCGGCCCGCTTCGTCGTCCACTACCCGCAGTACATCTTCCTCTGCGCGGCGGTGAACCGGATCGACCTCTACTTCTGGGCGTACGGCGCCGTGAACGTGCTCTACCTGGGCATGACCATGCTGAAGATCCTGCGCAAGCTCGGCCGGTTCGCGCCGGCGGCGGCACCGGCGCGCGAGGTCGCGTCGTGAAGGCGATCATCGTCGCCGCCGGGCGAGGCAAGCGGCTCGGCCGCCACACCGACGAGCTGCCCAAGTGCCTGGTGCCGGTCGGCAGCCGCACCATCCTCGGCTGGCAGCTGCGCGCGCTGGCGGCCGCCGGCGTCGACGAGGTGGTGATGGTGCGCGGCTACCGCGCCGACGTGCTGGAGGCGGGCGCGCGCGCCGAGGCGCCGGCGGGGATGAAGCTGCGCTTCGTCGACAACCGCGAGTGGGAGACCAACAACATCCTGCTGTCGCTCGCCTGCGCGCGCGAGGAGCTCGAGGGCGAGACGTTGCTCTCGTACTCGGACATCATCTTCACACCGGCGGTGACCCGCGCGCTGGTGGCGGCCGGCGGCGACCTCGATCTCGTGATCGACGCCGACTTCGCGCTCATCTACGAGGGGCGCACCGAGCACCCGCTCGAGGAGGGCGAGGTCGCCGATCTCGACGAGCACGGGCGGGTGAAGCGGGTCGGCAAGAAGGCGCTGCCGCCGGCCGATGCGGTCGGTGAGTTCATCGGCCTCGCCCGGCTGTCGGCCGAGGGCAGCCGGTGGGCGGCGACCGCGCTCGACGACGCGCTCGCCCGCTACGCCGGCCGCGATCACGAGCCGTACCAGCGGGCCGCGCGCTTCCGCAACGCGTACCTGACCGACCTGTTGCAGGAGCTGATCGACGCCGGGCGGCCGCTCACGCCGGTGCTCATCCACGGGCAGTGGCGCGAGATCGACACCGGCCAGGATCTCGAACGCGCCGCGGCGCTGGTACAGTCGAGCGGCGAGGACTGGACATGAGCAAAGACGAGCGTTTCAACGTGTCGCGCTGGGCGGGGCTCCTGGTCGGAGCGAGCCTGGCGATCGGGTCGGTCGGCTGCGACAAGCCCACGCCGGCCGAGTGCCGGAAGGCGATCAACAACATCCGCCAGGTGCTCGGCACCGCGCAGCAGAGCGAGTTCGCCAACGCGACCGGCGCGTGGGTGCGGTCGTGCCGCGGCAGCGCGAAGCGCAAGGCGGTGCGGTGCGCGATCGAGGCGGGGTCGATGGAGGCGCTGAAGGCGTGCAAGCTGATCAGCGACAAGGACATCGACGACCTCCGCGCGATCGATCAGCAGGTCCAGCAGGCGCAGCCGACCGGCGGCGTCGGGTCGGGGGCGCAGACCGGATCGGGCATGGGCACGGGCACGGGTTCAGCGACGGGCTCGGCGATGGGGTCGGGGTCGGCGATGGGCTCGGGCTCGGCGATGGGGTCGGGCTCGGCGATGGGGTCGGGCTCGGGAAAG
>JADMIO011011189.1_pt1 | contig 11464 bp, 9 predicted proteins | sample 8958161 | NCBI WGS metagenome assembly JADMIO01 (sample SAMN16585339, study PRJNA669376) | soil metagenome | isolation source: Crop rotation soil | place: USA: Cullars Rotation, Alabama | collected 2011
GCCGCGACTTCAAGTCACGTGAATTCCAAGCTTCGGATCCCACTGTGCTGGAAAGTCGCCCGAGCGCACTCGTCTATTTTGAGCTCGGGCGGGACGCCCAAGCCACTCAAGTTGCGTTTGCGGCCGGTCACGTATAATCGTCGTACCGTGCAGCCCAGCGAGAACAATGACGACGCCGACTTCCTCGTCGACGGGCAGGTGCTCGCCGACGCGCTCGCGCGAGCGCGCAAGCTCGTCGCGGAGATCGAGCGGCAGAAGGCGGAGACCGAATCCGCTCCGCCGCCGGCGGACCTGACGCCCGAGCAACTGGAGATGGGCAAATTCGCGTTCGAGCAGGCGCTGGCGTCGGCGCGGCGGATGCTCACGGCGCTGGAGGAAGCCTCCGCCATCGCACACTCTTCTTTCAATCCACCTCATGACCCAAATTGACACGCCACAAGACCAGGCCGAATCCCCCGTCGACGAGATCGTCGCCGAGCCGGAGGTCGGCTACCGCTGGAAGCACCTGATCATGGCGATCCTGATGATCGCCGGCGGGGCGTGGTTCGCCTACGACGGTTGGATCAACTGGCCCAACCAGAACGTCCAAGCCAACAAGGTCGAAAAGCAGCTCGAGCGCGCCCATCGCGAGTCGGACGACAAGAAGGTTGCCGACCTCTCCGCCGAGCTGCGCAAGTACGAGAAGCACAACGACGCGAGCATCCTGCTGCAGAAGATCCTCGCGTTCGCGCTGCCGGCGTTCGGGATCTTCTGGGGCTCGTGGACGATCAAAGATACCCGCGGCCGCTACCGCCTGGCGGGCGACACGCTGCACGTCCCCGGCCACCCGCCGGTCGCCTTCGACCACATCCGCCGCATCGACAAGCGAAAGTGGGACCGCAAGGGGATCGCGTATTTGCACTACGAGCACGGCGTCCCCGCGACGCAGCGCGTTCTCAAGCTCGACGATTTCGCCTACGAGCGCGGCCCGACCGACGACATCCTCGCGCGGATCGAAAAGAGCCTTCTCGCGTCTGCCCCGACGACCATGCCGACGCGGCGCGAGGCGTAGGATCCCACGCGCGTCAATCCCCCGGTTGCTTCATCCGATCCAGGAACTTTTCCCGCAGCGTGTCGTAGCCGATCAGCTCGATCCCCTTGTCCTTGATGATCTGCTTCAGCCGCGGGCTGCAGAGCATGTCGCACTCGGCCTGGCGGTGATCGGCCATGTTCTTCGGGCCCGTCGCGTTCAGGTCGTGCAGGACTTCGACTTCCGGCGTCTTGATGAGCGTGTGACAGACGATGAGGTAGACGCCGGGCTGGGTGAGTTTTTGCAGGCCGTCTACCAGAAAATCCGTCTTCTTGGCCGGCTCGACGCTGTAAACGAGCGGTCCCTGCATTTCGCCAAACCATCGGCTGATGCCCAGGCCGTTCTCCTTCGCGACCTTCACGAACCGCTCGCGCATCTGCGGTGTCGTGACCGCAGCGCTCATGTGATGGTCCATGTACGAGATCCGCAGGCCTTTGCGGATGGCCAGGTCGACCTGCGCGCGGATCTCGGCCTCGACTTCATCGGGGTTGGGATTGTGCGCGACCAGGTCCTTGCGCGTGCCGAAGAAGTGGCCCCACTCGTCGACGAGCGACGGCACGTCCTTCGCGGGCAGGACCGGACCCCACTTGTAGGGCACCCACTCCGAGTTCAGGCAGACGTGCACGCCGACGCTCACCTCCGGGTGCTTCGCGAGGATGTCGACCGTCTCGTCGAGCCACCCGGTATTCACGATCACGCTGGCCGCCGTGATCGTCCCCTCGTTGAGCAGCTTCTCCAGCGCCATGTTGCTGGCGTGGGTGAAGCCAAAGTCGTCGGCCCGCACGACCAGGCGGATCTTGTCGTCGCCGTAAAGGTTCACCGGCCGGGTAGTTTGACCCATCGCCGCGGAGACGCAAAGACCGCTCAGCCAGAGCATGAGTGAAACGCGGATGCGCATCGGTGTGAGTGTACCGAAGCCCTCGCCGCTATCTCATCTCGATTTCATGAAATATGTCGGGCGGTGCGCGTTACTTTGCTCGCGACGCACACATCGGTCGGCTCGATGGGCAGTTGACGGGGAAAGTCATGTCGAACGTTCCACCCATTTCGCAGGAGGCGCGCATGCACACGCGATCAAAGTCCGGGGCCTTTTCATCCGTTTCATCCGTTTCATCATTTCGCCGCACGCGCCGAATCGGCGCAGGCGCAGCCGCGGTTGAGCGGCTGGAGACGCGCCGCCTTCTCGCCGTCGGGCCCGAGGGCTACGGCTACCTCGCCAACTCCAGCACCTTCGAGTCCATCGACCTTCAGCCGGGCGCCAGCGGGGTCACCACGCTGCTCGACAATTCCTACGGCGACTCCGTCGCCCTGGACTTGGGCACCAACACCTTCCGCTTCTACGGCACCAGCTACACCGGGTCCGACCAGGTTTTCGTCACCTCCACCGGCCTGATCACCTTCGGAAGCTCCTACTACGACTATTACTACTACAACTCCAACTCCGACCTGACCGGCGACCCGACGCAGCGCACCATCGCCCCGCTGTGGGACGGCTGGTACGGCGGGCAAGTCCTCGCGAAATTCCAGGACACCGGCGGAACTTCCGCCCCCGATCGTGTTGTCATCGAGTGGAGCCCGACCAACGACAACGACGGCAGCAACTCCGGCGTCACCTTCCAGGCCATCCTCCAGCTCAACACCGGCACCGCGCCCGGGCAGATCACCTTCAACTACCCCGACGTCACGACCGGCGTGTCGCAAACGAACAAGGGCGCCAGCGCCACCGTCGGCATCAAGGACGCCGGCGCGCAGGGCGCCAACCGTCTGCTCATCTCCCAGAACAACGGCTCGAATTCTCTGCTCGGCGATGGCAAGGCGATCAAGATCACCAGCACGGGCGGCGTGGAAAAGAGCGGGACCGTCGTCACGGTCACCGGCACCGATTCCGAAGACACCGTCAACGTCACCGTCAGCGGCGCCAACATCAATATCGAGCGTAATGGCGTGGTCACGCCGTTCGCATCGTCCGGCGTCACCCGCCTGGAAATCCGCATGCGCGATGGCAACGACGTCGTCGATTGCTCGACCCTCACGATCCCCGTCAGCATCGACGGCGGTTCGGAGAACGACACGCTCACCGGCGGGTCCGGCAACGACGACATCTTCGGCAACGACGGCAACGACCTGATCACCGCCAACGCCGGCAACGATGCCATCCGCGGGTGGAACGGCGCCGACATCATCGACGCCGGCATCGGCAACGACGTCGTCCTCGGCGGCGACGGAGAAGACACCATCAGCGGCGGCGACGGCGACGACGTCCTCTCCGGCAACGCGCAGAAGGACCGCGTCTTCGGCGGCAACGGCAACGACCGCCTCAATGGCAACGGCAGCCACGACCGCCTCTACGGCGAGGCCGGCGCCGATCGCCTCTACGGCTACGACGGCAACGACTATCTCGACGGCGGCTCCAGCAACGACCGTCTCGAAGGCGGCGCAGGCCTCGACACCCTCGCCGGCCAGGGCGGCGACGACCGGTTCTACGCCAAGGACAACGAGATCGACCAGCTCTTCGGCGGCAAGGACAAGGACACGGCCCTGATCGATGCGACGGACGTACTGGCCGCCATCGAGATCTCGTCGACGACGTGACCGTCTCTGGTTCCCTCTCCCTTGCAGGGAGAGGGTTAGGGAGAGGGTAGAAGCGGGCCGAGTCTGGCAGCGTGATTCGCCGATCGGTGCCGAATCAATCGGCGTTAACTTCGCGCGAGCAAACTCCTGGTGCTTCTACCCTCACCCCAACCCTCTCCCTGCAAGGGAGAGGGAGAAATGCTCTTCCCGCGCGGCAGACTGTTCGTCAAAAGGGACCGCGTATGTCACGAACCAGCCTCGCGTTCGTTCTTGCGGGGGTGGCGCGATCCCGCTGCCCATGCCGCTGCTCGGCGGTTCGGCGCTGCTACCCCTCGTGGCAATCGCTCGCGCGTCCCGCGCGTCCTGCGCGTCATCGTCGCGCCGTTCGGTATAATCCGCCACATGGGCACCGTCCTCGTCGTCGCTCTGCTCCTCGCGATCGTGATCGGCGTGGCGGCGGCGCGGCAGTTGAACTGGAAGCTGACGGCGGCGGCCGTTGTCGCGTGCGTGGTCATCATCATCTGGGGCGTGGTGCTGATGTGGGACACGGGGCGCGACCTGGCTAAGCCGTGGACCGAAGCGGCGCAACGGAAATAGGCGCCTCGGCCCGGGACGCCGTTCGAAATCACAACAATTCACCGCAGAGGCGCAGAGCACGCGGAGGCGCTTTTGGCCTACGAGCGCGCCTCCGCGTGCTCTGCGCCTCTGCGGTAAAAGCTCTTCTGGTCGAATTTATCCAAGCACGTACTGGGGAATCTTCAGCAACTCGCCGTCTTTCAGCGCGCTCTGGTGCGCGACGATGCCCGCCACCGTCATGTTCAGGGCTTGCGTGATGTCGACCAGCGGTTTGCGGTCTTGCAGGATGGCACAAATGAATTCGTGGGTGAGATAGCCGTGCGAGCCGCCGTGGCCGCCAGGGTCTAAGCCCGGCGGGAGCGGGGGGCGGTTGGTGTCGGGCAGCGCGGCGCGCGAGGCGCCTTCGGTTTGGAATTGGCTGTAGAACGAGCCTTTCTGTCCGCGGACCCGGCCCATTTCGCCGCCGACGCCGGGGGTGTCCCATGAGACGGCCATGCGCGACGTGCCGCCTTCGCTGGTCCTGAATAGCGCGATCTCCGTGCCGAAGGGATTCTTGTAGACGTTGTTGCCGGCCTGCAGGTGTTCGATCTTGCTCGGGATGCCCATGCAGGAGACTTCGGTGAAATGGCCGGCGCCCACGCCGACGTAGTAGGCGCTGGAGTGCGTCGGATAAAACTGCGGCGGCAGGCCGACGCGCCACGCCTTGTAGCTGTCGATCGGCTGCTCCATGTAGTGGTAATACTCGCCTTCGGAGTAGATCAATTTGCCGAATGCGCCGGCGTTATAGAGCGTGCGCATGGCGTGCAAGTCGGCGTGGTAGTACGACGTCTCGAACATCATGTACTTCAGGCCGTTCGACTTTTTGACCGCTTCGAAGAGCCGATCGCCTTCCTCGACGCTGGCGAAGCACGCCGGCACGGCGCTGGCGACGTGCTTGCCATGATCGAGGCATTCGATGACGTGCTTCGCATGGTTCGGCGCATCGGTGGCGACGAACACGGCTTCGACGCGATCGTCCTTCACCAACTCTTCGAGCGACGGATATGTCTTGGCGCACCGCGCGGCCTTGGCCAGCCCGTCGCAGCGATCGGGAATGAGATCGCTGACGGCGACGACATCGACGTTGGGATGATCCTGAAACCCAAACGCCGCGGCGAACTGGCAAACGCCGTAACCGACCAGGCCGACGCGAACCTTCTTGTCGGAGATGGGCTGATACGCCTTGGACGCATCGGCCGCCGGCGCATTGGCGGCGGATTTTTCGAAGCCCTGGATCGGCTTCTCCGCGGCGCTGGTGACGGCGGATGCAGCCGCGATCGCGGCCGCGGAGCAGAGGAACGTACGGCGGGACGTGTTCATGGATCTCTCCTTCCCAACGTGTGCGCGCGAGATGAACGCTTCGCGTTTCCTTACGCGATTGGACTCATCGACGTTGATGCAATTGCGCGGGTCCGCGTATTGTTCGCGCACGGGACGCACGGAAGCCGGAGGCTTCATTTCGCCCGCCGCTCGAGCAAAGCATCGGGTTGAGCTCGGTCGCCGCTGCTCCGCACGGCGGCTTTTCTCGAAACGGAACGTTCTTCCCGGCGTACACTTGATCAGTGGGCCCTGCAGACCATGGCCCCGCCGGCATGCTTTCTCAAGTGGGGAAGACGGTCTCGGGTGTCCAAAGCCGAGGAGACCTCTTCGAAGACTCTTATGAAAACGATTGGGCGGACCATTTCCAGGGACGGATGCGAGTCTGGTCGTCACCAAAAATTTCGCCGAGTTGCGGCGCTCGCGTGTGCCGAAGTGCTGGAACGCCGCCGGCTGCTCGCCGCATCCCTTGCGAATGGAACGCTGACCGTCCAGGGCACACCGCAGGGGGATGTCATTAATGTCGGTGCGGACGCATCGCACGTTACGGTCACGATGAATGACGTGCCGCAGACATTCGACGCGGCAGACGTGCAGCGCATCGGCATCCTCGCCGGCGACGGCGCCGACACGGTCGTCTTCAGCGTCGATCCCAACATCTTCGCGATTCCCTCCACGGTTCTTGGCGGGGGCGGCAACGACTTCGTGGAACGCCCCATGTCACTGACGTCCGACAGCGTGGACGGGGGCGAGGGAAATGATTTTTTGATCGGCGCTGGCACCCTCCGCGGCGGCGCCGGCAACGACCAGCTTTACGGCACCGGCCTCCTCGACGGCGGCGCCGGTCCCTTCGATCTCGCGCAGATCGGCCCGGGGAACACGCTGGTGAATGACGAATGGTTCTACGACCTCCCGACGTGGCACCCAGCAGTCACCATCAACGGCACCGACGGCAATGACACGGTGGAAGCGCGAGACGACGGTCGTCTGACCATCAATGACTACGCGTTCAACGTCGACGCCTTCACGACGTGGACCATCAACTTAAAAGGAGGCGACGATCAGCTGACAACGTTGGATGTGCAGGAGGGAACGTTCGACGGTGGAAGCGGCGACGACACGTTCTGGTTTGCCGACGGCCGCCCCGACTCCGTGCAGGGCGGGAGTGGGAACGACACCTGGATCATCGACGAGAGCGCGGATGATCTGGGGTCGGCATGGGACGGCGGCGCGGGCACCGACTTGATCGACGATCACGGGTTCCGCGGAAACATCGACCTGAACACGATGCAAAACATCGAAGACGTCTCGGTCGGCTTCTTCCCGGAGGTGATCACCGGCAACGCGTTGAACAATCGCATTACCGCGCCCGCGGGCAGATCGGTCACGATCGTCGGCAACGGCGGCAACGACACGCTGACCGGCGACGGCCGGCTCGAAGGCGGCAGCGGCAACGACTCGCTCCAGGGCCTGTCGGGCAACGACACGCTCGACGGCGGGAGCGGAGCGGATGTCATCAAGGGCGGGGGCGGAAATGACACCGCCGACTACTCCGCGCGCACCGCCAATCTCACGATCGGCATCGGCACCCTCGCCGACGACGGCCAGGCCGGCGAACACGACAACGTTTACCTCGACATCGAGACTATTTTCGCGGGTAGCGGGAACGATTCGATCACCGGGGGCGCCGCGAACAACCTGATCGTCGGCAACGGCGGGAACGATACGCTCCGTGGCAACTTCGGCAACGACACCCTCGTCGGCATGGATGGCAATGACAAGCTCTTGGGTGAGGGCAACAACGACCAGCTCGTCGGCAACCTCGGCAACGATTCCCTCGACGGCGGCGCCGGCGCTGACTCCCTCGACGGCGGCGGGGGGACCAACTCGCTGGTCAACGGCGAGGCGACGCAGAATATCCCGCTCATCCTCGATTGGCCCGATGGCAACGTCACCGTCCTCGGCACCAATGCCGCCGATACTATGGACGAGAGTACGTTCAACTTTATCGATCTCATCGTCACCGTGAACGGGGTGCAACGCGTATACGACTTCAACCCCGCTCCCGTGGTGAGCTTCTATGGCTACGGCGGCAACGACACTATCGTCGCCGGCGGGGGCATATCGGCCGGGTTCCCCATCCGCATCGACGGCGGCGACGGCGACGACACGTTCATGCTTAACGAAGGCGTCTCCGATACCGTCTTCGGCGGCAACGGCAATGACCTCTTCAAGTTCAACGGAGCTCACGCGCTCTCATCCCATCACGATGGCGGACCCGGCACCGATACCGCGGATGAAATCGATTCACTCGGAGTCTCGGGCACAACGCTCGACCTGAACGTCGCCGTCAGCATCGAAAACGGCATCATTGGCCCGCACCTGAGCACGATCATCGGGACGGCGGGACCGAACCGGCTCGAGGCCGCCAACGGCACCCTGATCGGCAACGGCGGCAACGATACTCTTGTCGGCGGGAGCGAGGCCGACAGCCTCGACGGCGGTCAAGGCAACGACCTCCTCGACGGGGGCGCGGGAAACGACACGCTCAACGGCGGCGACGGCACCGACACCGCCGTCGCCCCCGAACCCGGCGACACCCTGATCAGCATTGAGGTCCAGCCAACCGCAGCTGCGTTTCTCGACGCCCAGGGTAGATTCATCGCTACCGGCACCGGGGGTCCGGATCAGTTCTATGTCAGTTTCGGTATCGACTCTTCCGGAGAGGACGCCGTCGGTGTTCTGGTGAACGGCAAGAGCTACGCCTTCGCCGCCGACTTAGTGAACGAAGTCATCGTCTCCGGGCTCGGCGGCGACGATTCGTTCACCGCGGGCGAGTCGCATCAGCTCATCACGTTCAACGGGGGCGACGGAAACGACCATTTCCGCATCCAGGACGACTCTGCTCGAATCAACGCGGGCTCCGGCAACGACGTCATCGAGCTTGGCGGCGGTTACGAGTTAGGAGCGGCGAAGAACGCGTTCACGGATGGGGGCGGAATCGACGTCCTCTACCTCAACGGCGACTTCATACCCGCCGACAATCCCGGCCAGTTCGACATGAACCTCTTCCCGGGATTGGAGAACCTGGGCGGTAACGTGTCGGGTGTGATCATCGGCAACGATTCGAGCAATTACATACACGGCGGCTCTCTTGCCGTAACGATTCGAGGCATGGGCGGCAATGACACGCTCCTTGGAGGCACCGAAGCCGACAGCCTCGACGGCGGCGCCGGCAACGATTCGCTCGACGGCGGCGCCGGCAACGATTCGCTCGACGGGGGCGGCGGCGCCGACCTCATGAAGGGCGGCGGCGGCAACGACACCGCCGATTACTCCTCCCGCATCGCCAAGCTCACCATCGGGATCGGTACCCTCGCCGACGACGGCGAGGCCAATGAGCACGACAACGTCTACCTCGACGTCGAAAAGGTCATCGGCGGCGCCGGCAACGACTCCATCCGCGGCAACGGCAACGCGAACGTCCTGCTCGGCCTGGGCGGCAACGACACGCTGTTCGGCGGCGCCGGAAATGACAACCTCTTCGGCGGATCTGGCAACGACCAGCTCTTGGGCGAGGACGGCAACGACTACCTCGAAGGCAACGCCGGTGCGGATACGCTCAATGGCGGCAACGGAACCGACAAAGCCCTCGCCGACGCGAGTGACCTGCTCGTGAGCATTGAGAGCACCTGAAACGTCGTTCGCCGCGTAAACTCGCGAGTGGGATGGCGTGTCCGATCGAGCTAAACACCGAGCGGTTTCACCTGCGGGCGTTCCGCGCCGACGACGTCGCGGACGCGCTGGCGTATCGCGACGATCCGGAATTCGCGCGGTTTCTCCCGCACGTGCCGTGGCCGTTCACGCGGGCGGAGGCGGAGGCGTTCGTGGCGCGGAACATGGCCGAGCCGTGGGAGACTTCGCCGGTGTTCGCGGTGGTGCTCGATGGGCAGGGGGGGACGGTGATCGGGACGGTCAACTTTGAAATTGAGCCGGCGAGGGCTTCGACGGGGCGGGCGGCGATGCTGGGCTACGCGATCGGCCGGCGGTGGTGGGGCCGGGGCCTGGCGGCCGAAGCGGCGCGGGCGGCGATGGCGTGGGCGATCGAGGCGTACGGCCTGACGCGCGTCTGGGCTTCGACGGATGTGCGGAACGTGCGGTCGTGTCGGGTGTTGGAGAAGTTGGGAATGCGGCGGGAGCGTGTTCGCGTCGCGGATCATGTTGGACGGGATGGGGTGATGGTTGATGAGGTGGTGTACGGGATCGATCTCACTGCTGCGCAACGAGATTCGCAATCGTAGTTTTTGCGGTGAACTAGCAAGTCGTGCAACTGTCATCCTGAGCGTACTCGCGAAGGATCTGGCTTCGACGCTCGGTGCTAGATCCCTCGCGAGTACGCTCAGGATGACAATTGACCTCGTCGCGATATCAGTGAGCGCACCACTCCAATTCGCGGAAAGAATTTCCGCCGCTTTCGAGTCGTCCGCCGCGGCACGCTCGGTGCATATCAAAATCCGCCGGGCATACGTCGGGGGACGTCGACTTCTCGCGGTTGAATGGATTAGAACAATTGCCTAGTCGCGCGGCAGTCGGGTTGCCGCGCGGCGCGGCAGCCGTGCGGAAGAGTCGGGCGTGCGCGCGGGCGAGGCATCTCGCGAAAGCAACAAAAAGCCCACCCGAGGGGGTGGGCTTTGTGCATCTGCACGGATGATTGCGGGGGACAACTTAGACGTTCTTCACGACTTCGATGATCGCCTGCGTCTTGATCACCATCTGGTTCTCATCGAACAGGTGGAAACTCTGGACGAGCAGCTCGTGGCTGCGGCGTTCGATGTCCAGGACGCTGAGCGACGCCCCGGTCTCTTCGCGGGCGGGGGTTTCGGCGCTCATCAGCTCGCGCTTGGCGGCGTAGGTCGCGATCTCGTGCTTCGTCGCGTCATACAGCGTCTGCGTCAGCTGCTCTTCCTGCGTCGAGATCATGTACTTGATGTTCTCGCCGGCCGTCATTTCGTGGTAGCGCTCGCCGCGACAGGGGATGCTCTGCAGCAGGCCGCGGTCGGTGAGCGGTTCGTGATTCGTGACGATCACCTCGGTCAGGGTGTTCTTCCCGGCGGTGAGCGTGATCACATGCCCGCCCTCGACGAGCCAGATGTCGGCATCATATGCGCGACGATTGACGCGCTCAGTCGAGTGGATACGGAATAACTCCGGGTGGAGTGTGCGTTGGTACAGCAGGAGGGTGAGGCCTCCGCTGCGGCGTTGCTTGGTTCGGCTACTCATAAGCGTCCATGCGCTTTCTAGTCCCATTCCGGGACATTGTGACGGATGGTACGAAGTCCGTCTGTGGATATAAGTTCGGCGGTTACCGAAAGTTTCGCGCCCAAGTTGCATTACGATGAGGCCAGTCCGGTCTTCCTGACCCTGACCAACCTATCCGCCAGCCGAATGCCGGGCGTCCCGCCACGCGGGTTAAGACGAGTCAGGTCGGATTATAGGAAAGCGGAGATAATTCGGAACTAAATAATTTCCATCACGCGCCGCCCGCCGCCCCCAGCAGGACCAGGAAGATGTCGTAACATGAGTGTGTGAATGCGGTTATGCCGAATCCTCGGAACAGGAATAAAGCGGCAAAATAAGCCCCGGCGATTGTTCGAAACACAAAACTCCGCCAGGCGAACGCCTCGCCACCCCAGTAATGGTATTGCGCGAAGACAACCGACGAAATCACCACCATCAATAGGTAGCCCCAGCGCTTGGGCATCCCCATCGCGTCGATGAGCAAAATGTGCAGAAGAGTTAGCCCGACCAGACGGAAGACCAGCTCTTCGTAGATGCCACTTTCCAGCACATTGGGATCCTAAGCTTAGAATTCCACGTGGACAAGTTGTCGCG
>JADMIO010960152.1_pt1 | contig 11462 bp, 8 predicted proteins | sample 8958161 | NCBI WGS metagenome assembly JADMIO01 (sample SAMN16585339, study PRJNA669376) | soil metagenome | isolation source: Crop rotation soil | place: USA: Cullars Rotation, Alabama | collected 2011
CCACCGATGAGGAATTTGCATTTACCTCTTAATGTTTTCTGTTCCTGGATGATAAGGTTGACGAGGTCGAAGATGCCTTTGTGATCAGCGATACGTCCGAGGAAGAGAAATATCACTTCTGCGTCCTTTTTGCGACTGACAAGCACCGGGCGTTTGTGTTCTACCGGGTTTTTAACTACAATGAGTTTCCTGATCCTGAAGTTTTGTTCGAAAAATTCATTCCAACGACCGCTAAGCACAACCAGCGCTTCAGCGTTATTGACGAGGAACCGGCACATATAGCGGTAGACCGGGTTACCACGTTCGTAGCATTCATCAAAAGCACCGGCATGAATATGAAAAATGATCTTTTTACCAAACAGTTTTTTCGCAACAAATGCAACGAAGAACTTGCGGAGAATGCTGCCGTCTTTTGCGCCGTGGATATGCACGATCGATATCTGGCGATTTCTCAGTAATAAAACAAACAGGCGCAACAGCGAACCTGCGAAATACAACATCTCGTAGAACTTGTTCTTGTAGGTGTTGGTGGCAATAAAATTAAACGGCGAAATATTTTTCGAGTAAATACTCAATACAGCGCCTATACCACCCCTGTGATTCCTGTAATCAGGGCCAACAAACAAAACGTTGTCATAGGGTGACGTTATAGAAAGGGACAAGGACATGGGTACTCAGTTAAAAATATTTTTTAGTTTTCTGCTTAATTGTTGTACGGGTTCAAAATGACCCTTCTGTCCATCAACGATGATGATATCATCAACTGCGTTGATCGTATGGATGCCATAGTTGAATTCATCGTTCTTGTTGGGCTCGATGATCATGTACTCTTCTTCTTCAAACTTTGTTGTTGACAACTGCTTTACCCGGTTGATCGTGATCGACTCCCCGTAGTAGTTGCTGCAATTCTGTGTGGGCCTGTAAACTTCTCCATCGACTTCGATAAAATTGCCGGCCGGTCTTGATCCATTCAATTGCCTTTTTACAGGATTGCCCGGGTGTGCGGTATATGGCCCCATGAGAGTATCTGCATAAAAAATCTGCAGGTCGCTATTAAGAGTATCGCCCAGGAACGTGGCAAAAAGCCAATAGCGGTCCTGGTATTTGAGAATCGTAGAATCCAGTAAAGGTTTGTTGATGATCTGCCTTTTATTGACCAGCGAGTTGGTGGCTTGATCGAACTCGTAGGCGTTCAATGACCCGCCAAGTGCATTTTCCGGGAATACATATATTTTCCCGTTCTCGCGAAACACGTAGGGATAGGAGAGATGATCATTGGTGTTGAGAACCACTTTTTCAAAAACTGGTTCAAGGTTGTCATTACAAACCATCAGCGAGATCTTGCCATCAAGGTTGTAAGTGCTGACGCTTTCAAACAATATATTGATGCGGCCGTCATCCGTTTTAAAAACGAATGGATCGGCACAAGAGACAGTTTTGTCGTTAAGTGACATCCATTCAAAACTTAGAGCTGACTGCCTGTTGCGGATAATATCTGCGATATTTCCTTTAAGGAAGCCAATACCCCATTGTTTCAAATAGAGTTTATCCGAATATTTTTTAAGAAGGCCCATTGCTCAATTGGTTTATGGATTACCATAGGAAGTTGCAAATGGATGCCCGATCAGGCATAGGCCCGTTCAAAGGAATAGTGGAAAGGATGGGTTATCGTAGGATGAAAAATGCAAAGTGCGGGAGTGCCCTGTCTTTGCTCTAGCGCCGCAGTCCAAACGGTGTGAAGGCAGGAGGAGTCTTCCTGTTATTCTTCAATATGACGACTGCTGAAACGTACCTGGGCTTTTTAAAGTAATTGACCAGGCTAAGAATGTAGCTTTCAATCTTTTTTGTTGCAGGTACGGGCATAAGTCGTTTTTTAATAAGGGTCGTAATTATACGAGGCGAAAAGTACAAATAATTACTGGTTGATGCAAGTAAAAGCAACATCTTTATTTACTATAAGGCAAAGCCCCGCCGAAAATCGGCGGGGTTGCCTGTCCAAGTCCAAAAAAGCTCTGCCGGGCGCGGGTTTTTACGATACCCTTGCCAACCCAGGCTATTCGAAATTATTTTTTATAGATTTTCAGGTTGTCATAGTAGCAAACAGAAGTTACCTGCATTGTGCTACCTGAGTTAGGCCACCTGTTCTGACCTACCCTGAATGATACTGTGCTTCCGTCTGAAGTTTTGCCAGTATAAGAGTAATACAGGGCGTTGTTGATGTAAAGACGTACATAACCATCGGTACCAGTGCTCCATTTGTACTCCCATCTCAATTTATACCACGTGTTAGACGTAACACTCATTAAAGTACCGGTCTGATGGGTTACTGTTGAACCAATAGCACGAACTACATCAAATTTGCCGCCGTAGTTCTGCAATGAAAGCAATGAACCGGCGCCGCTTGTGCTGGGGTTCCAGGCTACAGTGCCACCACCACCATCGAAACCACTCCAGTTCTGGTAGTAGACATCATATTCTACCACACCTTCAGTTGGGTTGTAGGTTGTTCCTGAGTAAGCCATTTCGCCGCGGAAGCCACCAGATAAAGACGCATCACCTGCTCTTACTTCTGAACGGAATGAACCGGGGCCTGCATTGTATAAAGAAGTCGTGTAAGAGTTCCTTCTTCCCTGGCTGGTAGTCACTGAAGATGAAGCATCATATCCTTGTGAATATACCAGTGTGCCATAGCTGCCGCCGCCAGAAGGAGGAGCCGCGTTGACTGTAACAGATACATTCGCTGAACTGCTTGCTCCTTTAGTGTCGGTTACGGTTAACTTGAAGGTATAAGAACCAGCAGTCAAACCTGTAACAGTTGTTGAAGCAGCAGAAGGAGATGAAATTGTTCCACCTGTACCGGAAACTTTAGACCATGCATAAGAAGCAATACCATCTGCATCTGAAGCCGAACCGCTCAATGTTGCAGAGCTTGTCGGGAGAGTGATAGTCTGGTTGCTACCTGCACTTACAGTCGGAGGTGTGTTCGTTGATGTAGTGTTATTAACGGTAACATTTACATTATCTGAAGCCGTGGCACCTTTATTATCGGTTACGGTCAGTTTGAACGTATAGGTGCCAACTGCTAAACCAGTGATGTTTGTTGATGCTGCGTTAGCTGAAGCAATAGTACCACCGGTACCGGAAACTTTTGACCATGCGTAAGAAGCAATACTTCCATCAGCATCTGTACCGCTACCGGCCAAAGTAACTGAAGTAGTCGGCATGGTAATCGTTTTATCAGTGCCTGCGTTTGCTGTTGGAGCCTGGTTGCTTGGAGGCGTTACACTGCAACCGGTCAAAGCAACTGTGTTAACAAGAGCCTGGTTGGCTGAGTTAAGAGGCCTGGGACCTGCCTGTGTAAGAACCAGTTGAGCAGCAGTACATGCATCCTGTGTAGTTACTGCATACTGCGAAGCGATTGCATATTCTGCATGGTTGCTCTGGCTGTTGGGGTTAACGCCGCTGTTACCGCTAACGTTTCCTGCTACATAAGCGTTTCCTTTTGGAGTGCTACCATAGCTACCATTTACTACAACTGCATTACCACCGTCAGAAGGAGAGTAGTAATAGTTATTAACAACGTTGGCAGTTGCAGAGTATGCTACGTCTGTACCATAACCAGAACCTGTGGCGTTATTTCTTCCGAATTTCCAAACTACGTTGTTACGGAAATCGGCGTTGGGGCTACCAACTGGAGAATAGTTACAATGAACCAGGGGACAACGCTCACCCACTACATTTGGACCAGCAGGTACAAATAAGTTATGGTGTGCACTCACGTTTTGACCTGTGATCAGCATGTCACCAGAATAGTCGGAACCTGAAACGCCAGTTCCAAGGATACACCATTGAACGGTTACGTTCTTGGTAGTGCTGCTATTGTCACCGGCTACGTCAATATTACCATCCCTGTTGCCGTAAGACGAACAGTTAGTGATAAGGATATCGTGAGCGCCACTAACGACGTTGATACCGTCGCCACCTGCGTTTGTCACCGTGAGACCTTTCAATATAATATGATGTGTGTTGGTGCCGTCCATGCTGATGGCGTCACCGTTATTATTACCGTTAATCGTAATATCTTTTCCTGTTGCATCGATCGTCAGGTAAGATACGTTTGCCAGATATAATCTTGCGCTGATGCTTCCCGATACGTCGAACACGATGGTCTTGTTTGAACCGATCCCGTTTGCCAATGAACCGGATCCAGAAGAATTGAGATTAGTAACGTGGTATACAGTTGAGCTGTTTGCTCCACCTACTGCCTGTGAACCGAAGCCTTCATTAATGATAGCGGCTGCTGCGGATACTGTTTGTTCAGAGTCCGCTGATTCATTTGCGGTGTTTCCGTCATAAGGTTCTGCTGAGATGTCTTTTTTGCAACCGGCGAAGAATACTGCGCCGCCGATCAGGATAGCAAACAATCCTGAGTTGCGGAGTAGAAGAGGATTCCTGGTTTTCATAAAATATATTGTTTTTTGGCGCCATGTTTTCAACAACAGTGCCGTAAACAATTAACCAGAATCAAGAAGACCGCCTCATTTCAGAACGCGCTGCTCGTTTTTAAAAACTACATTTCAAAGTTTGTAAATGAAATTAAATTCTACGTGTCAATTAATAACTACAAGTACAAATCACATGAACGATTACCATATATATAAATTCACCTTTTAGAATTCTGTTTACATTAGCGAATTAGTGAGTTGATTTTTAAATCTTGTATGCAATTGATCATACTCAACAGCTAACAAAAAAATATAATGGTTCTTTTACTACACGAAGAAAATCTAAAAGACATCCCGTAAAAAGTTATTAACAGGGAAAAAAAATTGTGGATGGCACGAGTGCTTAAACTTTATTCTGAATATATCCGACTGTTGCGTCCTCCCGAGGCTTGATCACAGCAGGGTTGCCGATGACAATGGAGTTGTCGGGAACGTCCATATTTACATATGCACCGGGAGCTATCAATACATTATTGCCGATTGTTATCTTTCCAACGATCACGGAGTTTACACCTATCCATACTGAATCACCTAAAACAGGAGTACCCTGCCTGGATCCGCGGTTCGCCTGGCCGATCGTCACACCTGGAGCAATATTGCAATTTTTACCAATGACGGCATCTTTGTTAATTATGATGCTACCGAAATGGCCGATATAGAAGCCTTCGCCGATAGTCGTATCATATGGTATCTGGAATAAAAACTTATGACCGCAATTTCTCAGCATGAGTCGGGCGATCAGCCCAATCACTGGTGTATTCTTTCGAGCCTTTACCCACCTGTAATAAGAAATGTACCTGTATCCCGGCTCCCTGAAGAACGTCTTCACGAACGTGGTAAAGCCGGTATTCCCCGTATACCTGAAAAGATCCGATTGGCTGTGGCTCCGCATGATCAGCGTTTAATGAATTACTCGGTCAGCAGGGAAATGGATAATAACAACAATATTTGCTTTTCCAGGTTCTGGTTCTGTTCATGCGCATTCAGTATCTCTTTAATGGCATTGATATTAAATATTTTTCCCATTTCCTGGTTGGAACAGATAATGTCTTCAATGAGTTGCTTGTGCGTTTTGTACCATTTGGAGGCCGGCGTTGCAAAACCGATCTTCTTCCGGTGTATGATCGAAGAAGGCAAATATTCTTCAGCAAATTTTTTGTGGATGATCTTCCCTTTGGAAAAGCTCAACTTATAACTGTGATGTAATGATTCGATGAATTCGATGAGGTCATTATCCAGGATAGGCACACGACATTCGACGCTGAAATGCATCATCAGTTTGTCGGTATACATCAGCAGGTCATCTGCCAGCGAGTTACGCAGATCAAGGAAAGGAAAGCTGATGATGGCTTTGCCTGACGGGATCCTGGCATTCCATTTATCTTTGAACAACCCCTGTTTTTTCCGCAATATGGTAGCCGTATCGGTAAGACCACTCTTGTTAAGCAACATGCTTAGTTCATCACCGGAGGAAATACTGTTGTATTCCCGGTATGCCGTTAGCATATCCTTTTCAACCGCTGCATCATAAAATCTCCTGACGTCTTCCTTTCTTACTTTCTTGATACCTGTCCACTTCAAACCGCTCCTAAGGAAATTATATTTCTCCAAATGTTTGAGAAAGATGAGGCCTTTGTATTTCCTGTAGCCGTATAGGGGCTCATCGGCGCCCTGGCCACTCAATACTACTTTTACATGTTCTGATGTGAGCCTGGAAAGAGAATACATCGGGATGATCGAATTCGTGGCAATCGGCTCTTCCACGATACGAATGATCTTCTTAAGGTCCCCGATAAAGTCAACGAAGTCTGTACGGACATGAATATTCTCAAGGTTCAGCGTCTCCGCCGTCACCTTGGCCATTTCAATCTCGTCTGATTCAAATAAACCTTCTTTAAAACCAACGGTAAAGGTCTTTAAAGGTTTTGCTGATTTGTTTTTAGCAACTGCAGCAACCAGTGCCGAATCAATACCACCACTCAATAAAACTCCGATCTCCACATCCGACATTAACTGGCGTTCAACAGCCTGTTCGAACAGGTCCCCATATTCTTTCACCAGGGAAGCTGCTTCCTGTTTTCTCGATCCCATTTTTGGAGTCAGCACATAGTACTCGGTACTCATGCTGATTTCTTCTTTTGAAAGATCGAAGGTGATTAGTTGGCCGGCTTCTACCTTTTTAATATCGTTAAATATTGTATCTGGTGCACCAACGTACCGCATCTTCAGTCCTTCGGCCACATTCTCGCGGTCATATTCCATCTGGATGTAGTGCTTAAACGGACGTATCTCTGAAGAGAATACAAGCTGGTTATCCTTAAAATAATAGTAGACAGGTTTAACTCCAAAGCGGTCCCTTGTCAGGTAAAGCTTCTGGTTCTTTTGATCGAGAATGGCAAAGCCAAAAATCCCATTAAGATGTTTCAGGTTACAACCTACGCTGACTTCATTGAAGAAGTTGACGATAGTTTCAGTATCTGAATGACCCTTGAAATCGGTGAATTTCATTTTGGGCTTCAGGTCGGCATGATTATAAATTTCGCCATTGAACGTGATAAACGAATTACCATCGCCTGAAGGCATGGGTTGTGCACCAGTCTCGCTCAGGTCGACAATCGAAAGCCGCCTGTGTGCAAGCGTTACCTCATGACGGTTGACGGTAAACTGCTTTACGCCGCTGCCGTCGGGACCACGATGACTGATCGAATCCAGGGATTCGGGTTTGTACTTAAAATTTATACATCCAAGTATGCCGCACATATTAATTAGTTGATTTCAGAAAATAAGGTGCTGGTTGCGCTTCTTTAACACTACTTCCGTTCCGGCGTCCATATTTGTGATAGACCTCGATGTATCGCTCGGTCATTTTTGAAATGTCAAAATGCTTTTTGATGCGTTGCAGGCCGTTTTGTCCCATTGCCTTCGATAACCCGGGACTCTTCAGCAGCATCTCCATTTTCTCAACGATCTGGTCCGGTCTTTTTTGGTCAACAAGAAATCCAGTCTCGCCATCTACCACCAGTTCCTGCGTTCCGCCTTCACGGGAAGCGATAACGGGCTTGCCGGATGCCATGTATTCCATTATCGAGTTTGAAATTCCCTCGCAGGGAGTAATAAGTAAACCGACGTCGACGATCTGCAATATGGATTCGATATCACTGCGCGAACCCAGGAAAAAGATCTGTGAATTCAATAATTCACCGGGTACCTGTTGCTTGATCGAATTCATCAATGAACCTTCCCCGATAAGGAAGAAAGCAATCCTCCTGTTGAAGAGGCATAACTTAACTGCAGCCTTGATCAATGTATCATAATCTTTCCGGTCTTCAAATGCACCGACCATGGCTCCAATAAAACGGTTGCCTTTTGGCCCGCCTAATAACTTTCTTTCCATATCCTCGGCCGGGGCCAGGTTGCGGAAGCGGGAAAGATCAATACCATTATAGATACAAACAGCCTTATGGCGGGGCACTTTATAGTTCTTCAAACCAGCCTGTGAGTTGGCCAGTATCACCCTCGAAAAAGGGGCCGTGAGTTTTGTGCGAAGGTAAAGCCGGTTGAATACGTTCCAGGAATAGGCATCGGCAATCGTGCTGTTGATAAATGAGCTATTACGCGTAATTAAATTGACCATGCTCAGGTAAACACTCGACATCGAACCCCAGGAATGAATGACATCAGGTTCAAATGTTCTTATGATCTTCCTCAGTTTGAAAACAACGCTAAGGTCTTTTTTACTTTTTCTTTCGATTATTTCCAGTTTGATAGGTAACTGGTGTACGTAATCGTATTCGACAACATTGGTCAAAGAAACAAGGTAAATGCTATATTCCTGCCCGGGCCTGGTAAGTGCTTTCACCAGCTCGAGCATTCTTCTTTCCCTTCCTCCCTTCACGATGGAATCAATAACCATCAGAATTTTCATACAATTTTATTTTATATAGGGTCACTGATTGGTAATCCATTTCTCGTACCATAACTGGAATACGAGCAGGAACCAGATCTTTTCATGCTTTTCTCTTCCGCCGTTGTAAAACTTCTGGCAGATATCTTCTACATAGGCATAATCAAATATGCCCTGCTTTTCTATGAATTCACGACTAGTATATTTATCTACCAGTGGCTTTAACTCGTTCTTTAGCCAGGTATGAACAGGGATGGAGAATCCCATCTTTGGCCTGTCCATCAATTCAGCACTGACATATTTATGAACGATCTGCTTTAATACATATTTGCGTTGGCCATTCTTGATCTTGTATTGATTGGGAAGTTTGGCCGCCCAGTCAATGATGTTCTGATCGAGGAAAGGCTCTCTTCCCTCGAGGCTTACACTCATCGTTGCCCTGTCCACTTTTTGAAGAATATCGTCTACCATATACGTCTGGTAGTCCAGTGCCATGGCATAGGAGAGGGGATCGAAATATTCCTTCTTTAATTCTTCACGGCGATGGTCCGAAACGATTGTTTCGACGGGATTTGAAAAGAGTTTGCCTCTTTCTTCATCCGAATAGAAAACTGTAGCTGCCATGAAAAGATTATTCGGCGAAGGATCTTTCATCAGCGATTTCAGTTTCTCGAATTTGCTTTTTGAAATATTGTTGTTCTTAACTACAGGCAAAGTATCTGATGGGAAAATATTAAGCAAGGCTGTTCCTGTTTTCCTGAAGATGTTGGGAATGGAATTGAACCTATTGTAATATTTAACCATCCAGTCGTAATGCGTATATCCACCGAAGATCTCATCACCGCCGTCAGCTGAAAGAGCTACGGTCACACTTTCCCTAGCCATTTTACTTACCAGTGATGTGGGTATAGCGCTACTGTCACCAAAAGGCTCATCATAAAAGTGAGGCAGGGTAGGGACGATATTCAGTGCATCCTGCTCGGTGCAATAAAGTTCGTGATGATCGGTGCCGAGTACGCCGGCTATTTGCCTGGCAACTGGCGCTTCGTCCATTTTAGCGTCTGTCATGCCAATGGTGAACGTCTTTATTTTTTGCGTGCTGTTCTTTTGAAGCAATGAGGTTACACAAACACTGTCGTAGCCGCCGCTCAGGAATACGCCAACGGGAACATCGGCCACCATACGGTAGTTGAATGCTTTCTCCAGTACACTTTCTGTTTGATTGATCGCTTCTGTTTCACCGATATCGATCTTTTCGCGATTGTAGCGGTCGTATACATCCCAGTAAAGCTCGGTACACAATTCCCTGTTCTTAAGGTTCAGGATCAGGAAATGACCATGCTTTAATTTGAATGTATCCTTGTAAATGCAATGCGGTGCAGGTATGTACCCAAACTGCATATAAGATGCTATCGCGTTAAGGTCAAGTTCCCTTTGAAACTTCGGATGCGCCATGATCGCTTTTAACTCCGAACCAAAAAGGAAAAGACCGTCTTTCCAGTAATAAAAAAATGGCTTCACCCCCGCACGGTCGCGGAAACAGGTGACCTTATCTTCCTGCGAGTCATAGATCACAAAGGCGAACATGCCGATAAAACGATTGACCGCCTGTGGTCCCCATTGATTAAAGGCATGAAGAATGACCTCTGTATCAGAATGTGAATTGAAACGATGACCCGATTTGAGTAATTCGTCTTTTATTTCCTGGTAATTATAAATCTCACCGTTAAAAACAATCTGGTACCTGCCATTGCCAAACTCCATCGGCTGGTTACCCAGCGGTGAAAGATCAATGATAGAGAGACGGCGATGCCCGAGGCCGATGGCATAGTTATATCTTTTGTTATAGAAACAACCATCTGCATCAGGACCCCTGTGCACGAGGGAATCGGTCATTTTCTTCAGAACACTCTCCGAGGTCTGATTATTGAAATCGATAAAACCAGCTATTCCACACATAAGAGATGATTAAGGTCGGGTAACTTGTTTCAGGTACTACCGGGTTTGAGCAGTTGCTTTTGGTATGGCCGGTAATTCTATTTTAGTCCTTTGTTTTCTTTTCTTTTTGTTCATGAGGTTTGAATACATGTTGATGTAAGAATCCGTCATTTTCCTCACGTCCAGGTTTTCCCGTATCCACCTGCTTCCGTTCTCACCCATCGTAGCAGCGAGATGCGGATCCTGCATCAATATCTCCAGCTTCTCTACAATTTCATCGCTGTTTTGATTCTTTATCAAATATCCAGTGACGCCATCTTGTACCAGCTCATCGGTACCACCGCCTTCGGTGGCAATTACAGGTTTGCCGGCAGCCATGTATTCGATGATCGAATTAGATAAGCCCTCGCAAGGTGCGGTGATTAACAGGCCCACATCTGTGATCTGTAGAATCGATTCGATATCGTCACGTACGCCGGGGAAATAGATTTGTGTGTTCAGCATTTCAGCAGGTACACGCTGCATGAGTCTTTCCCTGTTCGTTCCTCGTCCAATGAGGATAAATATCATTTTCTTATTTGAACTGCAGATGCGGATGGCAGCGTCTAACAGAGTATCATAATCTTTCCTGTTCTCGAATGCGGCTACCATCGTTCCGATATAATGATCGCCCTTTTCTTTCTTCAGTATGTCGAGTTCAACTTCTCTTAACGGTTTAAGGTTTTCAAACCGTTTCAGGTTTATACCATTGTAAATACAGATAGTCTTTTTTGAAGAAGCATTAAAAGCCTTGATGCCGGCTTTTGAATTAGCAACAGTGATGTCGGAAATGGCTGTAAACAGTTTTACCTTGAAGTAATCCCGCTCATACCAGTCAGAGTTCTGGGCTGCGTTATAAATTACCCCATTGACCAATGTCTTGTTGATAAACAGGTTCGCAGCGGTCAAGTAAGCACTCGACATTACATCCCATGAATGAAGAATATCAGGGTTGAAATCTTTGATTATTCTCCTGAGTTTGAAAACGAGGCTAAAGTCCTTCTTATCTTTTTTGGTAATGATCTTAAACTGTATGGGAAGATCATATACGATCGGGTAGTCGATCAGGTCGTTAA
>JADMIO011602968.1_pt1 | contig 11461 bp, 6 predicted proteins | sample 8958161 | NCBI WGS metagenome assembly JADMIO01 (sample SAMN16585339, study PRJNA669376) | soil metagenome | isolation source: Crop rotation soil | place: USA: Cullars Rotation, Alabama | collected 2011
GCCGCGACTTCAAGTCACGTGAATTCCAAGCTTCGGATCCCACTGTGCTGGAAAGCACCTGCAATGGCCGCGACGGTCATGAGCAGGGCTTCGGGCCAGGCCACGGCTCGCGCGATGATAAAGGTCACAACCGCGATACCGTTGATCACACTCGCCAGAAACGTCTTGAGCGCGTTCATTTCGTGAATGTCTTCCAGCCCCATCAAGGCCAGCGCGGCCAGCATTAAAATGCCGATGCCGCCACCGAAATAGCCACCATAAATCGAAATCAAGCCCTGCAGCACGATGCTGCGCCAGCGCCCCCCGTGTCCATGTGCACCAGGATGGGCTATATCCCCATCCGGAGCCGGATGCGGTTGGTCTGAAAGCGGTTGGTCTGAAAGCTGTTGGTCTGAAAGCTGTTGGTCTGGAAACTGTTGCTCAGGATGCGGCCTGGAACGGCGCACCCAGGCGTTAATGCGCGGGCTGAGCACGAAAATCAGCGTGGCGCCCAGCATTAAGTAAGGCAGTAGAGTCTTGAAAACGCTGGACGGCGTGACCAACAGCAGCAGGGCGCCGGCCAGGCCGCCGGCCAGGCTCACTCCGGCCAGCGAGCGCACTGATGCCCTGTGCGATTGCAATTCACGCCGGAAAGCGCCGACGCTGGCCACCGAGCCGGGCCACAGGGCGACGCAGTTGGTGGCGTTGGCGATTTTGGGATCAAGTCCGGTCACCAACAGCGCCGGAAATGAAAAGAAACTGCCGCCTCCGGCGACGGCATTAAGCGCGCCCGCAATCAGGGCGGCGCCAAACAGCAGGGCGATGTGAGAAAGGTTCTGCATCAGAGGAAGTTTCTACCTGTCACGAACAGTATTAGGCCCCTTAGTGCTGTTATCGGGCCGAAACCGCCTGCCACGCCGCTTCCTGAATGCACGCCGCAACTTTTTCATCAAGCCCCAACCGTTCCGGCATGGGCACTCCAATGGGACTTTCCCGAAACAGGGTCGCGTAGAACACACAAGCGGCCAGATAGGAGCCGGCAGGAGAGGGATGGCTACCGTCCCTGTCATAAAGTGACACCTGCGGATGCGTCTTCAATAATTGCGTCCAGGCTGTCCCGACCGGTGCCACAAGGGCACCGATTTCTTGCGCGATGGTTTGGACGGCCTCGTTCAACGCGGCCCCGCCGTCCGGTGCGCTTTGACGCGGCCACGTGCCGTAAAGAACTGTGCGCCCACCGGAGGCTTTGATATCCGCGTCGAAGAGACGCACATTTTCGTGGTAGCGCGCTGGATTCTTCAGGGGCAGCGTTGATTGTTCCTGAAGCACGACGTAATCCCATCCGCCCCGGCCAATGGATTCCCTGGCCGTCCCGGCGTTCCAATGTTGGCGCAGGCTGGCGCCGTTGGCCAGGATGCGCTCGGTTTCCAGAGGCTCGGAGGCGTGCCGGGATGCGGCCAGCGCAATGAGCAGGTCCGGCAAATTGTTGCGATTGGTGTAACTGTTACCGATAAAGAGCACGTTCATGCAGGGTGATTATACAACGCCGGGAGCCGCCTGCTGCGTATTTGGTGGCGCACCGGCTTTTCAGTTGTTCAAGCGGTCTGCCGGGCGCGTTTGACAGCATGGGCCGGCATCCTTTACAATAGGGGTATCCTGAGAGGCATGCAGGATGCCGAATATGCTGAGGGTGACGTATGCAAAATGGAACGATGATTGGTCCCTATCGCATTGATGGAGTGCTGGGGAGCGGCGGTATGGCCGAGGTCTATAAGGGGTGGCACACCGGGCTGCATCGCCATGAGGCGCTGAAAGTGCCCCTGGTGCAGGCCAGCGGATTGGACGCCACTTTTGTGCCTCGCTTTTTGAAGGAGGCGCGGGTCGCCGCCAGCTTATACCATCCGCACATTGCGACCATCTATAGCGTCAGTGACGAAAACGCGCCCCAACCGTATTTTTCGATGGAATGGATCGAGGGCCTCAATCTGGACGAGCTGCTTGTCCACTCCGGGCGCTTGGCCCTCAATGAAACTCTGGCCATTCTGGAACAGGTCGCCGGAGCATTGGATCATGCGCATGAAAAGGGTGTGGTGCATCGCGACATCAAACCAGGCAATATCTTGCTGCAACGCTCCACGACCCCGGGCACCCTGTGGAACGCCAAGGTGGTGGACTTCGGGATCGCGCGGGCAAGCGAGGATGCGACAGGCAAGCGGCTGACCAAGACGGGGATGATCGTGGGCACTCCCGATTACATGAGTCCTGAACAGGCGGGCAGTGGCCCGCCGGTGGATCATCGTACCGACATCTACTCCCTGGGCGTGGTCGCTTATGAGATGCTCTGCGGCCACACTCCCTTCAGTGCTGATCCCGGTGCTTCGGCGTTGGCGATTCTCTGGAAGCACGTGCATGAGCCGCCGCCTTCCTTGTTGGATGTCGTGCCCAACCTGCCGCCGGCCGTCAATGACGCCATTTTGTGGGCAATGGCCAAGATCCCGGACGACCGTCCGTCTACCTGCGCCGCCTGGATCGCGGCCATGCGTCCGGCTCCGGCGACCACGATTGCCCCATCGCCTTTTCTATCCGTGCCTTCGCTCCCGGACCTGGCCTCGAACACAGCGGTTGATCCATCGGCTTCAAGCGCGCCCGGTCCACTCACCCGGGTGGCCGCCTCACCGGCAGCGATCACACAGCCGGAAGCCGGTCAACCTTATGAGACTCAGGTGCAGCCGCTCCCGGCGCACACCTCCCAGCCGATGCCTCCAGGCAGTCCATCCATGCTACCCCAGGCCATGCCCCAGGCGACGCTCCCACCGGTGCCCCTGGTCAAGAGCAATACGCTGGTTGAAAACGCCGGGGCGGCCCAATCCACGATTGTGGCTTCAGGCACGCCATTCTCCAGCGCGACTTTGCCGGCGTCCCCTTCAAATCAAACCTTCGCGGATGTCCCGGCGCTCAATCCGGTGGCCTCACCCGCCGGTTCGCCGATTGGCCAACCGGCAAATCCCTCGCTGGCTGGCACCGGCCCAACCTTCATGCCAGCCCCCGGTGTCTCTGCCATTGGTGCGCCAGGTGGGACACCCTGGCCTACCACACGAGGGCGAACAGATGGGACCGGCACGGGTGGTTCGGACAAAGCTAAAACGCATATAGCCATGGCAGTGGGAGGAGCATTACTCCTGGCCGGGTTTGTGGCCCTGCGAAGCGCACAGACTCCTTATCCTTCCGCTACCAATACGACTAATGCCGCCGGGCAATCGGGGACTGTCATGCCAACCACTGCGCCTTCGGCCTCGCCGTCTGCCACCACGCCGTCCGGCACGGTAGCGCCTGTTTTCGGCACGTCCCAATCTGGTGCCGGCGGTCTTCCGCCAGCCGGCCTTTCAACGGGGGAACAGCCCCAGAAGGATGCGGGCAAACAAGCTCAGGCGGAAATTGAAGCGCAGCAAGCACGCACCTTAATTAATGATGTGGTCAGTACCCTGATGCGCGTGCGCAAGCTGCAAACCAGCAACATGTTGACCCAGAGCGAGGCCCAGACCCAGGTGCAGAAGATAAACACGGAACTGCGCCAGGCTTACAAGTTCAGCCGCCATGCCCTGATGCTGGACGGCGGTAATGTGACGGCTCATGTGCAGACCGTGCGCGCTCTTTATTATCTGGGCCAGTATGGGCCGGCTCAAAGCGCCTGTAACTCCGCTCTGGAACTTTTTGCTTCCAATGCGGATCTTCTGGATTTGCGGCGGAAGATCCAGGCCAAACTTCAAAAGAGCTGATCTCAGCAGGGCATAAACGCCAGGAACGCTGATGCGAACAGCACGGAGGTTGTCTCATGGAGCGGATTAGCACTGGGACTACTGCACAGAGGATTGAACGAGACATGTCGAACCAGAGGTCCAACAACACGCGCCGCATCAGGCTCGGCCTGACCGCACTGCTGGTGCTGGGCAGTTTGACGGTTTTTGCCGCCGATATTGATCTCGATTTCACCGCCGCAGACATCAACATCGCGGGCACGCGGGGCGAACGCGCGGTGCGTACGAGCCGGCGCAGGGTGCGCCGCTCTCGCATTCGCACCGCCCGCGTGTTTTCCGAGCGACGGACGCGCCGGCGGCGCGTTCGCCGGAGCGTCCATACGCGCCTGGCGCAGGCGCCGCGCCGCAAGCGCTACATTCACGAAAACCCCCGTCTGGCTTCTCTCTTCCCCCGCGATTCCTCAGGTGGAACGACCACAGGTGGCTCTACCACGTCCGGCAAGAGCACTTCTGGCAAGAGCACTTCTGGCGGTAATGGAGGAAATAAAAACGGACGGGGTGGGACGACCGGTACCGGCGGGAAGAATGGCACGGGAGGGAAGAATGGGACAGGCGGACGGACTCAAATTGTGCAGGTGCCCACGCCCCCACCGGTTGAGCCACCCCGCATTGTCGAGGTGCCGCAACAGAACCTGACCCTCACTTTCGTCAATCCCCGTCGCGAGCCCGTTGCCGGCTTGAAGTTAGTGGCGCATGTGCAGCCCCAGGACGGGACGCCCACGACGGTGAACGACCTTACCACCGATGACAAAGGGCACATCACTTTGCAAGCCATTGCCTTGCCGGCTACTGTTGATCTTGACATCGTGGATGCCAACACCACGGTCTCCGATGACCAGAACGGTGACGGACAGAACGACGATGACCAAAATACCGCCGACCAAAATACCGCCGGGGAGTCCAAGACCGGCGAGGGTGCCGTAACCGGGGCGAGCACTGAGGATCCGGAAAAGGTGTTGACTGCATTGCCCAGGAGCGAATGGGATTTCGCCAGGGTCGAGTCGGCCAGCCTGTTGTTGTCCGAACCCATTGGCCAGCCACGTCTGGCCGCACTGCAACAGCTTCGAACCCGATTCGCCAGCCTGACCCTGCCCGCCGGAGCGCAACCGGTGCGACTGGCGGCCGCTGCCAACGAGAAGCGTCAGATTGTGATCTACGATGGGGAGCAGGAGCCGATTGTCGTGGAGCGCAATGTAGTTGATCTGGATGTCGCGGCGCCGGCAGGAAGCCGCATCACGACTGAAGCATTGCCGGGCCAAACTCTGGAAGTGCCGGAAACGGGCCATTTGCCGGTGCGCTTGCCCCTGGCGGCCCTGCAAGACAACGCCGTTCCCCTGCGGGTCGCACACCAGTTGCCGGGGGGAGAAAGTGAAACTGTCATTGAGAATTATGGCCGCGATCCCTACACCCCCAATGCCGTCAGTGCACCGCCGCTGCAACTGGTGCGCTTGACGGGTGTCAATCTCGCCCAACAGATGCAGGTGATGTCCCGCAGCGAGGACGCCGCGCGGACCCTGGGCGATTTGTCCAACAAGAAAAGTCGTGGCGTGGGCACCATCAGTTCTCAGCCCGATGGCAGTTCGTGGTGGATTTACCCCGGCGCGGGTGTGGGCTTGAAGATGCGTCCCGAGGTGACGACTGAGCCTTCCAAGAAAAAGAAGAGCGGCGGTCCCGCACTGGTCGAGCGCGTGCGCCTGTTCAACGTCAGGGGCGGCACGGTGGGAGGCATCGCTCCGGGCAGTTCGCTGGAGGACGTGCACCGCAATCTGGGCGCACCCCAATCCGAAAATGTGGCCCGCACTCCCTCCGACGCACTGAGCCCGGCCGGACAGATTGATGCCTATCTGGATGGTGGCCTGCGCATCTGCCACGCTCGGGGTAAGGTGCTGTGGCTGGATGTGACCCGCCCTAACGTGCTGTTGAAGGCGGGCACCACGGCTTTTGTGCCCCGCGAGCGGGCCAAGCTGTTTCTGGCCGGTTTTCAGGGCCATCCGCGCACCAATCTGACCGGCGCGGCCGATCTGGCGCGCTACCTGGATCAGGTGCATTCGGTTTCTCTGGTGCGCTCGCGCGAGGACGCCGATCTGGTGCTCCAGGCACGCGTCGCCGATTTCGACGAGCATAAGTCCGACCTGACTGATCTCATCCCCTATTCCTACAAGTGCGCCACGACCCTGGTTTACAGTCTGTTCGATACGGAGGAAAATCGAGCCGTGGCGCGCGACAAGACGGCGACCGGCGTTGCCTCGGCCAGCTACAAGGGCGAGTTGGTCAAGGCCGCTGTGGCGGGAACTTTGTTGGGCAAGTTCGGCGGCAAACTCGGTAAGGTCGGTGCCGGAGCAATCGCGATTGGCACCCTGGTGGATTTGCATCGCAAAATGCAGCGCGCCGCCAATCGCTGTCCGGGCCTGTCCGCGCGCAGCGCCTTCAATGTCCTGGTCAGCGATCTCAATCGGGCCGCCGATTTCACCGTCCGGGTGACGGCCATTGATTATGGGCGCGGCCTGTTGCAGTTGAACGGTGGCACCGAAGAGGGCATCTTCGCCTCCAAGCCGGGAAATCCCTACGAATTTCAGATCACGGTGAACGGCAAATCCCTCCCCGCCGGGCCGGAAGATGGTAAAAGCGCCGATTATTACACGGCCGTGGTGCGCTCAGCCTCGGCCCACAGCAGCGTTGCCCAACTCATGCACGTGTCTGGCAAGGCCAAAACCGCGACGGCCGATTTTCAGACGGATCCCGCTCCTGAAATGGTGCAGCGCATCCCCGACCCGGCGACGGGCCTGGTGGCCGCCCGCGCCTGGGTGCAGTTCCCTCCCATTCCCGTGATTTCTGATGCGGACATACAACGCTCGCTCCAGGCCGAGGGTGTCGATCCCCGCTCTCAGCCCGATCCTGGGGCCGATGCTGGCGATAGGGCGGGCAATAACACGGGCAGTGATAACGCAGGCGGCATCAACATAGAAGCCGGCAGCGTGGGAGGGACTGAATCCGGCGACGGTGGCTAAACTCTCCTGGGGACATTTGGTCTTTGATTATCTAATCCGATGATGAGGCAAGCGCCAAGCCCCCTCCCTCAGCCCCTCCCGCGAGGGAGGGGAGTTGCCGAGCGTGGCTCTCCTCCCCTCGCGGGAGGGGCTGGGGGAGGGGGCCTACCAGCGGATGAGTTTGTCCAAGATCAAATGTCCCCAGGACACTCCTACGCGCAAAAAGATTCAAACGGAAAAGGATTCAAGCCGAGTCTGCACGGGGTGGGTTTCGGAACAAGCTCTTCAACAGACGGGTCAAAACAGATGAAAGTGAAGGGAAAAGAATCCGGTGCCCGTTATGACTTACTGCGTGCGTCGTGACCTTTTCCTTTGGCTTGAGAGCTGGGACGGGAGAATAAGCAATGCAGATCGGAGAACACATTGGGCCTTATGAGGTGCTCGGCTTGCTGGGGCAAGGTGGCATGGCGGAAGTCTACAGGGCGCGGCACACTCTTTTAAATCGTGATGAGGCGCTCAAAGTGGTGCCGGCGCACATGGCCCATGACAAGACGTTTGTCGCGCGGTTTCTCCAGGAAGCGCGCACCGCTGCCGGTTTGCACCACCCGCATATCGCCACAATCTACGCTGTCAGCGACGCCGGGGCGCCGCAACCCTACTTCGCCATGGAATTGGTTGAGGACGGTGACCTGGACAGGTTGATCGCTGCCCGCCGTCGCCTGGCCTGGCACGAGGTTGTGCCTTTGTTGCAACAGATGGCTGCCGGACTGGATTATGCCCATGCTCACGGGGTCATTCACCGGGACATCAAGCCGGCCAACCTGCTCCTCGAAAACAATGGGCAGGGTGGCTGGAACGTAAAGGTGGTGGACTTTGGAATCGCGCGGGCGAGCGAAGACGCGGGCGGCAAGCGGCTGACCAAGACGGGCATGATCGTAGGCACCCCCGATTACATGAGTCCTGAACAGGCGGGCAGTGGCCCGCCGGTGGATCACCGCACCGACATCTACTCTCTGGGTGTGGTCGCTTATGAGATGCTCTGCGGCTATACGCCTTTCGGCACCGATCCCAATGCCTCGGCGTTCTCGATTGTGATGAAGCACATGCAGGAACCGCCGCGCCCACCACTTGAAGCCGTGCCGGGGCTGCCTGCCGCCGCTAACAACGCGATCTTGAAGGCGCTGGCCAAGAATCCAGCCGAGCGCTTTGCATCGTGTTCCCAGTTCGTCGCGGCCCTGGCCGGTCAGGCATACTCGGCACAACCGGCCGCTGCTCAACAGGCTGCTCGCCAACCGGTGGCGCAGGGGGGCGCTTACGCCACCCAACATATGCCGGCCGCAGGGGTGGGTGCGACGGTGCAAGGTGCTGTTCCACAAGGACCGGCTAATGTCCCTCCCGGAACGCGCGTGGCACCCCAACCCGCCGTGCCACCCCAGCCGGCCATGCCATCCCAGCCGGCCATGCCGCAGGGCGGAGCACAATATGGTTATGGACCACAACCCGGTTATGGACCGCAGGGGGGAGCACCACCTGGCTATGGAGGACAAGCTAATGTTCCGCCATCCTACTACCCCCAATCCCCGCCACAGGCGCCACGACCGGCACGCCAGCCCTGGATGCCTGTTGTCGCCGGTATCGGGTTGGTGGCCGTCGTTGGTTTCCTCGGTGTCGGATTAATAGGACTTGGTCCTAAACCACCTCCTCCGCTTCCCACACCATCTGTGGATGTCAATAATACCAGTTCGGCTTCAACGGATGCTCATTCAGCCGATTCAACTTCCGACAACTCGGCTGCTTCGGATAGTGAGGACGACCGAGACACCGATGACCACGCGTCGGGGGTTACTACACCAGATCCCGTCGAGACTCCGGCTATTACGCCAATCGCGACACCTCCGGTGCCGATCCCCACTCCGGCACCGAGAAGGACTTCCCCACCGGCGTCACCAGGCTCCTCGAACGACGCCTGGCCGGGCGAGCGTTACCCGGAGACACGGCGGCGCGTTTTGGCCGCTGCAGAGGTCGGAAACTGGTCTTACGCCAAGGTGCGTTACGCCCTTAATGAAATGTATGCGCGCCACGGTTACCGTTTTCAGACCCCTGCTATTCGACAGCAGTTTGCGCAGTTTTCCTGGTATCGTCCGTCCAACAGCTCGCAGGAAACCGTTGAAGCCCAGTTCAACTCGTTCGAGCGTGCCAACAAGATTTTGCTGGCCCAGATGCGCGACGCCAAAAAAGGCGGTGGCGAGTGACGTCCCGCATTCCGGCCCGCAACGCGGCCTGGGTTGCCGCCGCCGGCCTGCTCGTGGCGGGGGCCGTGACCGGTGTGCTTATGTCATCGCCCGGTGCCGTCCCGAATTCGGCTGGCCCTCGAACGCCCGTCTCTGCTCCAGCCCGGCCTCAAAACTCGCAACCTGATGGTGCCGTTTCCGGCGTCACCTCGTCCGGGGCTGCGACTCGTGGGACTTCCACCGGAACCAGTTCGGGACAGACCGGCTCAGCGCCCGGCGTGCCGGTCAGCAACGGCAAGAGTCGGGACAAAGTGGTCCCGATCACGCCACCGGGAGAGGCAGCGAGTTCCCCTGAGCAATCGGAAACGTCCGGTAGTGTACCGGGGCAGGCTGTGGACGCCGCGAATGAAGGTGGGGCTGTGAGCAATGGGCCGTTAGGTGCGAGTGGCGTCGTGTGCATTGATCCCGGACACCCGTCCGAAACCTCGGACGGAGCCAATGTAGGCGGATTATCAGAGAACACCTTGAACTGGCAGGTTGCCCTCCGCTTGCGCGCTCGCCTGAACGCGCTGGGCATTCCCTCAATTCTGACCAAGCAAAGCGAAAACCAGATGGTCACGAACCGCGAGCGCGCCGACATTGCCAACAGAGCCGGCGCGGCGTTGTTGGTGCGATTACATTGTGACGAGGGCGGAGGTCGTGGTTTTACCTGGTATTATCCTGACCGGTCCGGGCACAAGAACGGCGTGACCGGCCCGCCGCGTGCGGTTCAAGTGGCTTCCCGCCAGGTGGCTCTGGCCATGAACGCCGCAATGGCGCCGCTGCTAAAGCCCTATTTGCAAAGCAATCCGGTGCAAACCGATGCGGCGACCTTTGTGGGCGGCAAGCAGGGCGGCGTGTTGACCGGTTCCATCTTCGCCCGCGTGCCGACGGCCCTCATTGAAATGTGCTTTCTTAACCGGCGCGACGATGCCCGTTTCATTGCTTCCGAGGACGGTCAAGAGAAAATGGCCGAAGCCCTGGCCGAGGGCATCCGCCGCTATTTGGAAGCGCGCGATGGGCAAACCGCACCGTGACACACAATGGGGCTGAGAACACCGCGAACACGACCACCTGCGATGCCCTTCATCTTTGATGCCCTTCATCTTTGATGCCCTTCATCTTTGATGCCCTTCATCTTTGCCGTTGTCGTCCCGTTTGTTAGTCCTTTGCACTCTCCAGGGTTAAACTGATGAGTGAATGGCTGTGCGCTCCTCCAAGGAGCCATCATGCCGCCGGTGAAGAGGACATGACAACAGAAGAGGACATGAGCAACAATAACGGAATCGCTGCAAAGCTTGAGGCTCTACGACTGAGCCTGAGTGAGTTGCAGTGTGCAACAAGATCCCCGGCAAAGCGGGAAGAGATAACACAAGACGCCCTGGAAAAGCTCGACAGGATACTGGAAGAACTGCACGCAGGGGGCAACGAGCCGCCACTTGTCCAGATGCCATACGCCGAAGCGCAACATGCCGAAGCGCAACATGCTGAGGTGCAACTGAGCGATTTCGAGATGCGAGTTCGGCAACAGACTGCCGAACTGACGCAAGCCAACCAGATGTTGCAGGCTGAAATTGCCGAGCGCAGGCGAGCCGAGCAGGCGTTGCACAAGCATGCCAGCCGCCTTGAAGACATCATCGACACCCAGCAGGAGATTGCCACCTCCGCGCTGAATCTGAACGAGGTGATGCATTCGATTGTGGATCGTGCCCAGAGCCTCACCAGCGCGGTGGGTGCCGCTATCGAGCTGATTGAAGGGGATCAATTGGTTTATCATGTGGCCTGTGGTGCCGCAACTCCCCACATCGGTCTGCAACTCAAAATCGCTTCGAGTCTGTCTGGTCTCTGTCTGCGTAGTGGGGAGGTTCTCCTGTGCGCTGATGCCGAAACCGACCCGCGCGTGGATCGTGAGGCATGCCGGCAGGTCGGAGTGCGATCCATGATCGTGGTGCCGCTGCGCCGCGGCGACACAAACCTCGGGACGTTAAAAGTTCTCTCTGACCAGTCGCAGGCTTTTGATCATGAGGACGTGAGCACACTACGCTTGCTGGCCGGCTTTTTGGCCACGGCGATGCATCTGGCGGCGGAGTTTGAGGCCAGGCAAGCGTTGATTGTGGAGCGGACGGCGGCACTTGAATCACTGCGGCAAAGTGAAGAGCGGTTCCGGCTTGCGGTTGATAGCTTTCCTGGCGCGTTCGTGCTGTATGACGCCGAGTTGCGGTTCCGTTTCGTCAATGCTCGCGTGATGGCGGTAGCCGGGCTGTCGGAGCAGGAGTTCCTGGGACATACCAGCGAGGAACTCTTTCCCCCGGACGTCACAAACGTGCTGCTGCCGGCATTGCACCGCACGGTGGACTTTCCAGCACATTGGGATCCTAAGCTTAGAATTCCACGTGGACAAGTTGTCGCG
>JADMIO010842107.1_pt1 | contig 11460 bp, 9 predicted proteins | sample 8958161 | NCBI WGS metagenome assembly JADMIO01 (sample SAMN16585339, study PRJNA669376) | soil metagenome | isolation source: Crop rotation soil | place: USA: Cullars Rotation, Alabama | collected 2011
CCGCGACAACTTGTCCACGTGGAATTCTAAGCTTAGGATCCCAATGTGCTGGAAAGCCCCGGTGTCGATGATGAAGTTCGCGTCGTGCCCGTTCACCCGCACTTGCACCACCGGGATCGGGTCGGTCTGGATGGACTCGAGGTGGGCGACCTCGTCGGTCCCTTCGATCAGGTATGGCGTGAGCCCGGAGAATCCGTCGAGGAGCCGCGCCTTCAAGTCGTCCCCGCCACGGAGCAGCGACGCCGTCTCCGCGAACCGGTCCTGCCGGTAGTGCGTCTCGGCCAAGAGCTGCTTGGCGCCTGCGTCACCGGAGCAAGCTCGAGCGCCTGACCGAGCCACCGCTCGGCGTCGGCAAACCGGTTCGACCAGAGCGCGAGCCGGCCTAACTGACGGACGGCCGCCTGATTCTTCGGATCGGCAGCGGCGATCGCGGCATAAGCCCGCTCCGCCTCGGGGAACTTCCCGGCTTGGAACAGCGCGTCGGCCGAATCCGAAGGGGCGCGGGTTAGCGCAACTGCCAGGGCGACATGGAAAGTCGTGAGCAACGAACGGGCGGCGAGCGCGACCATCATTGGGTCAGGACGAAGCCGGCGGATTGGGACGCTCTCGCTCGTCGACCAAACCGGCCAAGAGCGTGTCGGCGAAGACATCGGCGACCTCTGCCGCCGTCTTTCCACCCTCCGGATTGAACCACTGCGGAATCCAATTGAGCGCGCCCAAAATGAGCAGCCGGGTGAGCTTGACGTCGGTGTCGTTGCGGAGCAGACCGGCACCCACGGCCTGATAGAGCAAGCCGTCCCAGAGAGCGTCGTAGCGATCACGCAGGCGGGTCATCGCGGCGCGGGACTCGCCCTCGAGGTTGCGGCCTTCGTAGAGGAGGACGTAGGTCGCGTCGTCGCCGCCGATGAGCAGCTCGGTGTGAGCGCGGATCGCGGCGCGCAGTCGCTCGACCGGTTGCCGTGACTCCCCGACTCCCTTTCGGAACGCCGCCTCGGCGCTCTGAATGCCGCGCTCCATGAGCGCCAGCAGAATCGACTCTTTGGTACGGAACCGGTAATGCAGACTGCCGGGCAACACGCCGGCCGCTTCGGCAATGTCTCGCACAGTCGTGGTGGCGAAGCCCTTGAGCCGAAACAGGCGCCCAGCGGCGTCGAGCACGCCGGCTCGGCCGGGTTCGGGATCGGAGCCGTGCACCAGCTCGAGTTTGGTCATGTAACCAACGTTAGCAGGGATGCCCGGCATTGGGCACTCGGCACTCGGCACTCGGCACTCGGCACTCGGCACTCGGCACTCGGCACTCGGACCCGCAAGATCGTTCAAGAGACGAATCCCGGCGCCGATTACACTCGACCGATCCGCACTGGTAGAGCCGACACGATGTTCAGGACACCTTTCCAGCGCACCCTCCTAGCCCTCGCGCTCGTTCCGCCGGCGTCGCGTCAAGGCGCGCGCTCGAGCGGTCCTTACGACTACGAAACGGTCGAGATCGCCCCTCGGGTGTACGGGTTCTCCGAGCTCAAGCTCAACCCGATCGTGAGCGGGAACGTGATCGCGGTGATCGGGAACGACGGCGTTCTCATCTTCGACACGGGGCATCACCCGCCGATCGCTCGGCAAATGATCGGCGACCTCAAGCGACTCACCGACAAGCCGGTCAAATACATCGTGGTCTCGCATTGGCATGACGACCATTGGGTCGGCAACGCCGAGTTCGCGGACGCGTGGCCCGGCGCGGTGATCATCGCGCACAAGTTCACCGCGGGAATCATGGAGGAACGGAAGGAGAAGTTCCGCGGCGAAAACTGCCGAGCCGAGCTGGAGAGGGATTCGAAGCCGCTCCGGGAGCAGCAGGCCAGCGGCAAGCGGGCCGACGGGACGCCGTTGTCGGACGCGTCGAAGGAGCGGCTAACCCGCTTCCTCGAGGCAGCCGACGAGCAGATTCGTCAATGCGAGGAGATGCGATACCGCGGCCCCGACCGGTTGCTGGACCGCGCGAAGCTCGACCTCGGCGGCCGGAGCGTCGAGCTCCGCTGGTTAGGCCGAGGGAACACGGCGGGAGATCTAGTCGCATGGCTTCCCGAATCGAAGATCATCCTGACTGGCGATCTGCTCGTCCATCCCTTCCCCTTCGCCACTCAGTCTTACATCACCGAGTGGGCGAAGACGCTGCATCGGATCGACGACATGGATCCCGCGATCATCGTGCCCGGACACGGGAAGGTGATGCACGACCGGCAATACTTACGCGATGTGACTGAGGTGCTCGAGTCGATCGCGCGGCAGGCCAAAGCCGCGTGGAAGCCGGGGATGACGGCGGATCAGCTGCGCGAGAAGATCGACCTTACCGCGCTCTCGGAGCGGTTCTCCCACGGCGATCAGTTCATCAAGGCCAACTTCGATTACATGATGAAGGGACCGGCGGTGGATCGGATATGGCAGGAGCTCGCCAATCAGTGGAAGCCGGAAGGGGATGGTTAGGCACTCTCAGCTCGAACAACTGCCACTGCCACTGTCATTGCTTCAAATCTCCCGCCGACTCGCCAACTGCCTAATCCGCGCAGCGGTCCGCGACGCGATCGCTTCGATCGTGAGCGACGGGTTAACCGCGAGCGAGGTCGGGAACACTGAGCCGTCGCAGACCCAGAGGTTAGGCACCTCATGTGCGCGACCGTCCGCGTCGACGACCGACTCGCGCGGGTCGACACCCATCCGGCACCCTCCGAGCAGGTGCGCCGTTCGATCGGCCCGCCACGGGTCCTTCCCCCCTGCCGCCTCGAGAATCCGGGTCATCTGCCCGACCGCGTCCCGAACCAGCTTGCGATCGTTGTCGTGGTAGCTGAACTGAACCCGCGGGATCGGCATTCCATGACTGTCCGTCTCCGACGCGAGCTCGACGCGGTTTCGAGCCTGCGGCAGTACTTCGCCCACCATGCCGATTCCCGACCAATAGTTGTACTCGAGCATCGCTTGCCGGAGCGCGCTCCCCCATAGCCCACGTGCGCTGCTCATCTGCCGCGCGAAATCGCCGAGAAGTGGGCCGACGACCTCGATCGTGTAGCCGCACACGAAGCCGGCGTCCGATCTGGTCCGGTTGAAGTGCTCGGTGATGGAACCGCCCGGAGGAGGGGCTTTGTACTGGTTGATTCGCTCGTCGAAGTGCGCGAAGACCTGATCGCCGCTGTGCACCATGAAGTAGCGGCCGACGCACCCGGAACCGTTGGCGAGGCCGTGCGGGAACAGGGAGCTTGCGCTGTTGAGCAGGAGGCGCGGGGTTTCGATCGCGTAACCCGCTACGACGACCTGCTTGGCGCGCTGCCGGTGAAATCCCTCTCCGCCGGCGCGGGCATACAGCACCCCGGTCACCCGGCCTTGGACGTCGTGCTCGATCCGCACGGCCATCGCGTTAGGCCTCACTTCGGCTCCGGCGGCGATCGCTCGGGGAATGTACGTCACCAGCACCGAGCTCTTCGCGTTGGTGGTACAGCCATAGTTGCAGAAGCCGCGGTACACGCAGGGTGGGCGGTCGCCGTGCGGAGCGCTCAGCGTCGCGATCGGGGCCGGGGCGACCGGGATGCCGAGGCGATCGCACCCGTTGACGAGCATCTTGGCGCACGCGTTGAGGTCGTGCTCCCGCTGCGGATAGCGCCGGCGGCGCGGGCCCCATGGATAGTGGGTCGGTCCGGCCACCTGGAGGTCCAGCTCGACTTCATCGTAGTAGGGCTCGAGATCGTCGTAGGACAACGGCCAGTCGCGCAGATCCGCTCCGTCGATCGGGCCGTGCAAACTGCGCCGCCGGAAGTCGTCGGGATGCGCCCGCATTGCCACCATCGAATAGTGGACCGTGCTGCCGCCCACTCCGCGACCGGAGTTGGCCATGCCTAACTCGATCGGATCGTCGCCTCCCGAGATGCGTTCGTCGGTCCAGTAGAGCCGGCGCGAGCCGAGCTCGTCGGAGACGAAGTCGCGGGTTGGGTCCCAGTGCGGGCCCGCGTCCAGAATCGCGACGGAGAAGCCGCTCTCGGCGAGCTTGGCCCCGAGTGTCCCTCCCCCGGCGCCCGCGCCGATGATGCAGAAGTCCACTTCCTCGTGGGACCAGTCGCGCATCGGAATTGGGTCGCCGTTGATTCCCGGCGCGGACAAGGCCCACTCCCGAGAAACCTTCATTTCGTGCCCCAGCGGGTCTGTCTCTCATGCGCTTCCCACGGATCCACGCCGCCGATCCATTTGCGCACGTGTCCCCTGGGTGAGGACGGACCGTTGTAACCGGTCTCGCTCCACGCCGTCGGATGGGCGTAGTAGATCGTCACGACCGTGGCGCAGAGGATTGAGCTGAAGAATCGCTTCGCCGGGATGGCAACCCACGTGCTGCCCGGTGGATCGCCGCGCGCGATCCGCCGCAGCACCTCGTCTTGCGCCGTCAAATCGAGGTCGGCGAACGCGGCACCGTAAAGTGCCTGGGCGGTCTCGTCCACGCCGACCAGTGCGGCGCGCCATAGCTCCCGCTGCGGCGGAAGCCCCTCGAGTCGCCATCCGTCCCGCTGATCCTCCGCCAGCTTCGCATCGATCCACGGAACGATCAGCACTCGCTCGGCCGCGTTGCGATCCGGCTGCGGCAGGATCCGCTCGGCGAGCGCCTCGAGCGTGCGGATCTCGGCCCCGGTGAAAAAGCGCGGCGTTGGCGGCGGCTCGAGCCGGCGCCGGACGACCCGCCGGGTAGCGTCGTCCCAGTCCACCGAGTTCCACCGCTCGAGGACATCGTAACCCGGATAGCGCGGCCGGAACTCGTCCGTCACGAACGTGCTCCTGCGCCGAGCCATCCGCCGCGGAAACCGGCCGCCCGCAGACCCTCGCGGACGTAGGGACACGCCCGCAGCGCTCGCCAGATGAGGCCCGAGAGATAGTTCTCGACCATGAGGACGACGGGGCCCTGATCGATCGCGTAGTGCCAGTCGCAGACCCAACCCGCGTCCTTGCCTCTGCCGCCGAAGCTCGGGTTGAAGCTCGACTCGTAGCCGTAACGACCGGTGAGCTCGGGATAGGTGTGGTCGAGATGGCGCATCGCGGGCACCACCAGCTCCGGCGCGAAGGGCAAGGAGGCCACGAGCGCCCAGGGCGCGAGGGTCCCGTCGTCCGGACCGAAAGGGATTCCCCGCGCGAGGTACCCGTAGAATCGCCGCCTGCCGCGCCGAATCATTCCCTTGAACGGCCCGGGTCCGTCGCTCGCGGTGATGCCCCACGAGTTGGGCTCGTAGCCGCGATATTGGTGCGGGTTGCGGGCCGCGTAGGCCTGCTGCGCCAGCGTCGCCCGGCGGCTGTTCTCGAAGTAATCGATCCGCTGGGCTCGCATGTAGTCGTCCTGAATGCCGCGGAAATCGATCCAGACGTGCGACAGCTGGTGCGTAAAGAGCGGACCGGCGTAGAGGTACTCGTGACCTTCGACGGTTCGCCACTCGTACGTCGCGGTCCAGGCATCGTACACCGACGGGTCCGGTGGGAAGGTCGGAGAGCCGAGCGCCAGGATGTACAGGAAGAGCGCCTCGTTGTAGCCTCGCCAGTCGAACCCCAGAAAGCCTTCCTCCGGTCTCCATCCGTGGCAGATTGCTTGTCGGCATACCATCGAGCGCCAGTCGGCGCGGCGATAGAGGTCATCCGCCAGCCGGCGAATCGTCCGCTCGTCCTCCGACGGACCGTCGAAGTAACCCGCCGCGGCGAGCGCCCCGGCAAAGAGAATCGCGGAGTCCACCGTCGACAGCTCGCTATGCCAGGCCCGGCGGCCGGTCCCTGGGTCGAGGAAATGGTAGAAGAGACCGCGCCAGCCGGTCGCGTCGGGAGCCTCGCTCTGTTCGGCCTCCCACAAGAACCGCAGCGCGTGCGCGACCCGCCCGGCTGCCTCGGCCCGAGGCATTATCCCGTGATCGGCGGCGACTGCGTAGCCCGCGAACGCAAATCCCGACCCCGCGATGCTGGCCGGCGACTCGGGTCGGGTGCTGTCCATGATCAGGCCCGTGACGGGATTCATCTCGCGGGCAAAGTACCCGAAAGTGCGCTCCTGCAGCACCGCGATCGAGTCGATGCCGGGGTCAGCCATTGCGGGCGCCGGCCGGGTCGCCGGCGAGCTCGAGGGTGACCGCCGCGACGCAGTGCTCCGGCAGCTCGACCGTCACGTGGATTCCGGCGTCGTCGCAATGAACGTCGCATGGCTCCGAGCGAAGCGACGAGGCCGCGTCGAGCTCGGCCAGCTCCGCGGACCGGAGGTAGTCGGGCGATCCCATCTCCTGCCAGCGGCGTTTGGGATTCGCGTGATCGGAGTCGATTCGCTCGACCGTCGCGCCGGTGATCGACCTAGCGCCGGTCAAGTGCATAACGGCGAGCGACCGAACGATGTCATGGCGCGGCGGCGCGGTGTTCACGAACATGACGGTCGCGCGACGGCCGGCTCGAATCACCCAGGTCGCGACGTTGGCGTGCATCCCGTCTACGGGGACGAGCAGCTCGTTCCCGAGTCGGTGCAGCAGCTCGAAGGCTCGATACGATGGCTTGGCGATGCCGTCGATGGTCAACAATCCGAACCCGCCATGAAACGGGCTCGACGGGAAGGCGGTCTCTTCGAAGATGTCGGTGAAGGCCCAGAACGCGTACGCGTCGACTACGCCGGTCATTTGGAGCACGGTCTTCACGATGAAGGCTGCGGCATAGGGATCGTCGTGCAGCGGATCCCGATCGTGCGCCGAGGTATTCCATTCGGTGTAGAAGAGCGGCAGGTCTCCGGCTCGCCGCCGGGCATCGAGGGCTTCTTCGCGGAGGATGTCTCGCTGCATCGCCGCGAGCTGGCCCAGAACATCCGGGCTCAGGCTGAGGGTTCGGTCGTTTGGATAGTGATGTGTGGATACGAAGTCGACCGGCACCTTGGTGCGAGCGCAATCATCCAGAAACGACTCGATCCACGCATTCCGCGCCGTCGCCGGCCCGCCGACTCTGAGCTCCGGACTGATCTCCTTGAGCGCTCGCGCCGTGTGCCGATACAAGCGGAAATACTGCTCGCGGGTCCCCCGCCAGAACGATCGCAGATTCGGCTCGTTCCAGACTTCGAAGTACCACTGCTCCACCTCACCCGCTCCATAACGCGCGACGGCACTGGCCACCAGCCGACGGATCAGCTCGCTCCAATGGTTCCAGTTTCGTGGCGGAGTGACATTGCCCCGATATCGAAACACGGTGGACCGCCCGGAGGCGATCGCCGTTGGCATGAAGGAGAGCTCGACGAAGGGACGGAGCCCGATCTCGAGCAGAGCATCCCAGATCCGGTGGGCATTGAAGAAGGAATAGAGGCGCTCATTCCCTCCCTGCACCAACGTCCCCATGTCGTCGTTCAGGAGACCGTGAAACCGGACCTGCTCGAATCCGAGCTCCTGATGCACCCGGCGAAGCTGCGCTTGGTAGTCCGCGCGGAGCGCGAGCGCCGCGTGACAGCTGCCGACGATCCGCTCCCACACATGCGGCAACGGCACCGCGGCTCCATCCAGTGCGCAGCGGAACTCGATCGGTTTCATGATTGGCCAGAGCTCGGCGGCTCACAGAAGTCGGACGGCAACCAAACCGCTCACGCCGACCGTCGCGACGAACAGTGGCGCGCCCGGTGGTGGCGCCTCCAGAATGGCCGCGACGCCGACATAGAGCCCGCCCATTTGTCGATCCGTGCCGCGGAGATGCAGACCCGCGCCGATGAACCCGGTGAGAAAGATCACGACGAGAAGCGAGGAGGCGATCAAATCAGCTGCGCCGCCCGGGTTCGAAGCCGCGGTCCAGCCGGTCGCGGCCGCGGCCAGTGGCAACACCGTGACCGGGAGGTACATCGCCGGGCTGTGGTACGCTCCGCGGTAGTGCAAGAGACCCGCTTGGGCGGCGGCGCCGATCAGCGTCAGGCTCACGATGATCAGGGCGATTGTTCGCAGCGAAATGCCGAGCAGCCGGCCGGTTCCGGACATGCCTAACGCGGCGACGACCTCGAGGCCGCCGGCCGTCACCAGCGCCAGCGGCGCGAGCGGAGGAGCGTGGTGCATGAGATGGTGAAGCAGCCATCGATAGCCGCCCGGCTTAGTCGGAATCCCGTACCAGTGGTGATACCCCGCCCCGACCAGACCGGCCGCGACCGCCACCGATCCGGCGACGATCGCCACAGTGGTAACGACCCGGCCGTGAGGTGTAAGCGCCGCCGCGCCCGCCGAGAGAATGAGCAGCGCGCCGACGATGAACGGGAGATACTGAGCCCGGAGGTCGAACCCGGAGCGATAGTGGCCGATGAAGGAGTCGGGCAGGAAGAACGCAGCTTGCACGGCAGCCAGTCCGGCGAGCCATTGATAGCCGCTCACCCCGAGAAACGACGTCACCGGCGCTCGGACTCGGCTGGACGGAAGCGACGCGCCGCCGAATCGTCAGTGGCTAGCGGCCGGTAATGCGCGCGAACCTCCGCGCCGTAGCGGTAGATGAGCTCGCCGCCGAGATAGCCCTGCACCGCCATCACGAGCAGGAGTCCGCCCATCGAGACGAGATACGCCGGTGGAACCGGCGCGGCTCGTTCCCAGAAGGCAGCTCGCCACCCGCAGGCCATCAGCACAAGCCCGAAGAAGACGACACCCAGCGCCATGTGCACGCGGAGAAGGGAGCGGGCCGGGCCTTCTGCGATGGGAAGGCGGATTCGGGAGCTGATCCCGGTTGCGATGGTGATCGGCGTTACGCCCGCCGCCGCGGCGAGCGTCCACCACCCAACCACGGCGAGGTCCTGCCGGCCGGCCAGCGCGCCCCCAAGATCGAACCCGAACGACGCGACGGTGAGCGCAATCGTGAAATGAACGAAGATGGGGTGCAGAGGCGATTGCATCGGAAGGGGTGACGCCGGGTGGCAGCCCGGGTACACAAGCGGCGGCAATGGCAGTCGCGGCGGCAGCAGCGCTGAGCGCCAGACCCGCACCCGACCAATCCCCAACCCCTAACCCCTAACCCCTAACCCCTAACCCCTAATGCCTAGGGCCCAATGCCTAACTCCCAACATCTGATTGCTTCGCCACCCACCGATAGCTGAGCAGCACGGCCGCCGCAAACACCGCGGCTCCCACCCACCGCGCCATGCCGGCGAAACTGTCGCCGACAAGCGCAAGGGGCGCCGCGTTACCCGTCGCGACGATGAGGCCGGCATTCAGCACGCCCAACAGACTCTCCCCAACGATGAGCCCGGACGCCAACAACACGCCGAACCGCTTGGCCATATCCGCGTTCGGGCGCGACGCCATCGCCCGATCGTAGAGCCAGCCAATCAGCGCGCCGAGGATGACGGGCTGGGTCGCGTCCATCGGCAGGTAGATGGCGATCCCAACCGCGAGCGGGGCGAGTCGCATGACCTTCAGCACGCCGAGAATTTCGTCGACCACGATGGCCCCGAGGCCGACCAGCGCGCCGATCCCGATCATGTGCCAGTCGAGCTGCGCGTTGAGGACGCCCTTCGCCAGCGTGGAGATCAGCGTCGCCTGCGGCGCCGGTAACGGATTCGCGCTGATTGCGGCTCGGTTGGGATCACCCGGAAAGCCGTACGCCTGATTCAGAAGGTCGAGCACCGGAGAGATCACCAGCGAGCCCGCGATCACGCCGACGATGAGCGCAACCTGCTGCTTCCACGGGGATGCGCCGACCAGCTGGCCCGTCTTCAGGTCCTGCAGGTTGTCGTTCGAGATCGTGGCGATCGAGAAGACGATCGACACGCAGAACAGCGCGAACGCCACCAGCGCAGGGGTCGCGCCCGGCCCGACGCTCGGCTGAACAAAGATCGAGAGCAGCAACGCGACCGCCACGGTCGCCAGGATCCCGATCCCCGATACCGGGCTGTTCGATGCCCCGATGAGGCCGGCCATGTAACCCGCGACCGTCGCCACGAATCCGCCGATCAGGAGGGTGAACAGCACACCGCCCACGACCAGCGACCACGTGTGTGACGTCAGGTCGGTCTTACCGATGAAGTCGTACAGCAGCCACGCGATCATCACTAAGCACACGACGCTCAGCAGGCTGATCATGCCGAGCGTAATGTCGCGGTCTTCGTGGGCGCCCGTCTTGGCACCGGCTCCGGCCTTGGCGGTCGCCACGAGACCCGCGACGACGGGGCGAACCAACTTGATGAGGCTCCAGATCGCCGCGACCCCGATTGCACCTGCGCCAATGAAGCGAACCTGAGTCCGCCACACCGTGACCGCGACCTGCGCCGGATCGCCTGGGAGACCCGCGCTCAACAGCGGGGTCGCGATGCCCCACGCGATGATGATCCCGACCAGCATCGCCATCCCGACCGCGATCCCGACCAGATGGCCCGCGCCCAAGAGCGCCAGAGAAAAACCGATATTCACGCCGCTCGCACCGGATCCCAGCCGGAAGAACTGGGAGAGGCCCGTCGCGGCGACACCGGTCGCGCTCACGATCTGCGTTGCCGCCGCGATGAGGGCGCCGACGAGGACGATCAGTGGGCCGCGCTTGCGCTCGATCGCATTGGGCGACGCCTCGTCGCCGGTCGCGCCGGCTTTCAGCACCTCCGCCGCAGCCAGCCCTTCGGGGAACGGAAGCGACGAGTTGACCACGAGCGCTCGGCGCAGCGGGATCGAGAACAACACGCCGAGAGTCCCGCCAAGGGCGCAGATCAGGAAAGTCGTGAGGAACGGAAAGTTCCTCCACCAGCCCACCATGATGAGTCCGGGCAGCACGAAGATGATCGCCGACAGCGTGCCGCCGGCCGATGCGACCGTCTGTACGATGTTGTTCTCGCGGATCGTCCCAGTGCGCAGCGCACGAAGGACCCCCATCGAGATCACGGCGGCCGGGATCGACGACGCGATCGTGAGCCCGACTCGGAGTCCGAGATAGACGTTCGCGGCAGTGAATACGGCGGCGATGACCGAGCCGAGGATCAGCCCGCGGACGGTCAGCTCCGAATCAGTCTTCATGGAATGCCCTTGGGAGGGGAGGGTCGGTGACCCAAACATCCCGCCGGAACCGTCTCCCGTCTACCCTGGCGGCTCGGGCAGGCCGTACATACGTTGGGCGCCGTGACCGACATCCAGAATTCGCGGGTGCACGTAGCGGGCAGGCCCGACGCCGTACTGGACGCTCGCACCACTCGCCGCCGCACGCTGGTCCTCCTGGCGGTCTCGGTCGTGGCCCTCGTGGTCGCTCACCTCGCCGATCCTTGGGCATACACGGCTCTCGCATGGTCGCGCCCAGCGGAACGGGACTGGGGTCGCTTGCTCCGCGTCATGGGCTACCTGCCGACGTGGCTCGTGATCGCGCTCGCGTTCTGGATCGAGGGTCGCAATCGCACCCCTAACGCCGCCGCGGAGCTGCGCGACGCCGCGCGGGCGATTCTGGTCGCCACGATCATCGGCGGGATCGTCGCCGAGCTGCTCAAGCTCTTGATTCGGAAAG
>JADMIO010849094.1_pt1 | contig 11460 bp, 7 predicted proteins | sample 8958161 | NCBI WGS metagenome assembly JADMIO01 (sample SAMN16585339, study PRJNA669376) | soil metagenome | isolation source: Crop rotation soil | place: USA: Cullars Rotation, Alabama | collected 2011
CTTTCCCGTCATTCCCGCCGACACGATCGACTGCCTCGAAGCCCAGGACGATTACGTCGCGATCCACGCGGGCAAGAAGACGTGGCTCAAGCAGCAGCCGCTCGGCGAGCTCGAGGCCCAGCTCGACCCGAAACGATTCGTGCGCGTCCACCGCTCGTACCTGGTGCCGCTCGACCGGATCGTGCGCATCGAACCCTACGGCAAGGACAGCCGCGTCGCCGTGCTGCGCGACGGGCGCGAGGTGCCGGTCAGCAAGGGTGGATACCAGAGGCTCAAGGAGCTCATGGGAGCGTAGGTTCAGACCCTGGCGCCTCTTCCTTCGGCAGGAGGGCCGGGACGGACATCAGCGCGCGGCAGCCTTGCGGCGAGCCGGACGCGTGGCGCCGGGCAAAGGCTTGAGGTCGCGGCCCCAGCGTTCGATCGCGAGGGCGACATCGCCGAACGAGCGGCCGCTCTCGGTCAACTCGTAGCTGACGCTGACCGGCGGGCCCGGGTCGACCCGCCTCAGGATGAGGCCCCACGCCTCCAGTTCCTTCAGCCGGGCGGACAGGATCTTGTCCCCGGGACCCCGGGTCCGCTCGCGGACCTCGGTGTAGCGATAGGGACCCCCCTGGAGCGAGTTCAAGATCAAGCCGCACCACGGCTTGGACAGGACCGCGAGCGCCCTCTGAAACGTCTGGCAATGCGAATCGACCGGCTTCATGGCGACCACTCTACGGACCTCCGTTCCCGCCGAACAAGCAACTTCCAGCGCATCGTTTCTTCGGATGCACTATCTAATGGAAAGTCGCGGTAGTTAGTACAGCGACATAAACGAGGAAAGCGGCTGGCGGACCGGCAGTTGCCGGCACACGTGGGAGGAAGGTCATGGATCTCGGGTTGCTCGTTCTTCGCCTGCTCGTCGGGCTGTCGCTCGCGGCGCACGGCTCACAAAAGCTATTCGGCTGGTTCGGCGGGTACGGCCTGTCCGGCACGGGCGGGTTCATGGAGCAGTTGGGCTTCCGTCCGGGACGGCGCGCCGCGCTCTTCGCGGGCCTCGCCGAGACGGGGGGCGGTCTCCTGCTCGCCCTGGGTGCGGCGACTCCCCTGGCCGCGGCCGTCCTGATCGCGGTCATGACCGTCGCGATCGTGAGCGCGCACTGGAGCAAGGGATACTTCGCCCACGCCGGCGGCTACGAATTGCCGCTCCTGCTTGCGGTCATCGCACTCAGCTTCGCGCTGACCGGGCCGGGCCGGTACTCCATCGACGCGCTCGTCGGGCTCGACCTGTCCGGCAGTGGGTGGGCGCTGGTTGCGATCGTGCTGGGGCTGGGTGGTGCCGCAGGACAACTGCTCAGTCGGCAGCTCGCCCCGGCCCCGGAAGCGCACGCGAAGGGCTGAACGTCTGGGCCACGGGCAATCGCTCGTGGCCCTCGAATTTCGCCCGGTGACCCCGCGCGACGGGGAGCGAACTGGATTCCAACCGCGCGCGGCCGCAAGCCATCCAAGCCACAGTGAGAGTCCTTGTCACCCTCTTCCTCTTGCTTTACGGCGCCGCAGCGCAGGCCGCTCCACTGACCGCCGACGAGGTCCGCGCCTGGCGCGAGGACCTCAGGTTCCTGCGCGCCGAGATGCCGAAGCGCCACGCGAACCTCTTTCATGCGATGACCCCGGCGCAGTTCGACAGCGCGCTCACCGCGATCGAAGGGAAACTCCCTGCGCTCGATCGCCCCGGCGTGATCGTCGAGCTCATGAAGCTCGACGCGATGGTGGGGGACGGGCACAGCAACGTCTCGCCGTGGCGCGATCCCGAAATCAAGTTTCACGAGCTGCCGATTGCGCTCTACCTGTTTTCGGACGGCCTGTACGTGCGGGCCGCGAGCGCAAGCCAGGCGAAGCTGCTCGGCGCGAAGGTGACCGCGATCGGCGGCGTGCCGGTCCAGGAAGCCTTGAAGCGTGTCGATCCGCTCCTGGGCCGCGACAACGCGATGGGGCCGAAGGCGTGGGCGCCGGTGCTGTTCGCGATGCCCGAGGTGCTCCACGCTGTCGGGCTGTCCGAGAGCCCGGATCGCGCCACGTTCACGTTCGAGGGACGCGGCGCCGTCACGCTCGAGCCCGCCGGACCGTTTCCGATGCGCACGGGCGAGCCCGACAAGTCGTGGATGCCGCGCGCGGGCTGGGTCGACGTGCGCACGCAGACGCCGCTCTGGCTCGCGGACGCCTCCGATCTCTATCGCTACGCGGTCCTCGGCAAGACCCTGTACTGCCAGGTGAACGCGATCCAGCAGGATCCCGCGGACTCGCTCGCGGGATTCATGAAGCGCGCGCTGGGCGCCGCGGATTCGGCGCAGGCGGAGCGGTTCGTTCTCGATCTCAGGCTGAACGGCGGGGGCGACGGCACGTTCTGCCGCGACATCGTGCTGCCGCTCCTCAAGTCGCGTTACGACGCACCGGGAAAGTTGTGGGTGCTGATGGGCCGGCGCACGTGGTCAGCCGCGCAGTTCCTCCTGTGCGACCTCGAGAGCTGGACGAACGCGCGGTTCGCCGGCGAGCCGAGCGCCTCGCGCGGCAATCACTACGGCGATTCGCGCAAGATCACGCTGACGAACAGCAAGGTCACGGTGCGCGTCTCGACGCTCTACTGGCAGATGTGGGATCCGCGCGACACCCGGACGTGGATCGAGCCCGACCGGAAGGTCGAGCTCGATTTCGCGTCCTACGAAGCCGGAAGGGATCCGGTTCTCGAGAACGTCGTTCGCGATTAGCGCGGCCGCCCGGAATCGAGAATCCGGCGCACGTCCGCCAGGAGGCCCTGAGCCACGGCCTCGCTCATCCCGCCTGCCAGGATCGTGGCGCCCGCGCAGAGCACGTAGGACGCGCGGACGAGCGCCGGACGCGCCCGCCCCACGAGCGGATTGCGCACGGTCAGCCCGTTCAACGCCTCGCGCGCGAGGCGAAGGCCGTCGGCGTCGATCCCGGAAGGAGACGCGACGAAGGATCCGCCGGGCAATCGCAGGCGATCCCGCCGACGGGCCCGGGCGCGGGCGACGACACCCAGTCCCAGGGAAACGGCAATCGCCACGAAGAGCCCGCCCGCGAGGCGTAAACCGGGCGGGGCCGCCGCCAGTCCCCCCGAGCCGACGACGACCAGCACGCCCGTGACCCCGCCCAAAAGCAGCGGGACCATCTTCGACCGGGGCAGGATGGCGGGGTGCACCGTGAAGCGCACCCTGTCGGGCCCGATCGGTTCCTGCTCGTATCCGTTGTCCACGTACGTCTCCGGCGTTACTCTCATTACCCCCAGCCAGCGAGGATCGTGCGACCTCGGCCCGAAGCGCCCGCACGTTCCTTGCGTGACCCGCGCGGACGAACCGTCATGGCGATCCCGAATTCCGATCCGGCTCCTCCCGCGCCTTCCGCGGACCTTGCGAAGCGGAAGGCGCTCGACGACCTCTTCAGTGCCACCTATGAGGAGCTTCGGCGGCTCGCCGCCAGCGTCCGGCGGTATGACGGAAGCATGACGCTCAACCCCACCGCGCTCGTCAACGAAGCGTGGATCAAGCTCTCGCGCACGCCGCAGGTGGCCGAAACTTCGCCGCTGCACTTCCGCCGGATCGCGGCGCGCGCGATGCGCCAGGTGCTGGTGGAAGCGGCGCGCAGGAGGCGGTCGCTCAAGCGCGGCGGGCCGGACGCGATCTTCGTGGAATTCGACGATTCGATCGGCGGCTCCGACTGGTCGCGGGACGTGCTCGGGCTCGACCGCGCGCTCGAGGAGCTCGCGCGCCTCGACGAGCGCCAGGCCCGCGTCGTCGAGTGCCGGTTCTTCGGCGGGATGGAAGTGGCCGAAACGGCCGGCGCGCTCGGCATCTCGGAGGCGACCGTCCTTCGCGACTGGCGTGCGGCGCGCGCCTGGCTTGCGCGCGAGCTGCGGCCGCCGGCCTGAGCGCATGGATCCCGAGCGCTGGCGGCGCATCCAGGATCTCTTCCACGAAGCGGCGGACCTTCCCGAAGACGAACGCGCCGCGTGGCTCGAAGCGCTCGATCCCGAGCTTGCGACCGAAGTGCGTTCGCTGCTCGAGCAGGACGCACGGCGCGATCCGTTGCTCGACGCGGATCTTCCCGGCGTCGCGCGCCGCATCCTGGCCGGCAGCGTGGCTCCCGGCCGCATGATCGGCCCCTACCGCCTGCGCGAGCTGCTGGGCGAAGGCGGGATGGGCGTCGTCCACCTCGCCGAACGCAGCGACCTGGGCAGCCTGGTCGCGATCAAGCTGCTGCGCGACGCGTGGCTTTCGCCCGCGCGCCGCGCGCGCTTCGCCCGCGAGCGCCGGACGCTCGCGCAGCTCAACCACCCGAACATCGCCCGCCTCTACGACGCGGACACGTTGCCCGACGGCACGCCCTGGTTCGCGATGGAGTACGTCGACGGCGTGCCGCTCACGCGCTGGTGCGCCGAGCAGCGGCCGTCGATGGCGCGGACGCTCGCCTTGTTCCGCTCCGTGTGCGAGGCCGTGCTGCATGCGCACCAGCACGCGGTGATCCACCGCGACTTGAAGCCCTCGAACATCCTCGTGACCCGGGGCGGCCAGCCGAAGCTGCTCGACTTCGGGATCGCCCGCTCGCTCGAGGACACCGCCTCGCCGGGCGAATGGACGGGCGCCGACCAGCGTCTCCTGTCGCCGCCGTACGCGGCTCCGGAGCAGTTCACGGGCAGTCCGCAGGGCGCGGCCACGGACGTCTACGCGCTGGGCGCGATCCTGTACGAGCTCATCGCGGGCCGGCCGCCGCTCGACCTCGCGGGCAGGACACCGGCGGAAGTGGCGCACGCCGTCGCGCACGAGGAGCCCGAGCGGCCGTCGATCGCGGGGCGCGCGCGTTTCCCCGAGCGCGGCGTGCCCTGGGCCGAGATCGACGTCCTGTGCGCGACCGCGCTTCGCAAGGACCCGCAGGCGCGTTACCGCTCGGTCGAATCCCTCATGCGCGACCTCGATCACCTGACGCGTGGCGAGCCCCTCGAGGCGCGACCGCCGCGCGCAACGTACCGGCTGCGGAAGTTCGCCGGGCGCCACTGGCACGAGCTCGCGACGGCGGGCGCGGTGATCGCGACGATCGCGGGCCTGGTCGCCTTCGGAACCCGCCGGCTTGCGGACGCGCGAGATCGCGCCGTCGCGGAAGCAGCCCGGGCGCGACGCATCCAGGCGTTCATGACCGGGCTGTTCGAAGGCGGCGACCCCACGGCCGGACCGGCCGACACGCTGCGCGTCGTCGACCTGCTCGAACACGGCGAGCGCGACGCACGCTCGCTCGCGGGAGATCCGGAGGTGCAGGCCGACCTCTACGCGACGCTCGGCGGCATTCACGACAACCTCGGCAACTTCGAACAGGCCGACAGCCTGCTCGTGCGTGCGCTCGCCGCGCGGCGTGCGCTCGGCGTCGACCGGCCGGACTACGCGTCGACGCTCATCCAGCTCGGGCTCCTGCGCGGCCACCAGTCGCGCTTCGACGAGGCCGACTCGCTCGTGCGCGCGGGGCTCGCGGTGCTCAAGAAGCACGGCACGCCCGGCGAGCTGGCCGATGCGACGCGCTCGCTCGGGATCGTCCTGTCGGAGAAGGGCGACTACGACCAGGCGATCGCGCTGCTCGAAGACGCCGCGCGGCGCGACTCCCTCGCGAACCGGCCTCCCGAGGAAAAGGGGATCACGCTCACCGAACTCGCGAACGCGCACTTCTACGCCGGTCACTACGCCCTGGCGGATTCGCTCAACCGCGTGGTGCTCGCGATCGACCGGGCGGTGCACGGGCCGCGTCACCCGGCCGTCGCGAGCGACCTCGTGAACCTGGGCGCGACCCAGCAGGAGTGGGGGCGGTGGGACGTCGCCGAAGGCTACTACCGGCAGGCGCTCGATCTCTACCGCGGCTGGTACGGCGAGAATCACTACGAGACCGCGGCCACGCTCAACATGGTCGGCCGCGCCGAGATCCAGCAGGACAAGCTCGACGGCGGCGAAGCGCACCTGAAACAGGCGCTCGCGATCCGCGAGCGCGTCTACGGGCCGGAGAGCGCACCGGTCGCGTCGACCCTCAACGAGCTCGCGTTGCTCGCGACTCGCCGCGACCGCCCGGCCGAGGCCGAGCAGGACTTTCGCCGCATGCTCGCGATCTACCAGGCGACCTATCCCGACGGGCATTACCTGGTCGGACTCGCGCACTCGAACCTGGGCGGCTTCCTGGGCGACCAGCGCCGGTACGGCGAAGCCGAGGCCGAGTTCGAATCCGCGCTGCGCGAGTACGGAAGGACCCTGCCGAAGGACCATCTCTACTTCGGGATCACGCGCCTCAAGTACGGGCGGACGCTGCTCCGGCACCGGCGGCTCCCCGACGCCGAGAGGGAGCTCACGGCCGCGTGGACGATCCTCAACGGGCAGAGCGAGCCGAACGAGCACTGGCTCGAGGGGGCGCGGAAGGACCTCGCGACCCTGGATTCGCTCCTCGGGCGGCCGCCGGGGACGGCGATCGCGAAGGGCCCGTGACGGTCGCGCGGGCGGTCCTGCGCAAGGAAGGGAGTCAGCCGCTCCCGAACCCTTGCACCCGGAGGCCGCCATGGCCCGATCGCCCGAATGGAAACCGATTCTCGCCGCGCTCGCGCTTCTCGTCGCGTGCGCCTCGCCCGCCCGCTCCCAGCAACCCGACTCGGTCACCTGGATCACCAACGCCCCGGTGACGGCGATCGCCCACACGGGCGACGTGACCTACATCGGCGGCACGTTCACGACGATCTCGGCGCTGACCGGCGGCGGCGCGGACCTCTATGTTCCGACCGGCCTTCCGGCATACCGCGGGCCGCGCGTGGTGGGCACCGTCCGCGCCGTGGTCGGCGATGGCGCGGGCGGATGGTTCATCGGCGGAGACTTGACCGCGGTCGGGTCGCAGACCCGCCAGAACCTCGCGCACGTGCTGTCCGACGGGACCGTCTCCGACTGGAATCCGGGCGCGAACACCACCGTGTACGCGCTCGCGCGCAACGGCAACACCGTGTATGCCGGCGGGGCGTTCACGTTCGCGGGCGGGCAGACCCGGCAGCACATCGCGGCGCTCGACGCCACGACCGGCCTCGCGACGTCGTGGAACCCGAACGCCAACAACCTCGTCTACGCGTTGCTCGAGAACGGCGGCTCGATCTTCGCCGGGGGCGCGTTCACCACGGTGGGCGGCCAGACGCGCAGCGGGCTGGCCCTGATCGACGAGGGCACGGGCGTCCCGGGCGCATTCAACCCGAACGTGAACAACATCGTGTATTCGCTCAACCTGTCGGGCGGCACGCTGTACCTGGGCGGTGCGTTCACCCAGGTCAGCGCCCAGCCGCGCAACCGCATTGCGGCGGTCGACGCCGTCACGGGATCGTTGCTCGCGTTCGACGGCAATGCGAACAACATCGTCTATTCCCTCGCGACCGACGCGTCGAACGTGTACGCGGGCGGCGTCTTCACGTCGATCGGCGGGCAGGTGCGCAATCGGATCGCCGCGCTCGATCCCGTCACCGGCACGGCCTCGACCTGGAACCCGAACGCGAACAACGGTGTGTACGCGCTCGTGGCCGCGGGGAGCGTCGTCTACGCGGCCGGCCAGTACACGAACATCGGCGGCCAGACGCGCAGCTTCATCGCGGCGATCGATGTCGCGACCGGCAGCGCCACCGCGTTCGACCCGGACGCGAACAACCTGATCAACGCCCTCACCCTCCAGGGCAGCCGCCTCTACTCCGGCGGCGCGTTCACGACGATCGGAATCCGGACCCGCAACCGCATCGCCGCGATCGACGCCTACACCGGCGGATTGCTCGATTGGAACCCGAACGCGAACGGCCAGGTCAGCGCGCTGCTCGTCGACGGCAACACGATCTATGCGGGTGGCGCGTTCACGACGATCGGCGGCCAGACCCGAAGCCGCCTCGCGGCGCTCGACGCGACCACCGGACTGGCCGGGATTTGGAACCCGAATCCGAACAGCACCGTCCAGGCGCTCGCGCTGTCGGGCAACACGCTGTACGTGGGCGGCGTGTTCTCGGTCATCGCCGGGCAGACCCGCGGCCGGATCGCCGCCATCGACAAGACGACGGGCTCGGCTTCGGCCTGGAATCCCAACGCGAACAGCGTCGTGTACTCCCTGCTGCTCGACGGCTCGAGCGTGTACGCGGGCGGGCAATTCGGCATCATCGGCGGGCAGACGCGGGTCGGGATCGCGGAGCTCGACGCGGCCAGCGGCAACGCGACCGCGTGGAACCCGAACGCGAACGCGAACGTCTACGCGCTTGCCCGCATCGGCACGACGATCTACGCGGGCGGCGCGTTCACGACGATCGGCGGAGCGACCCGCAACCGCATCGCGGCGCTCGACCAGGCCACGGGGCTGGCGACGGCATGGGATCCGAACGCGAACAACATCGTCTACGCGCTCGTCACCAACGGGGAAAAGGTGTTCGCGGGGGGCGCGTTCACGTTCGTCGGCGGCCAGACGCGGAACCGGGTCGCGTCGATCGATCCGGCGACGGGCCAGGCCGACTTCGCCTGGGACCCGAACGCGAACAACGAGGTCTACGCGCTCGACCTGATCGGGCAGAGGCTGCACGTCGGCGGTGCGTTCAACACGATCGGAGGCCAGCAGCGGGCAGGCCTCGCCACCGTCTCCATTCCGACGACCGTCGCGGTCGGCGGTCCCTTCACGGCGCATGCGATCGCACTCGCATGCGCGCCGAATCCGCTGCGCGCGACGGGACTGCTCTCGTTTACGCTGCCGCACGCCGGCGCCGTGTCGCTGCGGGTGTACGACGCGGCGGGCCGGATCGTCGCCGCGCCGCTCGATCGCGTCACGCTTTCGGCGGGGCCGCACGTCGCGCGATTCGATGCGTCGGCGCGGACCGCGGGCGTGTACTTCGCCCGTCTCGAGGCGGACGGGCGGTTCGTCACGCGCAAGATCACCGTCGTGCCCTGACGTCGTTCGGGCGTTCGAGACGAACGGAAACGCGGCCCCGGCAGGCATCGCCGGGGCCGCGCACGTATTGTCTTCAATTGGGTCAGGCGGCCTGCTGCTCCGAATCCTCGTCCGAGTCCATCGCCTCCTGGACTTCGGCGGTCATCGCGCGCTCGTCGCGCAGGCCTTCGATCATCGCGTCGGCCTGCTTGAGCAGGAAGCGCAGCGCGCTCACCCGCTCGACCGCCTGGTCGACGAGCGTCTTCTGGCCCTGCAGCGTCTCGAGTCCCGAACGCACCTCGGAGAGGAACGCTTCGGCCCGCGCGAGCCGGTCTTCGGCGCCGGCGATCTGGCGTTCGCGCTCGTCGAGCGTGCCGGCGAGCGTCGACATCGCCTCGAGGCGGTTCATCAGGTCCTCGAGCGACGCCCGGCTCTCCGCCGTCTCGCGGCTGGTCGCCGTGATCGCGCGGACGTTGTCGTGCGTCGACTCGGCGAGCGTGAACATCCGCTCGAGATCCGACTGCAGCGACTGCACCGTGCTCTGACGGGACGAGATCTGGTCGAGGGCGCGGGTGACCTGCGTCTCGACGATCTCCCACTTCGCGAGCTTCTTCTCGAACGACGCCAGGCGCGACTCGACCTCGCCGAGCGCGGAAGCGCGGTCCTCGAGCTGCGACGACGTGTCCTCGAGCCGCGACGACCACGCGGTCGCCGTGCCGAGCGCCTCGTCGAGCTTCGACGCGATCGCCTCGAGCTCGGCCGCGGCCTTCGACGACTGCTCGCGCAGCTTCGACGCCTTCTCGAGCTCCTTCGACGACGCCTCGAGCGCGGTGGCGCGCTGGTTCATCTCCTCGTGCAACGCCTTCGTGCGGTCGGCGAGCTCGTCGACCGACGTGACGCGCGCCTCGAGCGATTCGATCGACTTCGCGATCGACTGCGCCTTGTGCTCCGCCGAGCGGATGCCCGACGCGACGCTCGTGACCGTGGCGCCGATCTTCTCGGCCTCCTCGGAGTGCAGCTCGAACTGGGCGAAGCGCTCCTCGGCGGCTTCCATGCGGCCGACCAGCGCCTTGCCGCGCTCGTCGAGCGTGCCGGCGAGCGAACCGAACTGGGACAACTGCGCCTGGATCGCGTCGAGCGTCTGGCGCCGGGACTCGATCGAATCGATCGCCGACTGGACGCGGCCCGTCTTCTGCTCGATCGACTCGAGGGACGGGGCGACCGCCGACAGCTCGCCGCAACGCGTGCGCAGCTCGGCGATCTGGCGCTCGGTGGCGAGCAGCCAGTCGCGGGTCTCGGACTGGGACGCGTACATGCGGCCCAGCTCGGCGTGGGCGACGCGCGCCTGCTCGATCGCGTCCTTCACCGAGGCGTGGGTGCCGGACAGGCGCGACACGTCGGCGAGGGCGGACTCGATGCCCGGGCGCGACTGCTCGAGCCCGGCGACGCGGGTCGACAGCGACGCGGCGGACTCGACGGCCGACGCCAGGGTGCGGCGAAGCACCGCGAGCTCCTCGGCATCGTGCGCGATCTTCGCGACGTCGTCCTTCAGGGACGCGACGCGCGGCGACAGCTGGGACGTCTCGCCCAGGAGGTCGCGGACGGTCTGCGACGAGTCGGCCAGGCCACGGTAGCGGCCCTCGAACTCGGTCAGCGCGCTGCGCAGGTCGGCGACGCGCTGCGACACGGCCTCGAGGCCCTTGCCCTCGAAGTCGAAGCGCTCGACCGCGTTCTTGACCTCGGCACGCGCCGCCTCGATCTGGTCGCGGATGATGCCGAGCTGCTGCTCGCTGTCGCGCTCGACCCGCGTAATCTCACGCGAACGCTCGAGCACCGCGTCGTGCTGGCGGTCGAGCGCGTGCATGCTCTCCGACAGCTCGGTCAGGTGCGACTCGTTCTGCTGCTGCTGGCTGAGCGCGAGCTGGAGCTGCGCCTGGACGCGCTCGAGCTGCTCGGCCTGGGCAAGCGCGCGCTCGACGGCCTCGCGCTGCGCCTCCATCGCGGCGGTGCGCTGCGCGACCGTGTCGCCCAGCGTCTTGAGCTGCGTCATGCCGCGCTTGACCTCGTTGACGGTCGTCTTGATCGAGTCCATCTCCTTGACGACGCGCTCGACCTCGACGACGCGGCGCTCCTTGTCCGTCAGGTCGCGCGACAGCTCCTCGCGGCGGCGATCGAGCGCCTCCATCTTCGACGTCGCGAGCTTGTGCGAGTCGACGATGCGGTCGTGCTGCTCGCGCAGCTTGCCGAGCGCCTCGGTCGTCTGGTCGATCTGGCCGCGGATGCCCTCGGCCTCGCCCTCGAGCAGGCGGAACGGCTTCTCGACCTCGAGGAACGCGTCCAGCCGGCCACGCAGGTTCTCCGCGAGGTCGGTCTTCTCGGCGAGCTCCTCGAACACGGTGCGGATGCGGCTCGAGTCCTCGACCGACGCGGCGATGCGCTCGGCGGCCTCGGTCTGGCTCGTCGTCAGCTCCTGGGCGCGCGACTCGATGGCGTCGAGGCGGGAGGCGATGGGGAAAG
>JADMIO011529921.1_pt1 | contig 11460 bp, 14 predicted proteins | sample 8958161 | NCBI WGS metagenome assembly JADMIO01 (sample SAMN16585339, study PRJNA669376) | soil metagenome | isolation source: Crop rotation soil | place: USA: Cullars Rotation, Alabama | collected 2011
CTGCGCCTCGATGCCGACGCGCAGCGCCGCACCGCCGAGCTCGCCTACGGGCGCCAGCGCCTGCTCGAGATCGCGCTCGGCCTCGCGGGCCGGCCGCGCATCCTGTTGCTGGACGAGCCCGCGGCCGGCATTCCCGCCGCCGAGAGCCGCGAGCTGCTCGGCGTCATCGCGGCGCTGCCCGGGGACGTGACCGTGCTCTTCATCGAGCACGACATGGGCCTAGTGTTCCGCTTCGCCGAGCGCATCACCGTGCTCGCTTCGGGGCGCGTGCTGGCCGAAGGCACCCCGGCGGAGATCGCCGCCGACGATCGCGTGCGCTCGGTCTACCTGGGGAAGAGCCTCGATGGCTGAGCTCCTCGCGCTCTCGGGCGTGAGCGCCGGCCATGGCGCGGCGGTCGTGATCGAGGACCTGTCGTTCGCCATGGAGGAGGGCGAGTCGGTCGCGCTGCTCGGCCGCAACGGCGTGGGCAAGACGACGCTGCTCGCCACGATCCTGGGGTTCACGCGCCTTCACGCGGGCTCGATCCGCTGGTCGTGCACGGACGTCTCGCGCTGGCCGCCCGAGCGGCGCGCCGCGCACGGCATCGGCTGGGTTCCGCAGGAGAGGCGGCTGTGGCGATCGCTCACGGTGGACGAGCACCTGGCGAGCGTCGCGCGTCCCGGGGACTGGACGGCGAAGAGGGCGCTCGCGCTCTTCCCGCGACTGGAGGAGCGCCGCCATCATCGCGGCGCGGAACTCTCCGGCGGCGAGCAGCAGATGCTGGCCATCGCTCGCGCGCTGGTGACCAACCCGCGCCTGCTCCTCCTCGACGAGCCGATGGAGGGCCTCGCGCCGATCGTGGTCGAGGAGCTCTCGCGCGTCATCGCCTCGCTCGCCGACGGCGCGATGGGCGTGATCCTCGTCGAGCAGCATGCCGAGGCGGCGCTGGCGCTCGCCCGGCGCGCGCTCGTGATGGAGCGGGGAAGGATCGTGCACGAGGGCCCCGCCGCCGCGCTCGCCGCGGAGCCCGGGAAGCTCGAGGCCCTGCTGGGAATCGCGGGCTAGGTCGCGGCGATTCCCACGTAGTTCTCCGCCAGCACCTGCTGCGCCGCAGGCGAGGCGGCCAGGTGCTCGAGCTGGGCCACCTGCAGCCGCTCCTGGAACGCGTCCGAATCGTCGAAGCGGTGGAGCATCGCGGTCATCCACCACGAGAAGTGCTCGGCACGCCACACGCGCTTGAGGCAGCGCTGAGACCACGTCGCGAGGGGCGCGGCATCGCCGGCGTAGTGCGCGGCGAACGCCTCGGCCAGCAGGCGCACGTCGTGGACCGCGAGATTCAGGCCCTTCGCTCCCGTCGGCGGGACGATGTGGGCCGCGTCACCGGCGAGGAAGAGTCGTCCGTAGCGCATCGGCTCCACGACGAGGCTGCGCATCGGCGTGACACCCTTTTGCAGGATCTCGCCTTCCCTCACGCGCCAGCCATCGCTGCCCTCCAGGCGCTGGTGAAGCTCGTCCCAGATGCGCGCATCGCTCCACGCCTCGAGATCCTCATCGGGGCTGCATTGCAGGTAGAGCCGCGTGATCGAGGGCGAACGCATGCTGTAGAGGGCGAAGCCGCGCTCGTGCCGCGCGTAGACGAGCTCGGGCGTGGTGGGTGGCGCGGCGGCCAGGATTCCCAGCCACGCGAACGGATAGGCACGCGAATACTCGGTCAAGGCACCGGCGGGTATGGCGGCGCGGCAAGGGCCGTGGGAGCCGTCGCACGCGGCGATGAAGTCGCAGCGAACCGTTCGCGCTTGGCCCTCGTGCGTGAAATGGATCGAGGGCGCGTCGCCGCCGATGCCCTCGAGAACGACGTCGCTCGCCTCGAACCGCACGTCGCCGCCCGCATCGATTCGCGCGCGGATCAGGTCCTTCACGACCTCCTGCTGGCCGTAGACCGTGATCGCACGCCCGGTGAGCGCCTTGAAATCGACGCGCTGGCGCGCGCCCGCGAAGCGAAGCTCGATGCCCTCGTGCACGAGGCCTTCGCGCCGCATGCGTTCTCCGACGCCCGCCGCCTCGAGCGTCTCGCAGGTGCCGGGTTCGAGCACGCCCGCGCGGACCCGCTCCTCGCAATGCGCGCGCGTGGCGCGCTCGAGCACCACCGAATCGATGCCCGATCGCGAGAGCAGGTGGGACAGCAGCAGCCCCGCGGGACCCGCGCCGACGATGCCGACCTGCGTCCGCGCGGCCGGCACCGAAGTCACTTGCGCCGGTACGCCAGCGCGTTCTTGATGAACTCGCTCTTGGCGTTCGCGTACGCCTCGCGATCGTTGCGGTGGCGCGCGGCGAGCGCGTTCTTCAGGCGCCAGTAGCGCTCCGCGTACTCGGGGCTCGCCCGCAGCAGGTCGCGGAAGTCGAGCATGTCCTTCCAGAAAGGCGTGTCGTACACCACCGCATGGAGATGGAAGTACCCGGGATGGCCCTGCGTCTTCACGAAGAAGCGCCGCTGCGGCAGCGCCTTCTCGAACTCGGGGACGTATCGATATCCCGACTCCACGAGCGCCGGGATCCTGCCCTCGACGACGAGGAGCGAGGGCGCGCCGAGAAGCACATCGACGATGGGCTTCGCGCCCAGGCCGGAAACGGCGGTGCTGCCGACGTGCTCGATCAGCACCGAGCCCGCGCCGAAGATGTCTTCCAGGCGTCCCTTCTCGATATCGAAGGTGACGGGCCACATCGGGGAATAGGCAGAGAGGTCGATCGCCTCGGGATTGCTCATGGTGGCGCTCAAGTCCGGATCCAGTATCGGCTCACGACCTCGCCCCTCGCCTCGACGAAGGCCTCCGAGTCGAGGCGTCCCCCGCAATTGCGGATGGCGCCGGCCGAGCCCTCATTGTCCTTCGCGCACGTGACGAGCGCTTCGGAGATTCCGTGGCCGCGGGCCTCGGCGAGCGTGCGCCGCAGGATCTCGGTCGCGTGGCCCCGCCGCCGCGCGCTCGGGCGCACGCCGTATCCGATGTGGCCGCCCTCGATCCGCAGCCGCTCGGTGAGCCCGTGGCGCAGGTTGGAGACCGCGACCACTTCGCCCGCCTCATCGACTAGCCAGAAGGTGGTGTGCGGGACGAAGCCCTGGGGGATTCCCTCGCCCCGCTCGCACGCCGCGAGCTTCGCGAGGAAGGCCGCGAAGTCCCCGTTCTCGAACGACAGGGGAAACGGGATCAGCTCCTCGCCGCGCCCGAGGATCTCGTCGATCATCGCGCGATAGGACGAGGCGAGCGCGGCGTGCGGCCGCTCGAAGCGCGAGCCGCTCACTTCTCGCCCGTCTTGCGCGGCGGCAGCGTCTTCAGGAACGCGTGCATCGCCTTCAAGTCGGTGTCGTTGAAGTTCCTGAGGCTCTCGAACGGCATCACCTTGCTCACGGCGCTCCCATCGGGCCGCTTGCCGGTGCGCATCATCGAGATGAACGAGTCGTCGGTCGCGTAGCGCCCCATCACGCCACCTTCCCCGGGCGTCAAGTTCGCGGCCGGCGGCCAGTCCGGCGGCGCGCCCGGAATCTTGCCGCCCGAGAAGCGCTCGCCGTGGCAGCCCATGCACATGTTGGCCACATATCCGCCGTGCTCGGTGCTCACGGCCACCGGCACGGGCGCGGAGGGAGGCAGCTTGTGGTCGATCCGGCCGGCGGCATCGTGCACCACGCCCGCGCCATAGAGCGCCTTCACGAGGAGCGGGAAGCGGACCTCGCCCAGCGTGCCCTTGCCCGGTGGGAGCGAGCGGATGTACGCCACGAGCGCCGCGAAGTCCGCGTCGTTCAGGCGGTTGTAGTCCTCGCTCGGCATGATGAGGAGCGCCCTCCCGGCGGGATCCACGCCGTGGCGGATCGAGCGCACCCAGTCGGCCTCGGTGTAGCTGGCGGTCATGCCGACCTTCGAGGGCGTGATGTCGGGGGCGCGCACGTACATGCCGCCCTCGTCGATCACGACCTTCCCGGCGCCGTCCATCCCGTGGCACTCTCCGCAGCCGCGCGACTCGAACAGGTACTTTCCGAGCTTCACGACCTCGGGGCTCGGCTGCGCATAGGGCACGGGCACGACCTTCACGTCGACCACGCGCACGGCCTTGCGCTCGCCCCACCAGACGGCGGCGAGGAAGGCGCCCGCGGCGAGGGCGACGATCACGGCGATAATCGCGACGAGTCTCTTCATAGGACCCGAATGATAAAGGACGGACACCACGAGCTGGCCCCGAGCGAGTGGGTGATGCGCTGGGTGCCGCAGATCCGCCCCGGCGGGCTGGTGCTCGACCTCGCGTGCGGGGCGGGGCGGCACGCGCGCGCGCTCGCGGCGCTGGGCTTCGAGGTGAGCGCCGTCGATCGCGATATCGGCGCTTTCGCCGATCCCCCGCCGGCGGTGGCGCTGCTGGAAGCGGACCTCGAGGGCGGTCCTTGGCCCTATCCCGGGGTGGCCTTCGACGGCGTCGTCGTCACGAATTATCTACATAGGCCGCTCATGCCCGTGCTCGTGGGATCGCTCGTTCCGGGCGGGGTCCTGGTCTACGAGACCTTCGCGCGGGGAAACGAGCGTTTCGGCAAGCCCTCGAACCCGGCCTTCCTCCTCGAGCCGGGCGAGCTCCTCGAGGCCGTTCGCGGCCAGTTGAGGGTCCTGGGCTACGAGGACCGGGTGGTCGATGCGCCGCGGCCGGCCGCGATCCAGCGCATTTGCGCAAGGCGCGAACCGGGGACGCAGCTAGCTGCGTCCCCGGTTCGTCGCTAGGGTAAAATCTGCGCTTTCGCGAGCCCGCTGGACCCCATGCTTTCCGGAAGTATCGTCGCCATCGTCACCCCGATGACCGCCGAGGGCGGCATCGACTACCCCCGACTGAAGAGCCTCATCGACTGGCACGTCGCCGAGGGCACCGACGGGATCGTGATCGTCGGCACCACCGGGGAGTCCCCCACCGTCGACGTCGAGGAGCACTGCGCGCTGATCGAGCGCGCGGTGGAATACGCGGCCGGGCGCGTTCCGGTCATCGCCGGCACGGGCGGCAACTCCACGAAGGAAGCGATCCACCTCACCCAGGCGGCTGCCAAGGCGGGGGCGAACTATTCGCTCTCGGTGGTCCCCTACTACAACAAGCCGATGCAGGAAGGGCTCTTCCGGCACTTCAAGGCGATCGCCGAGGCCGTCGAGCTGCCGCTCCTGCTCTACAACGTGCCCGGGCGCACCGTCGCGGACCTCTCGAACGACACGGTCCTGCGCCTGGCGGAAGTGAGAGGCATCGTGGGGATCAAGGACGCGACCTCGAGCTTCGAGCGCTGCACCGACCTGCTGATGCGGCGGCCGAAGGGTTTCGTGGTCTTGAGCGGCGACGATGCGGCCGCGCTGGGCTACATCCAGATGGGTGCCGAGGGAGTGATCTCGGTCACTGCCAATGTGGCGCCGCGGCTCATGCATGAAATGTGCGTGGCGGCGCGTGCCGGCAACCTCGCCCGCGCCGTCGAGCTGAACAACAAGCTGCTTCCGCTGCACAAGCATCTCTTCGTCGAGTCCAACCCCATCCCGGTCAAGTGGGCGCTGCATCGCATGGGCCGCATCGCGGACGGCATCCGCCTGCCGCTCACGCCGCTTGCCGCCGCCCACCACGAGACCGTCGCCGGCGCGCTGCGCACGGCCGGCTGCCTATCCTGAAGGAACGCTTCGCCATGGCTCACCTGAATCGCATCGCGCTCGCCGGCGCCATCGCCCTCGCCCTCGCGGGCTGCTCGGGCTTCGGCTCCAAGTCCACCGAATACAAGGGCGCGCAGTCGCGCGTCGCCCAGCCCCTCGAGGTCCCGCCCGAGCTCACCTCGCCCACGGTGGACGACCGCTACGCGATCCCCGATCCCAAGGCGCAGACCTCGTACTCGAGCTATTCGCAGCGCGGCGCGGGCGCGATCAGCCTCATCCCGGGCGCGACCTCGACCACCGTGCTTCCCAAGATCGAGGGCGCGCGGATCGAGCGCGCGGGAGACCAGCGCTGGCTCGTCGTGCAGGGCGAGCCCGCCGCGATCTGGCCGATCGTGCGCGAGTTCTGGCTCGAGATCGGCTACGGGCTCTCGCGCGAGGAGCCCAACACCGGCATCCTCGAGACCGAGTGGCACGAGGACAAGTCCAAGATCCCGCAGGACATCGTGCGCCAGACCGTGGGACGCGTGCTCCCCAATATCTTCTCGACGCCGAGGCGCGACAAGTTCCGCACGCGCCTCGAGAAAGGCAGCGATTCGACCACCACGGAAATCTTCGTGAGCAACCGGCAGGTGGAGGAGGTCTGGGCCGACAAGAACCAGGACCGCACGGTGTGGCAGTCGCGGCCGGCGGACCGCGAGCTCGAGGCCGAGATGCTGCAGCGCATGCTGGTGAAGCTGGGCGCGGCCAAGGCGCAGGCGGAGAGGATCGCGGCCGAGAAGGCGGCGACGCCCGGCAAGGCGGGAGCGGCCGACACGCGCAACGCCGTCATGAGCGGCGACGCCCTCACCGTGAACGACAGTTTCGACCGCGCGTGGCGGCGGGTGGGACTCGCCCTCGACCGCGTGGGCTTCACGGTCGAGGACCGCGACCGCTCGAAGGGCCTTTTCTTCGTGCGCTACATCGATCCCGAGCGCGATGCCTCGGCGGGCCAGGTGAAGGAGAGCAGCTTCCTCGAGAAGCTCAAGTTCTGGAAGTCCACGCCGAAGGACAAGCAGCCGCAGTACCGCATCCACGTGGCCGACGCGGGTGGGAGCCTCTCCCAGGTCGAGGTCCAGGACGACAAGGGCACGGCCGAGAAGTCATCCACCGGCAAGAAGATCCTCACGCTCCTTTTCGACCAGCTGAAGTAGGCGCGGTGGCGCTACGCTTCGCCTCCATCGGGAGCGGCAGCTCGGGCAACGCGCTCGTGGTCGAGAGCGGCAACACCCGCGTGATGATGGACTGCGGCTTCGGGGTCGCGGAGACGCGGGAGCGCCTGAACCGCATCGGTCTCGAGCCGCGTGACCTGGCCGGCATCGTGGTGACGCACGAGCACGACGACCACCTGGGCGGGGTGGCCGCCTTCGCCAAGAAGCACGCGATCAAGGTCTTCCTCACGCGCGGGACCGCGATGTGGCTTCCCGACGACTTTCCCGCCGTGCTCGTCACCCTCATCGATTCGCATACCCGGTTCGCCGTCGACGCGCTCGAGGTCGACCCGTTCCCGGTCCCGCACGACGCGCGCGAGCCGGTGCAGTACGCCTTCTCCGACGGAGCGGTGCGCATGGGCGTGGTGACCGACCTGGGCTGCGTGACCCAGCACGTGGTCGACCGGCTCTCGGGATGCCAGGCGCTCGTGATCGAGTGCAACCACGACCTCGACATGCTGATGGGAGGCGCCTACCCGCCCAGCCTCAAGCAACGAGTGGCGGGCCGCTTCGGGCACCTCTCGAATGCCGATGCCGCCCACCTGGTCGCGGCGCTCGACTGCTCGCGGCTTCGCCACCTCGTGGCCGCGCACTTGTCGCAGCAGAACAACACGCCCGCGCTCGCGCGCCAGGCGCTCGCCCGCGGCATGAATTGCGGCGAGGAATGGATCGGGGTGGCGACGCAGGCCGAAGGGTTCGCCTGGCGGGAGGCCTAGAACAAAAAAGCCGCCCCGAGGGTCGGCTTTTCGTTGCTGCGCGTCGTTGGGTGGCGTCTCGGCCGCTCCAACGGCCGCCCCGCTGAACTTTGCGTACGTCCCTCTACTTTTTCTTTTGCGCGTCGGCGGCGGCGCCCGCGGCTTGGGCGGCCTCACCGGCCTTCTGCGCGTCCTGGGCGGCGGACGCGGGGTTGGCGACGGGAGCGGCGGGCGGCATCGGCTTGGCCTCGGCTTTCGGGGGCGGCGGAGGCGGCGTTGCTTCCTTGCCGCAGGCGGCGAGGCCGAGGGCCACGGCCGCGGCGACGAGCAGTTTCGTGTTCATCGATCGGATTCCTGTGGGTGGTGGAGTTGGGTGCGACGGGCCGGGTTGCGGCCAGCGCGCGATTCTAGCCGAATCGCCTCCGCCTCACAGGCCCAGCGTCGTGGCGGAAACCGCGGGCTCCGACAGGTCCCAGATCTCGTCGAAGCGCTGCATGATCGGCATCGCGTCAGCGGGGGAATGCAGCGCCACGATCGCGCGCGGCTGCTCGTGGTGGTGCTGGTGCCAGACGCTGTGGTCGTCGGCGACCACGAAGGGATCGTTGGCGTTGCGCGCCTGCGCCAGCGTGCGGTGGATCTCGATGGACATCGGGAACTGTCGCAGCAGCTGCAGGAGCCTGGGCGACTCGCGCTCCAGCAGGTCCGTGTTGTGGAGGGCGATGAAGATGCGGTGCGAGCGCCCGGCCACGAGGAACTGGCGCAGCGTCTCGGTGAGCCCGGGCGAGTTGAAGCCGCGATTGGACAGCGAGATGTCGAAGATGCGCAGCGCGCGCTGCGCCGCGCGCACCACTTCCTCGATGGCGGCCAGCGACTCCGCGGTCCCGCTGATCGGTCGGTAGCTCGGTTTCGGTGCGGCTTCGGCTTCGCTCATGCGTCGTTCCTTTCGATGGCGACGAATCCCCGCCGGTACCACTCGTGCAACAGCTCCCAGAAGGCGGGCGGGGCCGCGACGGGAGGCGCCATGCGCCGGCCATCGGCCAACCGGCGCATCGCCGCGCGCGCGGCGGCGGGCACCGCCACGGTTTCCCCGTTGAGGAAGAACATCGTGCCAGAAAAGCCGAGCCGCGACCCGGGATCCATCGCCACGCCGGTGCGCTTGGCCGCGCGCTCGAACGCGGCGCGCGAGAGCGGCCTGCGAGGCGGCCGGAAGTACACCTGCGCCTTGGGCTCGGTGAGGAATCGCCCTGCGAACTCGCGGGCTTCCGCCCGGTTCCATCGCACCGATCGCAGTGCCCGGGCCACGTGGTCCTCGAGCGCGCGCGGAATCTCGCCGGGATTCGCGGCGGGCGGCGCACCGGCGTCGCCGTAGTGGCCCTCGGGCTCGAGGCGCTCGCGCAGGAAATCGAGGAATCCCGCGACGATCTCGGCGTCGCTCGGCGCGCGGAATCCGATGGACCAGGTAAGGCATTCCGACCGGGCCACCCCGTCGTGCGCCACGCCCGGCGGAAGGTAGAGCATGTCGCCGGCCTCCAGGTCCCACCCCTGCTCGGGCTCGAAGCGCTCCAGGATCTTGAGCGGCAATCCGGGGACGAAGGCGTGGTCGCGCTGGCGCGAGATGCGCCAGCGGCGAGTGCCGCTGCCTTGCAGCAGGAACACGTCGTAGCTGTCCACGTGGGGACCGACGCCGCCGCCGGGTGCCGCGTAGCTCACCATCACGTCGTCGATCCGGGCGTGGGGGATGAAGTCGAAGCGCGACAGCAGCTGCGCCGACGCGCGCGAGAAGCGGTTGGTGTCCTGCACCAGGACGGTCCAATCGCGGCGTGGAAGTTGCTTGAGTCGCTGGATGGAAAAAGGACCGTGCTCGACGCTCCACGACGCACCGCGGCGGCGCACGAGGCGCGAGGAGACGTCGTCGCGCGCGGCGAGGGCGAACACTTCGTCACGCGAAAGAGGATCGGTGAAGGCCGGAAACGCCCCACGGACGAGCAGGGGCGCCCTCTGCCAATACCTCTTCATGAACCGCGCGATTTCGAGTTTCGGAAAGGGTTGTGGCGACTTCAAAATGGGCTAGAATCGATTCGACTGTCGAGCGTTCGCGGGTGCCAATGCTACATGTAGGCCAAGCAGCTCCGTCCTTCCAGCTTCCCAATGCGAGCATGGAGATGACCGACATCTCCAGCTACAAGGGAAAGAAGAATGTCGTCCTGTATTTCTATCCCAAGGACGGCACGCCCGGCTGCACGATCCAGGCGATCGGCTTCAGCGACCGCGAGAACGAATTCCACAAGCTCGACACCATCGTCTTCGGCGTCTCGCGCGACGACGTGCTGTCGCACCAGGCCTTCCGCGACGAGCACGGGCTCACGGTGGAGCTCCTCGCCGACACCGACTGGGAAGTCTGCAAGCTCTACGAGGTGATCCAGGAGAAGATGGTCGACGGGCACCCGAAATCGTGCCTGCTGCGCTCGACCTTCGTGATCGACAAGAAGGGCGTCGTGCGCCACATCCTCCAGGACGTGAACCCGAAGGGACACGTCGACGCGGTGCTGAAGGTCTGCAAGGAGCTGAACGGCAAGCGTGCGAATTGACCGCGGCACGGTCGTGACGCTCGCCTACGAGATCCGCAACCCGGACGGCGAGCCCCTCGAGGGAGCGGATTCGCAGCTGGCCTACCTGCACGGCGGCTACGGCGGCATTTTCCCCAAGGTCGAGGAAGCGCTCGAGGGCAAGGAAATCGGCCACGAGCTCGCCCTCACGCTCGATGCCGAGGACGCCTTCGGCGAATACGACGCGGAGCTGATCCGCGTGGAGCCCCGCGGCCGCTTTCCCGAGACGCTGGAAGTCGGCATGCAGTTCGAGGGCGTGCCGGGCGAGGACGCCGAAGACGAAGAGACGCGCATCTATACGGTGACCGACATCGCCGACGACAAGGTCGTCGTGGACGCGAACCATCCGTGGGCCGGCCAGCGCCTGTGGTTCAAGTGCGCGGTGAAGGCGGTGCGCAAGGCCACGCGCGAGGAGCTCGCGCACGGCCACGCCCACGGCGATTCAGGCGTTTCGACGCACTAGGGGAATTGCCCGGGCCGGGGCGCGTCCGGCACGATCGCCACGAGGTGCCCGTCGAACGTGAAGGGCACCGTCGAGGCCGGATCGAAGGTCACCTTCACCCAGCCCACGAACGGGCTCCCGTAGGTCTCCATTCGCGTGATGCCCTCGAGCGGCCAGTCGACACGATAGGTGTGCGTGTCCCCGTGCACGAGGAGGAAGGGGCGGGCCACGCGCCGCGCCGACTGCTGCAGGCCGGCGACCACCGTGTCGTGCGCTCCACGCACCGAGAGCCACGGGTTGGCCTGCATGATCACGACGAAGGCGCGCGCGCCGGAGTCGATCGCCGCCTGCGTGGCCGAGTCCAGCCAGCGCAGGTTGCCCTCGCGCCGACAGCGCGCCTCGGCCTCGCGCGCCGCGTCGTAGCCGAAGTTGTCGTTCTCTCCCACGACGTGGAGCGTCACGAAATCGACGCCCGCGATCGTCCACATGCGATTCTCGGGCAGCGCGCCGCAGCCGCAGCCCGCGACCGGCGGCTCGAGGCAGCGATCCTGTGCGCGCATCGGCATGCGCACGGCGCCCAGCGACTCGGGTCGCGCGAAGTAGATCTGGCGCAGACGCACCAGGCGTTCGAGCGCGGCCGAGCGGCCCTGCGCGTCGCGGCATTCCAGCCACTCGTTGTCGCCCGGCGTGTAGACGAAGGGATGGCGCGACGCATCGAACTGGGCCCGCAGCTTCTCGTAGAGCGCGTCCGTGCACAGGCCGCCGCCTTTCGTGTCGCCCACATGCACGGAGAAGGCCACGTCCGCGGCGCTCATCTGGCCGAGGACCTTGCCGTAGGGCCG
>JADMIO010826501.1_pt1 | contig 11458 bp, 10 predicted proteins | sample 8958161 | NCBI WGS metagenome assembly JADMIO01 (sample SAMN16585339, study PRJNA669376) | soil metagenome | isolation source: Crop rotation soil | place: USA: Cullars Rotation, Alabama | collected 2011
CTTTCCCGGCGTCGGCGTCGCGCTCCGGACGATGCGGCCTCGGCTCGCGCATCGCCTGGTAGACGTCGGCGGCGGCCAGCACCCGCGCCGCGTTCGAGATCGACCCGCCCGCCAGCTGCCGCGGGTACCCGCGGCCGTCGAGCCGCTCGCGGAACTGCCCGGTGATCGCGGCCAGCGGAGCCAATGCCGGCGACTGTTGCAGCATGCGCTCGTTGAAGTAGGGCTGTAAGCGCACCCGCTCCCACTCGCCGGCGCCGAGCGGACCCGGCTTGTCCCAGATCGAGTTCGAGATGCCCAGCCGGCCGAAGCCGTGGGCGAGCGCCGCCCGGCGCAGCGTGCGCAGATCGTCGCCCTCCACACCCATCGAAGCCGCGGCCTCGGCGGCGAGCTCGGCGACCGCCTGCGAGTGCCCGAGGAAGTACGGCGACTTGAGGTCGATGAAGGCTGCGATCGCCTCGAGCGCCCGATCGAACTGATCGTCCGAGAGATTGACGCCGAGCGAAGGCTCGCCGTCGACGACCATCGCCCATGTCGACGTCGAGTCCAGCTCGCCCAGGATCTCGACGGCGTTGCCACAGAACAATGCGACCAGCGCCGGATCGAACTGCTTTCCGCTCCGCGCGCGCGCCAGTTTGGTGGCGCCGTCGACGCCGCTGACGCGGTGGGCGACCTCCATGAACTCGGCGAACTGCGACACTCGCGCGGCGATCGGGATGTCGGTGCCACCCAGCTTCCCGGGCCAGCCCTTGCCGTCCCACATCTCGTACGACGCCGCCAACGCCTGCTGCACGGCTTCGGGCAGTCCGATGCGGTGCGCCAGCTCGGCGGCCAGCGCGGCATGGCCCTCGATCATGCCGTCGACGTCGCGATATCCCTTGAGCGCGAACTCGAGCCCGACCCGGAACCGGTGCAACGGCGGGTTTCCCGACCCGATGCGGCGCATGCCATGCGCGGCGCTGCGAACGCCGCGCAGCTCGTAGCGGTACTTGTCGGCCTTCAAGCTGATGTCGTCGCCGAACCACTTGGCCTGCTCATGTGCATCCGAGAAGCACCCCACGCTGACGAGCAGCGCGGTGTAGTACACGACCAGCCGTTCGTCGTCGTCGAGCCCCTGCCGTTCCGACAGTCGCAAGGCGATCACGCACTGCCGCAGCACGTGCTCCATCGGCTGCCCGAAGCCGAGGTCGATCCCGAGCGAGAGGGCGGCGACCAGTTCGGCCAGCCGTGGCCGTGATGGTCCGGCGTTGCCCGCGGCAGCCACGAGTTGTGACGCTAGTGGAGCGGGCGAACGGTCCGGCGCGCTTACATGTGCGAGCCGGCGGTCGCCCAGTGCTCGAGGCGGGCGAGATCGACCGAGTACGACAGCGGCGGCTCGGGGTCGGGCGAGCGCCGCTCGCGGCGGGCGTCGCGGCGTGCGACGGCGGCACCGGTGAGGACGGGGAGCCACAGGTCGAACAAGCGAAACAGGGCGACCGCCAACGCCGCCGCCCCGGCGGTCGCGCCGGCGCCGATCAACAGCGCCGTGGTCGACGCCTCGACCGTGCCGATTCCTCCGGGAATGATCGTCAACAGCGAAGCGGCGAGGGCGGTGGCGTAGATGACGAGCGCGCCGGCGGCCGTGATCGGCAGACCGACGGCGGCGATCGCCGCCACCAGCGCCAGCGCGCCGAGCACTTTCGAAACCACCGCGTGGAGCAGCACGTCGCGGATCGCGCCCGGCCGTGTACGGGCATCGGCGACGGCGTCGAGCAATGCCGTCGGGAACTGGGCGTCGGACGCGTCGCGGTTCTTGCACCACGGCAACCGGCGGCGGATCCGTTGACCACCCCGCCACGCCCAGTGCGCGGCGCGCCGATCACGCACGATCAGCACAGCCATCGGAGCGAGGACGAGGACGTAGATCGCGAACGCGACACCAGCGGCGAGCCACCACCCCGTGAGTTGACCCGTCACGGCCAGCACGAGCAGCGCCGCCCCGAGCAGGACACCCATGGCGACGAACGAGGCGGAGGCGGTGAGCAGGCAGGCGGCGGCGACGGCGCACGGTGCGTGGCCGCGACGCTTGCCGTGACGCAGGAAGACCGCCAACCCGACCGCGCCCGCCGACTTGATCATCTTCTGGGCGGCAAAACCGACCGCCGCAGTGTGGGTCATGGCGCCCACGCCGGCGTCGAGCCCGACCGCGCGGTGGGCGGCCCGGTTGAGCAGACCGCGGTTGCCGATCGCCAAGGCCGAGCAGGCGAGGCCGACCATGGCGAGCGTGAGATTGATCGAGCCGGCGCCGCTGACGAGGCTGCGCACACTGCCGCCGTTGGCGATCGCGAACGCCACCGCGAACACGCCGACCACCGCCGCGCAAAGCATCGTCATGACACGACGCCGCTGATTCATCCGATACAACTCCTGCCTGCCCCAACCCGGGGCCCCAGAACTACACCCTCATCGGCACATCCACCCAGCGGATGAGGGATTTGTCACGAAAGCGTCAACACCCCAGGAAGATCGATCACCCGATCGGATGAGGATTGTCATCCGGGCGGGCGTGGCGTGTCCCCTGCTCAGGGGCGCACGGCCTCAGGGATGCACATAGGTGGCCGACCGTACGCCCGCCACCTCGATCGTGATCGAGTCGGTCGGGTCCCCCGTCGCACACGCCCGCTCGACCTCCTGGCGGTTGAAGTGGAACGTGTACCGGCTGCCGTCGGCGAACTCGCACACGAACTCGCTCGGCTGCGAGGCGAAGTTGTGGATCGTGAACCCGGCGAGCAGGCACTCGGCCCCGAAGTGGCACGGGCCGACCGAACCGATGATCGTGACCGCAGGGGCGTCCGGCGACAGCGTCGGCGCCGCCGTGGGCGCCACGGTGACGGGGGCGGCGGTTGACGGCGCGGTCGGCGGTACAACAGCTGGCTGGGCGACGGTCGTCGGTTCGTTGCCGGGGATCGTGAACACCGCCGTCGGCGTCGCAGCCGCCACCGTCGTGGTGGGCGCTGTGAGCGCGGTCGTCCTGGGTGACCCCGTCGTGGTCGTCGCCGGCTGAGGCCCGGTCGTCATCGCCGAGTCGACCGTCTGGAGGCGGTCGGTGCTGTCCGTTCCGGGATCACCCGACAAGGCGATGACGGCGAACACCCCGAGCACCACGGCAAGGAACGCCAGCACCATCCAGACCGGGAAGCCGAGCAGCGTTCGCTGCCACCAGCCTGGCGGTCGCCGTCCCTTTGGTGTTTGCGGTGTGAGTGGGGCGGGTTCCCGCGGCTGCGGCGCAGGCGCGTCGAGATCGACAGGCGATCCGGTCTTTGGGGTCACGTCCTGCGGCGGCGGAGTCGTGTTCGCGGGCGCGACCGGCGATGACGACGTTGCTTCCGCATCCTCCGGCCACATCTCGGGATACTGCGGCCCTGTATCCCAGACTGAGCCCCCCTCGGTCATGGGCGTGAAAGGTAACGCCGCGGACGTCGGCTACGGCGGACGTCAGTGGCAGAAACGAGTCAAGTTTTTCGGCGTCGCGAAGGCGGCCGTCAAACCGGCACGACGCGGTCGATGAACTCGATCACGGCGTCGTTGAACGCATCGTTCTTGTCGCCCGCCACCATGTGACCGGCGCCGGCGACGTCGGCGACCTCGAGATGCGTGATCAGCCCCTGCAACTCGCGTATGCCCTCGTCGCTCACGATGTCGCTGATCCCGCCGCGCACGAGCATCGCCGGTATGTCGACCCGGCGGGCGGCGTCGCACAGCCGGCCGTGCCGGACGTCGCCGTCCTGGCCGTCGACGCCCTCCATGTTGGCGATGAAGCGCGGGTCCCAGTGCCAGTACCAGCGCCCGTCGCCGCGCAGCCGCAGGTTCTTGCGCAGGCCGGAGAGGTCCTTCGGTCGCGGGCGGTGCGGCAGGTAGGCGGCGATCGTGTCAGCGGCGTCCTCGAGTGAGTCGAAACCGCGCATGCCACTCCGCATGAAGGCGCCGATCTTCTCCCGTCCCTGCATCTCGACCCTGGGCGCGACGTCGACCAGCACGAGCGCGGTGGCGATCGGCTGCTCGCTCTCCCCCACCGCGATCAGCGCCGACAGGCCACCGAGCGAGGCCCCGACCAGTGCCGGCCGCGCGTACAGCCCCGTCGCCAGCGCCTCGACGTCGGCGGCGAATCGGCCGAGCCCGTACATGCCGTCCGGCGACCAGTCGCTGTTGCCATGCCCGCGGAGATCGATCGAGTAGGCGCGGCGGCCGGCGGCGGCGAAGGCGGTTGCCGCGCTGCCCCACGCGTGACGGGTCTGGCCGCCACCGTGCAAGAGCAACACCGGCGGTGCGCCGGGCTCGCCGTAGACGTCGGCCACCAGCCCCACCCCGGCGCCGGCAAGTCGAACGGTTTCGGGCTCGATGGATGCGACGGCCATGCCGGCCATGATGACCGCTGACGCCGCGCCGCGACCCCATCGTGATCACCAGGACAGCGCTGTTCAGAGCAGTTCGGCGAGTCGGTCGACGTGGCCGACGATCTCGCGCGCGCAGGCGACAAACGCCTCGACCTCGCCGCCGCCGGGGTCGACGACCTCCTCCCACGACTCGAGTTCGACATTGGCGAGATCGAGGTTGCTGATCCGCTGCGCGAGCGGTGCAGTCGGCGGCGGGAGTTGCTTCGTCAGGCGGATCAGCGTCGCCGAGCGATCGCTGACGTCGGCGTGCTCACGCCTGATCCACTCGATGTGCTCGGGCGCCAGCCCGATGATCACATCGGCAGCGTGAAGGTCGACGCGTTCGGCCTGGCGGCTGGCGTGACGCGGCCACGGCAGCCCCACGTCGGCGAGCGCGGCGCGCGTCCGCCAGCTGATCGGGAGCCCGTCGACCGTCAACGTTCCCGCGGTCTCGACGCCGATGTCCGGCCGCCGCGCCCGCAACGCCGCCCCCGCCATCACCGACCGCGCCGCGTTCCCGGTGCACAGGAACAGGACCGTCGTCATCGGTCTGGCAGAGTAACCCCGGGCCGACGTCACCCGGGGGCGGCGAAGCGGAAGATCGTCGCGTCGTCAGCGGCCGACGTCCACACCGACCCGAAGGCGTACACGGAGTCACCGCCGCTCGTGACATCGGCGGTGTACGTGTCGATCACCTCGCCCGTCGTTCGATCGACGCGAGTGAGCAACGGATCGAGGTTGCGGATCCAGACCTCGCCCGGCGTGAGCACGATCGAGCCCGAGGCTCCGATGCCCACCGGAACTCGGAGGTCGATCGCGCCATCAGCGTCGATGCGTACGGTCTCGCTCGAGGTCGCCACCCAGACTTCGTGATCGATGGCGACGTCGAGCGGACCTGGCAGGGCGACGGTGTCCGAGGACCGCCCCGAATCCATGTCGACGTGGACCACCGCGCCGTCGACGCTGCTCAACACCCACAGGCCTGCCTCGCCGACGCCGAGATCCGTCCCGCGCACGGGCAACGCGAAACGAGACCACTCGTCCTGCGTATCGGTGAGGTAGCCCATCAGCGTCGAGCCGTCGCCTTGGAGCACCCACAGCTGTCCCTCTGCCACGGCGATTTCGCCCTGGTTGTACGCCTTGTTGACGGGAAGTACGGACAGCACCTCCGGGTGACTGGCATCGACGCGTGCGACACCTGTCCCGGAACACGCCCAGATCGAGCCGCCGCCGGCGCCGAGCCCCTGGCACAGCTCGCCGCCGACGTCGACGTCGACGGTGTCGGCGATCGTGTTCGTCGCCGGCGCCAGCAACACCAGGGAACCGTTGTCGAGCTTGGCCCACACGCCGTGTTCGTCGGCCTCGAGCCAGTCAGGTCCACCGAGCACCTCGATCTCGGCGATCAAGCCTTCAGTCGGCAGCGGTTGCGTGGTCGATGCGGCGAGACTGGTCGCTACGGCGACGGTCGTTGAGTTCGTCGGCGCGGGTGTTGTCGCAGACAGCGTCGGCGAGGTGGGCGCCGCGGGATCGGTGGCGGCGGTGTCGTCGTCTCCCCCGCATCCGGCGGCGAGCACGCCGACGCACGCCAGCACGCGCATCGAGCCCAGCCGCCCCCTCACTCGGCGGACTGTAACCGAGATGTGCGAGAGCACGAGGCGCCATGCCAGGATCGCGGGCATGGTGAAATTCGGATGGTGAAATTCGGATGGTTGTCGCCGGTCGCCGGCCACGCGGGAAGCAACTTCGAGCCGATCGTGATGTACCAGGAGCGCAACATCCTTCCCACTGCGTTGCAGTACTTCGACTCGGTGTGGATCGCCGACCACTTCTACGGGTTCGACAAGGAGAAGACGGAAGGCTTCCTCGAGGGATGGACGACGCTCACGTGGCTGGCCGCCAAATTCCCCGAGGTGATGCTCTGCCACCACGTGCTCGGGCACGGTTATCGCAACCCTGCGTTGCTCGCCAAGATGGCGTCGACGTTGCAGGTGCTCTCCGGCGGACGGTTCATGCTCGGGATCGGCGGTGGATGGCGCGAGGACGAGTACCACTCGTATGGCTACGAGTTCCCGCCGGCATCGACGCGCTTGCACCAGCTCGAGGAAGTGGTCGCGATCTGCAGGCTGATGTGGACCGAGCCGCACCCGACGTTCCACGGCGAGTACTTCACGATCGACGACGCCGCCGCCACGCCGCGGCCCGAGGTCGTGCCGCCGATCTGCATCGGCGCCAAGGGCGAGCGGGTCGCACTGCCCGTGGTCGGTCGCTGCGCCGACATGTGGAACACGTCCTTCGCGGACGACGACGACTGGAAGCGCAAGCGGGCGATCGTCGATGCCGCCGCCGAAGCAGCGGGTCGCGATCCGGCGTCGGTCGCCAGTTGCGTCACCGTCGGCGGCGATCTCCCCGACTCCGATGCCGCGTCAGAGGAATGGCTCGCGCGCGTGCGGCACCTCGTCGAGCTCGGCGTCGCCCACATCGTGTTCGACTTCGGCCACCCGCTCGACGCCGAGCCGGCGCAGCGGTTCGGCGAGCAGGTGATCGCGCCGCTGCGCGTCTGAGCGGTCAGATCATGAAGCCGATGCGGTCGATGACGACATGCGTCGGGTTGGAACCGCCGCGGATCGTGATTCGCCCGTTGGCGTCGAGCGCGGTGATCACGCCGTTGGCGATGTTCTGATTCGACGCGCTCCAGTTGATCGACGAGTTCTTCGGCCACGGGATGCCGCCGGCGAACACAGCGACGAAGCCGCCAGCCACCGTCTCAGTGACGGTCAGGTTGATGACCGCACTGCGGGCGCCTGCGAATCCGAGGTCGATCAGACGTTCCTCGCCAGGACCGAGCTTGCCGGTGTGGGGACCAGGGAGCCGAGTGTCGAGCACACGCGGTTCACCTCCGCTGAACGGCATAAAGCTCTGCGTCGGCGGGAGGTATCCAATCGTGCAGCCGAAGATCGCTTGGCCGGGCGACACGAAGTAGCTGATCGTGTACGTCGACTCGCGATCGACCACGAGCGGCGTCGGCAGGTTGATCGTGGACGAGAACGGCCCGCCCGGGCCGGCGTCGACCGTTTGGAGGAACGCCTGTTGGGGCCCGGTGGAGTTCTGCGGCTGTTGCAGGGTGCGCTTGTAGATCGTGAGGACCGGCTGGCCTTGGTAGCCGGTGTTGACCTGATGGATGGTCGAGCCCGCCGGCAACGAGATCGGCGCGTGGAGTGTTCCGCTGCTGGTGAGCTTGGTTCCCGTCGAGTGCTCGTACAGGCGGCCCGCGTCTCCGAGCCCGACCGGCGGTGCCGATGGGTGGAACTGCTCGGCGTCGATGCCGATGTACGTCAGTCCCGAGATCGCCGCACCGACCGCCTGCGGCACGGCAGGCGACCACGCCGGCAGCACACTCGGCGCGGCGCTGGCCGTCGTCGGCAGCGCTGTCACCGCGGCTGCCGCACCGGCTGCGGCGCCGAGGCCGAGCAGCACGCTCCTGCGAGATAGGCCTTCGCGCTCGTTCTCGATCTCACTCATGGTTGGCACACCTCCCTGTCGACCCGATCGAGCGTAAGAAAGCGCGTATGCGCCGGGAAGGGCCGAACGGGCATCGACGATGCCCACCAAACCTTCCCCGAGCCTTCCCCGAAAAAAATCTGGACGACCTGTCGCATTCGTCGGTCGCCGTTCGTGGAGATGGCAAGAGGCAGCATCGGGTTGCCTCCCACCGGAGAGGAAGTCGCCATGTCCACCACATTCGCAACCACCAGCACCGTCACCAGCACGACCGTCAAGTCGCCGGCCCGCACCGCGCGTGCCCGTTCACTGTGGGTCGCCGGCCTCGTGTCCGGCGCCGTCGCCGCCGTTGCCACAACGGTCGTCGCCGCCGTCGCCCGTGCCGCCGACGTCCCCCTGGCGATCGACGGCGAGCAGATCCCGCTGTTCGGGTTCGCCCAGCTCACGCTGATGGGCGCCGTGATCGGGACGGTCATGGCGGTCTCGTTCAACAAGTGGGCCCGCCGGCCGCACCGGACGTTCGTCGTCACGACGGTTGCCCTGACCGCCCTCTCGCTGGTCCCCGATGTGATGGCCGACGCAACCACCGGCTCCAAGCTGGTGCTGATGCTGACCCACGTCGTGGCCGCCGCCATCGTCGTCCCCACTTTGGCGAAGCGCCTCCCCGCCTGACGCCCGCCTCCCCGGCGTGAGCGGTCATGGGCCTCGAAGCCCGTGGCCGCTCATCGCCGCGTCCGGCACGTGCCAGGACACACCGCGGATTGGTGTCTGGCACGCCGGGTCGTCGGCCGTGAACCCGTAGAAAAAGCGCGTGCCTGACACCGGGCTGTGCGCAAAGAGCCTGGTGCCAGGCACCCAGTGTTGCGACGAGTTCCACGAGCCGACTGGGGTGCCAGGCACCGGCGGGATCAATCCGCTGAGTCTCCAGCACTGCGCACGAGTCAGGAGGCGAGAATCGCCTCCTGCCATTTGCGGGTGTCGGCGACGGCATTGAACGTGAACGAGTGCAGCGCTTCGATGCCCAGCTCGGTCGCGTCGTCGGCGAATGCGACGACCAGGTCGGTCGGGTCGTAACCGCCTGGCGCCATCAGCTTCATCACCGTCGAGCGGTTCTTCGAGAGGTACCGCAGCGAGGTTCCGACGCCGAGACGCGCGCCCATCGTCATGAGCCGCGTGCGGTCGACAACGCCTGGGATGCCGAGCCGGATCGGCAGTGAGATGCCGGCCTTCCGTTGCGCCTCGAGCCACTCGCGGATTCGATCGGCGTCGAAGCACATCTGCGTCGAGATCCCACCGGCTACGCCGGCGTCAGCGAGCAGCGACTGCTTGGCGTGGATCTGCTCGGTCAGTTCGCTGTCGGAGATGAAGGCATGCCCGTCGGGGTAACCGCTGAATCCGACGCGCTCGACACCCGGGTCGGCGTCGAGCAGGTCGCGCATGAACGGCAGCGCGCCCTCGTACGGGCCCGCCGGCTCGGTGGCATCCCCGGCGATCACGAACACCTCGGGCAGCTGCTGCTCGCGCAACCACGTCGCGATCTGCTTGGCGTGCACCGGACTCTCCACGAGGCGAGCGGAGATGTGCGGCGTCGGCCGGTGGCCGAGCGCGAGCAGGCGCTCGGTGTACTCCTGCGTGGCGGTGATGCCCTTGGCGGGCGAGCACGTCACCGACACGTCGGCGTTCGGCGGCAGCGCTGTGATCGCGTCCTCGATCGACTTCATCGGCACGAGCTCGAAGTGCAGGTTGCGCGCCAACTCACGCATCGCGGGCGACGACGTCGTGTCGCGCTTCGACGATCCGAACGGCCAGAGCTTGCTCACCCAGTGCATCACGCGACGAAGCCCTCCCAGTCTGTGGCAGACATCACGACAACTGTCGTCCTGATTCCTGCCGCAGAGTCAGCGTCCTGTTTCTGTGGAAGGAACGACGACCACGGGCGTCGTGTGCACTGCCGCAGAATTTGCGGCGTCACGCGAAGCTGTCCGGTAGTACGGCCTTGCGGCGGGCGATGTACTCACGCAGCTCCTCATCGATGGCGTCGTCGATCGGGGGTGGTTCGTATGCCGCCAGCTGCTCCTTCCAGACCTTGTTGGCGCGCTGGGCGGCGTCGAGCGACCCCTCGTCCAACCACTGCTCGTACGACGAGTTGTCGGCCGTGCTCGAGCGGTAGAACGCAGTCTCGAAGTTGGCGAGCGTGTGCGCCGTGCCGAGGAAGTGCATGCCCGGTTGGTGCTCCTTGATGGCGTCGAGCGCCTGGCCGTTGTCGGACAGGTCGAGCCCCTTCACGAACGTCGCCATCATGCCGAGCTGGTCGCAGTCGAGCACGAACTTCTCGTATCCGATGGCCAGCCCGCCCTCGAGCCATCCGGCGGCGTGCAACACGAAGTTGACTCCGCCGAGGATCGTCGGCTGCAGCGTCGCCGCCGATTCGTAGGCGGCCTGCGCGTCCGGGAGCTTCGAGGCGCACAGCGAGCCGCCCGATCGGAATGGGACACCGAGCCGGCGCGCCAGCGCCGCCACCGTGTACAAGACGATCGCCGGCTCGGGCGTGCCGAACGTTGGCGCTCCGGTCTGCATCGACATCGAGCTCGCGAACGATCCGAAGATCACGGGCGCGCCGGGCCGCACGAGCTGCGTGAACGCCATCCCCGCCAGCGACTCGGCGAGCGTCTGGGCGGCGACGCCCGCCGACGTCGCCGGCGCCATCGCCCCGGCGAGGATGAATGGCGTAATGATCGTCGCCTGGTTCGCCGACGCGTAGACCTCGGCGGCGGCGAGCATCGTCGCGTCCCACACCAACGGCGACGAGGCGTTGATCAGACTCGTCATCACAGTGCGGTCCTGGAGGTCGCCGCCGAACCCGATCCTGGCCAACTCGACCGAGTCGGCGGCGCGCTCACCGGCGGTGACCGAGCCCATGAACGGCTTGTCGCTGTATCGCAGGTGCGTGTACACCATGTCGAGGTGCCGCTTGTGGACCGGCACGTCGACCGGCTCGCACACCGTGCCGCCCGAGTGGTGCAGGTACGGCGACATGTAGGCGAGCTTCACGAAGTTCTCGAAGTCGGCGATCGTCGCGTACCGCCGTCCGTTGTCGAGGTCGTGCGCGAACGGCGAGCCGTAGTTGGGTGCGAACACCGTGGCGTCGCCACCGATCTGCACGTTGCGCTCCGGATTGCGGGCGTGCTGCGTGTACACAGCAGGAGCCGTGGCCTGCACGAGCTGGCGGCACAAGCCGCGCGGGAAGCGCACGCGGGTGCCCGACACGTCGGCGCCGGCGTCCCGGAAGCGGTCCAACGCCGATGGGTAGTCGCGGATTTCGACGCCGACCTCTTCGAGGATGGTGTCGGCGTTGTGCTCGAGCAGTTCGAGACCCTCGTCCGAGATGATCTCGAACGGCTTCATCGTGCGCGTCAAGAACGCCTCGGCCGATCCGTGGCTCGATGCCCGCATCGCCTTGCGTCCCTCGCGGCCGCCCGAGCGTCGGGTCCTGGTGTCTTCCGTCATCGCCTGCTCTCCTGTCTCCGACGCCGGCGGTTCCCCGGGGAAAG
>JADMIO011852159.1_pt1 | contig 11458 bp, 10 predicted proteins | sample 8958161 | NCBI WGS metagenome assembly JADMIO01 (sample SAMN16585339, study PRJNA669376) | soil metagenome | isolation source: Crop rotation soil | place: USA: Cullars Rotation, Alabama | collected 2011
CTTTCCCAGACGACCGCCTCGACCTCGGCGCTGTCGAGGTCGAACGCCGTGTGCGTCGCCTGCACCGCCGAGGCGACGTCCGCCTCGTCGACGATCACCGAGATCCGGATCTCGGAGGTCGAGATCATCTCGATGTTCACCCCGGCGTTCGCCAGGGCCGCGAAGAACTTGGCGGTGATGCCGGGGTGGGAGCGCATGCCGGCCCCGATCAGCGAGACCTTGCCGATCTCGTCGTCGTACAGCAGCCGGTCGTAGCCGACCTCGCTCTGCAGGCGGGCGAGCGCGGCCATCGCGGTCTGCCCGTCGGCGCGCGGCAGCGTGAACGAGATGTCGGTCAGGCCCGTGGCCTGCGCGGAGACGTTCTGCACGACCATGTCGATGTTGATCTCGGAGTCGGCGAGGGCCTCGAACACCCGGGCCGCGACGCCGACCTTGTCCGGGACCCCGACGACGGTGACCTTGGCCTCGCTGCGGTCGTGGGCGATGCCGGCGATGATCGCCTGCTCCATCTGGTCTCCCTCCGGAGGGTCGGGCACGATCCAGGTGCCCTCCTTCTGCGAGAAGGAGGAGCGGACGTGGACGGGGATGTCGTAGCGGCGCGCGTACTCGACGCAGCGCAGGTGCAGGATCTTGGCCCCGCAGGCGGCCATCTCCAGCATCTCCTCGTGGGAGATGTGGTCGAGCTTGCGGGCCGTGGGGACGAGTCTGGGGTCGGCGGAGAAGACGCCGTCGACGTCGGTGTAGATCTCGCACACCTCGGCGTCGAGCGCGGCGGCCAGGGCCACGGCGGTGGTGTCGGTGCCGCCACGGCCGAGGGTGGTGATCTCCTTGGTGTCCTGGCTGACCCCTTGGAAGCCGGCCACGATCACGATGTGGCCCTCACCCAGGGCCTGGGTGATGCGGCCGGGGGTGATGTCGATGATCTTGGCCTTGCCGTGCGCCGAGTCGGTGATGACACCGGCCTGCGAGCCCGTGAACGAGCGCGCGGTGAAGCCGAGGTCGGAGATCGCCATCGCGACCAGCGCCATGGAGATCCGCTCGCCGGCGGTCATCAGCATGTCCAGCTCGCGCGCCGGCGGGAGCGGACTGACCTCGTTGGCGAGGTCCAGCAGCTCGTCGGTGCTGTCCCCCATCGCCGACACCGCGACGACGACGTCGTGTCCCTGCTTCTTCGCCTGGACGATGCGATGGGCCACCCGCTTGACGGCTTCGGCGTCGGCCAGCGACGAGCCGCCGTACTTCTGGACGACGATGCTCATGCCTTGCCCATCAGGGACTGACCTGCGCGATCACGGAGGACCCTCGGTTCCGACTGCTCGACTACACGTGTACGCCGCGACGCCGCGACGCTGCGACGGTGCGACCGAAGCCCGAGTTTACCGGGGCCGTCGTACGCCTCCCGGGCGCATCTCATCCGGCTCGGTGGTCGGCCTTTGTCCGTGTAACGCGGGGTTATCGCCGCACCAGTGTGCAGGCTGACGCGGGGCGTACTGGTGCGGTGCTGCGGTCAGTGGTGCGGTGCTCTGCCGCGACTTCTGCGGTGATAACCCCGCGTTACATGGAGTACGGCGCGCTCACGCGGTGGCGTCGGGCGCTTCCTCGAGCATCTCGTTGGCGGCAGCGACCCGGTCGAGCTCACCGGTGTACTCCACGTCGAGCCGGTCGTGGGCGACGATCGAGAGCAGCGCGTTGAGGGTGGCGCCGCCGAGGTTGCCCCAGGAGGAGACGTAGGAGAACTGCCACCACCACAGGGCCTCGGCGGTGTTGCCGAGGTTGAAGTGGCGCAGGCCGTTCTCGAGGTCGGCAACGATCTGGGTCAGGTCGTCGGACAGCTGGCTGTTGACCTGCTCCGGGTCGTAGGGATCGAACACGAAGCTGTAGGTGTCGACCCCCCCGAACAGCTCGGCCAGCTTCAGGCGCAGCTCGTCGAGGTCGGCCTCGGGCCCCACGTCGGGCTGGTAGTCGGTGGTGGGCGTGAAGTCGACCTGCGCCCCCAGTCGAGCGCCGGCCAGGAGGATCTGGCTGATCTCGAGCAGGAGCATCGAGATGCCGGTGCCGGGGTTCCCCTCGGCGGCGACCGCCTTCAGGGCGATCAGGAAGCTCTCGACCTGGTCGGCGATCTGGACCGCGAACTCGTCCTGCGGGTCGACCGGAGGCAGTGCGGCTCCGGACGCCACGATGTGAGCCGTGATGTCTTCGGTGGTGCGCTCGGTCATTCTGCCTGTCGCCTCCCCGCGAATGCCCGCCCGAGGGTGACCTCGTCGGCGTACTCCAGGTCACCCCCGACCGGAAGCCCGCTGGCCAGTCGGGTGATGCGTATCTCCAATGTTTTGAGCATACGGGTGAGGTACGTCGCCGTCGCCTCCCCCTCGAGGTTGGGATCGGTGGCCAGGATGACCTCGGAGATCGTGCCGTCGGCCAGCCTCGTCAGCAGCTCCCGGATGTGCAGCTGCTCGGGGCCGATGCCGTCGATCGGTGAGATCGCACCCCCCAGCACGTGGTAGCGCCCGCGGAACTCCTTGGTGCGCTCGATGGCGACCACGTCCTTGTACTCCTCCACGACGCACAGCACCGTCTGGTCGCGCCGCGGGTCGCGGCAGATGCGGCACTGGTCGTCCTCGGACACGTTGAAGCAGGTCGAGCAGAACTTCACCCGCTGCTTGACCTCGAGGAGCACCTCGGCCAGCCGGCGTACGTCGGTCGGCTCGGCCTGAAGCAGGTGGAACGCGATCCGCTGCGCGCCTTTCGGACCCACACCGGGCAACCGGCCGAGCTCGTCGATGAGGTCCTGGACGATCCCTTCGTACAACGCGGGTGCCTGCTCAGCTGTCCTGCTGGGGGTCTTGCGAGAACCCCAGAGAGCCACTGCCGGATCCGGCGTCGTCACCGGGGACGCCGCCACCCAGACCCGGTATCGCACCACCGGCGAGCGGGCCGATCGCATTGCCGGCCATCGCGTCGGCCTGGGCCCTGGCGTCGCGGTACGCCGCGACCACGAGGTCACCGAGGTCGCTGAGGTCGTCGTCACTCACCCCGCCGAACGTGCCCGGCCGGATCGTGACGGCCTCCAGCTCGCCGACACCGTTCACGGTGACCGTGACCGCGCCACCGCCCGCCGTGCCGTCGATCCTGGCCTCCGCGAGCTGCTCCTGGGCGCTCTCGAGCTGCTCCTGCATCTGCTGGGCCTGCTGGAGGAGCCCCTGGAGGTCGAAGCCGCCTGAGCCACCGAGTGCCTCGAACGGGTTGTCGGTCATGGGTTCACCTGTGGTCTCTCATCGGGTCTGGGTTCATGGGTGGGGAATCTCCTCGATGACCTGCGCACCCAGTGCCTCCTGAAGGAGCTGGGCACCGTCGAGCCCGGACGACTCGACGTCGCTGTCGTCGTCGCGCGCGCCGCCGTCGTGCTCGGGTTGCTCGCCGGCCGCATCGGGCCGAGCCTGTGTGCCGGCAGGTCGGGTGGGTGTGATCGCATCGCGGGCCGAGGCGGAGGGGCGCCCAGGCGGCTGACCCGCGGAGGGAGTGGCCAGGCCTTCGGACGGCTCAGGAATCCTGGAGGTGCCGGGCTCGGGGGCCGACGGGGAGCCCAGGTGCTGTCCGGCCGGTTCGGCGGGCGCAGTGGCCGCCTCAGGTGCGCGCGAAGGCTGTGTGGTCGCCGGCGTGGTCGCCGGTGTGGTCGCCGGCGTGGTCGCCGGCGTGGTCGCCGCTGTGGTCGCCTCCGGGTCCGCCCCCGGGTCGACGATGGTCTCGACCCGCCAGTCGTGGCCGACCACGTCGATGGCGGCCTGGCGGACGATCTTTCCCAGCGTCTTCTCGTCCACGCCCACCACCTGGGCCTGCTGGGTGAGATAGATCCAGGTCAGGCGTCGACGCTGCTTGGTGGCCTCGACGATGTCGGGCCAGAGGCGGCGTACGTCGACGAGAGTGAGCGTGGACCCGGCCTCGGTGGTGGTCGGTGGCGGGGTGGGCTGCGTTGTGGCGGGCGCCGACTCGGCCGTGGCGGGTGCCGGCTCGGCCGAAGATGCCGTCGGCGCGGAGGAAGCCTCGGGCTCGGGCTCGGGTGGAACTGGCCGCACCGGCTCGATGACGCTGGGTGGGACGACGTGCGGCGCAGGCTTCGCCGTCGCGGGCTCGGCCGGGACCGTCGGGGCCGGCGAGGGGTCTCCACCGGTGATCGTCATCCGCCGCTCGAGCCGGTCGAGGCGCGCCATCACGCCGTCGGTCGAGTGGTCGGCCCCGGGCAGCAGCACCCGCGCGCAGATCAGCTCGAGGAGCAGCCGTGGGGCAGTCGCACCGCGCATCTCGGTCAGACCGGTCGCCACCAGGTCGGCCGCGCGACTGAGGTCGGCGGGACCGAAGCGGGCGGCCTGTGCGACCAGTCGCTCTGCGGCGTCCTCCGCGATGTCGATCAGACCGGTGGCGGGAGCGTCGGGAACTGCCGAGACGATGACCAGGTCACGCAGGCGGCGGAGCAGGTCCTCGGTGAAGCGACGCGGATCCTGCCCGGTCTCGATCACCTTGTCGACCACACCGAAGACCGCGGCGCCGTCGCCTGCCGCGAAGGCGTCGACCACCTCGTCGAGGAGGGTGTCGGGGGTGTAGCCCAGCAGCCCGGAGGCCAGGGCGTAGGTGATGCCCTCCGGCCCGGCGCCGCCCATCAGCTGGTCGAGGACGGACAGTGTGTCGCGGGCAGATCCGCCGCCTGCACGCACCACGAGCGGCAGTGCGGCGGGCTCGATCCGCACCGACTCCTTCTCGCAGAGCTCCGAGAGGTACGACGTGAGGAGACGCGGCGGGATCAGCCGGAACGGGTAGTGATGGGTGCGGGAGCGGATGGTCGGGATGACCTTGTCCGGCTCGGTGGTCGCGAAGATGAAGCGCAGGTGGGGCGGCGGCTCCTCGACCAGCTTGAGCAGGGCGTTGAAGCCCTGGGTGCTGACCATGTGGGCCTCGTCGATGATGTAGACCTTGAACCGGCTCCTGACCGGCGCGAAGAACGCCTTCTCACGCAGGTCTCGGGCGTCGTCCACACCGCCGTGTGAAGCGGCGTCGATCTCGATGACGTCGATCGAGCCGGGACCGCCCCGGCCCAGGTCGCGGCACGACTCGCACTCGCCGCACGGATCGGCGACCGGCGCCTTCTCACAGTTGAGGGCGCGCGCGAGGATGCGCGCTGACGTGGTCTTGCCGCACCCCCGAGGGCCGGAGAAGAGATAGGCGTGGTTGACCCGGTTGCCTGCCAGCGCTGCCCGCAACGGCTCGGTCACGTGGTCCTGCCCGATGACCTCGGCGAAGGTCTCGGGCCGGTAGCGGCGATAGAGCGCGAGCGGGGACTCCACTCCTGAACCCTAACCAGCCGCGCCGACAACCGGCAGGGCAGTCGGAACCCGCCCCGGCGGACACGAACATACGGGCATGAAGAGGCCCCCCACGCACCCGGCAGAGCCCGCCTGCCCTTGCTGCCTTCCGGCCCTGGGGGATTCAGCGAGGTGCCGCCGCATGGGGGGTTGCCGGGAAGTGTAGGTGAGCCCGCGACGTCATACGAATCGGTCGCCAGGAGACCGGGGCTCAGACCGTCCCCTCGCTCCCGAGCGATTTCGTGGGCCGGTGGCCGCTTGGGTACCCTCCTCGGCGGAGGATTCGCCTAGTGGCCTATGGCGCTCGCTTGGAAAGCGGGTTGGGTTAACAGCCCTCGCGGGTTCGAATCCCGCATCCTCCGCCACGCCAACGGGTCTCTGACCAGCATGAGCAGTGACCCTCCCTCGACACCGGCAACCTCGTCGGTGGCGCTCCCGAGGTCTCAGTTGTATGGGGACCCGGGTTCCCGCCTCGCCGAGAAGGCTGTCTTCAGCCTGAGGGCGGGTGCACAGCTGGTGGTCTGACCTCGACGCCGACTCACGGCCCCATCGAAGGGTGGCGACACGCATTCATCTGCCGATGAGCGCGTCAAGGCCCGGCAATCTCAGAGCGGTTGCCTGGGCCGGGACTTCATCCGGACCGGACCGAGTCCCATTGACTCGGGCGGAAGTGTGCGACCTCCGTCCCGTCCTGATGCTTCTTGCCGACCTTCCAGTCGAAGTTGCTCCACGACTTCTACCGCTTTGCCTCGAGTGCGTAGACCTTCGACGACTGGTCTGGCATCACCCGGTAGGAGTAGACCCGGAAGGAACCGGAGTCATGGGTCGAGGTCGAGTTCAGCGCGGCGTGACAGGCGGCGGGCGGGCGGGCTCCTCGTGGGCGTGGCCGCGTTGCCGGCTCTGTCGCTGCTGGGTCATCGGGGCCATACTGCCGGGCGCGTCCGTTGGTGGCGAGAGAGAACGCGAGCAGCCAGCCTCTGGTCCTAGGTCTCGCAGGCACTCCCGTCGGAGTCCCGGTCCAGCCGCGAGGCGTTCACGCCGTACACCTGGCGGGCGTAGTGGCCGTAGGCGGGCCGCGCATGGCCTTGCCGCACCTGTGTGGCGGCCGCAGTGGCGCTGGCTGCAACCCCGTGTGGGAAGTCGAGGTGCACGGTGCGGCACCTGGCGTAGTAGGGGGAACCCGGGAAAGCGCGCAGATCGATCGTGATCGGTGATGGGTCGTAGCTCGGCCGGAAGAGCCACCGATGGTCGCGGTTCACGTCCGCGCACTCGCGCGGGACGTTGAGGCAGGACGAGACAAGGGCGTTCTGGACGCGCTTCCTCCAGTCGGCGAAGAAGTCACCGTGCATCGAGTAGCGGCCCCCACTGGCCAACGAGTACTCCGGGCCGCCCGTGATGCCAGGGAAGCTGACCTCGAACGTGAGTTGGGGAAGCGGGAAAGGATGGTCGGCCGGGCAGACGCCGTGGCGGCGCGGGTAGGCCATGTGGGACTTGTGGTTCGCGCTGTCCAGGTGCTTGCCGTCCCAGCAGCTCGGGAACTTCACGGAGACGTGCAGCGACGCCGAAGGTGTGCCGGGGCACGCGTGGATGTGTGCCGTAGCAGGGCCACCGCCGCCGCAGTCCCACTGGATGATCCGCAGCGACTGGTCGGAGGTCGCCATGCTGTTCCCCGCGATCATCTTGAGCCCCACAGGGATGGCATGGACGGCAGGGCCCATGCCGCCGCCGGCCCGGCGGTAGTAGACGGTGAGGATCTGTTCGCTCTTGACCACGGACGTCGTGCCGTCCGCGTGCTTCCTCATGAGCGACGGCACCCAGTACGCCGAGTGGTCGCTCGTGCCCATATTGCGCCCGCACGACGAGATGTGGGCCGAGAGGGTGGTGACCGTGCTCGACCCGTTGGTAGAGGTGTTTCCGTAGAAGGTGTGCATGTGGGACATGCCGGTCTCGTCCGGGAAGACGATCGGATCGTCCATCCCGTAGTGGTCGGCAGAGCAGTACACGTTCCACTGGGCCCGATGGTGTCGGTACACCACCGGTCCTGGTGTCCGTGTGCTCGGGGAAAGCGTCCGGCCCGAGGTCGCGGCCGGACTCTGGGGCCCCAGGTCGCCCGGCGCGGATCGTCCGTAGGCGGCCCCGGACAGCGTCGCCAGGACGAGCGCCGGCGCGGCCACGAGGGTGTTCACCATGGATCGGGGGAAGGAGAAGCTCATCGGGAGCCGATATGCCGCGACTCCACGTGAACCGGAACCACCTCCTCGGCGTGGTGGCACGACATCGGACCCGTCTCGGTGCCAGGCGACGTGGACACGGGGTCATTGCACCACCGTGTCGCCCGGGAGGAGGAAGGTGCCTGACGAGGAGTGGATCGCTGAAGGCTGCTCGCATGGCTGGGTGCTGCTCACCAAGGACAAGCGGATCCGCTACCGGGCCGACGAGCTGGAGGCGCTAGATGAGGGCCGCCTCTTCTGCCTGGTCAGCGGCAACCTGGACATCGATGGCATGACCCAGGCCTTCCTGGATGCCCTGCCGAAGATCGTGCGAGTGGCACTCGAGGACCCCGGCGGGTTCTGGCAGGTCTACCGGGACGAGCAGCTCGAGCGGATGTGGCCTTGAGGCAGGCCGCCGCTCCTAGTCTCCTCGCGGGTTCGAATCCCGCATCCTCCGCCAGGAGAACGCCGACCACCGCCAGCAGCGTTGCCGCTCGCCGTGGGAGATCGTGTGTCCGTCACCGCGCCATGGCGCGGTCTCAGACCCACGACCCGGTCAGTCGGCGGGGTAGCCGTCCGGGTTCTGCGACTGCCAGCGCCAGGTGTCCTCGCACATCTGGTCGATCGTGCGGTCGGCTCGCCACCCGAGCTCCGCCTGGGCGCGGGACGGGTCGGCGTACGACTCGGCCACGTCGCCTGCCCGCCGCGGCGCGATCTCGACCGGCAGCTCGTGCCCACAGGCGCGCGTGAACGCGTCCACCATCTCCTTGACCGAGGTCGGGGTGCCGGTCCCCAGGTTCCAGGTCGAGACCCCGGGATCGACCTCACCGATCCGGTCGAGGGCCGCCACGTGTCCGGCAGCGAGGTCCTCGACGTGGAGGTAGTCCCGGCGACCGGTGCCGTCGGGTGTCGGGTAGTCGTCCCCGTAGATCAGCAGCTTCTCCCGGCGGCCGATCGCGACCTGGGCGATCAGCGGCATCAGGTTGTTGGGGGTCCCGGACGGGTCCTCGCCGATCGTCCCGGAGGGATGGGCGCCGACCGGGTTGAAGTAGCGCAGCAGTGCCACCCGCAGCGACGGGTCGGCGACAGCGGCGTCGCGCAGGATCTGTTCCTGCATCACCTTGGTCCAGCCGTACGGGTTCGTGGCCGAGGTGGGGAACTCCTCCTTCATGGGCACCGAGGCGTTCTCGCCGTACACGGTGGCCGAGGAGGAGAACACGAACCTGGCGACGCCGTGCCGGCGCATCGCGGCCAGCAGGGACAGCGTCGAGCCGAGGTTGTTCGAGTAGTACTCGATCGGCTTCTCCACGGACTCCCCCACGGCCTTGAGCCCGGCGAAGTGGATCACCGCCTCGAACCCGCCATCGGCGACCAACGCTTCCGTCGCGGGTACGTCGGTCAGGTCGACCTCGCGCACCTCCATGGGTCGCCCGGCCAAGGACTCGAGCCGCGGGAGCACCGACCGCTTGCTCCGGCTGAAGTCGTCCACGATCACCGCGTCGTGGCCTGCCGCGATCAGCTGGAGGGTGGTGTGCGAGCCGATGTAGCCGGCACCGCCGGAGACGAGGATGCGCATGCGCGCGATTATCGCGAACCGGCCTCGGCGGGCTCTGCACGGTGCAGCGTCACGGCGAACATGGGCAGCACCAGCACGGTGAGCATGCCGGCGGCGACGACGACCGACTGGCCTCGGGGAGACATCTGCCCGGAGGCGACGGCCACCGCCGTGACCGCCACGATGATCGGCAGACCAGTGGCGCTGAACAGGCTGAGCTGAAGACGCTCCCGGCCCGGTAGGTGCCGGTTGAGCAGGTACACGGGGCCACCACGGACCAGCAGGATGCTGGCGAACACGAACAGCACGGTGCCCGGCTTCTCGACGAACACCGCCGGGTCGATGCCCATGCCCGACACCACGAAGAAGACGGGGATCAGGAACCCGTAGCCCACGCCGTCCAGGCGACTCGAGAGCTCCTCCTGCTCGGGCGGTAGGAGCATCCGCACGATGGCGCCGGCGACGAAGGCCCCGAGGATCACGTCCAGCCCGAGGCTCGCGGACGCCGCCAGCATCACCGCAAGCAGGAGCACGGTCAGTCGTACGGGCGCCTGCGCAGTGGTGTCCGCGCCGCGGCGGATCACGTCGATGACACGCTCGGCACGCGTGCTGTGCCGCACCAGCAGGAAGCCGAGCCCGGTGGCGATCACACCGAAGGCCAGCAGCGACAGCAACCCACCCCACGCGCTGCCCTGGGTGAGGAAGACGCTCATCGCGAGGATCGGCCCGAACTCGCCCACCGCTCCGTTCGCCAGCACCAGGCTGCCCATCCGACGTCGATGCAGTCCGCTGTCGCGCAGCAGCGGGAGGAGGGTCCCGAACGCCGTGGAGGTCATCGCGATGGCCACCGCGACCCGGGCGCTGATCTCGAAGACCTGCGCCAGGAGGGACACCCAGACGAGGGCCACCACCAGCGAGATGCACCACGCGAGCAACCCTCGCGCACCGTCCCGGTTGCGCAGTCGCAACGGGTCGACCTCGATGCCCGCGAGGAGGAACAAAATGCCCAAGCCGAGCTGGGAGACGAACGTCAGGCTCGGGTCGGTGTGGGCCAGGCGGAGACCGTGCGGACCGATCGCCATCCCGGCCGCCAGCAGGACCACCACCTCGGGCAACCTCACCCGCGGCAGCAGCCCCAGCACGATCGGCGCCAACGCCGCGACGCCGACCGCGAACGCCAGCGACCGGAAGGCCTCGGCCTCGCTCACGCGTCTACCCTCCGACGGGTCGCCACGGACGGAGAGTACGACGGCGCGCCCACCCATGTGTCCTACGTTGATCCGATGGGACAGGTCCATCCGACGGCGTGGGTCGCGCCCACGGCGGTCCTGAGCGGCGACGTCACCGTCGGCGCCGGGAGCCGGGTGCTACACGGAGCAGTGGTCAACGGCGACACAGGGGCGGTGGCGATCGGAGCCGACGTGCTGGTCATGGAGAACGCGGTGCTGCGCGGGCGCCCGGACCACCCGTTGCGGACCGGTGATGCGGTCCGGGTCGGCCCGCACGCCCACCTGAACGGCACGACGATCGAGAACGAGGTGTTCGTCGCCACCGGCGTGTCGATGTTCGCCGGGTCCGTCGCAGGGACGCGCAGCGAGCTACGCATCAACAGCGTGCTGCACGTGAACAGCGTGCTGCCCCCCGACACGGTCGTCCCCATCGGCTGGATCGCCGTCGGGGACCCGGCCCAGCTGTTCTCTCCCGACCGGCACGAAGAACTGTGGGCGGTCCAGGAAGGACTCGACTTCCCCGGCACCATGTACGGCGTCCCGCGGGGGACCCCGATGCGGGAGATCATGCGCCGTCAGTCCGCGCGCTACCGCCCGGACGAGCTCGGGTAGCGGCGTCCTCAGCGGGACAGGCGGGTCACGACGTCGTGCCATCCGACCGAGGGGTGACCCGTCAGCGCTGCCCCCGCCGCGGAGGCGGCGATGAGCACCGCCGCGAGCAGGAGGCCGCCGACGAGGCAGCGGCCGGCTCGAGGCGGGTCGACGTGGGAGTCACCTCCGGCGTCCGAGACGAACGCTGCGACCAGGCGTCGTCGGTGGAAGGCGTCGGCCTCGGCCAGGTCACGATGGGTCGTCACGGGAACCCTTTGGGCCGCGGGACCACATCACGTGACCGAGAGCCCGGCGGCGACGACCAGAGCCGGGACGAGCGCTACCAGCGCGGCCGACTCCATCCAGTCGCCCAGGCGGCCCGGGCGCCGATCGCCGGGACCCGGCCCCGGAGCTCGGCCGAGAAGCACCACCCCGGCAGCCACCGCCATCGCGGCTACCGCGACCCGCGAGCCCGGCTCGAGAACGATGAGCGACAGTGCGGTGGAGACGAGGGGAAAG
>JADMIO010897427.1_pt1 | contig 11457 bp, 12 predicted proteins | sample 8958161 | NCBI WGS metagenome assembly JADMIO01 (sample SAMN16585339, study PRJNA669376) | soil metagenome | isolation source: Crop rotation soil | place: USA: Cullars Rotation, Alabama | collected 2011
GTCGAGGAGCGCCGTGGACATCTGCGCCGCCCGCTGGTCGTCGAGCGTCCCGACGAGCGGGACTAAGAGGACGCCGTCCCAGATTTCGACGACGGGGCTGGAAAGCTCCGTGATCTGCTGCCGCTGCTGCCGGTGTTCGAGCGCGCGCCGCACGGTGCGCTTCAGGTCTTCGATCATGCAGGGCTTGACGAGGTAGTCGTAGACGCCCTGCCGCAGCGCGTCGATGGACGACTCGATGGAGGCGTAGCCCGTGAGCACGATGGTGACGACCGAGGGGTGGCGCTGTTGCAGCTCGTGCAGCAGGGTGCTGCCGTCCATGTCGTCCATGCGGAGGTCTGTGAGCACGAGGTCGTAGTGGACGCGCGCCGCCATCTCCAGCGCCTCGCGCCCATCCGACGCGGTCGAAACGTCGTAGCCCTCCTGTTCGAGGATGGCGGCGGTCGTAATGCGCACGTTCTCCTCGTCGTCCACGACGAGGATGCGGAATCGCCGTGGGGCCGGACGGCCGCCATTGGCCGCGCCTCTCTCAGTGCTGCTTTCCGGCATCGGCCTCCGAAAGGGTCGGCGAGTCTACGGGGAGGATGGCGTTGAAAGTCGTGCCGACGCCCTCCTCGCTGGTCGCCTCGATGCGGCCGCCGTGGTGGCGCACGATGTCCTGCGTGACCCAGAGTCCGAGGCCCGTCCCCTTCGAGCGCGTCGAGAAGAAGGGCTCGAAGATGCGCGCCAGGTCCGCCTCCGCGATGCCGCGCCCCGTGTCGCTGATCTGCACGGAGACCGTCGGCTGCAAAGCCTGCTCGTAGCGGGACGTGCGCACGGTGATGCGCCCGCCCTGCTCCATCGCCTGCTGCGCGTTGAGAAGCAGGTTGAGGAAGACCTGCCGAAGTTGGTCGGCGCGCGCGCGAATCTTCGGAAGCTCCGGGTCGAAATGGCGGACGACCTCGACGCGCGCCTGCTTCATCTTCTTCTCGACGAGGATGAGCGTCTCCTCGATGAGTTGGTTCGGCTCGACCCACTCGACCTCGCCCGAGCGGCGCGCGAAGCCGAGCATCTGGCGGATGATGTGCGAGACGCGTTCGGTCTCCTTGCGCGCGACTTCGAGGAACTTGGCGTTCTTCTCCATGTCCCTGTTCGTCGTGAGCAGGTAGAGCGAGTTCTTGATGGCCTCTAAAGGATTGTTGACCTCGTGCGCGATGGAGGCCGCGAGACGGCCGACCGCCGCGAGCTTCTCCGACTCGAACAGTTGTTGTTCGACCCGGCGCCGCTCAAGCTCGCGGATCTCGGAGAGGTCGTGGAGCACGGAGACGACGGCCGTCACCTGCCCCTTCGCGTCGGCGACCTCGGCCGAGGTGATCTCCATCGGGAGGCGGTTCGTCGTCTCGGGGTCGATGAGTTCGATCTCGGCCTGCCGCCCGGACTCCGCGCCCGTGGCGAGGCCTGAGATGAACGAGGTGAGCTTGACCGAGTTGTTGCGCACCGCGCGCAGCGCCGTCCACGGCATCTCGTCGCGCTCCTGAAAGAGCAGCTCCGCGCGCTGGTTGAAGAGGATGAACTTGCCCGACGTGTCGCAGACGGCGATGGGCTGGCCGACGTTTTCGAGAATGAGGTCGAGGCGGTCGCGCTCGCGCCGCGCCTCCGATTCGGCCTGCTGGAGCTTGACGAAGTTGCGCGCGAGTTCTTCATTCGCGCGGCGCAGATCGGTCACGTCGCGGAAGATGGAGACGAGGCCGATGCGCTCGCCGCGCGCGTTCAGCGCGGGTGTGGAGATGACCTCGAAATGGATGTCCGAGCCCTCGATGGGGTCGACGAGAATGAGGTCTCGGCCCACCACCTCCTCGGACGCCACCGCCGCGCTCGACAGGTAGGCGGAGAAGAGCAGGTCGTTCATCTCCAGCGCGCGGCGCTTGCCCTCGCTCGCGTCGCGACGGTCGCTGAAGAGTTCTTCGGCGCGCCGGTTCTGCAAGAGGATTTCGTTGTCCATGTTGGTGAGGACGATGGGGTCGGCCACGGACTTCATGATCGACTCGACCCACTGCCGTTCGCGCTGGAGCTTACGCACGGAGGAGCTGAGGCGCTCGACATGTGCGGTGTGCGCGAGGATGGCGCCGATGCGGTCGGCGTAGCGCGTGAGCAGGTCGAGCGGCGCGCCCTCCATCTGCTCGCGGCGCGCGCCGACGTAGAGCGCGCCGGTCGTGGACGACTGCGGGAGCCAGAAGCGCTCGGTGCCCTCGGTGCGCAGCGAACCCGTGATCTCGCGCTCGGCGCGTGGCTCTGTGTGGAGCTGGCCGCCGAAGAGCGGGAGCGCGAGCACGTCCGTCCCGGCGCCGACCTGCCGCAGGAATTCCGCGGCCGTCTCGTCGTCGCGCGCGAGCCAGGCGGGCCGCCCGTCGTGCACGACGCGCACGTGCGGCGCGTTCGAGTCGAGTTGAAGCTCAAGCCCGGCGAGCGCCTCGTCGTCGGCGAACCCGGCCGCCCCGCGCACGCGCAGCACGCCCTTGGGGCGCTCGACCAGGGCGAGCGCGGCCGACGCGTAACCCAGCCCGGCCGTCAGCGTGTCGAGCACGAGCGAGGTCTGCTCGTCGAGGCTCTGCGCCGCGAGGAGCTGCGTCGTCATCTCGAAGAGCAGTTCGTACTGGTGCAGCGACAGAAGCCCCTGCGCCCCCTCGGCCGGGGCCTCGAACGCCTGCGCGATCTCTGCCGTGCGGTGTTCCATAGAACAGTAGACAGTGGACAGTAGTCAGTAGGAAAACCGTTGCCGCTCGAACCCTGCGGTTGTCATCCTCGACGACCGCGACGCGGAGCGCTACTGTCTACTGACTACTGTCTACTCGCATTCAGCTTCTGTCCACGTCCACCGACACGCGGCGGCGCGGCTCGTCGGCGAGTGGCTCGGCGCCGGGACCCATGGCCGGGCGCGAGACGGCGGGCGTCAGGCCGACGGCCTCGGCGTACTTGAGGTAGGTGTCGATGGAGGCGACGACGACGCGCGCCTCGACCGTAATCAGGTCGATGCCGACGAGCGAGATGCGGACCCACGCGTCGATGACGATGCCCTTGTCCAGCACGCGGTCGAGCACGTCAATCAGGCTGGTTCCGCCGGGTGCCCTCTCAACAGCCATGTGAACGGTTCCTCTCTTCCGAGAATTTCGAAACTGGGGTGTTAGGTGTTGGATGTTGGGTGTTGGGTGTTGGGTTAGTTCTTCACCAACACCCAACACCTAACACCCAACACCCTACTTCTTTCCTTTGCGCGTCGTCCGGGACTTCGAGCCTTTCGCTCCGCCGCGCGCCGCGCCCTCCGGGCGCGCGGGCGCGGCGTCCAACTGTCTGATCTCGCGCTCCAACGCCGCGACGCGCTCGCGCAGCTCGACGTTCTCGGCCTCGGCGACGGCCGCGCGCGTCGTCAGGTTCGTGTCGTAGCGCCACCAGTTCAAACCGATCTGCTCGGCCTTGTCGATGGAGCAGACGAGCAGGCGTATCTGCAACGTCAGCAGCTCGACGTTCGCCAGTGAGACCTTGATGTCGCCGGCGATGACCAGCCCCTTGTCCAGAATCCGGTCGAGCACGTCAACCAGTCCCGGTGGGCGCGAAGTGATGAGGCTAGTTCTCTCGCTAGACATAGTCAGTAGACAGTAGACAGTAGAAAAACCTGCATGACTCGAACCCGACAGTTGTCATCTTAAACGTCAGCAGAGCGCAGCCTGCCGGCTACTGTCTACTGACTACTAAATCAATTTCCCTATCGGCCCGAGGTCGATGTTCAACTCCTCGTCCTGGAGGCCGAAGTGCTCTTTCAACTCGCCCATCTTCTCTTCGAGCTTCATCAGCGCGAGCCCAAGCTCTTCGACCTGCTCCGCGGAGAGACCGCCGCCCTCCATCCGGCGCACGGCCTGCTTTTCGAGCAGCCGCCGGATGAGTTCGATCAGGGTCAGGACGAGTTTCGCCAGTCCCTGCTCGACCGACTGAGCGTCGATGTTGACGCGCTCGGGCAGCCGGTCGGCCACGCGCCGGAGTTCCGCGACGAACTCCGCCGTGTGCTCGGTCTCGACCTCCGGTTCGGCCGGGGCTGGGGAATCAAAGGGGGAAGAAGGCTCCACAAGAGTACCCTGTCCGCGCGCGACGTGTCCACAACTGATTTCGGTGACGCACATTGTAGCAGAACCGCGAGCGGTAGCGAGCGGGTGCGTGTTTCGATAAACGCTCGTATGAAGTAACGCCGACCCGCTCGCTACCGCTCGCGGTTCTGTTCTGATACTTCGCTGAAGCTGTAGGGCGGCCACGGGCCGCTCGTGAGGAGTCGTAAGTCTTTGCGCCCGGCGGCGAGCGCGCGCAGGCGTGCGCGGTAGTCCTCGACGTGCGGGCGTTCGACGAGGTGGGCTGCGCGGACGAAGATCGCCTCCGGCGGGCTCAGGCGCGCGACGGTCTCGCGCGCGAGTTCGCCCACGCCCGACGCCAGCCACGCCGCCGCCTCTTCTGAACGACGGCGCGCGTCCTCCTCACCCAGAATCTCGCGCCGCTTCTTCAAAAGGAACGCCGTGCCCGCACCCGCCGCGCCGAGGTTGGCTGCGCCCGACTCGCTTTCAACTTCCGGCTTCTGACTTCCGACCTTAGACTTCTCCATGAGCTTGACGCTCATCTCGACGCGGCCGTGCACGCGCATGAGCGCCGCCGCGAGCGCCGCTTCATGATTTGAAACATACTCGGCGAGCCGCTCCGGCGTGGCGCGCGTGCCGAAGCGGCAGGGGAGCGGCGTCGAGACGGCGAGCGCCGCCGCGTTCACGCGGTTGTGCGCCAGAAGGTTCTCTTCGTTGGCCAGCGTCGCCTCGTCACCCACCTCGCTCACCACGGCGGCGAGCCCGCCCAGCGTTAGCAAGCGCACGCCCGCGCCGCCCACGCCGGCCAGCCCCTCGAACGCGACCCCGCTCAACTCGTCGCCCAGGCAGTAGACGTACAGGCTCATCGTCATTCGCCCGAAGGCTGCGCGCGCCCGCTCAGAAACTCCATCCGCCGCTCGCGCTCGCCGAGGACGCGCTCGACCGTCTCGACCGACCCGAGCAGCACGTTCAGACCGAGGAAGACGAGGTCAACATCCGCCACCGCGATCCGCACCTCGCCCGCGATGACCAGCCCGCGGTCGAGCACGTGGTCGAGCGTTTCCAGGAGCGACAGCTCCTCTTCCTCGTCAAGCCCGAACTCTTCGTTGATATCCATCCCTCACACCTGACTTTCTTCTACGACGGCGGCGAAGTTGTACGCGGGCCACGGGCCGGTCAGCTCGAAACGGAAGCCGAGCGGTGTGTACTCGGCGGCGAGCCGTTCGGCGGCGGCGCGGAAAGAGTCGAAGCCTTCGGACGGGACGAGGAAGGCGAGGCGCGCGGCCAGCTCGCCCTGCTCGGTCGCCTCGTCCTTGAGCACGCGCAGGCGCGCGGCGCCCACACAGGCGGCGGCGAGCGTCTCTTCGACCTCACGCGCGACGCGGCGCGTCTCGGCCCGTGCCTCCTCGTCGCGCAGCCCCTCGATCTTCTTGCGCAGGAGATACGCCTGACCCGGCGTCGAGGCATCGGCGCGCTCGGCCATCTCGCGCAGCCGCGCGCTCACACGCGTCACCTCCTCGCGCAGCCGCGCCCGCTCGACGTAGACGTTCAAGCCCCACTCCTCGCGACCTTCGAGCCGCGCGAGCACCTCCCGGAACTGCGCGGCGCGCTCTTCGAGCATCGCCGCGACGCCCTCGCGCCGCAGGTAGATGGCGCCAAAGCGCAGCGGGACGACCGAAGCCCTGCGCGCGAAGTGCTCGGCCACGCGCTCGTGCCTCAGCGCGCGCGTCGCCGTCCACGTCGCGTCCGACAGGCGCTCGGCCAGCGCGCCCTCGCCGTAGACTTCGAGCGGCACCGCGCTCACGACCGCCGCGAGCCCCGCCGCCTCCACGGCTTCGAGTTCAAATTCGTTCTCGATGGGCTCGGGCAGCGCGGCGTCGAAGAGCGGCGCCAGCGCCGCGCGCTCGCCGACGCAGTAGACGTAGAGGCCGTGCCCTTCGTCGTCCACGCCCCGGCCCTTTTTCGTCGCCCTCTTACTCATTGCTTTATTGCAGGTTGCAATTGAGTGTAACCGAGAGAGATTTAACACAGAGGCACAGAGACACAGAGACACAGCTAAAACAGTTGAAGCTGTGTCTCTGTGCCTCTGTGCCTCTGTGTTGAAAGCTCACTTCATCTTCACTCATGTGAAAACCGCTTTAGAATTTCAAAGTTCAAATCTTTTCCCAACCCCGGAAGTGTGCAAGGAGACTCTCACGGCCGCGCACCTCGCCGGGGCGCTCGGGCGCGCGGAAGAGTTCGGCGCCGGGGAGTTTTTGCATGAACTGCTTGACGACCGGCGTCTGTCCCCGCCGTCGCGCCGCGCAGAAGTCGCAGGCGCGCGCGGCCTCTTCCGAGAGGACGTGGTTGACGACGAGCCGGCGCATGGGCACGCGTAAGTGTTCGAGCCGCGCGGCCAGGCGCACCGTCTCTTCGAGGCTCATCCGCTCGGGGATGACGACGCCGACGAACTCGCAATGGTCGGCGTCTGTCAGCAACGCCGCGACGCGCTTGATGGATTTCGAAAGCGCGACCAGCTCCTCGGCCACGCCGCCCCAGCGTACCACGTTCTTGTACTTGAGGAGCAGCTTGATGAAAGTCCGCACCCACGCGAGCGCCACCTCGGGCAGCTCCAGAAAGCGCAGCAGGTGTCCGGTCGGCGCCGTGTCGAGGACGATGGTCGTGTACCTCCCTTCGTCGATGAGGTCGCTGACGGTCGAGAGGGCTGCGATCTCGTCGATGCCGGGCGGCGCGAGCGCGACCAGCTCGCGCATCGCCTCGCGGTCGAACTGCACCTCCCAGCGCGAGCCGCCCGTCAAAGACTCGAACAGCTCGTCCGTCCAGCGGCGGTAGCGCTCCTTCAACTCCTCGAATCGCGCCGCCGGGTCGATCTCCATCGCGTCGAGGTTCGCCGCGCCCGCCACACCCTTCTTCAACTCGCCGACCTGTTCGTTAAAACTGTCGGAGAGTGAGTGCGCCGGGTCGGTCGAGAAGACGAGCACGCGGGCCGACGCGTCCGACTCCGCCAGCGCGAGCGCGTAAGACGCCGCCGCAGTCGTCTTCCCCACGCCGCCCTTTCCGCCGAAGATGACGAGCCGCTTTGCTTCGAGGGGGAAACGCTCAGACGGGGAGACGGATGGACGGGGAGACGGGGAGAGTCGGCTCCGGGCGGCCCGCTTCCCGCCGCGTATACTTGCGTCGGTCTGCTTCTCCACGTCCCCACGTCCCCTTGTCCCCTTGTCCCCGTTCTTCCCCCACAGCACCCTTGCAAACTCGCGGAGCGCTTTGACCCCGCGCACCTCGGAAGGGAAGAGCGGGACGCGTCTCTGCCGTAGAGTTTTAAATTCAAGTGAAAGGGCGTCGAGCCAGCGCGACTGCATCCCTGCGCGGGCGCGGCAGAAGGGGCAGGCGTCGTGCTCGCGCTCGACGCGGTTGACGACGAGGTCTGTGACGGGCGCGCCCTCCGCGCGCAGTGACGTGAAGTAGCGCGCCGTCTCCTCGAAGGCCATCGCCTCGGGCGTGGTGACGAGGACGAAGCTCGCGCGCGCGGGGTCGAAGAGCATCGCGCGCACGGCCGCGACGCGCGCGGCGAGGTCGCGCAGGAAGAGGTCAACTTCGTCCGCCCGCACGCGCCCGCGCCGCGCGAAGTGCGCGACCATGTAGCGGTGCTTCTCCGACATCACGTCGAGCGCGCCGACCCAGCGCGCGAAGACCTCGGGCAGGCGCAGCATCCGCGACGTGTGCCCCGACGGCGCCGTGTCCACGACGACGCGCGCGAAACGGCCTTCGCGCTCGACCTCGCTCAGCTCGAAGAGCGCCATCACCTCGTCCATGCCGGGCAGGCTCAGGTCGAGCAGGTCGTTGATGTCGGCCTCGTCGAGGATGGTGCCGCGGTCGGCGATCTCGGCGAGCACCGCGCGGTGCTTCTGCTTAAAGTCTTCGAGCGCGCGCGCGGCGTCCATCTCGCGCGCGTAGAGTCGCGGCGCGTTGTCGCTCCGGCCGCGCCGTGCGACCTCGGCCGTGCGGTCGCCGACCTCGACGCCGAGGCTGTCGGAGAGTGAGTGCGCGGGGTCGGTCGAGAAGAGGAGAAGGCTTGAACCGGGCTCGGCCGTGTCGAGCAGCGCGAGGGCGGTGGCGGCGGCGGTCGTCGTCTTGCCCGTGCCGCCCTTGCCGCCGAAGAAGAGGTAGCGCGTAGGGGGGAAGTCTTCAGGGAGGAGAGATTTTTGTTTTTTAATTTTTGATTTTTGCTGTGGAGAGGCGCGCGCGGTTCGTTCCATGACTTCAATCGCAAATCAAAATTGTTTCAGCGCCCACCGCCGGGCTCGTAGAAGTCGCCGCCCGTGTCGTCGCCGCCGGCCTCGATGACCATCGAGGAGGTGTCGGCCGTGTGCACCTGGCCGAGGGCTTCGAGCTGGCGGGCCTTGATGGCGCGCAGGCGCGCGAACAGCTCGCGTTCGGCCTCGGCGTAATCCTCGTCGGAAATCTCCTCCAGCTCGTAGCGCATCTGGAGTTCGAGCAGTTGCTCCTTGATGACCGACTCGTCGTTCAGCTCCTTGTCGGCGAGCTGCTGAATCTGCCGCATGATGAACTTGAAGCCGTTGACGGGCGCGAGCAGAATGTCGTCGAGTATGAACATAGATAATTATTGCAGCCGATGGGTGAGGTTCAACTCCATCGGGTTCATCCGGGCATCTCCCCTTTGCCGCCGACATCCCGTTTCTGCTCGCCCGCGCCTTTCGTCAAAGCACGAATGGCCTCGCTGTTCTGGCGAGTTATCTCTTCGGTCTTAGTCTGCGCATCTACCAGGGCGGCCATCCGCTCGCGCAGGTCGCGGCGTTCGCGGCGGAACTGGCGCGCCATCAGGACGAGCGTGCGCTCCAGTCTATTCAACCTTAGGGAAGCGCGAGTGTCCGCCTCCTCAAGCCTCTGCATGCCAGCAGCAAACTGCGCCTGCTGTTGGAGGATAAAGTCCATCGTGCGCTGGCGTTCTTCGTCTGTCATGGCGTGAGCCTCCAAAGTCAATGCGGCTCTCTTGTCGGATGCGGGCGTCGTTGTCAGGCGGCGCCCTCGCCGCGCTCCAGTTTCAGACGGATGTGGACGAAGTTGTAAGGGGGCCACGGCCCCGTGTACTTGAAGGAGAGCTTGCCCTCGTACTTGGCGGCGATCTCCTTGACCTGCGTGTCGAACTCGGACTCGCGGTCGCGCTCGATGAGGAAGGCGGCGTTCATGATCATCTTGTCGCCGATGGGCTTGTTGGCGCGCGAGGCGACGGCCGTGTCGCGGAGGTAGGCGTAGACCTCGCGGACGTAGGCGTCCGACTTCTCGGCCAGAGCCGTCTCGACCAGGCGCCCCAACTGCATCCGCGCGAAGTAGGTCGAGCCCGCGCCGCGCGACGTGATCTGCTCCTTGAGGTTGCGTATCTCCTCGCTCTCCTCTTCCAGCTCGCTGATGACGCGCTCGCGGTCCCAGTTCACCTTCAGGCCGAACTCGACCTTGCCGGCCATCTTCGCCAGCACGTCGCGGAGCGCGTCGTAAGTGCCGCGCATCAGCTCCATGATGTCGTCCTCGGTGCGGAAGAGAACCCCGAAGGCCATCGGCAGCACGGTGAACTCGCGCATGACGGTCTCGTTGACCTGCTCGTGCGCGAAGACGTTCTCGCGCGTCGGATCGTAGACCTGAATCGGCGTGTTCGAGACGACGGCGGCCAGCCCGTCGTGGTGGACGGTGTAGACCTCGTCGCCGCGGCCGCCGATGCCGATGGGGCCGAAACTGCGCAGCTCCTTCGTCTCGATGATGCAGTAGACGTACTTGCCCTCGGGCGCGGGGGCGGCGTTCGGCGTCTCGTTTTCGGCGCTCATAGTTTTCTCGGAAGTTGTACGGCGGCTCGGGAGATTGCTGACGTTAATATAATAGTGGGCGGCGCGTGGGCGGCGCAACTACTATCCGCCCCGCCCGGGGTGTTAGAATTCTCGTCCAAGAACTCGGCGCCGCGCCGCGACGTACATAGACCGACGACATTGTTACCGACGCCTCTGGAGACAAAGATGAGCGACCAGCGAAACTGGCTTGAACGTTTGGGCGATAAGATTCCGGGCTACGCGGGCTATGTCGCCAAGGAGCGGCGCCGCGACGTGGACAAACTGCACCGCGAGCATCTGGCCGAGCGCCTGCGCCTGGCCAAGCAGCCCTTGAACGACCTGATGCGCGAGCTTTCGTCCTCGGGCCGGCTGTTCGAGGTCGGCCCCGTGGATCGCGTCTTAAAGAAGCTCGACCAGATCGAGAACCGCGTCCGCTTCGCCTCCTACGGCTACGCGGGCTTCTTCGACGCGGTCAAGATCGAGGAGCCGCAGTTGGAGCGTATCTACCGCTTCGACCTCTCGCTCGTCGAGAAGGTCGAGGAGTTCGAGCGCCAGGCGCGCGAGCTTTCTGCCAAAGGCTCGACGGCCGACGGCCTCAAGGCCGCCGCCGCCGGCCTGGAGCGCGCGGTGGACGACCTCAACCAGACCTTCGACCAGCGCTACCGCGCCATCGAAACCTTCGGCCCCGACGACACGCAGGGGCAACCGATGTTTAGCTGAAAGGGTGCTGGGTGTTGGTTAAAGGCAAAAACCCAGAACCTAAAACCCAGCACCCAAAACCCAAAACCTTCCTATGACCGAGAGTTGTTCAAATTGCGGCGCGGAGTTGTATGAGGGGCAGCAGTTCTGCCGGCGTTGCGGGACGCCCGTGGGGGCCGCGGTCGGGGGCGAGGCGCCGACGCAGCTCTTCGACGGCGGCATGCAGGCCGGCGTCGCAGCTCCCGTCGGCGGCACCGTGCCGCTCGGCAGCATGAACACGGCCGGGGTCGCGGCCGGGCGGCCGACCGAGTACCATCCGCCCGCGAGCCAGCAGACCTCGGCGCTCGTCGGCGAGCCGTTCGGCTCAAGGCCGCTGGCGGTCGGCGCGCCGCCTCAGCCTAAGCGGCGCAGCGGTCTGTGGGTCCTCGCGCTGCTCGTGGTCTTTGTGCTCGGCGCGGGGCTCGCGTCGGGCGCGGCCTTCCTCTGGTGGCGCGCGACGCACACGACCGGCACCGTCGTCAAAGTTGTGAAGACCGGCCCGCCCGCGCCGCCGGGCGTCCCCGAAGTGCCCCCGATGCCGGACATGCCGAACATTCCGGCCGACCTCGGCGAGCGCATCAGGGAGGCTCTGAAGGGGCACGGCATCCCGCTCCCCCTGGACGAGACGGGGGCGGTCGTCTCGGGCGAAGACACGACCATCACGCGCACCTACGGGCTCGGCTCCGACGCGTCTTTCACGGCGCACGTCGTCAGCGGGAACGTGACGGTCGTCGGCTCCGAAGACGCGGACGAGACAATCGTCAAGATCATCAAGCACGGCGGGAGCGTGC
>JADMIO010785142.1_pt1 | contig 11455 bp, 10 predicted proteins | sample 8958161 | NCBI WGS metagenome assembly JADMIO01 (sample SAMN16585339, study PRJNA669376) | soil metagenome | isolation source: Crop rotation soil | place: USA: Cullars Rotation, Alabama | collected 2011
CTTTCCCAAAATCGCAAAGTCATCAAAAAACCGCAAAGTTGTTTAAAATAAGAGCAACACTACAAAAGGAGATAAGAAGAGCACATACCTCAGTCACTTATTATCACTAGCGCTCGCCGCAGCCGTGTAACCGAGCATAGCGAGCGAACTGGCGAGGAAGCAAAGAAGAACTGTTCTGTCAGATAGCTCTTACGCTCAGCGCAAGAAGAAATATCCACCGTGGGAAAAACTCCAGGTAGAGGTACACACGCGGATAGCCAATTCAGAGTAATAAACTGTGATAATCAACCCTCATCAATGATGACGAACTAACCCCCGATATCAAGTCACATGACGAAGGGAAAGAGAAGGAAATCAACTGTGACAAACTGCCCTCAAATTTGGCTTCCTTAAAAATTACAGTTCAAAAAGTATGAGAAAATCCATGCAGGCTGAAGGAAACAGCAAAACTGTGACAAATTACCCTCAGTAGGTCAGAACAAATGTGACGAACCACCCTCAAATCTGTGACAGATAACCCTCAGACTATCCTGTCGTCATGGAAGTGATATCGCGGAAGGAAAATACGATATGAGTCGTCTGGCGGCCTTTCTTTTTCTCAATGTATGAGAGGCGCATTGGAGTTCTGCTGTTGATCTCATTAACACAGACCTGCAGGAAGCGGCGGCGGAAGTCAGGCATACGCTGGTAACTTTGAGGCAGCTGGTAACGCTCTATGATCCAGTCGATTTTCAGAGAGACGATGCCTGAGCCATCCGGCTTACGATACTGACACAGGGATTCGTATAAACGCATGGCATACGGATTGGTGATTTCTTTTGTTTCACTAAGCCGAAACTGCGTAAACCGGTTCTGTAACCCGATAAAGAAGGGAATGAGATATGGGTTGATATGTACACTGTAAAGCCCTCTGGATGGACTGTGCGCACGTTTGATAAACCAAGGAAAAGATTCATAGCCTTTTTCATCGCCGGCATCCTCTTCAGGGCGATAAAAAACCACTTCCTTCCCCGCGAAACTCTTCAATGCCTGCCGTATATCCTTACTGGCTTCCGCAGAGGTCAATCCGAATATTTCAGCATATTTAGCAACATGGATCTCGCAGATACCGTCATGTTCCTGTAGGGTGCCATCAGATTTTCTGATCTGGTCAACGAACAGATACAGCATACGTTTTTGATCCCGGGAGAGACTATATGCCGCCTCAGTGAGGTCGTTTGACTGGACGATTCGCGGGCTATTTTTACGTTTCTTGTGATTGATAACCGCTGTTTCCGCCATGACAGATCCATGTGAAGTGTGACAAGTTTTTAGATTGTCACACTAAATAAAAAAGAGTCAATAAGCAGGGATAACTTTGTGAAAAAACAGCTTCTTCTGAGGGCAATTTGTCACAGGGTTAAGGGCAATTTGTCACAGACAGGACTGTCATTTGAGGGTGATTTGTCACACTGAAAGGGCAATTTGTCACAACACCTTCTCTAGAACCAGCATGGATAAAGGCCTACAAGGCGCTCTAAAAAAGAAGATCTAAAAACTATAAAAAAAATAATTATAAAAATATCCCCGTGGATAAGTGGATAACCCCAAGGGAAGTTTTTTCAGGCATCGTGTGTAAGCAGAATATATAAGTGCTGTTCCCTGGTGCTTCCTCGCTCACTCGACCGGGAGGGTTCGAGAAGGGGGGGCACCCCCCTTCGGCGTGCGCGGTCACGCGCACAGGGCGCAGCCCTGGTTAAAAACAAGGTTTATAAATATTGGTTTAAAAGCAGGTTAAAAGACAGGTTAGCGGTGGCCGAAAAACGGGCGGAAACCCTTGCAAATGCTGGATTTTCTGCCTGTGGACAGCCCCTCAAATGTCAATAGGTGCGCCCCTCATCTGTCAGCACTCTGCCCCTCAAGTGTCAAGGATCGCGCCCCTCATCTGTCAGTAGTCGCGCCCCTCAAGTGTCAATACCGCAGGGCACTTATCCCCAGGCTTGTCCACATCATCTGTGGGAAACTCGCGTAAAATCAGGCGTTTTCGCCGATTTGCGAGGCTGGCCAGCTCCACGTCGCCGGCCGAAATCGAGCCTGCCCCTCATCTGTCAACGCCGCGCCGGGTGAGTCGGCCCCTCAAGTGTCAACGTCCGCCCCTCATCTGTCAGTGAGGGCCAAGTTTTCCGCGAGGTATCCACAACGCCGGCGGCCGGCCGCGGTGTCTCGCACACGGCTTCGACGGCGTTTCTGGCGCGTTTGCAGGGCCATAGACGGCCGCCAGCCCAGCGGCGAGGGCAACCAGCCGAGGGCTTCGCCCTGTCGCTCGACTGCGGCGAGCACTACTGGCTGTAAAAGGACAGACCACATCATGGTTCTGTGTTCATTAGGTTGTTCTGTCCATTGCTGACATAATCCGCTCCACTTCAACGTAACACCGCACGAAGATTTCTATTGTTCCTGAAGGCATATTCAAATCGTTTTCGTTACCGCTTGCAGGCATCATGACAGAACACTACTTCCTATAAACGCTACACAGGCTCCTGAGATTAATAATGCGGATCTCTACGATAATGGGAGATTTTCCCGACTGTTTCGTTCGCTTCTCAGTGGATAACAGCCAGCTTCTCTGTTTAACAGACAAAAACAGCATATCCACTCAGTTCCACATTTCCATATAAAGGCCAAGGCATTTATTCTCAGGATAATTGTTTCAGCATCGCAACCGCATCAGACTCCGGCATCGCAAACTGCACCCGGTGCCGGGCAGCCACATCCAGCGCAAAAACCTTCGTGTAGACTTCCGTTGAACTGATGGACTTATGTCCCATCAGGCTTTGCAGAACTTTCAGCGGTATACCGGCATACAGCATGTGCATCGCATAGGAATGGCGGAACGTATGTGGTGTGACCGGAACAGAGAACGTCACACCGTCAGCAGCAGCGGCGGCAACCGCCTCCCCAATCCAGGTCCTGACCGTTCTGTCCGTCACTTCCCAGATCCGCGCTTTCTCTGTCCTTCCTGTGCGACGGTTACGCCGCTCCATGAGCTTATCGGGTCCACTCGCGAACGCAGAAAGGCCCACCCGAAGGTGAGCCAGTGTGATTACATTTGCGGCCTAACTGTGGCCAGTCCAGTTACGCTGGAGTCACTAGTATTTAGGTGACACTATAGAAGCGGCCGCGACAACTTGTCCACGTGGAATTCTAAGCTTAGGATCCCAATGTGCTGGAAAGCGGTCGAGAGGATCGCGACCGGCGCTGCGACCGAGACCGCGATCGGCAGCGTCGACAGCGCGCTCGCGTCGGCGGTCGTCGATTGCGCGCCGGCACCCGGCGTCGCGACGGCGAGCGCGACCGCCAGCGCCATCGAGGCGAGGCGAACGGGCACGGCACGCCCGCCGATGCGAAGGCTCGTGTCGACGTCCTTCGAGCTTGTGGTGTCCCGACGCATCGCGATCGCTTGCACGGCTCGTCCTCGGTGTGAGTGCATGGCGGGGCGCATCATGCAAAGCGGCGGAGCGCCGCGCCATCGCTCGCAGGAGCGTGGCGCGGCTCGAGACCGTAGGGCTCGCCGGCCGCTACCGTTGTGGCAGCATCGGGCGAAGAGCCACTCGCATCGCTTGCCATGCCGACGACGACTTCCAGGGTTCCGCGGCGCCTCCTCGTCGCCGCGATCGCGGCCGGCGTCCTCGTCGCGGCTTGCGGCGGCGGCGGCGGCGGTGGCGGCTCGGGCGGATCGGGGGTGGCGCCGGCGCCCGGCGTCGACGGTCCCGCGTGGTTCGGCTACGGCCGCGACGCGCAGCACAGCGCGCAGGGCGCGATCGCGACGCAGGACCTGAACCGGATCGCGTGGTCGACGCCGGTCGACCTCGTCCCGCCGAAGCAGGCGAACGGAAACCTGCTCATCCACTACGGCTCGCCCGCGGTGACGTCGCACAACACCGTCGTCGTGCCGGTGAAGACGACCGCCGCCGGCGGCTTTCGCGTCGAGGCACGCTCGGGCGTCAACGGCGGCCAGATCTGGTCGGCGCTCTCCGACTACGTCCTGCCGCCGCACAACTGGGTGCCGAGCTACAACGTCGCGCTGACGACGACGAACCGGCTCTTCTTCCCGGCCTCGGGAGGCAGGCTCTGGGTGAAGGACAACGCCGACGTCGCCGCGGGGACGCCGTACAGCGTCGCCTTCTACGGCCTGGCGAAGTACCAGGCGTCGCCGGCGGCGTTCGATGCGAGCGTGTTCGTCAACACTCCGGTCACCGTCGACGCGCAGGGCAACGCGTACTTCGGCTTCGTCGTCACCGCGGCGAACCCGGAAAATCTCGTCAGCGGCATCGCTCGCGTCGACGCGAACGGCGTCGGCACCTGGGCGTCGGCGAGCGCGATCTCGGGCGACCCCGCGGTCCAGAAGGTCGCGATGAACAGCGCGCCGGCGCTGTCGCCGGACGGCAAGACCGTCTACGTCGCCGTCAACGCCGCTGCCGTCGCCGGCACGGTGCAGGGCGGCTATCTGGTCGCGCTCGACAGCACGACGTTCGCGGTCAAGGCGAGCACGCTGCTGCTCGATCCGTCGACCGGGACGTTTGCGCGCGTCAGCGACGACTCGAGCGCGTCGCCGACGGTCGGACCCGACGGCGACGTCTACTTCGGCGTCCTCGAGCGCACCTTCGGCACGCACAACGCGCGCGGCTGGCTGCTCCACTTCAACGCTTCGCTCGCTCCTGCGGGCGCGCCGGGCGGCTTCGGCTGGGACACGACGCCGTCGATCGTGCCGGCGTCGATGGTCCCGTCGTACAACGGCGGCTCGAGCTACCTCCTCTTCACCAAGTACAACAACTACGCCGGCGTCGGCAGTGGCGATGGCAGCAACCGCATCGCGATCATCGATCCGCACGCGACGCAGGTCGACGCGATCTCGGGCCTCACGATCATGCGCGAGGTGCTGACGATCCTCGGCCCGACGTTCTCCTCGGGGACGAGCGGACCGGTCGAGGAGTGGTGCATCAACACCGCCGCCGTCGATCCGGCGACGAAGTCGATCCTCGTGAACAGCGAGGACGGCTTCCTCTACCGCTGGGACCTCGTCAGCAAGGGCTTCAGCCAGAAGATCCAGCTGACGAGCGGCGTCGGCGAGGCGTACACGCCGACCGCGATCGGCGCCGATGGCGCGGTCTACGCGATCAACAACGCGGTGCTCTTCTCGATCGCGAAGTAGCGCCCGCATTGGTCCGCGCGCGGTCGCGCTCGCCGATACTCCGGGCTCGCGACCGCCATGAGCACGACCCAGGACCTCGTCAACGCGCTCAAGGGCGAGCTGCGCGCCGCCGGCGTCACCTACGCCGACCTCGCCGACGCGCTCGGCATGTCGGAGTCGAGCGTCAAGCGCGTCTTCGCCAAGGGCGACATGCCGCTCTCGCGCATCGACGAGATGCTGCGCGTGCTGAAGATGGACTTCGCCGAGCTCGCGCGCAAGGTCGCCGACGCGCAGCCGCTGTCGCGCCAGCTCACTGCCGCGCAGGAAGCCGCGGTGGTCGCCGACCGCAAGCTGCTGCTGCTCGCGATCTGCTGCCTCAGCCAGTGGAGCTTCGAGGCGATGACGAGCGAGTACGCGTTCAGCGACGCCGAGTGCATCAAGTACCTCGCGCAGCTCGACCACCTCGGCATCATCGAGCTCAGGCCCCTGAACCGCTACCGTCTCAAGGTCGCGAAGGGCTTCCGCTGGCTGCCGCACGGGCCCGTGATGCGGTACTTTCGCGAGCACGTGGCCGCCGACTACCTGAGCGGCGGCTTCGACGGCGACGGCGAGCTGATCATGCTCGTCCACGGCGAGATCACGAAGACGCTGGCGGCGTCGTTCGTCGAGCGGCTGCAGCGCGTCGGCCAGGACTTCGCGCAGGCGCACCTCGCCGACCTGCGCCTGCCCGACGACCAGCGCACGCCCTACACGCTGCTCGTCGGCATGCGCACGTGGCTGTTCGCCGCGTTCCGCGATCTCAAGCGCGAGCCGCCTGCGGCCGAGGAGGCGAGATGACGAGCGACCGCACGCGAAGCAGCACGGGCAGCGCGCCGCGCGAACGGCGCCGCGCGCACGTGCGTGCGCTGGCCGCGGCCACGCTCGTGGCAGCGGCCACGGCCGGCGTCGCCGCCGAGCGTGCGATCGACAAGGAGGTCGTCGTCAGCGCGCCGATCGAGGCGGTCTGGCGGTCGTGGACGACGCGCGACGGCATCCGCACCTTCTTCGCGCCCGAAGCCGAGATCGAGCCGCGCGTCGGCGGCGCCTTCCACATCCACATCAACCCGTTCGCCGAGCCCGGGATGAAGGGCGCCGACGACATGCGCTTCATGGCGCTGCAGCCGCCGACGATGCTGAGCTTCGACTGGAACGCGCCGCCGTCGCTGCCCGAGGTGCGCGGGCAGCGCACGTTCGTCGTCGTCCGCCTCGCGCCGCTCGATGCCAAGTCGACGCGCGTGACGCTGCACCACACGGGCTGGGGCGCCGGCGGCCAGTGGGACGACACGTACGCCTACTTCGACCGCGCCTGGGGCAACGTCCTCGGCAATCTGAAGAAGAGCTTCGAGTCCGGGCCGATCGACTGGACCGACTGGCTCGCGCGGATGCGCGCCGCGTCCGCGCCCGCGTCGGCGCCGCGCTGACCTCGCGCTACGGTGCGACGCCGTCGAGCACGAAGCCGGCGCCGTCGAACTGTCCGAGGACGCGAACGAGGTACGGCAGCACTTCGGCGAGCGCCGCGCGCAGCGTGTGCGGCGGATGGAGCACGAAGACGCCGCTGCCGGCGAGGCCGAAGCCTTGCGCGTCCGGCTCCTGCACCGTGAGCCGCGCGTGCAGCCAGCCCTTGGGCGCCAGCGCCGCCAGCCGGCGCGGCAGCTGCGCGGCCTCGAGCTTCGTGACCTGCGGGTACCAGACGATGTAGACGCCGTCGGCGAAGCGCGCAACCGCGTCGCGCAGCGTCGCGACGACCTTGGCATAGTCGGCGGTGCCTTCGTAGCTCGGATCGACGAGGACGGCGCCGCGCCGCGTCGGCGGCGGCAGCTGCGAGCGCAGCCCCGTGAAGCCGTCGCCGAAGATCGCGCTCGCGCGGCGCTGGCCGGCGAGCGTCGCGCGCAGGATCTTCTCCTCGGTCGGATGGAGCTCGAACGCGCGCAGGTCGTCCTGCGGGCGCAGGAGCGTGAGCGCGAGCGACGGCGAGCCGGGGTACTGCGCGAGCCTGCCGTCGGGATTGAAGGCCCGCACGCGCTCGACGTAGTCGGCGACCGCAGGCGGCAGGTCGTCGCGCGTCCAGAGCGCACCGATGCCGCGCGCGTGCTCGTCGAGCTTGCGCGCATAGCGGCCGCGCAGCGAATAGCCGCCGGCACCGGCGTGCGTGTCGACGAAGCGGAAGCCCTTCTCCTTGCCGGCGAGATGGCGCAGCACGAGCACGAGGACGACGTGCTTGAGGACGTCGGCATGGTTGCCGGCGTGGAACGCGTGGCGGTACGCGAGCACGGCTCAGCCGTCCTGGCCGGTGCGGGCGCGAAACAGCTGCCACAGGCTCAGCTCGCGCGGGCCGGCGACGATCTCGAACGCGTCGCCGGCGGCGATCGTCCCCGGCTCGCGCACGGCGAGGTACCAGCCGCACCACGCGCTCTCGACCATCAGCTTGGCGGCGTGCGCGAAGCCCATCGCGGCGTTCAGCTTGAAGCACGGCAGCCGCGGCTGGCTGACGGCGAGCGTGCAGTCGGCAAAGCGCAGCACGTCGCCGACGAAGACGTCGGTCTCGACGACGCCCGCGAGCGTCAGGTTCTCGCCGAGCGCGCCCGGCGCGAGCGGCTCGTCCCAGGGCGCGACGCCGGCCTGCGCCCGCACCGTCTTCCAGAACGGGTAGTGCTCGCCCGGGTATGCGTAGACCGCCTTTGCCGGACCGCCGTGCACGCGCGGGTCGGCCTGTCCGTCGCCGTCGAGGCCGAGGCTGCCGACGGCGACGCGGCCGGCGACCGCGCGCTTGCCGATCGCGGTGAGCACGCGCCGGCCGGCGATCTCGATCTCGCGCGGCAGCGCGACGTTGACGCTCGTGACGCGTCCCGATGCGGCCATCGCCTCAACGCAGGCGGTAGCCGCCGTGTTGCGCGACGACGGCGCGGCCGTGCCCGCCCGCGATCCACGCGACGAAGATCTTGCCGGCAGGATGCTGCACGCGGAACGCGCGCATCGCGTGCACCGACTCGACGAGCAGCGGATCGCCTTCGGCGAGGATCGCCGCTGGCGCGCCGCCTTGCGCGTTCCAGGCGGCGCGCTCGACGAGCGCGTACGCGCCGCGCGCGCGCACCTGCGCGGTGAAGTCGCGGCCGCCGTTCTCGGCAGTCGCGTACCACGGTGCCGCTGGCGCGATCCGCCCGACGCGCCAGAGCGCCTGCTCGGCGACGTGGACGCCCGAGCCGTCGCCGGCCGAGAGAAAGCTGACGCTCGCCGGATCGGCAGCGGCCTGCGCCTGGATGCGCTCGAGCACCTCGACCGCGTTGCGCCCCGGCGGCGGCGCGCGCTTGCGCGGCACTTTCCCGTCGTGGATCAGGCCCTGCTTCTCGAGGTCCTCTTCGGCGCCGGGCGTGTTGAGGAGCGCGGCGTCGGTCTCGCCGTCGCGGACCGCTTCGAGCACCGTCAGCGCCGGCCCGGGGACGAGGAGGACCGCGATGCCGGTGTCGAAGCCGAACGCGCGCTGCAGGCGCTTGGCGAGCCCCGACTCCTCGAGCGCGCGGTCGACGCCGAGACGAAGGGGACCCCCGCGTTCGGAGGGTTTCTGCGCGGCAGCCGGGGCGAACGCCGCCACCGTCAGCCCGGCAACGAAGACGCGACGGCTCGGCATGCGACGATTATTGCGGTCGCGAAGGGGACACCCGGTCAGGGCCTGCCTGGGCCCCCGGCTACACTGGCGCCCCCGAGAACAAGCGCACGACTGCGCAGCGGAGACATTCGATCACCGGTTGCCGCGGCTCCGCGTCGCGCGGCGCCGAGACGATCGCCATCGTGTCGCCGCCCCCGCCGCCGCGAGCCGCCGCGGGAATTGCAATTGCCCTGAACCGCCATGACCGCATTGCCGACGAACCGTTTCCACGCGCCGGACGTCGCCGTGCGCGCGCCCGCGCACGTCCGCCACGCCAAGCTGATCGACTGGGTCGCGCGAATGGCCGCGCTCACCGAGGCCCGCGACGTCTACTGGTGCGACGGCAGCGACGCCGAATACGAGCGCCTCGCCGACCAGCTCGTCGCGGCGGGGACCTTCATCCGCCTCAACCCCGAGCTGCGGCCGCGCAGCTATCTCGCGCGCAGCAGCGCGAGCGACGTCGCGCGGGTCGAGGACCGCACGTTCATCTGCTCGGAGCGCGAAGAGGACGCCGGCCCGACCAACAACTGGAAGTCGCCCGCCGAGATGCGCGCGCTGCTGCAGACCGGCCTCGCCGACGGCACGCCGCCGCTCTTTCGCGGCTGCATGCGCGGGCGCACGATGTACGTCGTGCCGTTCTCGATGGGGCCGCTCGGCTCGCGCATCTCGCACATCGGCGTCGAGCTGACCGACAGCGCGTACGTCGCGGTCAGCATGAAGATCATGACGCGCATGGGCCGCGCCGTGCTCGACGTGCTCGGCGCCGACGGCCGCTTCGTGCCGTGCATGCACTCCGTCGGCGCGCCGCTCGGCCCCGGCGAGCGCGACGTCGCCTGGCCGTGCAATCCGGTCAAGTACATCGTCCACTATCCCGAGACGCAGGAGATCTGGAGCTACGGCTCGGGCTACGGCGGCAACGCGCTGCTCGGCAAGAAGTGCCTCGCGCTGCGCATCGCGTCGACCATGGGTCGCGCCGCGGCGAACGCCGCGCGAGGCGAGCCGGGCTGGCTCGCCGAGCACATGCTGATCCTCGGCGTGACCTCGCCCGAGGGCCGCAAGCACCACGTCGCCGCGGCGTTCCCGAGCGCCTGCGGCAAGACCAACTTCGCGATGCTGATCCCGCCGCCCACCCTCGCGGGCTGGAAGGTGACGACGATCGGCGACGACATCGCGTGGATCAAGCCCGGCGAGGACGGCCGGCTCTACGCGATCAACCCGGAGGCCGGCTACTTCGGTGTCGCCCCGGGAACGAACGAGAAGACGAACCCGAACTGCATGGCCAGCCTCGGCCACGACGCGATCTTCACCAACGTCGCGCTCACCGACGACGGCGACGTCTGGTGGGAAGGCATGAGCGACGAGCCGCCGGCGCACCTGATCGACTGGCAGGGCCGCGACTGGACGCCGGCGCTCGGACGCGAGACCGGCGTCAAGGCGGCGCACCCGAACGCACGCTTCACCGTCGCCGCGACCAACAACCCGGCGCTCGATCCTGCCTGGGATTCGCCCGAAGGCGTGCCGATCGACGCCTTCATCTTCGGCGGCCGCCGCTCGACGATCGTGCCGCTCGTCACCGAAGCGCGCGACTGGACCGAGGGCGTCTACATGGCCGCGACGATGGGCTCGGAGACCACCGCCGCCGCCGCCGGCGCGCAGGGAGTCGTCCGCCGCGATCCGTTCGCGATGCTGCCGTTCATGGGCTACAACATGAGCGAGTACTTCCGTCACTGGCTCGACCTGGGGACGATCCTCGAGCGCTCGGGCGCGAAGCTGCCGAAGATCTTCTGCGTCAACTGGTTCCGCCGCGGCCCCGACGGCAAGTTCGTCTGGCCGGGCTACGGCGAGAACATGCGCGTGCTGCGCTGGATCGTCGAGCGCGTCGAAGGCCGCGCCGAAGGCGAGCTCAATGCGTTCGGCATCACGCCGCGCTACCGCGACCTCGACTGGTCGGGCCTCGACTTCGACGCCGCGCGCTTCGGCCTCGTCAGCAGCGTCGATGCATCCGAGTGGCAGCGCGAGCTCGCGCTGCACGACGAGCTGTTCCGCCAGCTCGCGCACCGGCTGCCCCCCGAGCTGCCCGAGGTGCGCCGCCGCCTCGCCGAGCGCCTCGCGCGCTGAAGTCGACCGTGCCTTCGCGCGCGCCGGCGCGTGCAGCGCGCGCGACTACAGTCTCGGCATGAGCCAGCCTGACACGCTGCCGCCGTCGCGCGGCGCGCTCGCCGCCGCCGACGTCGACCTGAGCCAGGACGAGATCGGCGAGCTCGACGCGTTGCTCGCGTCCGTCCCCGAGCCGCTCGAGCCGCTCGACGCGGTGATGCTCGACGGCTTTCTGTGCGGCGTCATCGTGCAGCCGCGTCTCGTCGACGTCGACGAGTGGCTGCCGTACGTGTTCGATGCCGGCGGCCATCGCTGGGGCGAGGCCGAGCCGGAGCCGGAGCAGCGCCGCGCCCGCGCGCTCGTGCTGCGTCGCCACGCCGCGCTCAACCGCTCGCTCGCCGAACGCGGCGACTTCGATCCGCTGCTGCTCGAACCGTCCGAGGGCGACGCCGGCGAGCAGGAGCGCGCTGCCGCCGACCCGGTCGGCGCGATGCTGTCGGGGAAAG
>JADMIO011096092.1_pt1 | contig 11455 bp, 10 predicted proteins | sample 8958161 | NCBI WGS metagenome assembly JADMIO01 (sample SAMN16585339, study PRJNA669376) | soil metagenome | isolation source: Crop rotation soil | place: USA: Cullars Rotation, Alabama | collected 2011
CGGACCCCGAACGGGGGCTGGACCACGGCGCGTGGGCGCCGATGAGCCGGGTGTTCCCGAAAGCGGACGTCCCGATCGTCCAGCTGACCGTGCCCGCCGGCGACCCGCCGGAGCGCCTGATGGCCATCGGGCGGGCGCTGGCGCCGCTGCGCGAGAAGGGCGTCGTGTTGGCGGGCGCCGGGACGCTCAGCCACAACCTGCGGCTGGTCCATTTCGGCGGCAAGGACGACGCCCCGGACGCCTGGGTCAAGGAATACGACGCCTGGGTCAGCGACAAGCTCGACCGCGGCGACACCGCCACCCTGCAGAAGGTGATGACCCTGGCGCCGTCGGCCAGGCTCGCGGCGCCGACGCCGGAGCACCTGGACCCGTTCTTCTACGTCCTGGGCGCCGGCGAGGGCGGCAAGCGCACGGATTACTATCACGGCATCAAATACGGCAACGGACTGCTCAGGGCGTTCACGCTGAGCTGACTTCGGAGGGAGTATGCAGAGGTCCATAGAGAGCACGTTCAAGGGCGCGCCCTACCACATGGTGGGCAACGGCTTCAAAGTCAGCAACTATTTCCCGTCCATGACGGACTTCAACAAGCGGATGAGCCCGTTCTTCCTGCTCGACTACCACCCGCCGCTGGAGTACCCGGCCACCAGCGACGAGCGCCGGGGCGTCGGGCCGCACCCGCACCGGGGCTTCGAGACCGTCACCATCGCCTATAAGGGCTCGGTGGCGCACCATGACAACGCCGGCAACGCGGGGATCATCCACCCCGGCGACGTGCAGTGGATGACGGCCGGCGGCGGCATCCTGCACAACGAGTACCACGAGAAGAATTTCGCCAGCAAGGGCGGGGTCATGCACATGATGCAGATCTGGGTGAACCTGCCCCGCAAGAACAAGCTGACGCCGCCCAAGTACCAGGCCCTGACCGACCCCATGTTCCCGCGGGTGCAGCTGGCCAAGGACCAGGGGACGGTGAAAGTCATCGCGGGGACCTTCCAGGACGCCAAAGGGCCGGCCTTCACGCATACGCCGGCGCACATGCTGGACATCCGGCTCAAGGCGGGCGGGAAGATGCGCATCCCGGTGAACAAGACCTTCAACACGGCGTTCCTGGTGCTGGAGGGCAAAGGGATGGTCAACGGCGACGTGCCGGTCGGCCATCGCGATTCGGTGCTGTTCAACAACGACGGCGACGAGATCGTCATCGAGGCGACGAGCGACCTGATGGGTCTGCTGCTCAGCGGCGAGCCCATCGAGGAGCCGCTGGTGCATTACGGCCCCTTCGTGATGAACTCGGTCGACGAGATCAACCAGGCCATCGAGGACTACCACGCCGGCAAGTTCGGGCACTTGGACGAATAAAGAGAGAAGCAAGGAGGACGTTATGGCGGGACTCATCGTAGTGACGGGAGCGACGGGCCACATCGGCGGGTCGCTGACGCGGCAGCTGGTCGCCAAGGGCCGGAAAGTCCGGGCGCTGGCGCGCAACGCCGACAAGCTCAAGGATCTGAAGGGGGCCGAAGCGTTCGCTGCGGACCTCAACGACGCGGCGGCGCTCAAGAAGGCGTTCGCGGGCGCGGAGGCGGCGTTCGTCATGATCCCGCCGAACCTGGGCGCCAGGGATTTCCGCAAGTACCAGAACGAGGTCGGCGAGGCCCAGGCGCAGGCGATCAAGGACGCCGGCGTCAGGTACGTCGTCCACCTGTCCAGCGTCGGCGCGCACCTGTCGCAAGGCGCGGGCCCGGTGAACGGCCTCTACGACAACGAGCAGCGGCTCAACAAGCTGGGCGTCAACGTCCTGCACCTGCGGCCGACCTACTTCATGGAGAACCTGCTCATGAACGTCGGCATGATCAAGGGCATGGGCATCGCCGGCTCGCCTCTGCGGCCCGACGTGAAGATCCCGATCATCGCCACCCGCGACATCGCCGACGTGGCGGCGGCCCGGCTGCTGGCGCTGGACTTCAAAGGGATCGAGGTCCAGGAGCTGCTCGGCCCGAAGGACTACACCATGGCCGAGGCGACGGCGGTCCTGGGCAAGGCCATCGGCAAGGGCGACCTCAAGTACGTGCAGTTCCCGTACGAGGACGCGCTCAAGGCGATGGTCGGCATGGGCATCTCCCCGGACGTGGCCGGGCTGTTCAATGAGATGAACAAGGGCTTCAACGAAGGCATCGTGACGGCCACCCAGCAGCGCGGGGCGAAGACCAACACCCCCACGACGCTCGAGCAGTTCGCGCAGGATACGTTCGCGCCTGCGTTCAAAGCATAGGAGCATGAAAATGAAGAGATCATTGCTGGTAACGCTGTTCTCCGCAGCCCTCTCCGCAGCCCCCTCTGTGGTGAGCGCCGCGTCCTACGATGTCGACCCCATGCACTCGCAGGTCGGCTTCTCGGTGACCCACCTGATGGTCTCCAAGGTCCACGGGCGCTTCAACGACTTCAAGGGCTCCTTCGAGTACGACCCCAAGGACCCGAAGACGTGGAAGGTCGAGGCGACCGCGGCGGCCAAGTCCATCGACACGGGCATCGCCAAGCGCGACGACCACCTGCGCAGCGCGGACTTCTTCGACGCGGAGAAGTTCCCGGAGCTCAAGTTCAAGTCGACCTCGGTGTCCAAGGGCAAGGGCGGCTACTACGACCTCAAGGGCGATCTGACCATGCGCGGCGTCACCAAGCCGGTGACCTTCAAGCTGACCCCCAAGGGCAAGCTCGAGGACAAGAGCAAGCAGTGGGGCGGCAACCGGGTGGGCTTCAATGCCACGGCCACGGTCAAGCGCAGCGAGTTCGGGCTGCTGTGGAACAAGGCGCTGGAGACCGGCGGCGTGGCCGTCAGCGACGAGGTGCAGATCGAGCTGGACGTCGAGGGCGTGGCCAAGGCGGGCGAGCCCGCGAAGGCGGTGAAGCAGGAGAAGAAGAAGGCCTAGCGGGCTTTGCCCACGCTGCCGGGCGGCGGCTCGTTGACCAGGGCCCAGAACACGCCCAGCCGCTTGATGGCCGCGAGGAAGTCTTCGAACTTGACGGGCTTCACGACGTAGGCGTTGACGCCGAGCTTATAGCACTCGTCGAGGTCCCTGGACTCCTTGGAGGAGGTCAGGACCACGATCGGGATCTTCTTGAGCTCGGCGTCGCTTTTCATGACCTTGATCACGTCTATGCCGTTGAGCTTGGGCATCTTGAGGTCGAGCAGGATGACGACCGGGTGGCCGCTGGGCCGGACCTTGTAAGGCCCTTCGCGCCTGAGGTAGGCCAGCACCTCGGCGCCGTCGTGCAGCGCCACGACGTCGTCGTCCAGGTTCTGCTCTCCCAGGGCGGTCATCGTCAGCTCGACGTCCTTGGGGTCGTCCTCGGCCAGGACGATGCGCTTGATCAGTGGCGTCATGACACGGCCTCCCGCTTGCGGCTCAAGGGCAACGTGAAGAAGAAAGTGGCGCCCTTGCCGGGCTCGGACTCGGCGCGGATGGAGCCCCCGTGCCGGTCGATGATGCGCTTGACGTTGGCCAGGCCGATGCCCGTGCCCTCGAACTCTTCGCGGCTGTGCAGGCGCTGGAACACACCGAACAGCTTGTCGGCGTACTTGGGGTCGAAGCCCGCGCCGTTGTCGCGCACGTAGAGCTCTGCCATCCCCCTGGCCCCCGCCTGGCCGCCCACCTCCACCAGCCCCTTGGCCGTCTTGCCGGTGAACTTTATCGCGTTGCCGATCAGGTTGGCGTATACCTGGCGCAGCAGCGACTCGTCGCCCTCGACCTCGGGCAGCGACTGGATGCGGACCTCCAGGTCGCGGCCCTCGGTCTCGGCCTTGAACTCGGAGACGACCTGGTCCACCACCAGCCGCAGCGAGACCCGGTCATGGCGCATCTGCACGCGCGAGGTGCGCGAGAACGCCAGCAGGTCGTCGATCAGCGTGCCCATGCGCTTGGACGAGCCCGCGATGATGCCGACGTAGCGCTTGCCCTGCTCGTCGAGCGCGCCGGCCGAGCGCTTCTCCAGCATCTGGATGAAGCCGTCGATGTGGCGCAGCGGCGCGCGCAGGTCGTGCGAGACCGAGTACGAGAAGGCTTCGAGCTCCGCGTTGACCTGGGCCAGCTCCTGCGCCAGGCGGGCCTCGCCCACCAGCTCCTGCAGCCGGTTGGTCATGCCCTGGATCAGCCCCAGGCCCAGGGCGATGGCGACGGCCAGCAGGGCCAGGGCGCTGGCCGTGATGACCCAGATCGACCGCCACACCGAGTCGATCGCGCGCTCCATGCTCAGCCCGATCTCCACGTTGCCGACAGGCACGCCGCCGTCGTCGCGCGAGCGTACCAGAGACTCGTGAGAGACGAGCTCGCTGGGCTTGGGCGGTTTCCGGAGTTCCTTTTCGTAGACGACCTTCCCCGCGGCGTCGCGGACCCGCACGAACACCAGGTCGGGGTCGTCGAGGTAGACGTTTATGGCCTTGGAGAGCATGGACTCGTTCTCCAGGCTGAGGGGCACGAAGGCGGTCCGGGCCACGATGCGCGCCAGGCCGTGCGCCTTGCGCACCTCGTCGCTCTTGGCGAGGTCCAGGATGCGGAAAGCCGAGATGGTCGCGATGGTGCCGGCCACCATCAGGATCGAAGCGGTCAGGACGCCGACGATGGAGCGCGAGAAGCGGCGCCACTTGAGCTCGTGGTCGCCGGCCGCGGGAGGGGGGCTCAGTCGATCTTCTTCCATTGCGGCTGCGGGGTCAGCCCGAACTTCCGGCCCAGGGCCGGCTGGTAGAACACGTCGCCTCCGGGCGGCGCCGTGCGCGCCTCGGGCTGCTTGTAATCCTTGCTCTCGATCATGGGCCGGAGGGCGTCGGCCGCGGTCTGCGCCACGGCGTCGGGGGTGCCGATGCCGGAGCAGAGCAGCGCTCCTTCGCGCACCTGGGCTGCGCCCGGCCCGATGAGCGCGATGTTCCGTCCCAGGGTCTCCTCCACCAGGTACGAGAAGCCGGCTTCGCTCACGAGGAGCGGGTCGCCCAGCACCCAGATGGTCTTGGCCGAGCCCAGGAGCTGCTCTGTCGCGGAGGACAGACCCTTGAGGTTGGTGACCACCTTCTGCTGGACCGCGACGCCCTTGCCCTTGGCCGCGTCCTCGATGCGCTTGGCCACCGGCTCGTAGCCGGGGGTGAAGAGCAGGCCCACCCCCGACTTGAGGGAGGCCGGGAGCGCGTCCAGGACGTCCTCCGGGCTGTAGGCGAAGATCCCGGAGACCTCCGAGGACTTGAGATCGGCGCCCTTGGCCAGCGTTGCGCCGATGAAGTAGATCCGCGTGTCGTCCAGCTCGCGGGCCGCGAAGGCGGACGCCTGGTCGCCGATGGTGATCACCAGGCCCGCGGTCTGGAGCGTCGCGAGGATCCGGCCCTTGGAGATGGGGTTGGCGATCAGCGCGGCGTCGAACTCCACGCGCCGGATCTTCCCGCCCACCTTCAGCTTCTGCTCCAGCAGCTGGCTCATGGCCTGGTCCGACGGGCTGGCGCGGTCGATGAGCAGGACCACCGCCTCGGCGCGCGAGATCCCGGCTGTCAGAGCCAGGAGCAGGGCCGCGAGCGCCGCCATCTTCCGCATCAGAAGGTCACCACCGCCGCCAGGAGCAGCGCCTTGAAGCGCTGCCGCATGGACTCTCCGGCGCCCAGGTTCGCGAAGGGCTGCCGGTAATAGATCTCCCGGTACTCCGCCTTGAGGACCAGCTGGTCGCTGACGCGCAGCGACGCGCCTCCGCCGCCGCCGCTGAGCAGCTCGCGGGGCCCGCCGCCTTTGCCCTTGGTGGCGTTGTCTTCGACGATCAGGAAGGGCGTCAGCGGTTTGCCGCCCACGGTCGCCAGGTCCCTGTACCGGACCTTCAGGAAGTGACCGAGCGTGGTCCAGCTGTTGTCCGTGCTGCCGAGCGCCGGTCCCAGGCCCTGGTCGCCCTTGGCGTCCACGCGCAGGCCCTCCCAAAGCGCGTCAATAGCGCCGAAGGTGGCTTTGACGTGCGCGTTCATCATCTGCAGGGGCTGCGTGCCCGCCGCGTTCCAGACGCCGCGGTAATAGGACACGCCGGCCTCGCCCAGGCCGCGGGGCGCTTCGAACGCGAGCTGGCCGCCGAGCGACTGCTCGTGGTTGTTGTCGGCGCTGCGGAGGTTGTTGCTCATCGCGTTGGCGCTGCTGAGGGCGTTGGGCATCCGGAGCTTGTCGGTGTTCGCGCCCATGTGGCCGTAGCCGTTGACCGAGTACACGCTGTAGCGGATCGCGCCGCCGCCCAGCGCCAGCCGGTGCGTCGCGCTCACGCCCCAGTCCGCGAACGGCAGCCCGAGGACCGCGCTCTGCATCACGGGCGAGGCGACCTGGTCGCGCTGGAACGGGTAGAACAGGTGCTCATTGTAGTAGCCGAACGGCAGCGTGACCCGGCCGCCGCGCAGCGTCACGCTCTCGACGGGCTTATACTCGATGTACGCGTACTGGAACCGCACGGTCGAGGTCTGCGCCACGTCCCGGTACGACAGGTCCCATTTGAAGTTCCAGCGTTCCTGAAGCACGGTGTCCCCGAACAGCCCGATCGAATCTGCCCGGAAGCCGCCTGTCATCCGCTTGCCCGCCGTCTGCCCCGCGGCTCCCAGGGCCGCCGGCATGCCGTCCACGTCGTTGCTCAAGGCAGTGAAGCGCAGGTCCGCGTAGCCGGTGTACTCCACGGCCGCGCGCGCCGGCGCGGCGAGCGCCAGCGCCGCCGCGGCTAGCCAGAGACGTGCGATCGGAGTCATCTCAGAACGTTACCACCGCGGCCAGGGTGACCAGGTCCGCTTTCAGCCAGATATGCTCGCCCGCGCCGGCCGACTCGACCGGCAGCCGGTAGTACAGGTGCAGGTACTCCGCCTTCAGACGGAGGTTCGGCGAGACGTCGAGCGAGGCGCCGGCGCTGGCGCTGCTCAGGGCCTCGCGCGGGCCGCCGCTGCCGGCGCGCTTGCTGGTGTAATCCTCCGCGCACAGGAAGGGCGTCAGGGGCATGCCGCGCACCTTCATGATGGAGAAAGCGGCCTTGCCGAAATGTCCCAGGGTCCGCCAGTTGTTGCTCGGGCTCGCCAGCGCCGGGCCGAAGCCCTGGTCGCCTTTGACGTCGACGCGCAGCCCTTCCCAGACGAAGTCGACGATGCCGGCCCGCGCGTGCACGTGGGCGTTCATCATCTGCAGCGGCTCGGTCCCGGCGGTGTTCCAGACGCCGCGGTAATACGAGAATCCGGTCTCGGAGTCGGTGCCGCCGATGTCGGTCAGCCGCAGGCGCCCGCCGTAGGACTGCTCGTGGTTGTTGTCTGCCGATTTCAGGTTGGCAGACATGTTGAGCCCCCCCGGGACGGTGGGCGAGCGCAGGCTGTCCGGATTGGTCGCCGAGATGCTGCCGTAGCCGTTGACCGAGAAGAGGTCGAGCTTGAGCCGCATGCCGCCGCCCACCGGGATGGCGTGCCCCGCGACCACGCCCCAGTCGGCGATCGGCAGCCCCAGGATCGAGTTGATGAACACCGGCGGGTTGACCTGGTGCCGGTCGAAGGGATAGAAGCGGTTCTCGTTGAAGTAGCCGAAGGGCAGCGTGACCTTGCCGCCCTTGACCCACCAGTCCTCGCGCGGCGTCCAGTTGACGTAGGCGTACTGGATCCGGGTCGTGGCCACGTTCTGGCCGATGCCGCGGTAGGTGAAGTCGACCAGGAACTGGGTGTGCTCGTTGAGCTCGGTGGTGGCGAACAGCCCGATGGCGTCGGCGCTGAAGCCGCGCGATTCCGACTTGCCCAGGCTTGAAGCCGGGATGTTCAGGCCGCTCGGGCCCAGGGCGGTCGGCGTGCCGCCGACTTCGAGGAGCCCCAAGGTGTTGAAACGCAGGTCGCCGTAGCCGGTGAAGGCCACTTTGGCCTCCGCCGCGCCCGATGCGGCCAGCAGGATCCCCAACGCCGTCGCCAAGAAGCGCATTCCCATGTGTTGTCTCTCTCCTTCCTTAATAGAGAACCCGGCCCATCATCCAAGTTTACGTCTGAGTCACGCTTCCGTCAAGCCGTGAAAAAGCAACGCTCTCGACGCGAAAATGTAAACTTTATATGACTAATTCAGGACGCCAGGCCTTTCAGGCGGTTGAGGCCGTTGAGGGCCGCCACGCGGTAGGCCTCGGCCATGGTGGGGTAGTTGAAGGTGTTCCGGGTGAAGTACTCGACGGTGTTGGCCTTCCCTTTCTGGCTCATCACGCCCTGGCCGATGTGGATGATCTCGCTGGCCTGGTCGCCGAAGCAGTGCACGCCCAGGATCTCCAGCGTGTCGCGGTGGAACAGCAGCTTGAGCATGCCGGTCGTGCGGCCGGTGATCTGGGCCCGCGCCAGATGCCGGAACATCGCGTGGCCCACCTCGTAGGGGACCTTGTGCTCGGTCAGCTCCCGCTCGTTGCGGCCGATCGAGGAGATCTCCGGAACCGTGTAGATGCCGGTCGGGAAGGCGGCCAGGTGCTCCTCGTCCTTTCGGTTGAGGATGTGGCCGGCCGCGAAGCGGCCCTGGTCGTAGGCGGCCGACGCCAGCGACGGCGCGCCGACCACGTCGCCGACCGCCGAGATGTGGTGCACCTTGGAGCGGTAGGCGCGGTCGACCTTGATGTTGCCGCGGCCGTCGACCTCGACGCCCAGCGCTTCCAGGCCCATGCCGGCGGTGTTGCCGGTACGGCCGTTGGCCCACAGCAGGTAATCGGTCTTGAGCTGCTTGCCCGATTTCAGGTGCAGGACCACGCCGTCGTCCTTGGCCTCGACCTTGGCGTACTCCTCGTTGTGGCGGATGAGCACGCCCTGGTCGCGCAGGTGGTAGCTCAGCGCGTCGATGATCTCGTCGTCCAGGAAGGTCAGCAGCTTGGCCTGGGTGTTCACCAGGTTGACCTTCACGTCGAGGTTGCGGAAGATCGAGGCGTACTCGCAGCCGATGACGCCCGCGCCGTAGATCGTGAGCGTGCGCGGGGTCTCCTTGAGCTCCAGCACCGTGTCGTAGTCCAGGACCCGCGGGTGCTTGAAGTCGACGTCCTTGGGGTGGTAGGGGTGGCAGCCGACCGCGATGACGAAGTGCTTGGCCTTGAGCGTCTCGGCGTTGGTCCGCTTGCCCGCGACCTCGACCTCGTAGGGCCCGGTGAAGCGCGCCTTGCCCCGGAACACCTTCACGCCGTTGCGCTCGTAGAAGCCCGCGCGCATCTTGACCTGCTCGTTGATGACGCCGTCGGCGGCCTTGAGCAGCCGGGGGAAGTCGAAATGGATGTCGCCGGCGGCCTCGGCGAACAGCGGGTTGGAGCGGAACTCCCGCAGCTGCTGGATGGCCTGGCGCAGCGCCTTGGACGGGATGGTCCCGTAATGCGTGCAGTTGCCGCCGACCTTGGGGAAGTCCTCGACGATCGCGACCGACCGCCCTTCCTTGACGCAGCGCATCGCCGCGCCCTCGCCCCCGGGCCCGCTCCCGATCACGACCACGTCGAAGAGGTTCTTGTCCATCACCTTCGGTGCTTCACGAAGGTGGAGGCGCAGCGGTGGTACTTGTCGAGGCGCTCGGGCTTGAGGTCGAACTCGTCGGCGACCTCCTCGTCGAACTCCAGGAGCTCCTCGATGTGCTCGAGCTTGTCGCCCAGGTCTTTTGACTCGGACTTGATCTCGTTCTCGTACTCGCAGAAGGTCGACATCGGGTGGAAGCCCTTCTTGTTGATGTGGAACGCGAACAGCCGGTCCAGCGACGGCTCCAGGAAGGCCGAGCCGAGGTCGACCTCGTACTTGTCCTTCTGGTACAGGCACAGGATGGGGCCCATCGAGATGCGCTTGACCGTGCGCTTGCCCAGGTGGCGGACCATGGCGCGGTGCATGGCCGGGTCGACGTGGTCGTTGAGGATCTTCTGGATGGAGCCGTCGTTGAAGTGCACCACGTCGTGGTGCGACTCCTCCAGGATGACGTGCTCGAGCTTGGGGCTGGAGAACTCCGAGCGGTAGAGCAGGCCGTCGATGTGGAAGCCCGGGCCCTTGTACTGGAGGTAGACGTTGGTGCCGTCGCCCTTGTAGCGCAGGCGCAGGGAGGCGCCGGCCTTGAGCACGGCCAGGTCCGGGGTGTCCAGGTACTGGTCGAAGAAGGACTTCATGCCCTCGTGCTTGACGCCCTTCTGGTCCTCGAGCCATTCCTTGAGGTCCTTGGCGTCCTCGGGCTGCACGCGCTTCTTGGACTCGATCTCGACGTAGTGGAAGTCCTCCACGCCGAGCCGCTCGCAGATGCGGACCTGGTCTGATTTCTTCATGCGGTCATGACACGCGGCACCAGAGGCATTTTAGATATTCGCCTTCGGGGAAGTCGATGGCGATGGGGTGGTCGGCGCCGGCGCCGCTGCGCTTGAGGATCTGCAGGCGGCGCCCGGCGCGCGCGGCCGCGCCGCGCACGATGTTCGTGAATTCCTCCCAGGGCAGCATGCCGGAGCAGGAGCAGGTCAGCAGGAGCCCGCCCGGCTTGGTGATCTGCATGGCCAGGCGGTTCAGGTCGTAGTACTTCTGCCGGCCCTCGCCGAAGCCTTCCTTGGTGGCGATCAGCTTGTAGGGGTCGGCGATGACCACGTCCCAGCTCTTGCCGTTCTCGGCGGCCTGGCGCAGGTAGGGGAAGGCGTCCGCTTTGACGGCCTCGACGCGGACCTGGTTGAGCCCCGCGTTCTTGCCGACCAGCCCGACCGCTTCCTCGTCCAGGTCGACGCAGGTCACGTTCCTGGCGCCGCCCAGGGTCTTGGCGTAGACGCCGAAGCCGCCGGTGTAGGAGCACACGTCGATGACGTCGCGGCCCGCGCACAGCGCCGCCAGCGCCAGGCGGTTATCGCGCTGGTCGCAGAAGAAGCCGGTCTTGAAGCCGCCGCCGACCTCGACGCGGAAGCGCACGCCGTTCTCCTTGATCAGGATGGAGTTCTCGGCCGGGGGCGGCAGCTTGAAGCCTTCCATCTTCTGGGCGTGCTCGGAGGCGCGCTCGAAGATCTTGATGTCGGGGAACAGCTTGCGCAGCGCGGCCTGGATGCGCACGCTCTGGCGGAACATGCCCAGCGCGTAGTACTCGATGACCAGCGCGCCCGCGAAGCGGTCGATCACCAGGCCGCTGAGGCCGTCGCCCTCGGCGTACACCAGGCGGTAGGCGTCGGTCGTGGCGTCGAGCTTGAGGATGTCCTGGCGCAGGCGCGCGGCCTCGGCGATGCGGGTCTCGAAGAAGGCCTCGGGCGAGGGGTCGATCGCGCCCTTGCTGAGCATGCGCAGCGCGATCTGGCTGCGGGGGTTGTAGATGCCCACGCCGTAGGGCGCCTCGGTCTTGTCGTAGACCGCGACCAGCTCGCCGGCCTTGACCGTAGGGTCGACCTCGCCCAGCATGCGCTTGTAGACGTAGGGCCCGGAGGAAGCCGAGCGCACTTTCCAGCACAGTGGGATCCGAAGCTTGGAATTCACGTGACTTGAAGTCGCGGC
>JADMIO011621188.1_pt1 | contig 11455 bp, 8 predicted proteins | sample 8958161 | NCBI WGS metagenome assembly JADMIO01 (sample SAMN16585339, study PRJNA669376) | soil metagenome | isolation source: Crop rotation soil | place: USA: Cullars Rotation, Alabama | collected 2011
TCATTGTATTCTTTTGGCCAGGAGTTAGGCATTGGTATTAAAGGCGGAGTGAACTTTGCGAAGCTCGACGGGACTACAAGCGCTGAAGCTAATTTCGAGAATCGCACAGGGTATCATTTCGGAGCATTTGCGTTGATCAAAGTGAACAGGGTTGGAATTCAGCCTGAGGTGGTCTTTTCACAGCAAGGTTCAAAGGTTAAAGTAGCTACGGAAGATTTCGATGCAAACTTCAGCTACCTCAACATTCCCGTTATCGTTAAACTTTACACCGTAGCGGGGATCAACCTCCAGATCGGTCCTCAGTTTGGTTTTCTTTCAAGAGCGGAGGTCGACGGAGACAATGTTAAAGAGTCATTCAAAAATTCTGATGTAAGTCTTGCGCTTGGTGCGGGTTGGGATCTTCCATTCGGTTTGAAAATAGATGCACGCTATAACCTGGGATTGACGAAGATCGATGAGAGTCCTCAGTATGAGGGAATAAAAAATCAGGTCATCCAGCTTTCTCTTGGATACACTCTATTCAAGCTTGGGGATTCGGATAATAAGTAGCCTCGTCTTAGAGAAGAGTCAGAATGCATTCACCCACCGACACGTCGGGTCTATGCACACATTTTCGCAAGTCAAATTTGACATTATTCTAGAACAATCCCGATAATAGCTATCCGTACCCAACGCTGCAAACACGTGTGCCGTTTCAGGTCATTCGTGCCTAATTGTTCCTGAATCTTCCGCTTTTCTTCATCATCCGGCAAGGCCAAAAATGGGGATAGAGCGTGGATGAAGCCTATATAGAGCGTACATAAAGCCTATATAGAGCGTACATAAAGCGTAGTGAGAGCATAGTCGTAGTATGCCTGGTCCCGAAATAACTATACAGGTTTACCCGCTGCGATGGTTCCCTTTAGGGATGAAAGGGTGCGCGATAGCAGTGCGCGTTCGTCGGTGCGTCGTTTGCGGATGATAGTCTGCTCCGTAGCAAGGAAACCCTACTCCCGATTGTGTGTGCATTTCGTGCATTTCCTTTGCCCGATTTACAACCGTGAATGTTAAACCAGCAGAGTTGTTGAGGTGGCCTTTTTTAATTTATGGCGATGAGATAATAGTTCTTCTTTCCCTTCTGCGCCAGCAGATATTTATTCTGCAGAAGATCGAACGCAACTTTCTGATTCGGATCGTCCAGTTTTGTTTTGTTGACGCTGACGCCACCGGCCTGGATCATCTTTCGTGCTTCACCCTTGGAAGGGAACACCAGACTTCCTGTGGTCACGGAAAGCAGATCGGTGACATTCGCGCATTCATCATACAACGACCGGCTGATCGATGTTTGAGGAACACCTTCGAATACAGCGAGAAGCGTTTCCTCGTCAAGACTCTGAAGGTCTTCAGTCGTCGAGTTTCCGAAAAGGATATTGGAAGCTTTGATAGCCCGTTGATATTCGGATTCAGAGTGAACGCGTATCGTGATCTCTTTTGCCAGCTCCTGTTGAAGTTTCCGCATGTGCGGCGCTGTGGCATGTTCGGTCGTCAATCCATCGATCTCCTCTTTTGTTTTCAGTGTGAAGATCCTGATGAAATTCATAGCGTCATCATCGGAAACATTGAGCCAGTACTGGTAGAACTTGTACGGTGAAGTCTTTGCGGGATCGAGCCATACATTCCCACCTTCCGTCTTCCCGAATTTTGTGCCGTCAGCCTTTGTGATCAGTTTTGTTGTCAGGGCGAATGCGTTTCCGTCTGATTTTCTTCGGATCAACTCGGTTCCCGTCACGATGTTTCCCCATTGATCGGACCCGCCCATCTGTAACTTGCAGTTCTTGTTCGTATACAACCAGTAGAAATCATAACCCTGAACAAGCTGATAGCTGAATTCCGTGAACGATAGACCTGTCTCCAGTCTCTTCTGAACGGAGTCCTTCGACATCATATAGTTCACTGTGATATGCTTACCGACATCCCGGATAAAGTCAAGGAACCTGAACTCTTTGAACCAGTCGTAGTTGTTGACCATCTCTGCACTGTTGGAGCCGCTGAAGTCAAGGAACTTCTCAAGCTGTTGTTTTACACAGGCAACGTTGTGGGTCAATACGTTTTCGGATAGAAGATTGCGTTCGGCGGATTTGCCAGACGGATCGCCGACCATTCCGGTTGCGCCACCAACAAGTGCGACGGGTTTATGGCCACATCGCTGGAAATGAACCAGCGTCATGATCTGAACAAGATGTCCGATGTGCAGTGAGTCGGCGGTCGGATCGAAGCCGATATATCCTGAGGTGATCTCTTTCTTAAGTTGCTCTTCGGTGCCCGGCATCATATCGTGGATCATTCCACGCCAGCTCAGCTCTTCAATGAAATTTTGTCGGCTCATGGTGCGTATTGAGCACAAATATAGAAATCGACGAAATATTTCCGGGAAACGGGTGCATCAGCTTTTAAAAATTACTTATCGTTGCCATTATTGGAACTGCAAAAATCAATACGCATGAAACAACCCGACGCGCTCAACCAGGTAGCAGAATTTCACACCACTTTTCAACATCCGATACTTCCATCACCAGCTATCCCGGGCGAGACCCGCTGTAAACTTCGCGTGGCGCTGATCGCCGAAGAACTGAAAGAGCTTGAGGTTGCTATCCTTGAAAAGGATATCGTTGAGGTTGCCGACGCGTTGTGTGACATTCAGTACGTGCTTTCCGGCGCTATCCTTGAGTTCGGACTCGGCGAAAAGTTCAAAGAGCTCTTCGATGAGGTTCAGCGCTCCAACATGAGCAAAGCCTGCAAGTCGGAAGACGAGGCGAGACAGACCGTTGAACATTACAAAAAGAAAGACGGTACGGAATGCTACTACGAACGCAAGGAAGACAAGTGGCTCGTCTATCGCAAGGCGGATAATAAGACCATTAAATCGATTAATTATAGCCCGGCTGATCTCGAAGGAATTCTGAAGAAAGGCTAGATGTAAAACTCAAACTGGAAGACGGCGTCCTGGCCTCGTTGTTGAAGGGGATTTATAGCGATGATCTGCGCTTCATTGTATGCCTTGATAAATTCCGTGCGGCTTATCCGAAGTTTACTCAGCCCGGGTTTGATACGATGATATTGCATCCGCCCCGAAGTATTGGCCGTAGCGCTGTATACAAACTCATACTTGAGTGGAATGGGGGAGGGGATGTAGCGCATATCAGCAAAGCGAACTTCTTAAGTCGGGATTGATCATGGCGTTCTGCCGTGAATTATACTGCGCCAACAGCGAATATGCCCATTGCGGCACGTAGTTGAAGCGTTCTTCTGTCTCTTCGATCTTAATACACAGTTCCCGGACGTAAAACCTTATCTGATCCAGATTCCTGCATTCCGATGGCTTTTCAAAGTTCTTTGAAGTGAAAGCCTTAAGCTCAAGCTCAATTCGTTTCTTTTCGTAGTCACCCATACTTGTGTAATAATACACAAGTGTACGTCAAATTATCTTATTAAACAACGATTCTGTGTGTATTATTACACACTTTATTTGGGTTGAACTGGCCATCGTTAAATGCATAAGCGACTGACATTGAACAATTTACACACTAAATCGGTCTGATTACTTCACCTGTATTGTCAATGAGAATACACGACATACGCTGAGATCAAATGCTCCGGCAAATTCCCGAGCATGGTTTTTGTCGCTGGATAGTGGATTCGTTTTAATGATTATCTTTAAAAATCATTAAACCCTATCGTTTTTAGTATGGAGGAAACAGTGCACTCAAGTCCGTTCTTAGAAGTATGGCATCAGTCGATGTTATACGGTTCCGCAATAATGTTCCTTTGCGGGATCTTGCTCTACATCGGACACAAGATCAAGATATCCAGTATCAATGGATACAAAAACAAGTATGACTATATCAACCGCCGGGAGACAAAGAACTATGAGCTGGTGTTCATCTTTTTTGCGTTGGGCGTCGTCATGATCATCAATCGTTATGGGATGGATAAACTTGGCGAAGTTGAAGTCTGGTTTTTCGTTAGACTCTTCATCTCCGCTGCCGGTGGTATTCTTGTAGGATATGTCGCTTACCTCGTACTGGAGTATTATTACACAAAACCGCTTCACAAGAAGTTGGTGAAATGGCGCTACATGCCACGTGTGAATCCCAAGACAGGGAACAAGATGCGCCTGCTCGCCGAGCACGAAGAAGATGTTCATCTGGACCTGGGAATGAAAGCGGAAGAGGATGCGTTCTCCATAGACTACGACGTATGGTTCGATGAAGCTTCAGGCGACGTGATGATCGAGAAATACTCCGGTCACCTGGAAGCGCTTCAGTGTAATAACTGTGGATTCTATACCATGAAAGTGGTTAAGGAAGAAGTGACCCAGGAACCGTCAACAGCGGGACCGGGTGAATTAATAAAGCACTATGAATGTTCATACTGCAAGTCCATCCGCGCAACCGCGTTCAAGATATCGACCATGGAAGCGGACGACTACAAAAAAGAAAAACACTCCTTCCAGAAGAATAAAGATGTTGTTCTGATCAAGGTGGAGATAAAATCGGCTACGGGCGGATCGAAATTTTATGAATTCGGCGACGTTTTACAGGCGCAGAAATTCATTAACGAGATCGGCGATAAAAAATAGGACTACAGTTCCATACCTGCGGCCATGTTTTTTCGTATTGGTTTAAAATGAGCACAATAATGTATATGGATATGACGAAAGGATTGAAGAGGGGATTTTTTACCGGAGCTTTTTTGGTGCTTGGTTTGGCAGCTTACAGCTCTCCGGCTGACACGACACAGTTCAAGCCCAAGCCGGTCTATGGCAAAGAAGCAAAAGTGATCGCCTTTTTGCTTGACAACAATCACTACAGGAAGATCAAGATGAACGATTCACTGTCTTCGGTGATCCTTGACAAGTATGTTAAGGGACTGGACAACAGCAAATCATATTTCCTGGCGGGCGATCTCGCATCATTTGAGAAGTACAGGTTCGTGATCGATGATATGACACGCGCTGAAAATGTGGAGCCGGCTTACACGATCTACAATTTATTCCGGAAGCGTTTCAATGACCGACTCGACTATGTCGTCAAGAAATTGATCCCGCAAAACTTTGACTATACTGTCGACGAATCTTATGAAACAGACCGCGACAAGGAGCCGTGGTGCAAAACGGAAGCTGAGTTGAATGAAGTGTGGCGCAAGATCATTAAAAATCAGGCGCTCAGCCTGAAGCTTGCCGGCAAGAAACCCGAAGAGATACAGAAAACACTGACTGAACGTTATGAGCGCCTCATCAAGACATATGCGCGCGAATTTAATTCGGAAGATGTGTTCGAGATCTACATGAACAGCATTACCGAAGCATACGATCCTCACACAAACTATTTTTCTCCTTCTGGCGCTGATCGATTCAAGCAAAGCATGAGCCTTTCACTGGAAGGTATCGGTGCGCGTCTGCAAAATGACAATGACTATACGAAAGTGGTGGAAGTTATTCCCGGAGGTCCTGCCGAAAAGAGCGAGCTCGTCCATGTCAATGACCGGATCACGGCCGTTGCACAAGGTGAAGCCGGCGCTTTTGTTGATGTAGTAGGCTGGAGGATCGACGATGTGGTCAAGCTTATCAAAGGCCCGAAAGGAACGAAAGTAAAACTGCAGATACTTCCCGCTGAAACAGGTATCAATGGCGCACCGAAAGAGATCATTCTTGTCCGCGACAAGATCAAACTTGAAGATCAGCAAGCCAAGAAAAAAGTGATCGAGTTCAACCAGAACGGAAAAGATATGCGCCTGGGCGTGATCACCCTTCCAAGTTTCTATATGGATTTCGACGCTTACCAGAAAGGAGATCCTAACTATACAAGTACCACACGTGATGTACAGCGTCTTATCAAGGAGCTTCAGGTCGAAGGGATCGATGGCATTGCATTGGATCTCCGTAACAACGGCGGCGGTTCGCTTACCGAAGCCATAGACCTTACAGGATTGTTCATCAAAGACGGTCCCGTAGTACAGGTAAAAGATTCAAAGAACCGTATTGAAGTTGGTACAGACGACAATCCGTCTATCGTTTACAACGGGCCGCTGGTTGTACTTACCAACCGGTTCAGCGCTTCCGCATCTGAAATATTTGCCGGCGCTATCCAGGACTACCACCGCGGCGTTGTGGTTGGTGAGTCTACATTCGGCAAAGGTACCGTTCAGACCGTGATCGACCTGCACCGGTTTATCAATGAACCCAATACACAGGTAGGAGAGTTGAAGCTTACCTTCCAGAAATTCTACCGTGTAACAGGAAACAGCACACAGCATCGTGGCGTAACCCCGGATATTAAACTCCCCACAGCATTGGATCCTGAACAATTCGGAGAAAGCTCCAATCCGAGCGCCTTACCATGGGATGAGATTCGCGGTACTCTTTTTCAAAAGACTCCGGTGATCAACGATAGAGTTATCGCGGGACTGAACAGGGCATACCAGGATCGTCTGAAGCGTGATGAATCACTGAATCTGTTTGTTACCGAAACCGAAGAAGCACGGAGGAATCTGCTTCAGACAAAAGTTTCACTGAATGAAACGGTTCGTAAACGCGAGATGGATGAAGCAGAAAAAAGAAAGGCGAACAACGATAAACTTTCAACAAAGATAATTGACAAGGAGACAGGACAGACCAAGGACTTGCTGAAAATGGATGACGAGTATCTGCGAGAAGGGCTCTTCGTACTGGGCGACCTGATCAACTCGAAGATCGGGTAACAAGAATCAAAGAAGGCGGTGAACCCGCCTTTTTCTTTTTTATCCAAAACCCCAACGCATCCATATATTTATCTATTTTAAATATTATTTTGCTTTTGTTTAGCCTAATCCATGAGTGAAGAACTTCTCAAAGCCATTATACAACTCTTTGCCATTGTTGCGCGGGAGCGTATAACGGAAGATGAACGCACCAACGTAAAAGAGTTTCTCAGCCTTCACCTCAATCGTGAGTCCACAGCATTCTACCTGAAACTTTTCGATGAGCTAAGCCGCTCCCACAAGATCGATTCGACACAGGATCTTACAAGCCTTGATTTCGATACGCAGCAATTCGTCGACGACTGGTCGAAGATCATGCAGATCATCAAGCAGGTCAACCAGGCGCTCACCATGCAGCAGAAACTCGTACTGGTCGTCAAGATCATCGAGCTGGTCTATGTTGACAATGAGATATCGGACAGGCAGGGCAACCTGATCTTCTATATCGGTCAGGCATTGAAGATCCCGCAGCATGATATCCTGGCGCTGCGAAGCTTCGTCATGGGACAAGACAGCGAAGAACTGGCGTCGCGGAATGTCCTCATAATTGATGAGGGATCCGGTGGTATCGAATATCCCGGACCACGCATCGTTTCAAAAGATCTAACCGGCCTTATTGCCATCCTGCGATTGCCCGACGCCGAAACATACTTCATCAAATATCTCGGGATCACCACGCTATACCTCAACAGTATTCTTCTCAAAAGCCGGAAGATCGACATATTCCCTACCGGCAGTACGATCCGTGGCGACAAGGTGGAGCCGATATACTACAGTGACATTATCGGCAAGTTCAGGGTTGGCGAAAGTGAGTCGCGGATAACATTTACCGCCGACCACATCTTCTACCATTTCAAAAGCGGAAGAGCCGGCCTGCAGAACATAAACATCGCGGAGCAGGGAGGCAAGCTTATCGGTTTGATGGGAGCGAGTGGTTCCGGAAAATCAACCTTACTCAGCGTCCTCAACGGAAGCGAAAAACCCTCGAGCGGCAAAGTCTCCATCAATGGCATCGACATACACGAAAATCCGATGAACGTTGAAGGTGTGATCGGATATATTCCACAGGACGATCTGCTCATCGAAGACCTCACGGTTTTTCAGAATTTATTTTACGCGGCAAAACTTTGCTTTGGAAATAAGACCGAAGAAGAGATCGCCAAACTCGTTATTCACGTATTGGTCAGCCTCGGCCTTACCGAGATACGTGACCTGAAAGTTGGATCACCACTTCAAAAGACAATCAGCGGAGGTCAGCGCAAAAGACTCAACATCGGTCTTGAGCTTCTCCGGGAACCATCTGTACTTTTTGTTGATGAACCTACTTCAGGACTGTCGTCGCGTGATTCTGAGAACATCATGGACCTGCTGAAGGAACTTTCCCTTCGTGGCAAGATGGTCTACGTGGTCATTCACCAGCCGTCATCCGATATCTTCAAGATGTTCGATACCCTGATCATACTTGACTCGGGAGGTTTTCAGATCTACTATGGAAATCCGGTGGAAGCGGTGAACTACTTCCGCGACATCATCAATGCCGCGATCAAGAACCAGGGAGCCTGCCCCGAATGCGGGAACATAAATCCTGAGCAGATATTCAGCATCATTGAAACAAAGATCGTCAATGAATATGGACGACTGACCAATACCCGGAAGATATCGCCAGGTCAATGGTATCAATACTTCAAGCAGAAGATCAAAGTTCCGAAAGTCTCACACATTCGCGAGCCGATCCCCGTCGCGCAGCAGATACCGAACTGGTTCAACCAGTTCAAGGTCTTTGTTACGCGCGATGTGCTTGCCAAGGTCGACAACAAACAGTATCTCTCCATCAACATTCTTGCGGCGCCGGTGCTGGCATTGTTCATCGCCTTTATGGTGAAGTATTACAATGTGCTTGACGGAGAACCGGAATACACTTTTTTCAATAACCACAATGTTCCTGTTTATTTTTTCATGAGTGTTGTCGTGGCGTTGTTCTTCGGATTGACGATGAGTGCAGAAGAGATATACAGCGACCGGAAGATACTTAAGAGAGAACAGTTCCTGAACTTAAGCCGGAGCAGTTACCTCGTATCGAAGGTCGGTGTGATGTTCCTGATCTCAGCCATTCAAACATTGTTGTTCATTGTTGTCGGGAATGTCGTGCTGGAGATCCCGCTTACCGAGTTAAGGTACTGGATCATTCTGTTCAGCGGGTCGTGTTTCGCAAACATGCTTGGCCTGAATATCTCCGCGTCATTCAACTCGGCCGTTACGATCTATATCATGATACCCCTTCTCATCATACCGCAGTTGCTGCTTAGCGGTGTTGTCATAAGTTTCGACAAGTTCAACCCGCGCGTAGGCAAGCCTATCGGGGTTCCGGTAATGGGCGAGGTGATGGCATCGCGATGGGCGTACGAAGCATTCATGGTCACACAGTTCAAGGATAACCCCTACGAAAAAATGTTCTATGAACTGGAAAAGACATCTGCCGAATCGGAGTATAAGCGTGTTTATCTCATTCCACAGCTCGAGTCGAGGCTCGCGTATTGTTTGAACAACCCTTCGCAATGGAGAAATCCGAACAACGTGGCCATGGTCAAGTCGTTTGATATCCTCAGAGGTGAAATAGAGAATGAGCTTCAGTTCGTCGGTGAAGACAATCTGAAGGAGGTAAGTTCATTGAAGACCGGAAAATTTGATTCGACCGTCTATTTGAAGACCTCCAGGTTTCTCTCTACGTTAAGGCAATACTATTCCAACCGAATGGCGCAAGCCGATGAAGCAAAGCAAAAACTCATCGATAGTCTGACCGCCGGCAAAGACAATGCTGCAAAGTTCGAACGAATGAGAATGAAGTTCACGAACAAAGCCGTCAACGATGCCGTGAAGAACGTCGCGGGTCAGGAGCGCATAGTAGAATTTGATGGCAAGCTGGTCCAGAAGATATACCCGATCTATCAGGACAGGCATCGACCCGATGGAATGTTTGATTTTTCGGCGAACCTGTATCAGCCGACCAAGCCATTCTTCGGTTACACCTTTGATACATTTGTTTTCAACCTCGCCGTGATCTGGAGCATGACAGCATTCCTGTTCATCACGTTATATTTCGACGTCCTGAAGCGTTTCGTGACTATGCTGGAAATGCGAAGAAAGTACCGAAAGAGAGATCATTAATGAATTCCTTTTCTATTTTTGTGAAAACAACAGTGCGTATGAACCATAGAAGAACCTTACACTTTATTTTATTTGTAGCGATAGCCGCCTTTGCCCTTGCTTGCGGTAAGAAAGAAGGTCACGAACATGACGATTCGGATGCGACGACGGCTTCCGCTGATGAATGGAAGGCAATGGACGATTTCCATGTGATCATGGCCGAGACATTCCATCCGTTCAAGGATTCTTCAAACCTCGAACCAGCCAAAACCCATAGCGAGCACCTCGCCATGGAAGCTGAGAAATGGGCGGGAGCAACGCTTCCGGAAAAAGTGAACAATGAAGAGACGAAGACGAAGCTTGAAAAGCTGAAGACTGATACACGCGCGTTTGCCGACAAAGTAAAAGCCGGAGGCACCGACGAAGAAGTGGGCGCACAGCTTACCGCGATCCATGACCTCTTTCATGAGATACAGGAATCATGGTATACGAAAGAACATCATTGAGAGATCCTTACTCACATAGAAAAGCAACTGTGAATTTTTCATAGTTGCTTTTTTGTTTAGAGAACAAGTGCCTCACCATAGCCGGTGGTTTCGGCTACGCTCAACCACCTGGTCTTATCTGTTATCTTATATATTTCCCAATACCCAATACCCAATACCCAATACCCAATACCCAATACCCAATACCCAGTCCCTCGTTCCCCATTTGCCCAAACCGCAATTCTGTTTTATCTTACTCCGCCTATACTAAACAACTTATGCAATCATCTGCAGTTACTCCGGTAGAAAAGAAAAAACTCTGGTTCGTTATAACAGCTTCTTCTGTGGGTACGCTGATCGAGTGGTATGACTTCTACATCTTCGGTAGCCTGTTCTCGATCATCTCCGAACAATTCTTTCCAAAAGAAAATCCTCAACTGGCAATATTATCGACACTGGCTGTATTTGCCGCCGGCTTTGTTGTAAGACCATTCGGAGCCATTGTGTTTGGTAAACTCGGCGACAAGGTTGGAAGAAAATATACATTCCTCTTTACGCTTATACTTATGGGCGGTTCGACGTTTGCGATCGGATTGATCCCCGGCTATGATTCAATAGGGATCATCGCACCGATCCTTGTGTTGTTGCTTCGACTGGTGCAAGGCCTGGCGCTGGGCGGCGAATATGGTGGCGCTGCAACGTATGTAGCCGAACATTCCCCTTCTGCGAACCGTGGTTTCTACACCAGCTTCATTCAGACAACAGCAACGTTGGGTTTGTTTGTATCGATCGGTGTGATCGTAGCCATAAGGCAGTACGTCGGTGTTGATGAATTCAACGATTGGGGATGGCGACTGCCGTTCCTGTTGTCGGCAATCCTTGTGGCCGTATCGATCTATATCCGGATGAAGATGAGTGAATCACCGTTGTTCACGAAGATCAAAGCTGAAGGAAAGATATCGAAGAACCCCATCAAGGAAAGTTTCAGCAACCCCTTTCCAGCACATTGGGATCCTAAGCTTAGAATTCCACGTGGACAAGTTGTCGCG
>JADMIO011837317.1_pt1 | contig 11454 bp, 10 predicted proteins | sample 8958161 | NCBI WGS metagenome assembly JADMIO01 (sample SAMN16585339, study PRJNA669376) | soil metagenome | isolation source: Crop rotation soil | place: USA: Cullars Rotation, Alabama | collected 2011
CTTTCCCCGGCCCTGGGCGCCGAGGTGCGACGCAGGCCCCTGCCGGCGCGGCGGCTCAGCGCTACGGCGATCAGGGCATAGAGCCCGCCGGCACAGGCGAGCAGGGCAGCAGACAGAACAGAGGGCATGGGCAGGCTCCGGTCGATGATCTGGCGCGGGGATGCGAGGTGCGCGCCTGGTGAAGCAGCTCTGGCCATCGGGACCGGCGGCGGGTCCACCCACACACCTCCGGCGCGATTGGGCCGTGCCGGCGATCTCGCTCCGCCAGAGATGAGCAGCTTGCGATGGGCTGGCGCTCCGCCGCCGAGCCGCGGCAGTAGGCAACCCGAGTAAGATTCTCCACCCTGACACGCCACACGTCAAGTCATAGCAGTATAGTACCGGCAGTGCTACTCTAAGACTGTGTGCTCCCGTGCTGCGGGGACGATTCACAGGCCCCGGGCTGTTGCGTGGGTGCTCTGTTGGGGTGCACGTTCAGGACGTCAAGCCAGAGGATGTAATTGATGACAGATCAAGCGACGAGCAGTTCGCCGGCTGTTGCGCCCAGCGAGATCGTGGTGCTGCACGCCCACGACTTCGCGGGCCGGCCCGGCCTCTATAGCGACAGTGTGGAGGTGCCTGACGGGAGTGGTAAGGTCTCCAGTTCGCACCTGGCGCAGGCGGCGCTGGCCGCCGCGCTGTTGAGCCTTGAGGAGGCCGGGGCCATCGTGCTGCAGGAGCGCAGCGAGAGGCAGGGCCTCTTGGGCCACAACACCGCCATCACCGTGGCGGCCGGCCCCACGCCGGCCACCTGGCCCGAGGACAGCATGGAGGCGCGCATTGTGGCCGCCGTGGCCGGCGCGCCGGTGGCTCTGGAGTCTCTGGTGGTCATGCTGCTCCAGAAGGGCGCCTCCGATCCCGACCGTCAGGCCGTGGCCGTGATCGAGGAGGGATTGGCCGGGCGCGGCATCTTGACCTCGGAGAAGACGCGCCATCTGCTGATCACCAGCACCCATTATCACGTCACCGAGAGCGGCAGCGCTCTGGCGGCCCAGGCGCCGGTTGAGGCGGTCAAGCACCGCCTGGAAAGGTGCGCCTCCGAGCGGGCTGCCCTGTGGAAGGGGCTCATGGATGGGATCAAGCTGGGTATCGCCGCCCGCGGACCGTCGGCAGACTAGAAAGGGCGGAGCCATGGATCAGCAGGCGTCATCCACGGAGCACCCGCCGCAGGGCCGGGGTAGGCTGCACCCTGACCCGCTGGCGCTCCACCCGGAACGGCGGCTCACCCCACGGCAAGGCGGCGAGCGGCGCGTAGACCTCGTGCTGGAGGGGGGCGGGGTGCGTGGCATCGCCCTAGTAGGGGCACTCTCCGTGCTGGAAGAGCACGGCTATCAGCCCCACAACATCGCCGGTACGTCGGCCGGGGCCATCGTGGCCACCCTGCTAGCGGCAGGCTACACTGCGGCCGAACTGGCCGAGATCATCTCTGTGCTCGACTTCACGCGCTTCCGCACAGAGGCGAACTGGGAGCGCTATCTGCCTGTGGTGGGCAAAGGTCTCAGCCTGTTCGCGAACCAGGGCATCTACGACGCCGGCTTCCTGCTCGACTGGCTCCGCGGGCTTCTGGCCGCCAGGGGCGTCCATACCTTTCGCGACCTCGTCTGCGCGCCGGAGGGGGTGGAACCTCGCTACCGCTATCGCGTGCAGGTGATTGTCTCCGACATCACGGCCCGGCGCCTCCTGGTGCTGCCCCGCGACGCGGAGGCACTGGGCATCGCCCCCGACGATCTGGAGGTGGCGCTGGCTGTGCGCATGAGCATGAGCATCCCCATCTTCTTCAAGCCGGTGCGGATCCAGCACGCTCAGACGGGCCAGGAGCACCTGATCGTGGACGGCGGTATGCTCTCCAACTTCCCGATCTGGCTGTTCGACGAGCCGAGCGAGCCGGGCTGGCCCACCTTCGGCCTGCGCCTGGTGGCTCCCACGCCGGACGGCACCGGGGCGCGCCACCAGCCGGCCCGGCCGGGGCACCACGCCGGCATGCATGAGATCATGCATTTCATGGCCAGCCTGGTGGAGACGATGCTGGAGGCTCACGACCGGCTCTACCTGGAGCGTGAGAGCTACGCGCGCACTATCGCCATCCCGACGCTGGGCATCCACAGCACAGCGTTCAACCTCACCCGCTCCGATGTGCAGGCACTCTACGCCTCTGGACGTGCCGCTGCCGCGGCCTTCCTGGAGACCTGGGATTTCGACGCCTATCTCGCGGCCTTCCGGCGTGATCGCCGCCGTTCGCGCCGCGAGGAGATTGCCGAGCAGATGCGTCTGGCCCGGCTGGGCGCGCCGTGACCGCGTCAGCACTGACCGCGTCAGAAGCGGTCAGGCAGATAGATGTAGGGGTGGCGGCGCGGGAACAGCGCCGCTAGCAGGTCGCGCACCTCGGCCGATGGCGGCTGCTCCAGACGGGTAAGCAGGTCGTGCGGGTCGAACGAGCCCAGAGCCAGGCGTGCCAGGGTGGTCTGGGGCAAGCGCACGACCTGATCCGTGCCGGTCTGGGAACGATCGTCCACGGCCACGCCCTCCGGACCGATCAGCACGGTTGCCCTACCCAACTCTGTCTCCAGACCCCAAACCCCCTGGAAGGAGGCATGGGCGGCGCGAAGACGCAGGGTCAGTTCGGGGGCCAGCGCCTCCAGCAGGCGGCCGACGTGCACGGTGCGCACCATGAACTCGGCGGCATGGGCGTGGCGCTGCGTCATCGTCGCCGCCCAGTGCATCGCTGCGGCAGAGACGGGGCTCTCCGGCGGCACGCTCAGCAAGATCTCCATGACGGGCCGGCCGCGGCGCTGCGCTTCTGCGGCGGCCCAGGACTGGCACACCGTCAGCACCGCCTCGGCGGCCAGGGTATCACGCGCCACCACCTCACCCAGCACCAGGCTCTGGCGGTGTTCGTAAGTCAGGTTGTGGGCCGCCCAGAATTCGTAGCCCTGCCAGGCATAGGCAGCCACCGTTCCCGCCGGATCGAGCACGACCCGGCAGGCGCCCGTGCCCTCGCCACGCGCCGTGCGCTCCAGTTCGGTCCAGGGGTAGCGGCCCGACGGCCGCACCGCCGCCCCCACGACCTGCTCCGCTTCGTGCGCGTAAAGGGCCTCACAGGTGGCCACGTCGCCTGCGGTCACGGGGCGCACCTGCCAGCCCGGCGGCAGCGCGGGGGTGGGCACGCGCACAGGGATGGCCACGTAGTAGTACTCGGGTCCGGCCGTGGCGTAGCCGAACTTAGGGTAGAAGTCAGGGATGCCATAGAGCGTGGATAGGGCGGCATCGTCGGCGGCCATGCGCGCGATGGCGGCGGTCAGCACCCGACGGGAGTAGCCGCGGTGGCGGTGCGCCCGATCGGTGCCCACGTCGCCGATGCCGTCCATGCGCACCCTGGCCGCCCCTACATAGAGGGTCAGTGGGAAGATCCCACACGTGCTGACCGCCTTTCCGTCAAGGACGAGGTCCACGTCAATCTGGCCCGTGCGCATGGCATCGGGAGGCAGCACCCGATAGACGATATCCGTGTCGCGGGTCTCCATTAAAGGCTCAGTCCTTCCTTTCGTGTGCACTTGGACCGCCCTCCCATTGTACCGTGCCCTCACCATGCTTTCGCGCTGCGGGCGCCAGGTGGTCGGGTTCCTGGTATATACTGAGTCTCATGACCACTCTGCCGACCGACCCGCCGCCGGCGCCTCCCCCCGCTCTGGGGCTCGCCATCACCAAGACCACCATGCTCTCCGACCCCTACGTGGTCGCGGGCGACCGTGCCTATCTGATCGGCGCCCAGGACGGCAGTTTTCCCGATGTGGGCCATCACGTGCCCGGCGAGATGTGGGGCCTGTGGCCCCATCCCCACAAGCTGCTCGACGGCTACTGGTGCGCCATGCGGCCGGCGGACCCTTCCCCTCTGGGGGATCGTGTCTGGCTGGGGTCGGCGCAGGAGTGTACCGTGGAGCCCCTGGCCGTGAGGCAGCGCTACGACCTGCCGGACCTGGGCCTGCGCGTCGAGCGCTGCCAGTGGGTGCCCGAGGGCCAGCAGGCCCTGGTGGTGGAATGGACCCTGGAGGATCGCGGCGGTGGCCCCCCACGCATGGAACTGACCGTTGCCGCCCGCGCCGACCTGCGCCCAGGATGGCTGCAGGAGGCTCCGGACGGTGCCGATGTGGCTACCTTCGACGACGGTGCCGGCGCCTGGGTGATGCACGACCCAGTCGGCGGCTGGGCGCTGGCCTGGGGAGCAGCTTATGCCCCGGTGGGCCACGCCGCCGGAGAGGCTGCCGCGCCGGTGGTGACGGCGGGGCGTGGCTGCGGCGCGGCGCTAACCTATCTGCTGGAGGTCCCTCGCGGCGGTCGCACCACCCTGTCCCTGGCCTTCTTTGGCGCTGCCGAGGGGCCGGCGGAGGCCCTGCGCGGCCTGGCCGCCCTGCTGGCTGCCCGCCCAGAGCACTATGCGGCCAAAGCGCGGCTCTATGCCTCCGTGCTGGAGCGCTCACGCCTGGACCTGCCCGATCCTACCCTGATGCGGGCCTGGGATTGGGTCAAGTGCAACTATCGCTGGCTGGAGCGCGACGTTCCCGGCGTGGGCCGTGGCCTGGGCGCGGGCCTGCCCGAATATCCCTGGTGGTTCGGTTGCGATGCGGCCTATGCCCTGCGCGGGCTGCTGCCGCTGGGCGGCTTTGAGACGGCCGCTGTCACCCTCCGCCTGCTCGCTGCGGCATCCGAGCGGCACAACGGCGCCTCCGGGCGGATAATTCATGAGCTTGCCGGCAGCGGTATCGTCTATAACCCCGGCAACACGCAGGAGACCCCCCAGTTCACCACCGCCGTGTGGGAGACCTACCTCTGGACGGGCGATGAGGCCTTGCTGCGCGACCTCTACCCGTTGTGCTGCCGTGGAGTGCTGGAGTGGACGCTGGGCACGATGGACTCCGACGGCGATCTGCTGCCGGAGGGCTATGGCATCACCGAGGTGGCCGGCCTCGACGCCGAACTGCTCGATAGCGCCGTGTGGGCCGCGGCTGCGGTGCAGGCGCTGGGCGAGATGGCCGCGCGGGTGGGTGACAGCGCGACGGCGGCACGCTGCGCGGAGTTGGCCCCCCGCTTGCGCGCCACCGTGGTGGCGCGCTTCTGGCTGCCGGACCAGGGCATCTTTGCCGACGTGGTGGCTACACCGCGCCGGCTGCTGGCCCGCCTGGCCGCTGTGGAGGGCCAGTATCGGGAGCAGCAGGTGCCGCGCCTGCGCGACCACCTCCGCCTTGTGGCGGAGCGCGCCAGGGCGCTGCCGCCGGACGAAGAGGTGCCCTGGTACTTGGGCCACTGGATCGTGCTGGCGCCCCTAGAGCTAGGCCTGGCCTCGCGCGAGCAGGCGGCGCAGGCCTTTGGCCTGCTGGAGAGCGCGGCGTTTAGCGGTCCCCACGGTATCTATCTCTCGGCGATGGTGCGCGGCGCATCCATGAGCATCTCCACCGGCGCGCTGGCCGCCGCCGAGGTGGCCTATGGCCGCCTGGAGCGGGCCCTGGCCTACGCACGCCAGATCGCCTCCTCGCTTGACCTGCACATGCCCGGCGCCATCAGCGAGATGTCTCCCGACGGCGGGTGCTTCGTGCAGGCATGGTCGGGCTACGGCGTGGTCCATCCCGTCACTGCCGGCGTGTTCGGGGTGGCCCCTGACGCCGCCAGACGCCGCCTGGTGCTGCGCCCCCGCCTGCCGGACGGCTGGCCGCGGGCGGCCCTACGCGGCCTGCGCGTGGGCACCGCGACCTTTGACATCGTGGTGGAGCGTGCCGCCGCCGGCGCATCCCACGCCAGTGTGCAGGCGTCAGAGCCGGGATGGGACATGGAGATTCTGAGCTGATCGTGCGGGCGTGCCCACCCAGTTGAGGCTGACGTGGCTGAAGAGGCGCCGCGCGATGGGGTTCCACGTACAAGTGGCCGGCGCCACCTCTCGTCTGCCACCTGCGAGGTGGCTGAGCAGGCTGCGTCGCGGGCATGGATGGTTGCGATAATGTTAATTATCGCAACCTTGACGTTACAGGTCCCGCCAGGAGGGCTCCGGGGGCACTCTGGGGGCCAGTTCGGGGATGCTGGCACGGCAGGGTCGCCCCGACCGCTGCCGACGTGCTACCCTGGCAGGGTATTGGGCAGGTATGGGATGCGAGATGGGGAGGGAACGATGGTGCGACCGGCGCGGGTGCTTGTGACGGACAACAGTGCACGGCCTGACGAGGAGCAGGCCGCCCGGGCCGGCATTGAGGTGGTCGTGCTGACCGCTCTGGTGGGGGCAGAGCCCAGCGAGGCTGACCTCCTGCGCGTTGCTGCTGAGATACCTGTGGAGGCGGTGATCACGGCGTCGCGCCTGCGTTTCGACCACACTGTGCTGACCGCGCTGAAGCGGGCGGGTGTGCGCGGCCTGGTCAGCGCCAGCGTGGGCTACAACCATATCGACCTCCCCGCAGCCCGGGAGGCCGGCATCACCGTCTGCAACGTGCCCGACTACGGCACCGACGAGGTGGCCGATCACGCTCTGGCTCTGCTCCTGTGGTGCCTGCGTGACCTGTATCACAGTGCCGCACCTCCCCGCCCAGACGATGCCGCTCCGGCCAACCATGCCGCCCGGGTGGCCGCATGGTGGTCCTTCGCGCACTATGCCGGCATCGCCCGACTGCGCGGGCGCATCCTGGCCCTGCTCGGCTTCGGGCGTATCGGTCAGGCGGCGGCGCGGCGCGCCCAGGCCTTTCGGCTGGACGTGCGCTGGTACGATCCCTATGTGCCACGCGGACAGGACAAGGCCACGGCCACCACGCGGGTGGAGAGCCTGGACGCTCTGCTGACGGGGGCCGACGCCCTGAGCATTCATTGTCTGCTGAGTCCGGAGACCAGAGGCCTGATCGGCGCCCGGGAGCTGGCCCTGCTGCCGCCCCACGCCGTGGTGGTGAACACCGCCCGCGGCCCTGTCGTGGACGAGGACGCCCTGCTCGACGCGCTGCGCGGCGGACGTCTGGCTGCGGCCGCCCTGGACGTCATGGTGCAGGAGCCTCCCATCGAGAGCGTCCTCGGCCAGGCTTACCTGGACGGCACGCTTCCGAACCTGTTGATTACCCCTCATATGGCCTGGTACTCGCGGGAGGGCGCTGCCGAGTTGCGCGGCAAGGCCGCCGCCGAGGCCGGGCGCCTCGCCCGCGGCGAACAGCCCTGGAATCCGCTCTAGGACAGCGCACACCGCGCAGGGCATGGGCGAGCATCCTCTTGCGCTCCTGGCTGTGTTCGTGGGTGGGGGAGCGGGTGCCTGCTGTCGCTACGTGATTGGTCGAGCGGTCGCCCACGCTTATAAGGGCACCTTTCCGCTGGCCACCTTCGCCATCAACGTCACGGGCAGCCTGGGGCTGGGTCTCTGCCTGGGGGCACCACCTTTGCACAGCGGAAGCGGCCTGGGGCTACTCTTTCTGGGGACAGGCGTGCTGGGCGGCTATACCACGTTTAGCACCGCCGCGCTGGAAGCAGTGTTGCTGGCCCGCGACGGCAGCCCGCGGCGGGCCATAGTCTCCTGGCTGGGGGGCACGGCGGCGGGCCTGGCCGCCGCCGCAGTGGGCCTGGGCCTGGCTGCGGTGCTGTGGCCGGGCGGCCACCCGTGAGCTACCGGCGTGACCTCCCCCTGCGGGTGCTGCTCGTCTTTCTGGGCGGTGGCGCTGGAGCCAGCCTGCGCTACCTCGCGGGCCTGGTGGTGCCCGCGACCTGGGCCGCTCCCCTGCCACTGGCCATCCTGCTGATCAACCTGCTGGGCGCGAGTGGCCTGGGCTGTGTGTTCACACTGGCCGACGAGGCGCGCCTACTCGGGGCGCGCACCCGCCTCACCGTGGCCGTGGGGATGCTGGGCGGATTCACCACGTGGAGCACCTTCATGACCGGAGCGGTCCTGCTGGCCCGGGCGGGCTACCCTCTGGTCGCCACGCTCTACCTCCTGGCCTCGCTGGCCGGGGGACCTCTGGCCGTGGTGGGCGGCAGCGCGGCCACGCGCTGGTGGCTCGTGCGCGCCCGACGCCCTCTAGCCCATGACTCTCTCTCCGTGGAGATGGGCGCCATCGAGACCGAGGACCGTGAGGAGGAGAGCTAATGTTGGGATATCCCTACCAGGGGGCGTCCCCCTCACCCAGCCTCGCGGACCATGGCCCGCCCCATCAGCTCCTCGGCGGCGAGGCGAGGGGAAATCCCCTCGAAGAGCACCGCGTGGACCTGCGCGCTGATCGGCATCTCCACGCCATGGCGCGCCGCCAGCACGCGCACCGCACGGGTGGTGGGCACCCCTTCAGCTACCATCCCCAGGTCCGCCTCGATCCGCTCCAGGGCCTGTCCTGCCGCCAGCGCCGCGCCCACGCGATGGTTGCGGCTGAGCGTGCTCCCGCAGGTGACCACCAGGTCGCCCAGCCCGCTCAATCCGGCAAAGGTGAGGGGCCGCGCCCCTGCCGCCACGCCCAGGCGGGTCATCTCGGCCAGCCCCCGCGTGACAAGGGCGGCCCTGGCATTGTCCCCCAGGGCCAGCCCATCACAGATGCCCGCTGCCACGGCGATGACGTTCTTCAGGCTGCCGGCCAGTTCCACCCCGGTCACATCGGTCGAGGCGTACAGGCGGTACGTTGGCGTGGCCAGCAGAGTCTGCAGCTTCTCGGCCAGACTCAGGTCGTGGCAGGCCAGCGTGGCCGCGGCGGGCAGGCCGCGGGCCAGTTCAGGGGCTAGATTGGGGCCGGAGAGCACCGCCACCGGCTGCCCAGCAGTCCACTCCGCCGCCAGCACCTCGGTGAGGCGCAGCCCCGTGGCCACCTCCAGGCCCTTTGCCGCGTTGACCACGGGCAGGGACGGCGGCAGCAGCGATGCCAGGTCGCGGGCCAGGGCGCGCACGCTCTGTGCCGGCACGGCCAGGATCAGCACCTCTGCCGCCGCGACGGCCCGGGCCAGCGTGGCGGTGACAGTCACGGCGTCGGGCAGGTCCACGCCGGGCAGCCCCGGGCTCCGGCGGCTGCGGGCGATCTCCGCCGCCCCCTCGGCGCGGCGTGTCCACAGTGTCACCACGTGGCCGGCGCGGGCCTCCAGCAAGGCCAGCGTGGTGCCCCAGTTCCCGGCACCCAGCACGGTGATCCTGCTCATCGGGTCAGCCCGCCGGGGCAGCCGCCTTCTCCGCCTGCTGGCCCAGCTTGCGCTCCGTGCCCGCGCGCAGGCGGGCGATGTTGTCGCGGTGCCGCACCACGATGAACACGGCCATGGCCAGGGCATACAGTAGGTGGGCGGCTGGGTTGCGCCCTTGGGCGACCCGCCGGGCCAACAACACTGGGGCGAGCACCGCGCCCACCAACGAGCCCAGCGAGACATAGCGGGTGGCCGCGATGGTGGCGATGCCCGCCAGGGCGCAGCGCAGGGCCACAGCGGGACTCAGCATGATCAGCGTTGCCGCGCCCACCAGCACCGACCGGCCCCCCCCGAAGCGAATGAATACCGACCAACTGTGGCCCACCGCCGCCGCCCCGCCGGCCACCACCTCGGCCACAGGGTCGTTGGGGGCCAGCCGGCGGGCCACGGCCACGGCCAGCGCGCCCTTGGCCAGATCACCGGCTACCACCAGCGCGGCTGGCCCCTTACCCAGCGTGCGCAGTGCGTTTGTGGCGCCCATCTTGCCGCTGCCATACTGCCGCAGGTCCACACCCCGTGTCACGCGGCCCACGATGACGCCCACCGGCAGGGCGCCCAGCAGATAGCCAACCAGGGCCGCGAGCAACAGTCGCATGGGCAGAGTCTCCCCCGTCTCGTCACTAGCCCCGGCGGGGGCGGGTGGTGCCGCGCTCCGCTGCTGCGGCGCGCTCACGCTCCTCGTCGGTGGCCCGGAACACCAGGCGGATCGCCGTGCCGGCGAACCCGAAGCGTTCGCGCAGGCGGTTCTCCAGAAACCGTTCGAACCCGAAGTGCACCAGGCGCGGATCGTTGACAAACACCACGAAGGTAGGGGGGCTCGTCTCTGCCTGCGTGATGTAGCGCACGCGCAGTGAGCGCCCGTGCATCGACGGCGGGTTATGGTCGCGGATGACCTTGCCCAGCACCTCGTTGAGCGCCGCCGTGGGCACCCGGCGGCGGCGCTCAACGGCGATGGTCAGGCACTCGTCGATGATGCGGTGCACCCGCTGGCGGGTCAGCGCCGAGACGAAGAGGGCGGGCGCGTAGGGGATGAACTTCAGCTCGCTATGCACCTCACGAAGGTACTCATCGGCGGTGCTGGCCGTCTTCTCGATCAGGTCCCACTTGTTCACCACCACGATGATCCCCTTGGTCGCCTCCTGCACGTAGCCCGCGATGTGCGCGTCCTGCGCGGTCAGCGGTTCGGTGGCGTCGATCACCAGCAGGACCACGTCGGCCCGCGTGATCGCGCGGAACGAGCGGATCACGCTCCACTTCTCCACCCCATGCTCCACCTTGCCCCGCCGCCGGATGCCGGCCGTATCGATCAGCACCACGCGCTGGCCTTTGTGGTCCAGCACCGTGTCCGTGGAGTCGCGGGTCGTGCCGGGCACGTTGCTGACCAGCACCCGCTCGTACCCCAGCAGGGCGTTGAGCAGGCTGCTCTTGCCCACGTTGGGCCGCCCCACGATAGCGATACGGACGGCGGCCTCCTCTTCCTCCACATCATCCTCGGGCAGGCGCTCGACGATGAGGTCCAGCACGTCGCCCGTGCCCTGCCCATGGTAGGCCGAGATGGGCACCGGCTCCCCCAGGCCCAGGCTATAGAAGTCGGCGGTCTCCAGGCGGCGCTGCGCGTTCTCCGCTTTGTTGGCGGCCAGGATCACCGGCTTGTTGGTGCGGCGCAACAGGTCGGCCACCTCGTAATCGGTGGCCGTCAGCCCATCGCGCGCATCGACAAGGAACAGGAGCAGGCCGGCCTCCTCGATGGCGGCCATGATCTGGGCGCGGATGCCCGTGGCCATCTCCGACTCACCCTCGCGTTCCAGGCCGCCCGTATCGATGATGGAGAAGGTGCGCCCACCCCACTCAACGTCGCCGTAGATGCGGTCGCGCGTGGTGCCGGGCAGATCCTCCACAATGGAGATCTGCCCGCCCACCAGGCGGTTGAACAGGGTAGACTTGCCCACGTTGGGCCGCCCCACGATGGCCACCAGGCCGCCCCGGTGGGGCGCAGAGGGCGTATAGGATGTGCTCGGCGCGGGGGTGGTCGCCTCGCCCTCAGTCGGTGTCATTGAAGCACCGCCTCCAGTTCACGGATAGAGTCAACCAGGACGACGGGACGCTCCAGACGGCGTGCGATCTCCTCCAGGGTGACGTTGTCGATACACACGGTGCCGCCGTCGTCGAACATCACGCGCGGCAGGATAATGGTGTCGCCCAGGTCTTTCCAGCACAGTGGGATCCGAAGCTTGGAATTCACGTGACTTGAAGTCG
>JADMIO010768899.1_pt1 | contig 11452 bp, 7 predicted proteins | sample 8958161 | NCBI WGS metagenome assembly JADMIO01 (sample SAMN16585339, study PRJNA669376) | soil metagenome | isolation source: Crop rotation soil | place: USA: Cullars Rotation, Alabama | collected 2011
GTCGTGTTCCCGCCGCAGGCCTGGGTGCTCAAGCGCGAGATCCTCTGGATCCCGCTCGTCGGCTGGGCCACGTGGTGCCTCAAGTGCATCGCCATCGACCGCGGAGCCGGGCACCGCGCGGTGAACCAGGTGCTCGACCTCGGGCGCGAGCGCCTCGCCGCGGGTGTCTGGGTATTGATCTTCCCCGAAGGCACGCGCATGGCGAGCGGCGAGACGCGCAAGTACGGGATGTCCGGGGCGCTGCTCGCCTCGCAGGCGGGCGTCAAGGTCGTGCCCGTCGCACATGACGCCGGCGACTATTGGCCGCGCCGCGGACTGGTGAAGAGACCCGGGACGGTGCGCGTCGTCATCGGTCCGCCGATCGAAGCCGCGGGGAGGGACCCGCGGCAGCTCAACGCCGAGGTGCAGGCGTGGATCGAGGGCGAGATGGCGCGGCTGCGCGCCGGAGCGCTAGCGGAACCAGCCTGACCCGACGCGGAATCCCAGGCTGATGAAGTCGGCGTCGATGTCGCCGGAGACGTCCTTCGTGCCGACGTCGAGGTAGCGATCCCAGGCCAGCCGGACCGCAAAGTACTTGCTGAAGTTGTATTCCGCGCCGATGCCGAATAACGGGTCCGCCTTCTGCGACGACTGGCTGGCGTGCTGCGTGGCGTCGGCGATCGTGATTCGTGCGCTGCCGTCGGCGGTCAGGAACGAGACGCCGGCCTTTCCGTATACGGAGAACCGCTCGCCGAGCGGGAGTATGCCGAGCATGGAGAAAACGGGGCCGTCGGCCTTGGTCTCGAGCGAGACGTCGGCATCTTCCGTGTCCGTGCCATCCGTTACCGTCGCGGTCGCGCGGTAGTTCGTCGATCCGAGGGTGAGATAGGCGAACTCGAGGGCGAAGTGCTCATTGAGCTGGTAGCCGCCGGCCACGCCAAAGCCGGTGTCGGTGTCGTCCAGGCTCGAGTCGAGGGCGACGACGTCCAGACCGACGCGCTCGAAGATCGCATTCAGGTTTTCGTCCGATTGGCGAAGGCTGAGGCCCTGGGCGCTCGTGGTCCCCGCGAACCCGACGAAGTACCACCCGGGCTCGCCGGCCTGCGCGGGAACGGCCGCGCCGAGGCCAAGGCCGGCGGCAAGCATGGCCGCCCTCAAGTTGATGTTCATTCGCATTCTCCCTGGATTGGCCTTGGCGGCCGTGGACGTCCCTCAAGTAGGGACCGGCCCGGAGGGCCTAGGTTCATTTCAGACGTCGAGATTGGCGACTGCGAGCGCGTTCCTTTCGATGAATTCGCGCCGCGGCTCGACGGCGTCGCCCATCAGCGTCGTGAAGATATCGTCGGCTGCGACCGCGTCCTCGATGCGCACCTGCAGCAGGCGGCGAACCTCGGGATTGATCGTCGTTTCCCAGAGCTGGCCGGGGTTCATCTCGCCGAGCCCCTTGTAGCGCTGGATCGCCTGGCCCTTGCGCGCTTCCTCGAGCAGCCAGGTGACCGCCTCCGGGAAGCCCGCGATCTCCTCGCGCGCGCTGCCGCGGGTGACGAAAGCGCCCCCGCCGATGAAGTCCGTGAGCGTGCTGCCGAGCTCGGCGATGCGTCCGTACTCGGCCGACTCGAAGAACTCCGGCTGCAGGTGCTTTTCGGCCGTGACGCCGTGCTCGGTGCGCGACACGTCGATGCGCTCGGGCTCGCCGGCCTCGTTGCGGCGCACCGACAGCTTGTAGCTGTGCACGAGGCTGCCGTCGGCGTTGAGCCGGGCCTCGAGCTCGGTCACCCAGCCCTCGAGCCAGGCCGCGTCGCCGAACTGCTGCGCCCCGACCGGGCGCATGGCGAGGAGCTGCTCGAGCAGGCGGCGGTCGTACCGGCGCGACCAGCGCCCGATGATCGCCTTCACCTCCATGTACTGACGCGCCAGCATCTCGAGCGCGGAGCCAGAGAGTGCCGGCGCCTCGGCATTGACATGGAGCGCCGCGTCGTCGAGCGCCGCGGACAGCAGGAGCTGGTCGAGCTCCGCCTCGTCCTTCACGTAGGTCTCCTGCTTGCCGCGCTTGATCTTAAACAGCGGCGGCTGCGCGATGTAGATGTGCCCGCGCTCGATCAGCTCGGGCATCTGCCGATAGAAAAAGGTCAGGAGGAGCGTCCGGATGTGGCTGCCGTCGACATCGGCATCCGTCATGATGATCACGCGGTGGTAGCGCAGGTTCGCGACGTCGAAGTCGTCGCGGCCGATGCCGGTCCCGAGCGCGCTGATGAGCGTCACGACTTCCTGGGACGAGAGCATCTTGTCGAAGCGCGCCTTCTCGACGTTCAGGATCTTGCCCTTGAGCGGGAGCACCGCCTGGGTGCGCCGGTCGCGGCCCTGTTTTGCCGAGCCTCCTGCCGATTCACCCTCGACCAGGAAGATCTCGGACTTGCCCGGGTCCTTCTCCTGGCAGTCGGCGAGCTTGCCGGGCAGGCCCGAGGAATCCAGCGCGCCCTTGCGGCGGGTCATCTCGCGCGCCTTGCGCGCGGCCTCGCGGGCGCGCGCGGCGTCGATGATCTTGAGGCAGATCGCCTTCGCGTCGAGCGGCCGCTCCAGCAGGAACTCGCCGAGCTTCTGCGCGACCGCGGACTCGACCGCGCCCTTGACCTCCGAGGAGACCAGCTTGTCCTTGGTCTGCGAAGAGAACTTCGGGTCCGGCATCTTGATCGAGAGGATCGCCGTCATGCCCTCGCGCGCGTCGTCGCCGGTCAGCGCGACGTTCTCGCGCTTGGCGAGGCCCTCTTTTTCGATGAACTCGTTGATCTTTCGCGTCAGCGCCGCGCGGAAGCCGGCCAGGTGGGTGCCGCCGTCCTTCTGCGGGATGTTGTTGGTGTAACAGTACATGGACTCCTGGTAGGAGTCGTTCCACTGCGCGGCCACCTCGACCGAGACCGGCCCTTCCTGGGCCTGGAAATAGAAAATGTTCGGGTGGATCGCGGTGCGGCTGCGGTTCAGGTACTGCACGAAGGCGGAGACGCCGCCCTGGTGCTCGAACACGTCGTTCTTGTCCTCGCGCTCGTCCACGAGCTCGATGCGCACGCCGGAGTTCAGGAAGGACAGCTCCCGCAGGCGCTTGGCGAGCCAGTCGTACGAGAAGGTCGTGTTCGTGAAGATGGTGTTGCTGGGCTTGAAGCGGATGGTGGTGCCCCGCTCCGTCGTCGTGCCGACCACGGCGAGCGGGCCGAGCGGCTCGCCCATGCGGTACTGCTGGCGGTGCAGCTTGCCGTCGCGCGCGATCGAGAGCGTCAGCGCGCCGGAGAGGGCGTTCACCACCGAGACGCCGACGCCGTGCAGCCCGCCCGCGACCTTGTACGAGTTGTCGTCGAACTTCCCACCCGCGTGCAGCACGGTCATGATGACCTCGGCCGCGGAGCGGTTCTCTTCCCGGTGGATGTCGGTCGGGATGCCGCGGCCGTTATCGGTGACGGTCACCGATTCGTCCGCATGGATCGTCACGACGATGCGGTCGCAGTGGCCGCCGAGGGCCTCGTCGATCGAGTTGTCGACGACCTCGAACACCATGTGGTGGAGCCCGGTTCCGTCATCGGTGTCGCCGATGTACATGCCCGGGCGCTTGCGGACCGCCTCGAGGCCCTTCAACACCTTGATTTTGGTGGAGTCGTAGGCGTCGGTCGGAGGGGTCGCGGGGCCGTCCTGCATAAGCCGGAAATTGTATCAGAAAAATCCGGCTTTTTGCTTGTTTTTCAGTTGCTTGCCGGTAGCTTCGAACCTCAGAAACGGTAGCCGTAGGCGACCACCGGACCACTCAGCGTCTCGGTCGCCTTGGAGCCATTGGTCTTGAGGTCGATTTCCATGTGGCGGTAGCCGACGATGAAGCGGTGCGGGCCGCGCACATAGGCACCAAAAGCGCCCAGGCTCCATGTTCCCTCCGTGTCGATGCCTGACACGTCACCCGTGACGGTCATCCGCCAGTCGGCAAACGGCGCGGTGTAGCGCGCGCCGATGAGCAGGTCCGTATAGGTGTTGTTCACGCGCGTCTCGGCATCCGGCAGTCCCGGCGTCGTCGGATGGACCACGAGGTGGAAGTCCGTGTCGAGGTAGCGCATGCCGCCGAACGCCTCGAAGCCGGTCAGCCGCTCGGCGCCCGGGCTGTAGACCACGCCAAGGTCCATGATCGTGATGTCGAGGTCAGTGTTGAGGTCCGCCAGCGGCCGCGACGTGTTGTCGCCGAGCGCCATGAACGTGAAGTCGAGGAATCCGCCGAGCAGGTCGCCCTGCACTTCCACGTGCGCCTGCGCCGCCATCTCGAGCTTGTCGAGCAGGTCGTCGAAGTCGATGCTCGCGCTCACGTCCCGGCTGTCCACCGAGATGTCGGCGGCCCAGAGATACCCGACCGCAAGCCAGTCGAAATCGTCGGCGCGGGCCGCCCCGGCCGCAAAAGCGAGCGCGAATGCGCCGGCGCTCGCGGCGATCAGCCGCGGATTCCGGAAGTCCATGGACATCCCCTCAGTCCTGAAGCTTCTGGCCGGGCTTCAGGTCCGCGGGCACGGGCGACGATTCGCGCAATTCTTGGAAACCCTTGATGCTGATGCCGGCCCATTGCTTGAACAGCGTCCTGAAGTCGGAAAGGTTCGTGACCGTGTTCGACACCTGGACGCGACCCGTGTTGCGCGTGTTGCGATTGTCGAGCGCGCGCCCGAGCAACGTACCCGTGGTCGAGTCGCGGGCCTCGAGGAACAGCGTCGCGTGCCCGGATTCCATCGTGTACGTGCGTGAGCGGCCGCTCGTCATGTTGTCCGGCGCCGTGATGTAGAGGTCCATGACGCCCGGGCGGATGCGCAGCACGTCGGGTCCCGCCGAGGTCACGAGTTCCATGCCGGCGTCCCGGTAGGCCTCGGTGAAGACTTCCGTGAAGGCCTCGCGCGCGGCCGTGGTGATCCGGTCGAGATCCTGCTGGTCGAGTTTCTGGGAGAGCGTTGCCGCTTCTCGATTGTAGTTTTTCGCCCAGTCCTTCTCGAAGGCGACTTCGACCGGGTCCAGCATCAGCTTCTTGTAGGGCCGGAAGTCCGCTCCCGGCAGCAGGAAGGCAGCGTCCACGCGCTTCGGCTTGATCTCCACGAGGCCGTCCCAGGTTCCCTTCGCCTCGTCCGCTGTCGCAAGCGGGATCGCGAGCCAAAGCAGGGCCGCAAGGCCCGCCGCAATCGTCTTCTTCATCGATCGTCCTCCGGTATGTCCTGGTCAGCGCCGTCGTCGCATGCCGCCGCCGCCACGGCTGAAGCCCGAGCTGCGCGTCGATGACGGCGCTGAACGCCGTTCGTAGTTCTGGTAACCGCCGCGCCGGTCCTGGTAGTCGCGGTTCAGCGAGCTGACGTCCGCCTGCGAGGGACGCGAGCCGCCCGTGCCCACGCTCGCCGAGCCGGACAGGCCGCCGCCCGCCGTCGTGCGCGAGCCGTTGCCGAGATCCCGGGACTGCCCCGGTGTGCCGACGTCCTGCATGCGGTTGCCATACTGTTCGGCGCCAGCGGAGCGCGCGGCGTCGCGCGAAGCGGCGTCGAAGCTCTCGCGCGAGAAGTCGCCGCTAGTTCGGTCGCCGAGGCCGCCCTGCCCGCCTTCCGTACGATCCGGCCGGTCGGGTGCGTCGACGTCCTGCCAGCCGCCTTCGGAGTAATGCTGCCAGCCGCCGTCCGTCTTTTTGTACACGCTGCCGTCGTGCCCGGCGTAGATGTCGCCGCTTCCGCTCTGGCCGATCGTCGTGCGGTCGCCCGGGCCGTTCTTGACGGAAATCGCACTGCCCCCGCCCGAGCCCTCGGCCTTCGTGATGCTCGAGCGGCCGTCGCGGACCGTGTCCGTATCGATCGTCCCGCCGCCTTCTCCGGTGAAGCTGCCCTCGCGCTTGACGTTCCCGCCCTGCGTGCGTTCTCGGTCGATCGTCGCGCTGTTGCCGCCGGACCCCTTGATCGTCGTCGTGCCCTGCCCGCGCTCGTGCTCGCCGGAAATCGTACCCGTGCGCCCCCCGGCGGTTTCGAACTTGCCGGAGGTCGAGACGCCGCCGCCCGGCTGGCGCTGGCGCGTCACGTCGGAGCTGCCGCCGCGGCTGGTCGTGCGCTCGGTCGTGCGCGTGCCGGTATCGAAGTCCGTCCGTTTCTTGACGTCCATGGATCCGCCACCCGGCCCCTCGACGGTGCGATCCATCTTCATCTCGTTCGAACCTTCGCCGTAATGGCGATCGGTTTCCGTCGAGATGCCCGTGCGCGGGTTGTAGGTTTCTCCGGCGCTCGCCCACTCGTTGCCGTCCCAGGCGGTCTCGACGTTCGTGTAGCGGCCGGTCTTCGGGTTGTAGCCCTGGTTGTACGTGTAGCCGCCGTACGGGCCGTAGTACACGGAGCGCGACCCGAAGCCGCCGGTGTTCGGGTTGTACCAGCTGCCGTGGCCGTACGACGGGTAGTACGGGTAGTAACCCCCGTAACCGTAGTACGGCGGGTAGTACCAGCCCGTCCCGTAGTAGCCGATTCCGAAGCCGATGAACATGCTCGTGGCATAAGCCGCGGCATAGCTCGACTCGATGTCGCCGTCGTCGGTCGTGTGCACGACGACCTGCGTCACCGGGTACGACGGCGAGCTCGGCGGGATCTGGTAGACCTCCGGCGGCACTTCGCCGGTCGCCGCCCACGGCCCGTTCGGGCTGTCCGCGACGTACCAGGCACCCTGGTAAACGAGGTAGTACTTCTGTCCCGCCGCGATGACGTCGTTCGGGCTGTTCACCGCGCGCGAAACCTTCGTGCTCGGGATCGCCTCGAACTGCGGCTCGCCGGCGTACTCGACGTCGATGCCGGGCGCGGCGCCCGCCTTGAGCGTCCGCTTCGTCGGCAGCGTCGCCTCGAGCACGGCGCGGCGCGCTTCGATCGTTCCCGGCACGGACGCGCGGACGCTGGCCATGGCGTGGTCCGTCGGGATCAGGGAGAAAGCCTCGGGCAGCGGCATGGTGAATTTCCACGGGCCCGTCAGCAGGAACTTGGTCGAGAACCAGCGCCCGGACGCCAGGAAATAGTAGGTATCGCCGAGCTTGAAGAGCGGGCTCTGGGTGTTCGTGATCCAGGCAAGCCCGCCGGTGTCGCGAATTTCCTCGGGACGCGGCTCGCCGTCCAGCACGACGATCTCGGAGGGCTTGAAGGTCGTGATGACGCGCGGCGCGAGTCCTTTCGCCGGCTCCGTCGCGACGATGCGCGCGATCGACGCATACTCGCCGCGCGCCGGAATCTTCGAGAACGCGTCCGGCAAGTCCGCGTTCGCCGCCCAGGGCCCTTCGGGCTTCTCGGCGGAGTAGCGGCGATCGCCGGTCAGGAGGTAATACCGCTTGCCCGCCGTGTCGTAGATCATCGGGAAGCTTGCGTTCAAGACGACGTCGAGCCCGGTCTTGCCGATGGGCGCGGTGACCGGCTTTCCGTTCACGAACAGGAGAAAAGTCGGCGTCTCGACGACGAAGATGGGCGGCGGGTCGGTGTTGAATCCCGCCGGCGGCGGCGTCTCGAGCACGTCGTGCGCAAGGTAGTACAGGAACACGTCGACCGGCACGACGATAGGCTCGCTCTCGATGCCTTTACGCATCCGTTCTTCCTGGCCCGCTTCCGGCGTGCCGGTGAAGATCACGCGATCGACCTTGGGCTCCGCGACGGTGACGAGCCGCAGCTTCGTGTCCACCGCCGTCTCGCCCGACAGGTCGATCACCGCATAGCGTGCGCCGGTCGTCTCGTCGGGGAATTCGACGGCAACCTGCGCGGTGAAATTCTCGAACTTGTCCCAGCTGCGGATCTGCGGCGCGTAGACGATGACGCGCCGCCCGTCGGCCGTCTTGCGCTCGCGCGGATACTGCCAGCGCTCGCCGAAGTGGGGCGCATTCTCCGGCGTGCCTGCGAGCTCCGGCGTCGCCGACTTGTCCGGACGGTCGCAGCCCGCAAGGAATACGAGCCCCACCGCAAACGCGACAAGAATCCGATTCATCCTGGCTCCCGGGGAGTTCGCGGCCGGAGACCGCTGCCGGAGTCTACCCCCTGCCGGAGCGCAGGTGCCATTGCCCGTCGGTCCATCCTTGCGGGCCGCGACGCTGCGCTACGATCGCGTCTCCTCCGGGGGTGCCGCCATGAGCGTTTCCAAGCGTTTTCTAGCGGGTTTTCTCGCTTGCCTGGCCTTCCTCGCCGCGGCTCCCGCGAGCGCCGAGAAGACCGACGTCGTCGTCCTAAAGAACGGCGATCGCCTGACGGGCGAAGTCAAGGCGCTTCGCCGCGGCCTGCTCGAATTCAGCACGGACACGATGGGCACGGTGGAGATCGAATGGGAAGAAGTCGCCCGCCTGGAGAGCGGGCTGCTGTACGAGGTCGACCGCGAATCGGGCGCGCGCCACTTCGGCCGGCTCGAGCCGAGTCCGCAGGCGGACGCCCTCGTCGTCCGCGATGACGCGGGCAACCTCGCGACCATCCCCGTACCGGAGACGATTCGCGTGACGCCGATCGACACCCGCGGGTCCATCGGCAACCTGTTCGACGGCTATCTCGACCTCGGCTTCAGCTACAGCGACGCGACGTCGGTCAACCAGTTCTCGTTCGGGGCCGGCCTTTCACGCCGCGATTTCGACCGGCTCTCCGCCCTTGACCTGTCCGTCGTCGAGAGCGACGCGCCCGAAACCGAGTCCGCGAGCACTTCGTCGCTGACTGCCGAAGTCCGGAATTTCCTCGGAAATCGCAAGTTCTGGTCCGGCTTTGGGCGCCTCGAGCAGAACGACTCGCTTGGCCTCGACCTGCGCACCCTGGTGGGCGCCGGTTTCGGCCGCTATCTCGTCCAGTCGAACCGCCGCGAGGTGGCCGGCACGCTCGGGCTCGCGGCAACGCGCGAGAATTTCGCCGACGGCCAGGAAGAGGAAAGCCTCGAGGCGCTCATCGGGATCCAGTACAACTCCTTCCGCTTCAATTCGCCGGAATGGAGCCTCGGTGCGGGGCTTCTCGTCTATCCCAGCCTCACCATCGAAGGCCGCGTTCGCACCGCGACGACGCTGAAGCTGCGCTACGAAATTCTCGACGATCTTTACCTGCAGCTCTCCGGGAGTCACTTCTACGACAACAAACCGCAATCGGCCGGCGCCGAGAAAACCGACTACACGCTGACGACTTCGCTCGGCTACAAATTCTAGAAAACTCGCTGCTAAAAGTTCCGATCATCTGCGAACAAGCCGCTATTAGCAGTGATAAGTATGTAACGTCGCCGTATTGCTTCTAACTTCCGCATCATCACGCCGCACGTATGGATCCTTGTTCCACGTGAAACACTTTGACTTGTTCCGGCAGCCCATCGAGTTCAGGTCGCAAAGAAGTGATCCAAAGCTGGGCACGTACGCGCTGGATGACGCCCATGAGCCGCGCAAGGTTTTCGCCGTCCAACTCAGCCGCAGGATCGTCGACAAGCAAGGCTGACCTGCCCGGCCTTTCCTGCTCCTGGATTTCGAGCTGGGCCAACATCAGGCCGGCGGCCACAAGCTTTTGCTGGCCGCGCGACACGCGGTCCTTTGCGGGCTTTGCTCCGACGTGAACTGAGATGTCGCCGCGGTGTGGGCCGAGTTGAGTGGCGCGATAGCGACGGTCCCGCCGTCGGTCTGCGGCAAGCGCCTCGAGCAGTGGCCGGTCCCTGTCCCAGCCGCCGTGATGAGCCAAACCGATGGGCTCACCCAGAAGGGCCACGCCGATGTCAGCAAGCGGCGCGCCGATCCGCGCCAGAAATGCGTCGCGGTGATGGGCCAAGCCTTCGCCATTTAGCGCCAGTTCGCGTTCCCAGGCGGCCAGGTCTGCATCGCCTGCGTCTTGCTTGAGCGCCGCGTTGCGCTGGCGCAAGGCGGCGTGATACCGGCGCCAAGTCGCAAGAAACGACCGTTCCACGTGGAACACACCCCAGTCCAGAAATCGGCGGCGCCGACCTGGGCCCTCCTCCAGGAGCTTGTGCACTTCAGGGTCGATGACCTGTGCGGGAAATTGCTCGGCCAGGTCCGCGATGCCGCTGGCGACATGGCCGCCCACCCGCCATTCCGTTTCGTTGCGGGTTGCGCGAACACCCAGCGAAACAGCTGCACCGGCACCGAACGTTTGTCCGCTGACCAGGAAGTCCGGCTCGCCCTGCGCGATCAGCGCATCGCGACGCCGGCTCCGAAAGGAGCGTCCGCGGCTCAGAAAAAAGGCGGCTTCCAGCAGGCTGGTCTTGCCGGAGGCATTCGCTCCGATGAAGAGATTCGCACGGGGGTCGAGCTCGAGCTCGACCGCGGTGAGGCAGCGAAACCGCTCGGCGTGAAACCGGCCGAGGGCCATGCCTCTTAGAGGCGCATCGGCATGACGACGTAGCGCGCGCTCGTGGTGCCCGGCGCACGAACGAGGCAACTCGAATTTCCGTCCGTCACGCCGATTTCGACTTCGCTTCCATCCACGGCCGCGAGCGCGTCGAGTAAGTAGCCGACGTTGAAGCCGACTTCCAGCTCGTCACCCTTGTACGCGACCTCGACCTGCTCTTCGGCTTCTTCCTGTTCCGGGTTGTGCGCCTGGAGCGTCATCTGATTCTTCTTGAGAGCCAGCCGGATGCCACGGTACTTCTCGTTCGCCAGGATCGACGTGCGTTGAAGCGCCGATCGCAGCACCTCGCGGTCGGCGACCACGGACTTGGGCGGCGCGCTCGGAATGACGCGTCCGTACTCCGGGAATCTGCCATCGATTAGCTTCGATGTGAAGCGAACGTCGCCGATCTGGGCACGAATGTGATTGCTGCCGATAATGATCTGCACGTCGCCCTCCGTCCCCAGCAGACGTTGGAGCTCGAGGACGCCCTTGCGCGGCACGATCACCTGCTGCGTGCCCGCCTTGCTCGGCAGATCCATTTCGCACAATGCCAGACGATGGCCGTCAGTCGCGACCGTTCGCAGCATTTTTCCATCCGTTTCCAGCAACATCCCATTCAGGTAATAGCGGACGTCCTGTTGCGCCATGGAGAAATGGGTCTTGTCGAGCAATCGCCGCAGGTCCGCCTGCGGCAGCGCCAGTGCCTGCTGCTGCGCGAGCTCGTCGATGACCGGGAAATCGGCGGCCGGAAGCGTCGCGAGGACGAAGCGGCTCTTGCCCGCCTTGACGGTCATTTTGTCGCCGTCCTGGGAAAGCGTGAGCGTCACTTCCTCCGGCAACGAGCGGCAGATATCGAGGAGCTTGCGGCCCGGCACGGTGACGCGTCCGTCCGTGGCCGACTTGATCGTCGCCGTCGCGACCAACTCGACCTCGAGATCCGTCGCGGTAACAGAAAGCTTTCCTTGCTCGGAAGAGAGCAGGAGGTTCGCCAGAATCGGCATCGTCTGCCGTCGTTCCACGACACCGATGACGGATTGGAGGGCGGCGAGCAGGCTTTTGCGTTCGGCGCTGACTTTCCAGCACAGTGGGATCCGAAGCTTGGAATTCACGTGACTTGAAGTCGC
>JADMIO010871574.1_pt1 | contig 11452 bp, 13 predicted proteins | sample 8958161 | NCBI WGS metagenome assembly JADMIO01 (sample SAMN16585339, study PRJNA669376) | soil metagenome | isolation source: Crop rotation soil | place: USA: Cullars Rotation, Alabama | collected 2011
CGAGGCCTCGCGCCGGGTCGAACTGGACGGCCTTACCGCCTGGTATCATCGCCCCTCTGGGCTCACCCACATCCTCGCGCCGCCGGCACCGCAGATCCTCGACGCCCTCGCCGCCAATCCGGCCGATGCGGCGGAGATCGTCGCGCGCATTTCCGCCGAGTTCGAGCTGGAGGAGGCGGACCCGGCGGCGGCGATCGGCGCGCGATTGGACGAGCTGGAGGCGGCGGGGCTGGTCCGCCCAATATGAGATGGCAGTCATGAGGCACCGCCTCGACCTTCGCGTCGGCCCGGTGACCTTCCGCATCGGCTCCGAATGGCGCCAGCCGCTCGACGCGTTGCACAGGCTCTACGCAGGCTATCCCGCGCCGGACCCCGTGGCGGATTTCACTGTGCGGCTCGAGGCGGAGAAGCCGTGGCGGCGGCTGGTGCGTCCATCCATGGCGATCCGCGGCGATTATGTCTTGCCGGATGCCGCGCCTCTGAGATGGGGATGAACCTGCAGATGGCGCTCGGGCAGCGGCGTTTCCTGCTCCTCCACGCCTCGGCGGTGGAACGGGACGGGCGGGCGCTGCTGATGACCGGCCATAGCGGCGCGGGCAAATCGACCCTGGCGGCGCTCCTCGGCGAGCGCGGCTGGCGCTTCCTCGGCGACGAATTCGCGCTGGTCGACCTGGAGAGCGGGGCGCTCCATCCTTTCCCGCGCGCGATCAGCCTCAAGAACGAGGCCGTCTATCTGTTCGACGTGGAGGAGGAGAGGCTGGGGCCGGTCCTTGCCGGCACACCGAAGGGCCGGATCCGGCACCTGCGTCCTCAGGCAAATGCCATCGCGCGAATGGATGAGACGGCACGGCCGGCGCTGATCCTCTTCCCACGCTACGGCCGCGATCTCGACCGTGAGATCCGGCCGGTGGGTGCGGCGGAGGCCTTCGTCCGCCTGACCCAGGCCTCGACCAATTATGTGGCGCTCGGCGAGCGGGGGTTCGACGCGCTTACGAGCCTCGTCACGACCGTACCGGCGCAGGCGATCGACTATCCAGATACGGATGCCGCCATCGCACTGGTCGAAGAGCTGTGGAGCGCCCTGCCGTGAGCGGCGGGCGCGATCTCGTCCGGCTGTTGCGCGATCCGGGTGCCGCGTCGGGCGTGCAGGACTGGACCTCGCTTCTCTCGCGCGCGCGCGCCGAGAGCATGCTCGGCAGCCTCGCGCACCGGTTGGCGGACCAAGTGCTGCCGCCCAAGGTGGAGGCCATCCTCACCGCCGCCCGCGCGGATGCGGCGCAGGCGCAGGTCCAGGCGCTGTGGGAGGCGGAGATGGCGCGGCGGGCGCTGGCGCCGCTCGGCGTGCCGGTCATCCTGCTCAAGGGCACGGCCTATGCCGCCGCCGGGCTGGATGCGGCCCGCGGCCGCTCGATCGGCGATCTCGACATCCTCGTTCCCCGCGACACTCTGCCGGACGTCGAGCAGGCCTTGCTCGCCCATGGCTGGGAATGGGTGAAGGAGGATGAATACGACGATTCCTATTACCGCCGCTGGATGCACGAGCTGCCGCCGCTCATCCATAAGGAGCGGGACCGAATGATCGACGTCCACCACACAATCCTGCCGCTGACCGCCCGGCGGACGCCGGACGCGGCGGCGCTGATCGAGGCGCGGCGGCCGCTCGAAGGCGGACTATCCGTCCTCTCGCCGCCCGACATGATCGTCCACGCCGCGACCCATCTCTTCGCCGACGGCGATCTGGCGGGCGGGCTGCGCAATCTCTGGGATATCGACAGGCTGCTGCGCCAATTCGCGGCGACGCCGGATTTTTGGACGGAGCTGCACGAACGGGCGGTGCGGCACCAGATGCTCTCCCCGGTCCAGCGCGCGGGCCGCCTCGCCGACGATCTCTACGGCACGCCCGTCCCCAAGAGCTGGCGCATTTGGAACAGCGGCGATCCCCTGTTCAAGGCGCGGCTGCTCGCCCGCGACGGTTGGGGGAGGGCGACGCGGCCCGCCCTACGCCTCGGCTTCTACGTCCGCTCGCACTGGCTGCGCATGCCGCCTTTCATGCTCGCGCGACACCTCTGGACCAAGGCGCGCAAAGGCCGCTGACGCCGCTTGCGGAGCGCCTTGCGCGCGGTCATAGTCCGGCCGCCACCGCTTACCGGAGTTTCCGTCCATGGGTCGTTTGAGCCTTGCCGCCTTGCTTGCCGCCGGCACCGTCTTTCTTATCGCCGCCGTCGATCCCCATGTCGCCATTCCCAAGCGTCAGGATGGGATGAAGACGATCGGCCGCACCTTCAAAGGGATTAACGACCAGCTCAAGGCCTCGACGCCGGACGCGCAGTCGATCAAGCTTGGCGCCGCGCAGCTCGATCAGCTCGCGCACCAGGTGCCGAGCTGGTTCCCGAGGGGAACCGGCCCCGAGACCGGCGTCAAGACGGCCGTGAAGGCGGACGTCTGGACCAACCCGGCCGACTTCCACGCCAAGGCGGTCGCGCTCGCCAACGCGACCCATGCGCTTTCCGTCGCCGCCGCGACGAGCGGCGATCCCGCCGTGCTGACCCCGCTCGTCCGCCAGGTCGGCGGCGCCTGCAAGGCCTGCCACGAAACCTACAAGACTCCGGAGCACTAAGCTCCGGCTTCTAACCCGCGAGTGCGTGCTTGAGCACGTTCGTCGAATAGAGCGAACGGCCCTCGTCTCGGAGTAGCGCCCGCTTACGCGTGGGCCAGTTGCGGTCCCAGAGGCTGAAATCGGCCTTTCCCAGCCGAATGGACGAGAGATCGCCGTCCGCGGCCTTCAGGAGGGTGCGATCCCTTTCCAGGCCCGGCAGGCGGAAGCGTTCGTCGATGGCGCCGAGCGTGGAGCGGGCGGCGGCAAGGAGCAGGCGGCGCGTCTCGCCCTCGGCGTCTCGTGCCAGCGTGACGGCGGTTTCAACCTCCCCGAGCCGCTCGCCGAGGCGGATCGGCTGGTCCGCTCCACCGCACGCCTCCGGCCTCAGCGCCCGCACGTAAGCGGCGACACCGGCTAACACCTCGGGCGAAGGTTCCGGCCCGTCAAACTCCTCGGCGATCAGGCCGTGGATGAAACGCCGCAGCGCGGGGTCCGCCGGATCGCGCGAGACCTTGAGCGCGGCACGGGGGCCGCCGAGGTCGGGGATCGGCTTCGGATTCACGACATGGTCGCCGCGGTGGCTGCTCATCAGCGACGAGGTGACGTCTGCCGTGCCCGGTGCGCCCGACAGGCCGGGGAAGAGGAAGGCCGGGTTGCCGCGCCCGTTCCGGTGGCAGGTCGCGCAGCTCATCCCCGCCCGGGCTGCCTGGCCGCCGAGCAGCAAAGGCGCGCGGAAGGCGGCTCGGCCGATCGCCACCGCCCGTCGCTCCGCCGCGTCGCCCGGCTCGGCCAGACATTCGGCCGGTTCGCGCGAGAGGCTGTCGAACAAAGCCTCGGGCGCCAGCCAGCGCGCTTCGCGGATCGGAACTTTCGGCGCATCGCCCGCCGCCAGCAGCGACGCGGCGGCGATGGCGATCAGCGCGTGGGCGCGTGCCCGGCGTCGATCCATCGGCGCAGCTCGTCCGCCTCGGCGCAGCCGAAGGTGCAAGTGGAATCGAGGCTCGCCAGCATCTTCTCCGCACCGGCCTTGTTGCCGCGCTCGACCATCAGCTCGCCATAATATTCGGTCGCGCCGCGATGGCCGGGCGCCGCTGCCAGCGCCGCTTTGTAGTAACGGACCGCCACGTCGTAGCGGCCGAGCTTGCGGTTGGCGAAGCCGAGATAGGTGAGGATGTCCGGATGCAGGCCGAACGCGGCCTTCGCCGCCTCCAATGAGGCGATGGCCTCCTCGTAGCGATGGTCGTTGATCAGGCTCACCGCCTCCAGATAGGCGCGGTCGCCGCCGGCGGCGCTGCGGAAGAGGAGGCTCGGCTGGGTCTCCAGCCGCGCCTGCGGCGCGCTCGCCATCGCCGCGGTCAGCGCCTGGATCGCCTTGCCGAGGTCGGCCGCCTTGGCGCAGGTCGAATTGCATTTCGTCTGCATGGCGTTGAGCCGGTCGAGCTCGGCTTGTGCCTTCGCCTTCTCGCCGGTCTTGGCATAGGTGATGCCGAGCTCCTGGTGCGCCTGGACCAGATCCTTGTCCGAGCGGACCGCATGTTCGTAGAAGCGGCGGGCATTCTTGAGGTCGCCGAGCCCGGCCGCGGCAAGGCCGGCGAGGAAATTGGTGTTGGCGTCCTCCGGCGCGACCGTCAGCACATGCTCGAACGCTTTCTTCGCATCCTGATAATGCTGCGCCTGAAGCGCCTCCATGCCTTTTCGATATTCCGCAGCCGCGTCATATTGCGAGCCCGAGGCACTCGGAGCCATCCCGCCGCCGCCTCCACCGCCGCCACCTCCGCTGGCGAGTGCGGCCGAAGACGCGCCGAGCGCGCTCGCGGCCAGGATCAGGCAAAAGGTGCGAGATAGGGTCATGACGCGCTCCTCCCCGTGGAACGTCCGAAGCCGCATCATAGCAGAGAGCGGGGAGGGGGAATAGTTCCCGGCTGGGAAGATAAAGCGGTCAGAGCCTCGCTCAGCACACTATAATCGTCGATGACCGCGTCGGCGCCGAGTTGCTCCACCGGCCGGTCCGAAAAGCCGAAGCTGACCGCGACGAAGGGCAAGCGGGCGGCCTTGGCGGTGTCGGCATCGGTGATCGAGTCGCCGACGAAGGCGGCGCGGCCGCCGCCGGCACGGGCGATGGCCTCGAAGAGCGGGGCGGGATCGGGCTTGCGGACCGGAAGGGTGTCGCCGCCGACCACTGCGTGGAAGCGGTTCCGCCAACCGAGCGCGTCGAGCAAGGCGAAGGTCAGCGCCTCCTGCTTGTTCGTGCAGAGGGCGACTTTGGTCCCTTCCGCCCGCAGCCGACCCAGCGCGGCTTCCACGCCTGCATAGGGCCGGGTGCCGACGCAGATATGGTCGAGATAATAGTCGATGAAGATCGGAAAGCCGGTCTCGACCAGCTCCTCCGGCGCCGCGCCTGTCGCGGCGAGTCCGCGGCGGAGCAAGGCACGGGCGCCGTGGCCGATGAGGTGGCGCACCGACTCCGTCGGCACCTGAGGCCGCCCCAGCCGCACCAGCGCATGGTTCAGCGCGGCGGCGAGGTCCAGGCTGGTGTCGGCGAGAGTGCCGTCGAGATCGAAGGCGACGACGTCGAAGGCGTTGGGCATCGGCGCCGCCTGCCGATGAAATGTGGAAGTTTCAACATTTCCATGCGAGAGCGCGGCCATGGATTCCGCCTCAGCTTCCGGGCGCCCCGTCGCCGCTATCATCCTCGCCGCCGGCATGGGAACGCGGATGAAGTCGGACCTGCACAAGGTCCTCCATCCGCTCGCTGGCCGGCCGATGCTCGCCCATCTCCTCGCTTCGGTCGAGGCGCTGTCGCCGGAGCGGGTGGTGGTCGTCGTCGGCGCCGGCCGCGACCAGGTCGCGCCCTTGGTCGAGGGGCAGGGTGGGAATATCGTCGTGCAGGAGCCGCAGCTCGGCACCGGCCACGCCGTCCAGCAGGCGGAAGCGGCGCTGGAAGGCTTTAGCGGCGACGTCCTCATCCTCTACGGCGACACGCCGCTCGTCGAGACAGGAACGATGAAGCGGATGCTCGCCCGCCTCAACGCCCCCGACGAGCCGGTCGTGGTCGTGGTCGCCTTCCGGCCGGCCGATCCGCTCCGTTACGGCCGCATACTCGCGGAAGGCGACGGCACGATCGCCAAAATGGTCGAGCATAAGGATGCGACCGAGGAGGAGAGGGCGATCAACCTCTGCAACTCGGGGCTGATGGCGGTGCGGTCGGAGGATCTGTGGCCGCTCCTGTCCGGCATCGAGAACGACAATGCGGCCGGCGAATATTATCTGCCCGACATCGTCATGCTCGCCGCCGCCGTCGGCCGCCGCTCGGCGGTGATCGAGACGGATCCGGACGAAGTTGCCGGCATCAACAGCCGCGCTGAATTGGCCGAGGTGGAGGCGCTCTGGCAGCGCCGCCGCCGCGCCGCGGCGATGGCGGAGGGCGTGAGCCTGGTCGCGCCCGAAACGGTGTGGTTCGCCCACGACACCGAGATCGGCCGCGATACGCTAGTCGAGCCGAACGTCGTGTTCGGTCCCGGCGTCCGCATCGGCGAGGGCGTTAAGATCCGGGCTTTCTCGCACATCGAGGGCGCGACCGTGGCGTCGGGTGCCGAAATCGGTCCGTTCGCGCGCCTCCGCCCCGGGGCGGACATCGGCGAAAAGGCGCGGGTCGGCAATTTCGTCGAGGTGAAGAAGGCGAAGCTGGGGAGAGGCGCCAAGGCCAACCACCTCACCTATCTCGGCGATGCCGAGGTAGGGGAGGGTGCGAATATCGGCGCCGGCACCATCACCTGCAATTATGACGGCTTCTTCAAATACAAGACCGAGATCGGCGCCGGCGCCTTCATCGGCTCGAACAGCGCTTTGGTCGCGCCCGTCAGCATCGGCCCCGGCGCGATGGTCGGCGCAGGCTCGGTGATCACCCGGAACGTCGAGCCCGACGCCCTCGCCGTCGCCCGCGGCGCACAGGAGACCAAGCCCGGCCGCGCCAAACGCTTCCGCGAAGCCATGCAGGCGAAGAAGGGCAAGTGAAGCGATGGCTGGCCGGCCTGCTGGTCGCCGGCCTCGCCCTCCTCGTCTTCATGTTCGCCGAGGCGCGGCGGATGCCGGTGATGCGCGCGACGGATGTGGCGCTGCCCGGCTACCAGGGTAAGCCGCTTCGCATCGCTTTGCTCACCGATATCCACATGGCCGGCCCCGACCAGTCGCCGGAACGACTTGCGCGCATCGTGGATGCGATCGACGCGCAGCATCCCGATCTCATCCTTCTCGGCGGCGATTATATGGGCGAGCCGAAGATCGTCGGCCGCGCTTACTCGCCGGCGGAGGCGGTGGCGCCGCTCGCCGGCCTGCACGCGCCGCTCGGCGTGGTGGCCGTCCTCGGCAATCACGACCATTGGGACGCGGAGGGGAAGATCGGACCCGCGCTGGAACGGCTCGGCATCGTCGTCCTGCGCAACCAGGCGGTCCGTCGCGGGCCGATCGTCATCGGCGGTATCGACGACGGCTACAGCAGGCATATGGACGTGCCGGCGACGCTCGCCGCCGCCCAGAGCCTCGGCGGCTCGGTGCTCTACCTCAGCCACGGCCCGGACGCCGCGCGGCCGCTGCCGCCCGGCGCGGTGCTGCTCACCGGCCATACCCATTGCGGCCAGATCGCGCTGCCTTTGATCGGCCCGGTCTGGATTCCCGGCCGGCACCATCAGCGCTATGCCTGCGGCCGCTACGACCGCTTCGGAAAGACGGTGATCGTCTCGGGCGGCGTCGGCACCAGCGACCTGCCGCTTCGCTTCTGGGCGCCGCCGGACTGGTGGCTGGTGACCGTCGCCGCGCCGCCTTCATGAAATCATCGTCATTTTCCGTGACAAGCGGGCACGCCTGCCCCATCTCCCCCGCGGGAATTCCAGGTCAACAGAGAGCGTAGAACATGTGCGGGATCATCGGGATCGTCGGACGCGAGGAAGTGACGCCGCGGCTGATGGATGGGCTGAGGCGGCTCGAATATCGCGGCTATGACTCGGCGGGCCTGTGCGCGATCGTCGACGGCCGGCTGGAGCGGCGCCGCGCCGAAGGCAAGCTCGACAATCTCGCCCATGTCCTCGATGAGCATCCTTTGCCCGGCACGACCGGCATCGCCCACACCCGCTGGGCGACCCACGGCGCGCCGACCAAGGACAATGCCCATCCGCACGCCACCGAGGAAGTGGCGATCGTCCATAACGGCATCATCGAGAATTTCCGGCCGCTCCGCGACGAAATGCTCGCCGAGGGGCGCAAGTTCGAGTCCGAGACCGACACCGAGGTCGTCGCCCATCTCGTCACGCGCGAGCTGGAGAAAGGCGCGACGCCGGAGGAGGCGGTCTCCCGCACCCTGAAGCGGATCCACGGTGCTTTCAGCCTCGCCATCCTCTGCAAGCGCTATCCCGACATGCTGATCGGCGCCCGGCTCGGCTCGCCTTTGGTCGTCGGATACGGCGACGGCGAGACCTATCTCGGCTCGGACGCGCTCGCGCTGGCGCCGCTCACCCAGCGCATCTCCTATCTGGAGGAGGGCGACTGGGTCGTGATCAACCACGAACGGGTCCAGGTCTACGACCGCGACGACAATCCCGTGACGCGCGAGATCGTCCATTCGGGGGCCTCGTCGGCGCGGGTCGAGAAGGGCAATTATCGCCACTTCATGCTCAAGGAGATTTTCGAGCAGCCGATCGTCGTCGCCCAGACCCTGGGGTCCTACGTCCGGCCGCTCGAGCAGAAGGTCGCGCTTCCCGACATCGGCTTCAGCCTCGCCGACGTGCCGCGCGTCACCATCGTCGCCTGCGGGACCAGCTTCTACGCCGGCATGGTCGCCAAATATTGGCTCGAGCAGTTCGCGCGGGTTCCGGTCGAGCTCGATATCGCCTCCGAGTTCCGCTACCGCGCGCCCGTCCTGGAGAAAGGCGGGCTTGCGCTTTTCATCTCCCAGTCGGGCGAGACGGCGGACACGCTCGCCGCCCTCCGCCACGCGCGGTCCGAGGGCCAGAAGATCGCTGTCGTCGTCAACGTGCCGACCAGTTCGATGGCGCGCGAGGCGGATTTGCTCCTGCCCACCCATGCGGGCCCGGAAGTCGGCGTCGCCTCGACCAAGGCCTTTACCTGCCAGCTCGCCGTCCTCGCCGCCCTCGCTGCCAAGATGGCGCGCGACAAGGGCCGGATGAGCGAGGCGGAGGAACGCGAGATCGTCGAGCATCTCGAGGAAGCCCCGGCGGCGATGAACGCGGCGCTCGCCCATGACGAGGACATTGCCCGCATGGCCCATTTCGTCGCGAGCGCTCGCGACGTCCTCTATCTCGGCCGCGGCCAGGATTATCCGCTGGCGATGGAAGGCGCCCTAAAGCTGAAGGAGATCAGCTACATCCACGCCGAAGGCTATGCCGCCGGCGAGATGAAGCACGGGCCGATCGCCTTGATCGACGACAATGTCCCGGTGATCGTGCTCGCGCCGTCAGGCCCGCTCTTCGAGAAGACCGTCTCCAACATGCAGGAGGTCCAGGCCCGCGGCGGCCGGGTCATCCTCATCTCGGACGCCGAAGGGCTCGCCGAAGCGGCCGACGACCGAATCGTCGCGACGATCGAGATGCCGAAGGTCCATCCCCTGATCGCGCCGCTTGTGTACGCGATCCCGGTCCAGCTCCTCGCCTACCATGTGGCAGTGGCGAAAGGCACGGACGTCGACCAGCCCCGCAACCTCGCGAAGAGCGTCACGGTCGAATAGGGATTACATCCCGGACGGACCGCCCATGATGCCGCGGTGTCTTGTCGTCGGCCGCGCCCGGACGGGCGCGTCGAACCGCAGCGCCGAAACGATCGGCAGATGCCGCGGCGGATCGAAGCTCGATGCGCTTGCGGCGATCAGCATCTCGCGACGCGCCTGATGGTTGATCCAGTTGCGATCCAGCCAAGGCAAAGGCTGGCTCACGTTGAGCAATGCAACGAGCATGATCATTGGTAGTCCCCCACTTCCCGGGGGGCGTGGTAAAGCGAATTGGTAAAGAGAAGCTTAACCATGGACCGGGCTGGAGCCACGGTCCTCGGTTTGTGCCCGGCGCGCGGCTGCGATAACGGGGCGGCGACCCGAAACGAATCGCCAGCAATGGAGCTTCCCCCGCGATGAGCATCACTCCCGCCGTCAAGGCGATCCTGGACAATTACGAATCCGACAATCCCGGCACCAAGGCGAATCTCGCCCGCATCCTGATGCAGGGCCGGCTGGGCGGCACCGGCAAGATGATCATCCTTCCCGTCGACCAGGGCTTCGAGCACGGCCCGGCGCGCAGCTTCGCAGTCAACGAGCCCGCCTACGACCCGCATTACCATTATCAGCTGGCGATCGACGCCGGCCTCAACGCCTATGCGGCGCCGCTCGGCGCGCTCGAGGCGGGCGCCTCGACCTTCGCCGGCCAGATCCCGCTCATCCTCAAGATCAACAGCTCGAACAGCTGGGCGACGCGCAAGGACCAGGCGGTGACCGGCAGCGTGGACGACGCGCTCCGGCTGGGTTGCTCGGCGATCGGCTTCACCACCTATCCCGGCTCCGAGGACAATATAGAGCTGATCGAGGAGATCAGGGAGCTTTCCGCCGAGGCCAAGTCGGTCGGCCTCGCCACGGTGATCTGGGCCTATCCGCGCGGCGGCAACATTTCGAAGGACGGCGAGCTTGCGCTCGACGTCACCGCTTACGGCGCCCACATGGCCGCTTTGCTCGGCGCCCACATCATCAAGGTGAAGCTGCCGAGCGCTCATATCGAGCAGCCCGACGCGAAGAAGGCCTATGAGGGGGCCGACTGGTCCGCCCAGGCCGACCGCGTCCGCCACGTCGTCAAATCCTGCTTCAACGGCCGCCGCATGGTCGTCTTCTCTGGCGGCGCGGCCAAGGGCGCCGATGCGGTCTTCCAGGACGCCCGCGACATCCGCGCCGGCGGCGGCAACGGCTCGATCATCGGCCGCAACGCCTTCCAGCGCTCGCGCGAGGAAGCGCTGCAGATGCTCGACCGCCTGGTCCGCATCTACAAGGGCGAGGAGTGATCCGTGCCCGATTGGGCGGCCGTCGACGATTATATTGCTGAAAGGCTGCTGGAGGACGACACCGCGCTCGCGGAGGCCCTGGCCGCCAACCAGGCGGCGGGCCTGCCGGCGATCGACGTGTCGCCGCCGCAGGGCAAGATGCTGCACCTGTTCGCCCGCATGGCGCGGGCGCGGTGGATCCTCGAGATCGGCACGCTCGGCGGCTATTCGACCATCTGGCTCGCTCGCGCCCTGCCGGCGGACGGGCGGCTCGTCACGCTCGAAATCGATCTGCATCATGCCGAGGTGGCGCGAGCAAATCTGGCCCGGGCGGGCGTGGGCGATCGCGTGGACATCGTCGTCGGCCCGGCGCGGGAGTCACTGGAGCGGATGATCGCCGAGGACCACGAGCCGTTCGACTTCGTCTTCCTCGACGCGGACAAGCCCGGCAATCCGGACTATCTCCGCCTCTCGGTCCAGCTGTCGCATCCCGGCACGGTGATCGTCGTCGATAATGTCATCCGCGAGGGAGAGGTGGCCAATCCGGGGAGCGGCGATCCCAATGTCCGCGGCTCGCGCGCACTGTTCGATGCGCTGGCGGCGACGCCGGGGCTCAGCGCCACCGCCATCCAGACGGTCGGCAGCAAGAAATGGGACGGCTTCGCTTTGGCAATGGTCGGCGAATCCTGATGGAAGACGAGCTAGACCCCGATTTCGCCGCACGTTTCGAGCCGGTCGACCGGGCGCCGCCGCAGCTTTACCTGATCTCGCCGCTCGATGTCGGAGGCGACTTCCCCGCGCGGCTGGAAGAGGCGCTGGCGGCGGGGCCGG
>JADMIO012720472.1_pt1 | contig 11451 bp, 7 predicted proteins | sample 8958161 | NCBI WGS metagenome assembly JADMIO01 (sample SAMN16585339, study PRJNA669376) | soil metagenome | isolation source: Crop rotation soil | place: USA: Cullars Rotation, Alabama | collected 2011
CTTTCCCGTGTCTCTCAATCGCCCGCCACACCAACCCGCGCATTACCCGCGCCGTCAGCCCCTCCGTCAGCGGATGAATCGGCACAATACGGTTCACGTGGATAAATTCCTCCTCGTCACCTTCAATCGGTTCGCACTCTGGATGGTCAAACGTGCGTGGGCGTAACGACTCCGCTTTGCCGAATACAAGAAACTCGCGGCCCACCGCGTAATATTCCTCCATCCACGGGTAACCCTGCCACCACCGGCAATGCAGACGCGCGGTGCCGTCCTCCAGAATACACTCGAACATGGAGCGCTCCCCTTTCTTCCACCGCTTGATGCCCGCCGCAACAACCTTGCCGCGCACCGTCGCAGGCTGGCCCATTTGCAATTCGCGAATGGGAAGAAATCGCCTTCTGTCCTCATAACGCTTGGGCCGATGCAGCAACAGATCTTCAACCGTGCGAATCCCCAGCCGCGTTAGTTGCACCGCGCGTTCCGGGCCCACTCCCCAAAGCGAAGTCACCGGTTGCGCAAGTGGCGCGAATGGCGCGACATTCCCCTTTTTAAGGTTCCCCTCCTTTGAGGGGTTAGGGGTGGGTTCGGATTTGGGCGCGGCCACGGCGTGACAATACAAACCCGTTGAATGGCCATCAAGATTACGCGAGCACGAATCAGATTTCGATGAGGGTGATTTCTGGCCGACAGAAAAAGCGGAAGTTCAAGTAGAAGTAGCCGACACCGGAACCGACAAAAAGGGGCCCCGCCGGCGTTTCAAAGCGTCCTACTTCGTATTTGCCAACCCCATAGGGAATGATGATGCCGCCATAAAAGGGAATCCGCACCTGCCCGCCATGCGAATGTCCCGCCAGCATCAAGTCGTAGCGATGCGGCGCAACCTTCTCGCACCAGAGCGGATAATGTGCGAGCAAGATGTTCTTCACGCCCGTTTGTGGTGGCAACATAACCGACGTCTCGCACGTCAGACCATGCAACATCACTCCGGCCACCGGCGCAGCCATGCTCGAATCCGTCAACCACGCCCCACCCGTCGCGGCGAAAGCCTTGGCGATGACCTTGAAATCCGCGTTACTCCAATAGTCGTGATTACCCGGCACGCCGAACAATGGCGCTTTGATTTGCTTCAACAAATCCAGTGTTTCGGAAAGATGGTTCTTCTCCTCGATAAGGTCGCCGGTGAAGCAGACGAACTCCGGCTTCAGCGCATTGATGTTCCCCACGACTGACGCCAGCCATTTGCCGTCACCCTTATGGTGCAGGTCGGTAAAGTGAACGAACCGCGCAACCGGCGCCGCGTCGGTGAAGCGCAGGCGATTCACTTTCAGCCAATACGGCTCCACCCAACCAGCCTCGCCGAAGGCGACCAACGGTGTTCCATACAAGGCCAGCCGCTTGAAGAAACGACGACGATTGATGGGTTTGCGCATGGCCGATGGCCAAAGCTAGCCCCCCCCTGTGCCTGCTACAAGCGCAGCAACTAGATGGAAACGCGGAATTTATTCCGCTCGGAAGCGCGTTCCGACAAACAAACGTTGACCGACGAAGGACCGGGGAACGGAATTAATTCCGCGTTCCGCCGATCAGGCCTTGGCCGTTTTGCGCGCGACGAAATCTTCGAGCGCGGAGAACAATCCCGCCGTGCCCGCGAAATGCCGTTGTCCGGAAGCAGCCACCAAGCCAAAGCCATCGCCGTAGGCCGGCCCGTTGGCAACGCACGCGCTGATCTTTGTTTCGTCCAGCAGCATTTGCGCGGCCGCCAGGGCATCCTCACGCTTTCCCTCGACTTCATACTTCCAGCCGACCACTTGCGACTTCGGAAACCAGTCATGCAACTGGCCGATCAACTTGGGCGTCGGGACGAGTTCCGCAAGCAACGCACCGTCGCGGGTGGAAAACTTGTCCGAAGAAAGCTCCTGCAGTTTGCCCTCCGCATCACGCTTCCAAACTTTGCTGAACATGAAATCGCCGACCGCCGCCGCGTGCAGGACTCCGTTCACAGGATTCTTGGAAAGAGACTTGAGCTTCTCCTGAAGGTCTGCCGTGCTGCTGAAGTTGATCACCTTTTGGGCACGCCGCTGACCGCTCCAAGTGGCTTGCTCGCCTAGCAAGAGCGTGACTTGATGGCCACGTCCGGCAAGGAAGTTGGCCATCTCGGTGCCGGTGCGACCGGTGGAAAAATTGGTGAGCCGCCGAACCATGTCGAGCTTCTCAATCGTGGGACCTGCCGTAACGATAAAATTCATAGGGCGCGCAGAATACGCAAAAACTGCCGCGTGGAAAGATGGAAAGTGTAAACAATTTGATTACCGAACGTTTAATTCAGTAACAGTCCCCCTTCTCATCCGTGAGACTTACGGCTAAGTCACTTAAAGGCGAAATCACCGTCCCTCAAATCACTTTGCGTCCGTCACCTTGACCCTCAATTCCGCTCCATTGCACCGAATTTCGGGCACGTACATCGCCTGGCCGAGCACAGGGAGCGCATGAAATTCGCCGGGCACTTCCGCGCGCATATCATAGCGGATTTCCCACACGCCCTCGGGCAGCTTGTCGATAAACAAGGCCACCTTGCGATCGCGCAACTCCTGATAGACCCAGCGCGTGCGGCTGGTGTAGTCGGAATCGGTGGCCGGAGGCTGCGGCTTGATCGGCGGGCGGGGGGCGATGCGCCGGGCATTGGGCTGAGACGTATTGCGGGTTGCCTCCGTCTTTGGCGCTACGGACGGATCGCTACCACCCGTCGACGTCCCATGTTTGCGCTCCACCGCGCCGGACTTGAGTTCCTTGGCATAGAGCGATTCACCGCTGCGAATCTCCACCGCTTCGAACCCGGCGGGCTTCAAGTCTTCGAACAGCAGATACTCATAATTGTTCTTCCCCTCGATAGTGAGAACCGTCTCAACACGCTCGCCACTCTTCACGGATTCGCCGTCGCGTAACGGCTCCTTGTCATAGACATAACCCTTCAACAACGTGGGCCGGCCGACCAGCTTGAAGTATTCGCGCTTCATAAATATCTCATTGCCCGCTGCCGCGATGGGTTCCTCCAGGCTGAAGAACTGCGCCTCCGCCGCGAAATAAATCGGCCCCTTGCCAGACTTGCGGGCAATCTTAATCTCGTTGCTGTCCTTGACGAGCTTGGTGTCGATCTCAAAGCGGCTCGGCGCATTGAAAACATCCGGGCCGCTAACTTTCTTGGAGGCGACCTTCGTTCCGTTCACCGACACAACGTATTCAAGGTCCGGGGCAATCTCGGCGCTGGCTTTGAGATAATCCGTCATCGCGAGCAGTACGATGGCTGTGTCACGCGTGTTATTCCACTGCGCGCCGCGGCGGTTCTTGATGAGCCAGTTTGCTGTTGGTTCGATGAGCTTGTTGTTGGGATCAATCGCCAGCAACGCCCGCAACGCAAACGCTGTCGCCTCCACGCCGCCATCGGACCAGCGCCAATAAACGCCGTCTTCGCCCCAATGCGCCGTTCCCATGACGCCCGCATTCTCCGGCTTGCCGCCAACCAGAACGGAAGTATCCGGACGATTGTCACGCTTCACGCCATTCTCCAAGTTCTCGATGAGCGTTTTTGCCTCGGCGGCTTTGCCAAAATTATGCGCCGCCAACGCCAGCAGTGAGCGCGTGTAAGCATTGAGCTTCTCGCGGTTCATCCACAGGTTATCGAACGCCTTGGCTTCGAGCTTGGACAAGCCGCTCTCATTCTGCGCCGCCTTGTTGGCTGCGAGTGCATGCAACATGAATGCCTGCATGTCGTAATTTTCCTCCTGCTCCACCAGCGTCTTGTCGAGGAACTCCGCACCACGCCGCGCAATCTCTGGCTTCACCGCCACTCCCGCCTGCTTTGCCAGCGACAACCCCCAGATGACGTAAGCAGTCATCCAATGATCACTCTGCCCCTCCTTCCACCAGCCCCAGCCGCCATCGCCATGTTGGAAATCATATAGTCTATCCAGGCCGGCCTTCGTCATGTCGTTCAGCTTGCCCAGATCCTGTTTGCCCTTGGGGTGAGTGGCCGTGGCGGAATTTGTTTCGATGCCACCGAACACGCGGCCCATCACCTCCTCGGGTTGCAGACCGGCATCTTTGAGTGTCTTCGCCACAATGGTTGCGGGCAAAAAGCGGCTCATCGTCTGCTCGGTGCAGCCGTAAGGATAATCAATCAGGTAAGGCAGCGCATCGAGCATCGTCACCGCAAGGCTTGGCGTCACTTGCACGGTCAGCTTGGTGGAACCTTCCCTGCGCGCCGGCAAATCCAATTTCACCGTTACGTCATCGCCGCGCACTTTGCCGGACTTGGCGATGAACTTCTCGATGCCGTGGTCGTGGGCAACGTAGGTTTTCTCCATGGCATCGGCGAATTTTTCGCCGCGTCCCGTGCCTTTGGCCGAAACTTTGAGCTTAACGTCACCGGGCTTGGTCACCTTGACGTACCACTCAACCCGCACCTCTCCGTTGGCAAAAACGGGTACTGCCGCGCGTTTGGGAATGCTGCTGGAATTTGCAGCCTCCGTAAACGGACCCGTAACTTCACCCAACCCCTCCGTAGCCAAGTCCACCCAAACACCAAACGCCTGCTCCGTGTTATTGTTGACCACCGCCGAAATCGTCACCGTATCACCCACCACAAAAAAACGCGGCGCCTGCAAACGCACGATGAGCGGTTGCTTGGTGCGCGTCGCGGTATCCGCGATGCCAAACTGATTCCCGCCCGTCACCGCGCGGGCCGTGGCTTTCCAGCCCGTGAGCGAATCGGGATATTTCACTTTCACTGTCGCCTTGCCATCTGCGCCTGTGGCGACGTCCGGCTGCCAGAGAATCGTCGAACGGAAATCACTACGCACGACGACAGCGGGCTCTCCACCCCCCGGCGGCTCGCCTGGCATTTCGGCAGCCAGTTTCGCGTTTTCGGCCTTGAGCATCGGCATGGCTGCCGGTGCAGGCGAGTTTACTGGCGCAGTGCCGCCCTGCAAACCTATACCCGCAAATCGCCTACTCCGAGCAGCGCCTAGCGAAGTTCCAAATGTGAACGTTGACCCGTTGCTATCGCCCAGCGCCATGCTCTCAGAATCCTTCCGATCGGCATACCAACGGTCCCCTTCTTCCTCATTCCGCGCCTGCCCGTTCTTCCGCATTTCGTACGCCTCCACTTCGTTTTCATCAATCAACATGTCATCCACGCGCACGAGTTTCACATAGCGGCGCTGATTAAACGTGCTCCCCGTCTGCGTCGTCTGCGGGCGCTTGGTGCCGAAATAGAATTGCCGCGGGTCGCCCGCGTAATCACCCTGGATGTAAAACACCGACTCATCCACGAGACTCAACGCCACTTCCGCTGCGACCGGCTTCCCCTCGTGATCACGCGTCGTGACGGTGAACGAACCTTCCTCACGCGGTTGATACTGCGCGCGGTCTGGCTTCACATCCACGGTCAGGAAATTCTTCATCGGCGGCACCACAACCTGCTTAGAGTCAGTATAAAGTTGTTTACCGCTGACCATCGCCGCGTTGAGGAAAATATTCGGCACATATTGCTCGGCCACAACCACTTCCACTAGTTTTATGGTGCCGTCGAGGCGCAGAAGCTTCACACTGTGCAAATCGTCAGACTCGACCGTAAAGAGCACAAATCGACCATTATCCGGCGTCTGGATCATCACGGGCGCCTTCTGCCCCACACGGAACGTGTCCTTGTCCACGATGATCTCCAACCCGCCCGTGCGATAGCCAAGATCAACGGATTTGTCCGTGCCAACCCAAACAGTCGTCTCCGCCTTGATGGGGTTCGCCACCTGTAATTTCTTCTTCGCAATCTCGTCCTCGCTCGTCCAGGCGACACGGTAATAACCCTCGCGCTCCGGCTTGAAATCAAATTGCGCCACGCCGTTCGTGTCGGTCTTCAGCGTCTTGGTGAGGATGTCGTCATGCTCATAACCACGGAACTTGAGCCGCCAGCCCGGTTCATTGGGCTTGGTCGGAGCCGGCGGCCAGATGGCAATCTTGTTGCGAAGATTCTTGAGTTCATCACCCTTCACTTCACGACCATCAGGCGCAATCCAGATTTCCCACCAATAATCACGCGTCACCTTCACCGTGCCTTCGCAAACGACCGGTTGTTGATTCGCATCCGCCGCCTTGAACTCGACCGACACTTTGTCCTGCGGCTTGTAGAGGCGATGGTCCGCGTCGGCATGCACAAAGTAACGCTGCCGCGTCACGCGCACCGTGCCGTTGCCAACAATCTCGCGCCGACTCGAATCCGTGACCCGCGCCTCGATGCGATATTCCAAATCCTGACCACCGCCTTTGGGTGATTCGAAGCTCAACGTCGCCTTGCCTGCAGCATCAGTCTTGACCGTCTCTCGCTTCACGACATCTCCTCCACCCCACCCGCGCCCACGCCCACGCCCGCCGTTCTGGTCCATGTCCTCGTAGAACCACGGAAAGTCCCGCGGCTGCGGCCAGACCTGCCAGTAAGGATTTTGATTCACAACAATCTCGACGCTGGCGTTCGCCACCGGCCCGCCGAAATAATAATCCGCCTGCACCGTCACCTCGATGGTATCGCCGAGCCGGAAGGTTTTCTTTTTCCCGTCCTCCTCCGGCGTGCTCACGACCACCTTGAACTCCGGCAGCTTGTACTCCTCGAGACGAAACAACGTCGCGCCCCCGATGTTCCTTTTGCGGCCCTCATCCCAAAACGTGACTTGATACTCACCCAGTGGCATCTGCTCGGTCAGTTCCAAGGAACCCCATGCACTGCCGAATGAATTCAACGCTGCCTTGCCTTCCTTCACCTTGGTGCCACGCGGATCATTGATTTGAAACTCAATGGTTTGGTTCGCGGGCGTGGAATAAACTCCGTCAGCATAGCGCCGTGCGATGAACTTCCAACTGACCGTTTCCTTAGGGCGATACGCCGGACGGTCGGTGAACGCATAAATCTTCCACGGCGCACTGGCGCGCCAGTTGTTCCACCACGAGTTGCCGATGCTGAATGCCTGTTTGTCTTTGAGGACTGCGCTGGCAAACAACTCCACACCGGCGTTCTCACGCTTCTCCATGTCAAATACCGCGAGCCCATCCGCATCCGTTTCCTTGGACTGCTCGCGCGTGTTCCATTTGCCATTCGCAGACCAACGCTGGCGCAAAATTACTTTCGCGTTCGCCAGCGGCGCACCGCTCACCGCATCACAGAAATAAACCAGCGCCTGTTTGCCCGAACTTTTCAGCACCAACGCGGCATCGGTCACGAGAATCAATTGCCGCGATGTCTTTCCGCCCGCCTTGGCCTCAATCACGTAAGCGCCCGCCGGAAGTTTCTCTTCGAGGCGTACCGTGGCGTTGCCAGGCCGATAATCACCTTTGTCCTCGGCATCGCGCGTCCAGCTCTTCAACTTCTCTCGGGAATCGAGCGAAATGTTTTCCAACCAGTCGCGCCGGTCGTCGCCAAACTTTACATCCCGGTTCAGCTCGACCGGATAGAGCGCGAGTTCAATCTGCTTCACGTTGCGCCAGCCCAACGCGTATTGCATCTCGGATCCGGGCAGGAAGAAGTCGGACACCATCACGTTGAGCTGCGGTCCAGTGATATCCTTTATGGCCTGCTGCGCCTGCTCCCAATAACGGGTCTCACCCTTCTTGAATTCGCTGATGAGACGGCGATAAAGCTCCAGTGCGCGAACATAATCAGGCTCCGCGCGCCAGCTGCCGTCCTTGAGAATCATGAGCCGCCCCGCCCCCCCAATCCACGCTGCATAGTTGAACAAAGCATCATCATACCAATCCATCTTCGCCCCCAATTTGAGCGCGGCTTCAAATTCATCCTGCACGCGCTGGATCTGTTCGGCATCGTTGGCACCACGATTACGCAAAGTCATCGCCAACAAGTAATGGGCGTGCGCGAGGTCTTGTTCCCCTTTCGCTATCTTCACAACGTTTTCGAGGACGCCCACCTCGATGAAGTTGCCGTAGCTGCCATAATAGTAATATGGCTCCGTTCCCGGCGGCTTCGCCATGCGCCAGACAATGGCGAGGTAACGTTCGCGCGCCAGTTCAACATCCCGCGCTCCCGCCCACCAATCCAGTGCCAGCTGGTAATATTGCCACGCCTGGTACCAGTTGCGGTTCACATTGCGTTGCCAGTGAAAATCCCCGAGCGACTCCTGCACCTCCACCCAGACCCGGTCGCGGTCTTCGACCCGCGTCACGTCGCGCACCATCTTCTCCAACTCGCCGCGCGCCTGTTCGAGCTTTGTATCGTCGGCGGTTTGTGTGGAAGCCGCCGCGCGCCATTGGGTGTCGTAGTTACGGAACCAGACCCAACGTGCGTCGTTCGAGGAGATGTTCGACATCTCCACCGCGCGCGCATACAGCTCATGCGCCTTGCTGAAAGATTTCTCGGCGTAAAACTTCTCGGCGTCGGCCTTGAGTGCCGAATAATCTTGTGGCGATTCAGCGCCGAATACTTGGGCGGCGATAAAAATCGCGAGCAGGAGGGGATAACGCATAATGTGAATCAGGAAATCATTTACCGGGGCGGTTGGTGGATGGAGGTGGCGGCGGCGCTATCTTCCCCATAAGCATCACCGGCTGGATGATACCGAGCTTCAACTTGGCATCGTAAATCCATCCGTCAATCTTTTGGGCCAGCGGACCGCGCGGCGCGTAGCGACGCTGATTTCCACCGGTCGCGAAGGCCGTAACGAAAATGGTCATGGCGGCAAATCCGGCGGCGCAGAATTTTAACACCAGGCCCCGGCGCCGGCGCTGCCCCTCGGGGCAATTGCCGGTCAACATCCGGCCATCCCGGCGTTGGTGGAAGCGCCCGCAGAACTTGCCTTCCTTCTCACGCACGAGTTGTTCCGCCTCTGTACGGCTCATCGCAGAGAGATTGAAAACATGTTTTTGGCAATGCCGGCAGAAACGCGCGCGGTCGTTACCCGCCATGTCTTCCCAACGCGCATTGCACGGTGAAGCGATGCGCACCTGGCCGAGAATAGAGTCGCTATTCATATCAGGAAGTTGGACGGAACATTGGCCAAAATGCTCCCGACCGCAACTGTCGGTTTCATTGGAGCGCCGAGCACCGCCTCGGCAAGTTCGAACGGAAGGCGGGCCTCCACCTCGGCACGTAGGACGTTCGGGAATCCAGCCGCTCGCATTTAGAGAGCGGTGGCCAACGATTCTCCCTCTACCCTTCGGAAGGGGAGAGGGCTGGGGTGAGGGGCTTCCCATGGCTGCTCCCCACGCTCCCATTCCAAACCACCCCGCCGGCCAACTCATGGGGAGGGTGAATGCGTGGCGTAGTATTGATTTGTCGTTTTGGCAGTGCTCGAAGCCCCCTCAGGCAGGCGGCCCACCAAAATGCGCCTTCCATGAATCATACGCCGCCTGATCCGCCAACATTGCGTCCAAAGCCGCCGCGAGCGGTTCAATCCGTGCCAATCCTGATAACACCGCCCGGTCGCCAATGTTGCTCTCGAGGAGGAACGTCGGGCGCTGCGTGACCTGCAAAGCGTGAAATTCCGCGGTGGTCTTTGCCATCCGCGCCGCAACCGCTTTCGATTTTGCGCGGGCCAGCAGTTTGACCTTATTCAGCTTCGCCGTTTTCGCCGCCACGGCCACCGCGACCTCCCAGCGGCCGACTTTCATGCCTTTGAGCATCGCAGCTTCGGCGATGGCCAGACGCACGCGGTCATCAGTGACACCAAAATCCTTCGCCGCCTCAGCCACAAGGTTGGGGACGACATATTCTTTCTGCCCCTCCCACCAACCGGAGTTCAGCATATACGGCGAACGCATTATCGGACCACTACGCCGATAGAACCAATCACACTGCTCGCGCGAAGTCGGATAAGCCTCCCCCGGCATCTGCGCGATTTTCCAATCAAACTCGGCCTGCCCGGCATAGCGCCGCTTGAGTTCCGCCCACGCAGGCTCAGCCCAATGACACCAGGATGAGACGACTTCGAGGTAGTAGGTAATTTTGATGTTCATGACTTGTAGAGAAACTGGTGCCAAAAAACTAAGCGAACGGAAAGCCAAAGATTCAGACCATGAATGGACACGAAGGCGAAGGAATGATCGGCAGAGGAAAGGAGGGAAGATTATTGATTCCTTAAAGCGGCTTGTTCACTAAATTAGTACGATGTCCTTGTTAAAGCATACGCATCCAGAACTAGCAAAGGCTTTAGAGGCTTTCTCCTTTTCCGAAGCAAAGCACATGTTGTTGGAAACCTGCAAGCATGTAGGCGAATCTGTCGTAGGATTAGAAGACGAGATTAAATCTGTTTTGCAGCACTCGGGGGCGCCTGCCCCATTGGAGACCACTCGAAGACTAGTGAAGTATTCAGCATGGGCCGACGAACGATATTTTTCATTGAAAGAAAAGGGCATTGATCAAGCTGTGTGGTCAAACTGGTTTGACAAAGCGAGGCTGGCTGACGCTCTTTCAATAAGTCTCTCTCGAGATTCGTTTGAGGGTATTATGGATGGATTTTATGAACTAAGCGTTATCGGAAATGGCGTTGCCGTTATCGCGTTCATTCAGCTTCAAGTGAACTCGAGGTCGCAATCATCCTAGCCCTCTGCTCAAGGAAGGGGAGGAGTATGGTCCGTTTGCATCTGCCCAATGGACAACCACTGTCATCCCCGCCATACAACTATTTTGGCCTTATCATTTCAAACCGGTCGCGCGTGCGGCAATACCAGTTCGGTCCCGCCATGCGCCCGATGATGTGCAACTGGTCTTGGTTCACCCGCAAAGTCTTGGGGTCGATCAACCCCTCGCGCACGTGGAGCCGCTTGATGAGGCCGAGCACCAACCGGTTGTCGCCGATTTGAATCGTGCTGTGCTCAACGCACTCCAGATTTGCTGGCGATTCCGCGATGCGCGGTGGCTTCACAAGCGTGGACGGCAGCGTGGTGAAGCCGGCGTTCTGCAATTCACTCACCCCGTAAGGCAGCGACGCCGCGCATTTATTCATGGCCTCTGCAATGCCTTCATCCACGAGGTTCACTACGAATTCGTGATTGAGCCGAATGTTGCGCGCGGTGTCCTTGGGCGTACCGTCATCGCGATCCGCCGGGGCAAACGCGCAATAGGGCGGACTGGCCCCAAGCACATTGAAGAAACTGAACGGCGCGGCATTCACCACACCATCGGGCCCCAGCGTGGTCACCAGCGCAATCGGACGCGGCGTGACAAGACTGGAGAGAATGGCATAGGCACGATTCGCATGCTCGGCAAGGTCGATTTCCATGCCCTGCTTCTACGATTTGGCGGAACAGGCAGCAAGCGCGATTAGGGCAAAAACCACCCTTCTTTTGCTCCTATACAAAGTACGCGCCAAAACTGGTAAAATGCTCGCAGCTCTTACGCGATCGAAAGACTCCCTCTCCCCTTCGGAAGGGGAGAGGGCCGGGGTGAGGGGAAAG